>Ga0247768_1000015_pt1 | contig 170057 bp, 166 predicted proteins | sample UWRJL016104C6_FD_179944 | JGI IMG/M metagenome (GOLD analysis project Ga0247768, IMG submission 179944) | Plant litter microbial communities from Arlington Agricultural Research Station in Wisconsin, United States - UWRJ-L016-104C-6 | ecosystem: Environmental > Terrestrial > Plant litter >... | reverse complement strand
GCCAGACGCGACACCACCGAGAACAGCTGGTTCCTCACGGCCATGGCCGCGTCGATCGCCTCCTACGGCTTCGGCATGCTGACCTTCGACGCCTTCAACTTCGTGCAGGTCACGATGCTGCTGTTCCTGATCACGGCCCTCGGCGTCGCGTGGCTGCGGCCCGAGGACGCGGAGACGGCGCCCGCCCGATGAGCGCGGAGACCCTCATCGCGCCGCCGCCGGCCCCCGCGCCCGCGCCGCCGCCGGCCGCCTCGCTCGGCCTGCGCGCGCAGGTGCTCAGCGGCGTCATCTGGAAGATCGTCTCGCAGACGTTCCGCCAGGGCTCGCGGCTGATCGTCGCGCTGATCCTCGCGCGGCTGCTCACGCCCGACCAGTTCGGCGTCGCGGCCGAGGTCCTGGTTGTCTCCTCGCTGGTGATCGTCTTCGCCGACCTCGCGTTCGGCGCGGCGCTGATCCAGCGCAAGGAGATCTCCGAGCTCGACAAGAACACCGCCTTCTGGGCCTGCACGGTCTTCGGGCTGTTCTTCACCGCCCTGGGCTTCGCCTCGGCGGGCTGGCTGGCCGACTTCTACCACGAGCCCCAGGTCGAGCCGCTCTTCCGGGTCTTGTCCTTCATCTTCCTGACGACGTCCATGTCGACGGTCCAGGAGTCGCTGCTCAACCGCGAGATGAGCTTCAAGGTGCTCGAGACGCGGATGATGATCGCGACCGTCGGCGGCGCCGCGATCGGCATCACCTCGGCGGCGATGGGCGGCGGCGCCTGGGCGATCATCCTCCAGGCGCTGAGCCTCAGCATCTTCTCCACGCTGATGCTCTGGGTGATGTCGCCGTGGCGGCCGCGCTTCCAGTTCTCGCTCGCGTCGCTGAAGTCGATGGCCGGCTTCAGCACCTACATCTTCGGCCACCGCTTGTTGTACTACCTGCACCGCAACAGCGACAACCTGCTCATCGGCCGGTTCGTCGGCGCGGCGCCGCTGGGCGCCTACGCGATCGCCTACAACGTGATCCTCGTGCCGTTCAGCCGGGTCGCGGCGCCGATCCAGGACGTCATCTTCCCCGCGTTCTCGCGGATCCAGAACGACCCGCAGCGGATCGCGATCGGCTGGATCCGGATCACGCGCATGGTCGCCGCCATCACGGTGCCCTCGCTGGTCGGGCTGGCGATCGTGGCCGACGACTTCGTGAACCTCGTGCTCGGCTCCAAGTGGCACGACGCGACGACGGTCATCCAGGTGCTCGCGTGGGTCGGCATCCTGCAGTCGCTGCAGTCGCTCAACACGGGGATCCTCGAGGCGCTCGGCCACGCCCGCGCGATCTTCCGGTGGACGATCCTCTTCTTCGCGCTGCACATCACCGCGTTCGTCGTGGGCCTGCACTGGGGGATCGTCGGCGTCGCGGTCGGCTACTCGATCTCCACCACGATCCTCGAGCCCTCCTACCTGCTGCTGACCTCGCGCGCCGTCGGCATCTCGCCGTGGCGCTTCCTCGAGGCGGTCGCGGGCGTCTTCGAGGCCTCGGCGGGTATGGGGCTCGTCGTGCTCGGCGCGCACTACGGGCTCGTCCAGGCGGGCGTCCCGGGCGCGCTGCGGCTGCTCATCTGCGTGGTCGTCGGCGGCGTCGTCTTCGCCGGCCTCGCCGCGTGGCGCCAGCCGGAGATCCTCGAGGAGATCCGCGAGCTGCGCGACCGGCGCAAGGGCCGCGCGCCCGCCCCGGCGGAGGCGGCGGCGTGAGCGCCCGCACGCCCGTCGCGGAGCGCCCGCTGCTGCTCGTCTGCTCCTCGGGCGGCCACCTGCTGCAGCTCGTCGGCCTCGCCGAGGCGTTCGCCGGCTTCCCGCGGCTGTGGGTCACCTTCGACAAGCCGGACGCCCGCGCGCTGCTGGCCGGCGAGCGCGTCCTGCACGCCTACGGCCCGACCAACCGCAACATCCCCAACCTGCTGCGCAACCTGCGGCTCGCGCTGCGGGTGCTGCGCCGCGAGCGCCCGCGGGCGATCGTCTCGACGGGCGCCGGCGTCGCCGTCCCGTTCGCGTGGCTGGGCCGGATGATGGGGATCCCGGTCGTCTACATCGAGAGCGTCACGCGGATCAGCTCGCTGTCGCTCTCGGGCCGGATGATCGCCCCCGTCGCCAGCGACTTCTTCGTCCAATGGCCCGAGCTGGCGGAGACCGTGCGCGGCGCCCGCTACGAGGGCAGCAACCTCGCCACCGCATGATCTTCGTCACGACCGGGACCAACGAGCAGGGCTTCGACCGCCTCGTGCGCGCGGCGCGCGAGCTGCCGGGCCAGGAGGAGCTGATCGTGCAGTACGGCTCCTCGAAGGAGGCGCACGGCCGCGGCCTGTGGGAGGCGTTCATGTCCTGGGAGGACATGACGCGCCACATGACCGAGGCGCGGATCGTCGTCGCGCACGCGGGCGTCGGCTCGATCCTGCTCGCCCATCGCTGCGGCAAGCGCCCGGTCGTCCTGCCGCGGCTGGTCGGGCTCGGCGAGGCGGTCGACGACCACCAGGTCGAGCTCGGGCGGCGGCTGCACGAGCGCGGCGAGCTGACGTTCGTCGAAGACGCGGCGGCGCTCCACCGCGCGGTGGCCGGCGAGGCCGACGGCCTGCTGGCGCGCGCCGGCGGCGGACCCGTCAACGGGCCGCTCGTCACCGAGCTGCGCGCGACCCTCGAGCGACTCACGGCGGTGGCCTGATGCGCAAGCTCCTCTTCCTGGCCTACCACTACCCGCCGGTCGGCGGCGGCGGCGTGCAGCGCAACCGGCGCTTCGCCGAGCACCTGCGGACCTACGGCTACGACCCCGTCGTCGTCACCGGCACCGGCACGCGCGACGCGCGCTGGAGCCCGCTCGACGCGACGATCGCCGACCCGGCGCTCGCCGGGCTGGAGACGCATCGCGTCACGGGCCCGGAGCCCGGCGGCGACACGGGGATGTCGCGGCTCGTCAACGGCGTCATCGGGCGGCCGGACCCGCACCTGCGCTGGTGGCTCGACGGCTCGCTGCGCGTCGGGCTGGAGGCCGGGCGCGGCTGCGACGCGATCCTCGCCTCGCTCGTCCCCTACGAGACGGCGCGGACGGCGATGCGGCTCTCCGAGCGGTTCGGGATCCCGTGGATCGCCGACCTCCAGGACCCGTGGGCGCTCGACGAGATGTGGCTGTACCCCAGCGGCCTGCACCACGCGATCGACAAGCGCAAGATGCGCCGGCAGCTCGCGACCGCGGCGGCGATCGTCATGAACACGCCGGAGGCCGCGGCGCGGCTGACGCGCGAGTTCCCGGAGCTCGCGGAGCGGATCGTGGTCTCGATCACCAACGGCTTCGACGCCGCGGACTTCGACGGCGAGCCGCCCGCGCGCGAGGACGACGGCGTGTTCCGCATCGTCCACACCGGCACGATGCACACCGCGACCGGCCTGCGCCTGCGCCGCCGCAAGCGCGTGCGCCGCTGGCTCGGCGGGGTGACGCCGCACGTCGACTTCCTCCCGCGCTCGCACGTCTACCTGCTGAAGGCCCTGGAGCAGCTGAAGGCCTCGGACCCGGGCCTGACCGACGGCGTCGAGGTCCACCTCGCGGGCGTGCTGACCGACGCCGACCGCGAGATCGCCGAGCACTCCTGCTTCCCGCGCCTGCTCGGCTACCGCTCGCACGAGGAGACGCTGGCGCTGGTGCGCACCGCGGATCTGCTCTTCCTGCCGATGCACGACCTGGCGGTCGGGCACCGGGCGGGGCTGGTGCCGGGCAAGGCCTATGAGTACATGGCGTCGGGGCGGCCCGTGCTGGCGGCGGTCCCCGACGGCGACGTGCGGGACATCCTCGGCGCCGTGGGCACCGCGGAGTTCTGCCGCCCGGCGGACGTCGACGCGATGGCCGCGCTGCTGCGCACGGCGATCACCCGCACGCGGGCGGGCGCGCCGGCGCCGGTCGCGGACGCGAGCGCGGTCGCGCCGTACGAGCGCCGCGAGCTGACGCGGCGGCTGGCGGAGACGATCGACGTGGTGCTCGGCGGCGCGCAGTCGTCCGCCGCGCCGGCGTCGTCCTCCGTGGCCTGAGGCACGGGCCGGCGCGGCCCGCGCCGCCGTCCATCTCGACCCGAGTACCTCCTGGGTCCTTTTCTCGAGACGAAGAGCCCGGCGAGCGCGCGGCGGCCTCGCGCCGCTCACCCGAACGGCGAGCGGCCCGCGAGCTCCGCGCACCGCCGCGGCGACCGTGCCGCCTCGAGCGCCGCGCGCAGCCCCGCCCAGTGCCCGCGCGCGTAGCCGGGACGGCGCGCGCGCAGGACGAGGTGCGTCAGCTCGTCCAGCGCCACCACCAGCGCGACGCGGCGCGCGGCCCCCACGCCCTCCCGCAGCACGACGTAGCGCACGTGGCTCCGCACGTCGGCCACGCGCAGCCGGCTCCGCGGCGCCGAGTGCCCGCCCTCGTGCACCACGACGGCCCCCGGCTCGAAGCGCACGCGCTGCCCGCGGTCCCAGATCCGCCAGCACAGGTCTGTGTCCTCGGCGTACATGAAGAAGCCCTCGTCGAGCCCGCCGAGCGCCTCGAGCGCCGAGCGGCGCACGAGCATGCACGCGCCCGAGACCCACTCGGGGTCCCAGGCCGCCTCGTAGGCGGACGCGCTGTGCACCAGGTCGTCGCTCCACGCCGCGTCCGGCCACAGGCGGTGCAGCAGCAACGCCTTGCCCAGCGCCGTCGACAGCCGCGGGAAGCGGCGGACGCTGCGCTGCAGCTCGCCGTGCTCGTCGACGATCCGCGGCGCGACGAGGCCGATCCCGGGATCGCCGTCGAGGACCGCGACGAGCTTCGCGAGCTCCGCGGGCTCGAGCACCGCGTCGGGGTTCAGGAGCAGCACGTACGGCGCCGTCCCTCGCGCCACGCCGAGGTTGCACCCGTACGCGAACCCGCCGTTGCGCTCGGCGTGCACGAGGTCCAGGCCCGGCAGGTCCTCCACGGTGTCGAACGCCGGATCCGCGGACGCCGTGTCGACCACGATGACGCTCACGCCGTCCGCGCCCGCCAGCGGCGCGACGCAGGTGCGGAGGTCCGCGCGGCTCGCGTGGGCCACGACGACGACGTCAACGGCGCTGCTCATCGGTCGCGCAGCCTACGTGGGTCAGCCGACGGCGAGCGGCGTGCGCGCGCCCGCCGCAGTGTCGACGGGCTTCCCGCGCAGCGCCGCCGTGATCCTGCGCATGTCGACCTTGCGGTCGCTCCGCGAGCACGTGCCCTTGACCCAGTGGTTGCCGACGTAGGAGACGCCCGCCTCGCACGTCACGCCCGGCGCGAGGTTGTTGACGTAGCGGACGTGGCTGGCGAGCTGCGGGTCGCCCGCGGGCTGGAAGGCCTGCTCGGAGGTGTTGTGCCGGACCAGGACGTCGTGCCCGATGCCGAGCTGGGCGGCGTAGTAGCAGGCGGAGACCGGCGTCGCGACGCAGTTGCGGAAGACGTTGTCCTCGATCAGCAGGTGCCGCGGCGGGTTCTCGTTCGCGCCGCCGCCGTAGGAGACGCGCAGCCCGGTGCTGCCGCAGCGCACGAACTGGTTGCCGCGGATCACGATCTCGGTCCCGCTCTCGATCTGCAGGCAGTCGACGTGCGCCGTCGGGCTCGTCGTGTTGATGTCGTGGAAGTACACGTCCTCGATCGTCAGCCGCGTCGGCACGATCGCCGGCACCGCGCCGTAGACGCCCTGGATCTCCGGGTGCAGGCCGTCCGGCGAGGTCTGCCCGCCGACGCGCCCGCCGCGGATCGCGATGTCGCGCCCGCCGGTCACGTAGATGTTCTGGCTGTCGAGGCCCCAGAGCGCGATCTCCCGCGCCTGGGCGAAGTTGGTGGAGGTGGTCACCAGCGAGCGCCGGCCGTCGGCGACGATCGCGATCCCGGCCGGCCCCGCGTTCTTGTAGTTGGTGCCGAAGTCGAGGCTGTCGACGACCACGCGCGCGCCGCGCGCCGGGTGCAGGATCACGCACGCGCCGAGCTCGGCGTCGCTCTCGCAGCCCGAGCCGCCCTTGGCCGTGTCCGGCGTGAACGCCTGGTTGCCGTAGTCGCCGCCTGCGAGCTGGACGACCTGGCCGGGCCGCGCGGCGTGGTAGGCCGCGTCGAAGGACTTGCAGGGCGCCTCGGCGGTGCACGCGCCGCCGTCCTCGCCGCCCGGCGCGACGAAGAGCGACGCGGCCGGCAGCCTGCGCGGCATCGCCGACGGGTCCTTGGCCGCGGTCGTCGACGCCGCCGCCTGCGGCATCGGCGGCATCGGGGACGACGCCGAGCCGCCGGTCAGCAGGCGGGCGCCGGCGAGGCCGCCGACGGCCGCCGCCACGAGCGCGAGCAGACCCACGACCAACAGGGAGCGAGAGCGGGGCACGGTCCTGGTCCCACGGTCACTGGCCGGCATCGAGCGATGCCAGCCGCAGGTTCGGGGCGGTCCGCGCGCCGGTCCGGCGGGCGAACGAGAGCGCCCAGAACGCGGCGGCGTTGCACAGCGTGGCGATGCAGAACGCGAGCGACACACGCATCAGCGCGTCCCCGGAGAGCGCGAGCTCGAAGACGACGAAGACGACGGCCGAGCCCGCCCAGATCGCCGCGGCGCCGACCGCCTCGTCGCGCGCCAGCGCCGCCTGCGAGAGCGTCGCGGCCACGAGGTAGGCGCCCGCGCCCGCGGCGAGCAGCGCCAGCTCGGTGCGCCCGGCGTCGAAGCCGTGGCCGTAGAGCACGTCCATCACCGTCGGGCCCGCCGCGAAGGCACCGAGCACCATCACGCCGCCGAAGGCCGCCAGCACCGCGACGGTGCGCGCGACCGCGCGGCGGAAGCCGTGCTCGTCGTCCTGCGCGAGCATCGTCGTGAGGTTGGGGAGCAGCGCGGCGCCGACGCCCTGGAAGAGGTAGGCCGGCGCGCGGACGAGCATCGTCGCGGCGAACACGATCCCCGCCGCCTTGCTCGCGTGCGGGCCGCCGTGGAGCATCACGAGGACGGGGCCGCCGCTGACCAGGACCTGGTCGCCGGCCGCCACCACCGTGGTCGACGCCGCGAAGCCCGCGGCGCTGCGCAGCCGGAATGGCGCGCCCGCCGCCGTGCCCGCGAGGCGCGTGATCGCCGCGCGGTCGCGCAGCAGGAGCGGCGCCACCGCGCCCGAGATCGCCGCGGCCGCCAGCGCCGCCGCCGCCAGCGACGTCGAGGCCCAGACGTAGAGCGGCAGGACGAGCGCCAGCCGCACGCCGCCGTCGGCGAGCAGCAGCACGCCGTAGCCGGAGTACCAGCGCCGGCCGCCGACCAGCCCGCGGACGAAGTACGACCCGCCGTAGCCCGCGACACCGACCAGCAGCATCGCGGTCAGGAGGTCCTGGCCATCGAAGAGCCGGTCGGTGATCGCGCCCCACGCGAGCGCGCAGCCGGTGAGCGTGATGAGCGTCGTGACGACCGCCAGGACCGCGACGGGCCGCACGACCGGGCGGGCGTCCTGGCCCACGGCGGTGCGCTCGGCCACCGCGCGCGACAGCGTCTGCTCGATCGGCCGGAAGAGCACGACCGCCACGAGGCACATCGCCGCCCAGAGGACCGCGATCGGCCCGTAGGCGTCCGGGCCCAGCGTGCGCGCGGCGACCGCGTTGAAGGCGTAGGCGAGCAGGCCGGAGCCCACCGTCCCCGCCGACATCAGCACGGCGCCGGGCGCGCGGCCCGTGGTGGCCTCCGGGACCGCCGCGACGTCCGCGACGGCCGCGGGGGCCGCATCGATGAGGACCGCTGAGCTCACTGCACCACGGCGTCGACGAAGTAGTTGCTGTTCGCGTACGAGCCGCTCGGGAAGGTCCCCGCCGACATCCCGTAGACCCCGTTGCCGCCCGCGATCGTCTGCAGCGGACCGCTGGAGAGGATGTTGGCCAGGCCCTGCGAGGTCATCGTGAACTCGGTGTTGAACCCGACCGAGACCGTGTAGGTCGCGTTCGGCGACAGCGCGACCGGCGTGCTGAGCGCCTGCTGCTGCCAGCCGGAGCCGGTCTCGCCGGTGAACGTCACCTGCGCGACGACGGCGCCGCTCGCGTCCCACAGCGTGCCGACGTGCGTGCCCGTCTCACCGGCGTCCTTGTAGAACCGGATCGCGGTCAGCGACGCCGCCGAGACGACCTGGATCTTCGTGCCGAGCTCGTAGGTCCAGGGGCCCGCGCCGCCGCGGCCGTCGCGGACGTCGAGGCTCGTGGCCGCCGGCGTGAGCGAGGCCATCGTCATGCACGGGCAGGCCGAGGTGGTGAAGGACCACGTCACCGGCGCGAGCATCGTCTTGCCGTTCGTGCCGGTGATCCCGGTCGTGAGCGTCGCCGTGTAGGCGGTGGTGCCCGAGAGCGGGCCGGTCGGCGTCAGCGTCGCGGTCTTGGTCGCCACGTCGTAGGAGACCGAGGCCGGGACGGCGGAGCCGCCGGGACCGGTGAGCGAGAACGTCGTGCCGGTGACGCTCGTCGGGTCGACCGCGACCGAGAACGTCGCCGTGACCGGCTGCGTCGTCCCGATGCCCGTGGCGCTCGCCGCCGGCATCGTGCTCGTCACCGTCGGCCGCGCGTCGCTCGTCGTCGAGAAGGACCAGCTGACCGCGGCGGGCAGCGGGGTCTCGTCGTCGGAGCGCAGCCCGGTCGTCAGCGTCGCGGTGTACGACGCCGTCGGGTCGAGCGCCGAGCTCGGCGTCAGCGTCGCCGTGCGCGTCGCGCTGCTGTAGGTGACCGTCGCGGGCACCGCGGTGCCGCCGGCGGTCGCCAGCTTCACCGTGGACGCGCTGACCGTCGCCGCGTCCATCGCCGTCGAGAACGTCGCGGTGACCGTGGTCGCCTGGTCGACGTTCGTCGCCCCGGAGACCGGGGTCCGCGTCGTCACCTGCGGCGTGCGGGCGGAGCCCGGGGCCTTGACGACGCCGTCGACGAAGTAGTTGCTGTTGTTCCAGCTCGAGGTCGGGAACGACCCGGCGTTGTTGTTGTAGACGCCGTTGGAGCCCACGACGCTGCTCCACGGGCCGACCGTCATCGCCGTCGCGAGCCCGCTCGGCGTCGCCACGTACTTGGTGTTGAGGCCGACCGAGATGGTGTAGGTCTGCCCGGCGGTCAGCGTGATCGGGTTGTCCAGCGCCTGGCGCTGCCAGCCCGAGGCGCTCTCGTTGGCGTAGGTGACCTGGGCCAGCTGCGTGCCGCTCGCGTTCCAGACGCGGCCGATGTGCGTGCCGGTCTCGCCCGCGTCCTTGTAGAAGCGGACCGCGACCAGCGACGTGGTCGTCGTCGGCGTGACCTTGGTGCCCATCTCGTAGGTCCAGGGGCCGGTGCCGCCGCGACCGTCGCGGACGTCGTTGTTGCTGGACGTCGGCACGGCCGCGCCCATGAGCGAGCACGGGCAGTCGGCGGTCGTGAAGGTCCACGAGACCGCGGCCGCCATCGGCGTGCCGTCGGTGGCGCGGATGGCCGTCGTCAGCTGGCCGGTGTAGACCTTGCCGGAGCCGAGGTTGGCCAGCGGCGTCAGGCGGACCGTCTTCGTGCCCGCGTCGTAGGTCACCGTCGCGGCGACCGTCGCGTTCGTGCTGTCGCGGAGCAGGACGCTCGCGCCGGTGACCGTGGTCGGGTCGAGCGCGCGGTCGAACGTCGCCGCCACCGTCGCGTCGAGCGCGACGCCGCTGGCCGAGGCCGCCGGGTCCAGGGACGTGACGGTCGGCTTCGTCGGCGCGGTCGCCGCGGTCGTGAACGTCCAGCTGATCGCGGCCGCCGGGTGCGTGCCGTCGAGCGCGGTGACCGCGGTGGACACCGTGACCGTGTAGGTCGTGCCGAGGGCGAGCGAGGCGGTCGGCGTCAGCGTCGCCGCCTGCGTCGTCGCGTCGTAGCCGAGCGTCGCCGTGATCTGCGTCCCGCCGGGGTTCGTCAGCTTGAAGCTCGACGAGGTCAGCGTGGAGGCGTCGAGGGCCGAGGAGAACACGGCGCGCACCTGCGTGCTGGGCGAGATCGCCGTCGCCAGCGGCGCCGGCGTGCGGGTCGTGATCGTCAGCGCGGTCGCGGTCGTGAACGTCCACGTGACGTCCGCGGCCAGCGCCGTGCCGTCGGTCGCCTTGGCGCCCGCGGTGATCGTGGCGGTGTACTGCGTGGTCGGGCTCAGCGCGGCCGTCGGGTCGAGCGTGAGCACGCGCGTCCCCGAGTTGTAGGACAGCGTGGCCGTGACCGCGCTGCCGCCGGTCGGCTTGAGGTTCACGGTCGTGCTCGTGAGCGTCGCCGCGTCCATGTTGCGGTCGAAGGTCGCCGTGACGTTGCCGTCGATCGAGATGCCGGAGGCGCCCGCCGAGGGCGTGGTGCTCAGCACCGAGGGCGGCGTGCCGCTCGCGCTCGTCGTGAACGTCCAGGTGATGTCGGCCGCGACCGGGGTCGTCCAGCTCGCGACGCCGGACGAGCCGCCCTTGATCTTCACGGTGTAGGACGTGGAGGGATCGAGCTGGCCGGTCGGGTCGAGCGTGATCTTCTGCGTCGTGTCGTCGTAGGTGACGGTCGCCGCGAGGGCGGCGCCGCCGGCCGTCGGCGCGACGGTGACGTTGGTCGCGGTGACCGTCGACGGGTCGAGCGCCTTGCTCATCGTCGCGGTGACGCTCGCCGAGGACGCGATGCCGGTGGCGCCCGCGGCCGGGGTCGAGGAGCTCAGCGTCGGGGCGCCGCTCGTGTCGGCGACGATGCCGGAGATCGGCGTCGTCGGCACGGAGCCCATGTCGGAGAGGATGTTCGTCGTCGCCTGCTGGACGTCGAGGCGCGGCTCGCCCGTGCCGTCGGAGTTGACGTCGAGGCCGCGGCTCCAGTAGTTCGTGCCGGTCGAGACGACCCAGGCGCCGCTGGCGGCCTTGTAGTAGGTGCCGGTCGAGATGCCAGGACCGGGCGCGTAGGTGCGCCCGTCGGCCTGGAGGATCTCACCGGTCGTCGGCGTCGAGAAGAAGGACGTCGTGCCCGCCGGCTCGAGGCCGTTGCTCGCGCGGCCGTTCCACTCCCAGCCGACGAGGCCGGTGCCGACGTCGGTCGAGGTGCCGGCGGCCTGGGTGGCCAGCGCGGTGTGGCGCCAGATGCGCGTCTTGCCCTGGTCGGCGGTGACCGTCAGGCCCCAGACGTGGCTGTCGTCGTCGCCGACGTACTGGCTGCCCGCGAGCGCGTTCTCGGGCTGGTTGGCGCCGGTGGGGTCGCGCCACGTGCCGGTCGGCGAGACCGGGTCGGTCGCGCCGCTCTCGGTGGTCTTGTAGCCCACCTGCACGCGGTTGGCCGTGCTCGAGAACGGGCTCGCCTCGAAGCGGATCTTCCAGTAGACCTGGTTGGCGCCGAGGAAGAACAGGCCGGTGCCCGCGTTGCGCGCGTTGGTCGCCGCGGTGCGCATCGCCGCCGACCAGTACTCGTCGTGCGCCGGCGAGATGTAGGTCTTGTGGCTGTTGAGCTGCGAGCCCGACGTCTCCATGTCGGTGCTCGTGATGTAGGTGACGTCGTAGCCCTGGCGCTCGAGGAAGCCCACGTTGGGCATGTCGGCGTAGGTGAAGAAGTCGACCTGGCCGTTGTAGCTCTCGGTGTAGGGGCGGTCGTAGGAGACCTTCACCGCGCGCGTCGCGCCCGAGACCGTCGGGTCGCCGGAGCTGTTGAAGGTGTACAGCGACTTGCCGCCGTAGTTGTTGTAGGCCTGGTAGGTGGACGTCGGCAGCCCGTAGATCATCTGCGACGTGCTGCCGTCCTTGCGGACGACGAGGAGGATCGAGTTGTCGGTCCCGTTGTCGTCGCGGATCAGGTGCAGCCAGTAGACGCCGCTGGTCCACGCGGTCGTCGTCGTGATCTTCGCCGAGGTGTCCCAGTTGGAGCAGTCGAGCAGGCCGGTGTTGCCGGTGCCGTCCTGGCAGTTGGGCTGCGCCTCGCCCTTGAGTCCGGGCAGCGAGGAGATCAGGCGCCCATGCGTGCCGCCGTACCAGCCCATCCGGTAGATGTCGATGTGGTACGGGACGTTGTCGCCCGAGGGGCCCGTGTTGACCTTGAGGTCGACGCTGCCGCCCTGGTTGACGCTCGTGGCGGTCGCGAAGCCCTCGATGCCGTTGTCGTACGCGCGGCCGGCGTTCGTGAGCTTCCACCCGCTGGAGCCCGTGACGCAGTTCTCCAGCACGACCGCGTTGCCGGTCGAGCAGCTGCGCGCCGTCGGCTTGGCCTGCGCGACCGTGGACTTCACGGACTCGCCGCCGCCGATCGTCGTGACGGCGTAGTAGTAGGTGGTGTTGTTGGTCGCGGTGTCCGTGTAGGACGTGCCCGTCGGCGAGCTCACCAGGGAGGTGATGGAGCTCGCCGACGTGCCGCGGTAGACCCGATAGCCCGTGGCGCCGGAGACCGGCTGCCACGCCAGGCCGACGGACCCGTCAGAAGCGATCGCGGTGACCCCCGTGGGTGCGGTGAGCGCCGGGTGGGCGAGCGTGGGTGCGAAGACCACGGCCGCCGCCGCCGCTGCAAGGAGGATCGTCAGGTAGCGCTTCATAAGGTTCGCCTTCTCGGTCAATCGGGTTCAGGTGAGGCTGGGTGCTACGCCACGGAGGCGACGTCGAGACCCGCGGTCTCGAGCGCCTCGCGCCGCGCGCGGTGCCAGTCGGCTGTGCAGGCGAGGCCCTCGGCCAGGCTGACGGTCGCGCGGAAGCCGAGCATGCGCGCGGCCTTCGTCGTGTCCGGGATCCGGACGCGCACGTCCTGGTACTTGCCGCCGATGGCCTCGTAGGGGACCATCGTCGCCCGCAGCGGGCCGGCCATGTCGAGCGCGGCCTGGCACTCGTGGGCGAGGCGGTAGATCGTCGTCGGCTCCTCGCCGCCGATGTTGAGGATCTCGCCCTCGGCCTCGTCGCAGTCGAGCGTGCGGACCACGCCGTCGACCGTGTCCGAGACGTAGGTGAACGTGCGGATCTGCCGCCCGTCGCCGTGGATCTCCATCAACTTGCCGTCGAGCAGGATCTCGAAGAACGCCGCCTGCGGGCCGCCCCACCAGGACGGGTTGTTCCGCGGGCCGTAGGACCCGAAGAAGCGCATGATCTTGACCTTCAGGCCCTGCTCGGCGGCCATCGCGAGGGCGACGTGCTCGTCGTAGAGCTTCGAGGTCGCGTACGCCCAGCGCCGCGTCGTGGGCGGGCCCAGCGTCAGGTTCGCGTCCTCGGCGAACGGCGGGGTCGCGTTGCCGTAGACGTCGGAGGTCGAGGCGACCAGGACCGGGACGTCGAGGGCCAGCGCGGCCTCGTAGAGCGACTCGGCGCCGGCGACGTTGGCCTGCAGCGTCTTCAGCGCTCCGCCGTACCGCGGGATCTTCTCGGCGGCGAGGTGCACCAGCGCGTCGCAGTCGCCGAAGGTCCGGCGGACGCGCAGCGCGTCGCGGCAGTCCAGCTCCAGGAACGTGAAGTTGGGGTGGTCGCGGAACGTGTCCATGTTGGACGGCGCGCCGTGCGAGAAGTCGTCGATGCCGACGACCGTGCGGCCTTCCGCGAGCAGTCGCTCTGCGAGGTGCGAGCCGATGAAGCCGGCCACACCCGTGATGCCCACCGTGGCGGGGTTGGTCATAGCGTCCTCCTAAGCCAGACGTCGAGGGTACGGGGGTCGCTCGACCCGGCGGCGGCGCCGCGGAGGGTCGAGATGTGCGTGAAGTTGGTGCGCAGCCAGGCGCCGATGCGGCGGTCGTAGCCGGTCCCGAAGGCGCCGTGCGCGTAGCGCGGCAGCGGGTTGCGGTCGACGATCGCCAGGCGCAGGTGCTGGTCCTCGAGCTGGCGGATCGCGCGATCCTCGCCGGCGGGGCTCAGCGCGCCGGGCAGCAGCGAGAGCGCGGGCAGGACGTCGTCGCGGCGCGACATGACGTAGAGCGCGGTCATCTGCGGGGCGAGCAGGATCGGCTCCGAGCGGTCCGTCTCGCGGGCGATGATGTCGAGCGCCTGCTGGTAGACCGGGCCGTCGGCCGGCGTCGCGCGGATCGCGCCGCCGGGGCCGTGGACCGTGAACGACTCCTGGCGCGCGTCGGAGATCTGGATGACGACCAGCGCGGCCGCGACGAGCGCGACCCAGCCGAGGCCGACGGCGCGCAGCGTCGCCGCGTGGGCCGGGACCCGGCGCGGGATCTCGGAGACGTGCAGCCACACCAGGAACGTCGCGACGAACGGCATCGCGTAGGACGAGCCCTCCGCGAACGTCTGGTTCGGGATCGGCCAGAACTTGGCGTACAGGCTGTAGGAGAAGCCGAGCAGGACGAGCGCGACGAGCAGCTCGAGCTGCGCCTCGGGCGCCCAGCGGCGCTCCTCGCGGCGGCCGCGCAGCGCGGCGGCGACGAGCACGGCGGAGGCGATCGCGGCGCCCGCGGGCATCCAGGCGAAGACGGCCTTGAGGTAGAAGCGGACCGTGTCCGGGCGGGCGAGCAGGACCGCGAGGAAGACGACGGCGCCCGCGCCGAGGACGGCGAGCGCGAGCGTGCGGCGGCGGCCGCCCTGGTCGACGACCCGCGCGACGAGGATCGTGGCGCCGGCGCCCGCCGCGTAGAGCAGCGTCTTGCCGCCGAGCGCGAGGAAGGAGCCGAGCGTGCGCGGCGCGAGGTCGGCGTAGACCGTCGAGACCGACGCGTCGAGCAGGCCGCGCGGGAAGATGTTCTCGTGGATCAGCGCGTCGAGGCTGAGCCCGCCGTGGACGCTGCCCGCGAGCAGGAAGGCGCCGTAGACGACGACCGGCACGGCCAGCGCGACGCCGGCCAGCTGCGCGGCCTCGCGGAGCACCGCGCGGCGGTCGCCCGCGAGGACGAGGCGGACGATCATCCAGCCGCCGATCCCCAGCGCCGCGGAGCCGAAGGCCTCGGGGCGCGTCAGCGTCGTGGCGCCGACGGCGAGGCCGGTCAGCAGCAGCCAGCGGTGCCCGGCGGTGCGCGCGAAGCGCGCGGCGCAGAGGACGGCGGCCAGGCAGCAGAGGATCCCGAGCGGGGCGCCGAGCGTGTGCGGCTGCACCCAGGAGACGTTGGCCGAGGAGAACGCGGGCACCGCGCAGCAGGCGCCGACGACGGCGGCCGCGAGCGGGCCGACGAGGCGGCGCGCGAGCACGTAGCCGAGCGCGATCCCCGCGACGGCGAGGACGATGCCGAGGGCCACCGACGGCCAGACGGCGATCCCGAGCAGCTCGTAGAGCGCGCCGAGGACCAGGACGCCGAGCGGGCCGTAGTAGTAGTTGTAGTCGATGTACGGCGCGTTGGCGTGGGAGACCTTGCCCGCGGCCACCATGTCGAAGCCGGTGTCCATCGTGAGGTCGCCCCACCGGTTCCAGGTGAAGGCCAGCAGGACGAGGCCGACGACCGCGACGGCGACGATCGCCACGCGCTCGGAGGTGATCGCGACGGCGGCATGCTCGCGCACGGGTCGAGTCGCGGCCCGGCGCATCGTCGGCATGTCGGCCTGCGCGCTCACGCGGCCTGCGCCTCCCGCCGCTCGGTGCCGACGCGCTGCAGGAGGCCGGCGACGAGCGTCTCGGCGACGCCCAGGACGGCCTGGCCGTTGACGAGCTCGGGGTAGATGTGCGCCGAGGAGGCGGTGGCCAGGCCCGGGGCCGGGAAGAGGCTCTCGGCGGTCGGGCGCGGCGCGCCGACCGTGTGGACCGGCTCGGCGATCCGGGCGCGGGCCACCTGCGCGGCGAGGATGTCGGAGCTCTGCAGCGCCGGGAACATCGTCCGCACGTGGTCGAGGTACTCGCGCTTGACCTCGGCCGCGGGGCGGTCGAGGTCCGGGCTGTCCGGGTTGACGTACTTCGGGACGTAGAGCAGCGTGCCGCCCGCGCGCTCGGGGTCGATGACGTGCGTCGTCTCGACGACGGTCGTCAGCGGGATCCGGCGGTCGGTGATGTTCAGCGCGTAGTACGGGCTGATCGACTTGCTCAGGCGCGCGACGACGCAGACGACGCCGAGGTAGCGGTTGGGGTCGGCGCCGAGGGCGCGCTCCAGCTCCGGCGCCAGCAGGCCCTCCAGGCCCGGGCGCAGCTGGGTGGTCACGACGTGGTCGTGCGGGCGGAGCGTGCCGTCGACGACGACGCCGAGCGCGCGGCCGCCCGCGGCCGGCACCGCGTCCACGCCGGTGTTCAGGAGGACCTCGCCGCCGAGCGCGCGGATCTCGCGCGCGAGCGCGTCGACGAGCACCTGGTAGCCGCCGTCGATGGTCCCCATGACCTCGCGCGCGGCCTTGTCGCGCGTGGCCGACATGCGGCGCGTGCGCGCCCAGAGGTAGGTTGCGGGCAGGTCGTCGTAGCGGCCGTCGAACTTCGAGTCCAGCAGCGGGCGCCAGAGCGACTCCCAGAGCGAGTCGCCGCAGATCTTCCGCAGCCAGGTCTCCAGCGAGAGCGACTCGAGGTCCGTGTTGTCGCTCTTGAGCTGGCAGCGCGCCGCGAACGCGCCGAGGCGCACGCGGTCGAGCGGGCTCAGGCCCGGGAAGGTGAGGAGCTCGCGCGCCGAGGACATCGACGTGAGCCGGCCCTGCTGGTAGAAGCCGACGCGGGTCGTGCGGAACCGGAAGCGGTCCTCGCCGATGCCGACCTCGGCCGCCAGCGAGCGCACGCGCTCGTCGGTGGGCAGGACCACGTGGTAGTAGCGGTCGACCGGGATGCCGCCGAGGTCGGCGGTCCCGGCGAGCCCGCCGAGCTGGCCGTCGCGCTCGTAGACCGAGACGTCGATCCCCGCCTGGGCGAGGCGGTAGGCGGTCGTGAGGCCGAGCAGGCCGCCGCCGACGATGCCGACGCTCGGGCGCGTCATGCGCTCGCTCGCATGCGGGTCGCCACCTGGCGCGCCATCAGGCGCGTGTAGCCGGCCATCGTGGGCAGGACCTTCAACTTGGAGTCGCCGATGCGCTTGGACGCGTCGAGGTCCACGGGGACCTCCGCGACGCTCGCGTCCATGCGCGAGAGCTTGCCGAGGATCTCGGCCTTGCAGGCGAAGCCGCCCTCGCGGATGAAGGCGTCGCCGTGCCGCGTGTAGGCCGCGCGCAGGATCCCCGCGCGGTAGACGCGGAAGAAGGACGAGACGGTGCGCGCGTCGATGCCCGCGGTCACGCGGACCGCGGTCGAGGCGGCGCGCGAGAGCGACTCGCGGAGCTTGCCCGCGTTGACCATCTCGCCACCGGCGTGCACCGAGGCGAGCACGACGTCGGCGCCGCCGCGGGCCTCCTGCAGCATCGCCTCGAGCGCGTCGAGGTCGCTGGTCGTGTCGGACTCCAGCGTGACGACCAGGTCGTCGTCGTCGCACAGCTCCAGCGCGAAGCGGAAGCCGCGGTCGAACGCGCGGCCCGCGCCCTGGTTGCGGATCTGGCGGACGAGGATCAGCGGCACCGGGCCGTCGTAGGCCTGGGCCACCGCGACGGTGCCGTCGCTCGAGCCGTCGTCGACGAGGATGACGTGGCCGCCCGCCCACAGCATCGGGCGCTCCTCGAGGTCGTGGAGCAGGCGCGGGAGGTTCTCCTCCTCGTTGAACGCCGGGATCACGAAGACCTGCATCAGTAAGCACCCCGTCGGCCCAGGACCACCGGCAGCGTCTGCGAGAGGATCTTGATGTCCCACAGCAGCGACCAGTTGGTCGTGTACACGTAGTCGAGCTTCACCATCTCCTCGAAGGAGAGGTCGTTGCCGCCGAGCACCTGCCAGAGGCCGGTGATGCCGGGCTGCGCCTCCAGCCGGCGACCCGCCCAGCCGGTGATCTTGTCCGCCTCGTGGACCACGAAGGGCCGCGGGCCGACCAGGCTCATCTCGCCGCGCACGACGTTCCACAGCTGCGGGAGCTCGTCGATGCGCCACTTTCGCAGGAACGCGCCGGTGCGCGTGATGCGCGGGTCCGCCTGGATCTTGAAGAGCGGCCCGTCCATCTGGTTGAGGTGGGCCAGGTCGAAGCGCTGGCCCTCGGCGCCGTCGACCATCGAGCGGAACTTGATGATCTTGAAGGCCTTGCCGCCGCGGCCGTTGCGGACCTGGCGGAAGAAGACGGGCCCGCGGCTGTCGAGCTTGATCGCGATCGCGGCGAGCAGCAGCACCGGGCTCACGACGAGCAGGCCGAGCAGCGACGCGCTCAGGTCGAACGAGCGCTTGAGCACCCGCGCGCTGCGCGAGAGGCGCATCGGCGGCAGGCTCACGACCGGGATCCCCTGGAGGTCCTCGATCGTCGCGTTGGAGGCGAAGAGCTCGAAGTAGGTCGGGACGATCGAGAGGTGGACGTCCGGGCGGCGGACGCGCCGGACCATCTCGAGCGTCTCCTCGTAGTGCTGCGCGCTGTCGGCGCCCGCGAGGACGACCCAGTCGATCTCGTGCTCGTCGATGACGCGCGTGAGGTCGGCGGCGGAGCCGAGGACGTCGTCGGCGCGCTCGGCCGAGGCGTCGGCGAGGAAGCCGACGACCTGCAGGTTGTAGTCCGGGTGCGCGGCGATCTTCGACTCGATCAGGCGCCCGGTGGCGCCCGCGCCGACGATCAGCGCGCGCCGCGGCCGCACGACGCCGTGCAGCAGGCGGTTGCGCACCGTCCACCGCGCGGCCGGCACGAGGGCCAGCGCGAAGGCCAGGAACAGCACGGCCTCCGACGGCGAGTAGACCTTGATGCCGGCGACGCGCTCGAGGCCCTGGCCCGCGAGCAGCATGACCAGCGAGCCGGCCATCAGCGCGTTGAGCATCGTCGCGGTCTCGTCGAACGTCGAGGCGACGATCGTCGAGCTCTGGCGCTCGTAGAGGCCGTAGATCGTGAAGAGCGCGACCCAGCCGATCAGCGCGCCGAGGGCGAGCAGCGCCGTCGCCCACCGCGGGGAGACCAGCGCCGGCCCGGCGATCTGGTTGGCGAGGGTGAAGGTCGCGGCGCCGGCGACGAACAGCGCGAACGCGTCGGTGACCGCGAGCAGCGCCGTGCGCCCGTTCTCCAACGGGGGCAGCTGCCGCTCTTGGCGAGCCGAGCGCGCCCGGTTCGGCGCGAGTGCCGCGACCGTCGCGCCCTCAGGACGCGAGCTGCTCATGCGGCACCACCAGGTCGTGCAGGTGCGCGTAGCGGCTGGCCTCGGTGCGGTTGGCCACGCCGAGCTTGCGGTACGTGTTCGACAGGTGGAACTTGACCGTCTGCTCGGTCACCCAGAGCTCGCGGGCGATGCGCCCGTTGGTGTAGCCCTGCGCGGCGAGGCGGAGGATCTCCAGCTCGCGCGTGGTGAGCGGGCAGTCCTCGGCGACCGTCGCCGACCGCGTGCGACGCGGGCGGTGGACGATGTTCTCCTGCACGACCTCGCGCAGCAGCGTGCCGAGCGCGACCGGGTGCACGGCCTTGGAGAGGACGGCGGTGGCGCCAGCCTCGAAGACCTCGTCGAGCGACTCCTCGTCCATCTGGCCGGAGAGCAGCAGCGCCTTGGCGTTCGGCGCGTGCTCGATGACCTCGCGGAGGCGGTCGAGCGCGTGCTGGCGCACGTGCATGTCGTCGACGAGGACGATGTCGGGCTGCGCCTCCAGCAGGTGGTGCTGGGCGCTCTGGCGGCCGTCGATGAAGCCGACGACCTTGAAGCCGGCGGTCTGGCGCAGGGCCAGGCGGATGGCGTGGACGACCAGCGAGTGGTCAGCGATGATCAGCAGACGCTTCATGGTGTTACCTCAGGCCGCCTTGACGGACTTCAGGGACACGCGCTGGGCCGGACGGGCCGTGACGCGCTGGCGGCGGGTGACCCCGCGAAGGTCGACGACCTCGTGCTGGTCGGCGATGGCGACGTGGTCGACGCCCGGGTGGGCGGTGACGATCACGAGCAGGTCGGCGAACTCCGCGACCTCGTCGAGCGAGCCGCTGCGCAGGTCGAACTGCGACAGCTCCGGCACGAACTCGTCGTGGTAGGCGATCTCCGCGCCCAGCTCGCCGAGGCGCTTGATGATCTTCAGCGCCGGGCTCTCGCGGATGTCGCCGACGCCGCCCTTGTAGGAGACGCCGAGGATGCCGATGCGCGTGCCCTTCACGGGCATGCCGAGGTCGTTGAGCTTGAGCTCGACCTTCTCGACCGCGAGGTAGGGCGCGTGCTGGTTGACCTTGCCGGCGAGCTCGATGAACTCGGTGGCGAAGTCGTGCTCGCGCGCCTTCCAGGAGAGGTAGAACGGGTCGACGGGGAGGCAGTGGCCGCCCATGCCGGGGCCCGGCTCGAAGCGCATGAAGCCGTAGGGCTTGGTCGAGGCCGCGTCGATGACCTCCCAGATGTCGATGCCCATCCGGTCGGCGAGCTCGGCCATCTCGTTGATCAGCGCGATGTTGACCGAGCGGAAGATGTTCTCGAGCAGCTTCGCCATCTCGGCGCTCTCGAGCTCCGAGGTGCGCACGAGCTGGTCGCAGACGAGCGCGTAGAGCGCCTCGGCCGCGTTGCCGCACGTGTCGGTGAGGCCGGCGACGATCTTCGGCGTCGTCTTCAGCGTCCAGTCGGTGCGGCCCGGGTCGACGCGCTCGGGCGAGAAGGCCAGGTGGAAGTCCACCCCGGCGCGCAGGCCGGACTCCTCGAGGATCGGCAGCGCCCGCTCGCGGGTCGTGCCCGGGTAGGTCGTCGACTCCAGGACCACGAGCTGCCCGGCCTGCAGGACGGTCGCGATCGACTGGCACGCGTCCACGAGCGGCGTCAGATCCGGCTCGCGGTTCGGCGTGAGCGGCGTCGGAACGCAGATGATGATGGCGTCCACCTTCGCCAGCGCGGCGATCCTGGTGGTCGGCTCGAAGCGGTCCGACACCGCCTGGAGCTGCTCGGACGGCACGTCCTCGATGTACGACTCGCCGCAGCGCAGCTGCGCCACGCGGCGGGCGTTCACCTCGATGCCGACGACGTGCTCACCGGCCTCGGCGAAGCTGACGGCCAGTGGGAGCCCCACATAGCCGAGTCCAACGATCCCAACGCTCATTCTGAATCCACCCCACGTTGCTCTCGGGCCACGCTCGCCGCCGTCCTGCTTCCTGCATTCCGGCGACGCTCGCCCAACGACCAGGATGTTGCGGCTCGGGGTGGGTCGATGGCAGGGGATATCTGGGGTGAGCCGACGGTGATGTTCCCCCGTTACGGAGGGTCAGGACCGCCACCCCCGTGGGTGAGGCTCCTCCCCCACGCCCACTAAACGATGCGCTAGGGAGCCCTTTGGTGGCACGGCGCCGCTCGGTGGTCTAGACGACGTCGCGCACGAGCGTGCGCGATGCGGTCAGATCTCGTCGGGCGCGTCGCCGCCGGTGGCGGCGAAGGCGACCTTCGCCGCGCGTCAGATCTCGTCGGGCGCGTCTCCGCCGGTGGCGGCGAAGGTGGCGCGGATGCCGTTGGCGATCGAGATCGCCTCGGCCTGCGAGTGGGCCCCGAGCTTGCGGAGGAGGCGCTTGACGTGGGTGCGCACGGTGTCGCGCGCGAGCACGAGCTCGTCGGAGATCTGGTCGACGGAGAGCCCCGCGCAGAGGAGGTCGAGGACCTCCCACTCGCGCGGGGTGAGCTTGCTGCGCACGGGCCGCACGCCCTGGCCGCCGACCGGCAGCGCGCGGAGGCTGTCGATCAGCCGCCACGTCAGCTCGGGCCCGACGACGGGGTCGCCCGCGGCCATCCCCTGCACCGAGCGCACGATCTCGGCGATCGACACGCCCTTGACGAGGTGGCCCGCGGCGCCGGCGCGCAGGCCGACCATCCCGAGGTCGACGTCGTCGGAGGCGGTGAGCAGCAGGATCCGGACGCTCGGCGCCCGCGCGACGATCTGCCGCGTCGCCGACAGGCCGTCGATGTTGGCCATGACGATGTCCATGATCATCACGTCGGGCCGGAAGTGCGCGGCGAGGTCGATCGCGTCGCGGCCGTTGTCGGCCTCGGCGATGACCGTCAGCCCGGCCTCCTGCAGCGCGGCGCGCAGGTCGCTGCGCAACCGCTCGTCGTCGTCGACCACGACGACGCGGGCGGGCTGGGTTCCGTCCTGTCCGCCGAGCGACACGATCGCTGAGTATGGCGGGCGGGACCGACGCTGTCATGCGCCGCCCGCGCCGCGGGCGACGTCGACGATCGCCGCGCGCACGAGCGCGAGGTCGGTCGTCTTGGGGATGTGCAGCGCCACGAGGCGGCACTCGGCGGGCGCGACGAGGTCGGGCTCGAAGCCCGAGAACGTGACGACCGGGACGCCGGGCGCGGCGGCGACCATCGCCTTCAGGAGCTCGCCGGGCGGCGGGCCCGGCATCTGGAGGTCGAGGACCACGACGTCCGGCGCGAGGTCGACGGCCATCGTGAGCGCCTCGCTGCCGTCCGCGGCCTCGCCCGCGATCTCGACCGCGACCGCGTCGCCCTCGGGCGCGCGCAGCAGCGCCCACCGCAGCAGCGCCCGCATCTCCGCGGCGTCGTCGGCCAGCAGGACGCGGAGCGCCGGGCTCACGGCGCGCCGACCGGCAGCTCGACGGTGACGATCGTCGCGCCGTCGGCGCGGAGCTCCATCGCGACCCGGCCGCCGCGGCGCTCGGCGAGGCGGCGCGCGACGGCGAGGCTGAGCCCGGCCCCGACGAGCGGCCCGCGCCCGCGCGGCGCGGCGAACGCCGCGAACGGGTCGGTCCCCGCGTCCGGCGCCGTGCCGTTGTCGAAGAGCTCGACGAGCACGCCGTCGCCCGCGACCCGGCCGGTGACGCCGAGGCGGGTGGCGCCGGCGGCCAGCGCGCTGCGCACGAGGTGCGCGAAGAGGCGGTGCGCCTCGCGCGGCTCGATCGCCGCGCGCGGCAGCGGTTCGCGCTGCACGTGCACCGGCACGCGGTGCAGGAAGGGGTCGAGCTCGGCCGCGGCCGCGTCGAAGGCGGCGTCGAGCTCGGCCGCCGGCGCCGGGCCCTCGGGCTCGGGGCCCGCGCGCACGAGGTCGAGCAGGTCGTCGACGTAGCGCTGGGCGCGATCGCCGCCGGCGTTCAGCGCGCGGAGCGCGTCCTGGCCGCCGGGGCCCATCGAGCCGTGCTGCAGCTCGAGCACGGCGGCGGCCCCGCGCATGAGCGCGATGGCCTCGCCGAGCTGGTGTGCCGCCAGGGCGGCGAACGCCGCGAGGCCGTCCTGCGCGGTGAGCGCAGGGTCCCCGGGCGTCATTCCTCCGCCGGGAGCCCGTCCTCGAGCATGCCGGCGCGAAGGCGCGAGGCCGCCGCGACCGCGTCGCGACGGGAGCGCACTTCGAGCTTGCGCAGGACGTTCTTGACGTGCGAGCGCACGGTCTCGACCGACACCACGAGGCGGTCGGCGATCTCGTCGGTCGACAGGTCCTGGCAGAGGAGGTCGAGGACCTCCCACTCGCGCGAGGTGAGCTGGCTGCGGATGGGCCGCAGGCCGGCGCTGTCGGTCCGGACCATGCGCAGGTCCTCGATCAGGCGCATCGTCAGGCGGCGCGTGATGACGGCCTCGCCGTTCTTCGCGCAGTGCAGCGCCCGCGGCAGGGCGTCGATCCCCACGTTCTTGCACAGGAACCCGGAGGCCCCCGCGCGCAGGGTCATGAGGCCGACCTCGTCGTCGTCGCTGCTGGTGAGGATCACCACGCGCACGTCCGGCGCGGTGCGCCGGATCTCGCTCATGGCCGCCAGCCCGTCCATGCCGGGCATGATCAGATCCATCACGACGACGTCCGGCGTGTAGTACGCCGTCAGCTCGACCGCTTCACGTCCGCTTCCGGCCTCCGCGATCACCGTGATGCCGGCCAGCTGCAGAACGTCGCGCAGCATGCGGCGGGCGAGCGGATCGTCGTCCGCCACGATGACGCGCAGCGGCGCATCCCCATCTACCTTGAATTCCATCCCCATAGCCCTTCCCGGTCTCGTCCACAACCGGTGCCTCTAGCAGTAGAGCGACAAAGAAAAGAGCAAAGCGGCTTGCAGCGAGGGGTATTTTCCTACCCCCAGGCAGGAATGCGGACAATCGCGCCGGAATGGCGCGGGTTGCGACCGCGCAGGCGGTTCCCTGGGGATTGAAGGGAACCGCCACGCGGCCACGCGCCGCCGGGGCACGGACCGTCCGGTGCGTTCCCAGCCCACGCGGCGTTGCACGATCTAGGGCTCTCCTGCCGGCGGACCGTGCGCTGGGAAACCTACGGCGGCGCGAAGCGGCACGCGGGTGACTTGCATGCGCCCCGGCGAGGGAGGTCACCGTCGGCACATGGGGCAGGAAGTTCCCCCATCGCCGAGCCATTGCTGCCGATTCAATGGATTGAGCAGGTTTCCGGAGGACACGACGTCGTACGGAACGGGGATTGAGCCGAATCGTGAGGACCGAAGCTGACGTGGAGTCGGACGGCCACGACGCGCAGGACGACGACCGCCGCAAGCGTCCGTCGCCGCGATGGTGGCGCAGCCGCGCGCAGAGCGAGGCGGATGACGCGCGCGAGCGTCGCGCGCCCGCGCCCGCGCGTGAGGAGGACCGCCGCCAGCACCTCGCCGACGTCGGGCACGAGCTGCGCTCCCCGCTGTCGATCATGCTCGCCCTCTGCACGCGCCTGGAGGAGTCCGGCCGGCTCGAGGCCGAGGACGCCGAGGACGTCGCGCGCATCCGCGCGAACGCGTACACGATGCTCCGCCGCGTCCAGGACCTGATGCTCGTCTCGCGCCTGGAGAGCGTCGACCTCCAGCTGGAGGCCGCCGTGATCGACGTCGCCGCGATCGTGCAGGCGTGCGCCGAGGGGTTCGGCAGCGTCGCCGCGCAGCGCGACCTCGACCTGCGCATCGGCGTGCCCGCGCGCCTGCCCGCGGTCGCCGACGAGGAGAAGATCGTCTCGGTGGTGAGCAACCTGCTCGCCAACGCGATCCGCCACGCGCCGCGCGGCGGCGTCGTGCGCTGCTCGCTGAGCACCGCGCCCGGCCGGCTGATCCTGCAGGTCGCCGACAACGGCCCGGGCATCGCGCCCGACCAGCGCCAGGTCGTCTTCGAGCGCTACCGCCGCGACGCGGGCGCCGGCGGCACCGGCCTCGGGCTCGCCATCGTCGGCGAGATCGCCCAGCTGCACGGCGGCTCGGTCGCCATCGGCGACGCCCCCGAGGGCGGCGCGCTCTTCACCGTCGAGCTGCCGCTGCGCACGCAGCGCGCCCCCGACGCGCCGCCGCGGACGGGTCCTCAGCGCTCGCTCGCGCTCGCCGATCGCCAGAAGGCGATCATCGAGGACCTGCGCGCGGAGCTCGAGGCCGGCACCGGCCTGCGCCCGCTGCCCCGCAGCTAGCGCCCCCGGTAGCCGCACCCCGCGCGGGGGCGGCCCGCACCACGCGGGTCCACTAGGACGATCCCCGATGCCCGTTGGGGAGGGTTGGCGCAGGATGGCCCAACCCGATCCGCTCTCGCCACAACCCCCGCCCGTCCGCTTCCGGACAAACGTCCACCCGACGGAGAGATCCCTCGTGCCATGGGGTACTTGGGCCGACGTTCTCAGTGTTCCGGTCGGGGGTTCTTGGCAGGGGTCCCGACCGTCCTCTACGCGCCATCCATCCCATGCTTCAGCCTGTCCGCTGCAGTCGCAGGTCGCTGCCTGCTTCCATCTTGGGCCTGACGGTCGCCGTCCTCTCCGTCTTCGCCTCGTCCGCGCCCGCCGCCACGGTGGCGCTCAACGGCCGGACCTTCGACGCGGCCTGCAAGGCCGCCACGGCCGGCGACGTCATCACCGTTCCGGCGGGCTCCTACGCCTCGCAGACGATCTCGTGCACGAAGGCCGTGACGCTCCAGGGCGCGGGCACCTCGACGGTCGTCAACTGGCTCCAGTTCAACGGCGCCAACGGCCCGACGGTCACGAACATGCGCTTCGTGACGGGGATGATGTCGGGCGCGTCGCAGAACGTGGCGGTGCGCGACTCGACGATCAACAACCAGACCTACATCGAGAACACCAACGGCCTGGTGTTCGACCACATCATGTGGGAGCCCGACCACGCGGGCCAGGTGTGGGAGAACGGCGACATCGTCGACATCTTCCCCGACCGCAACAACACGCCGAACCACAACATCACCATCGAGGACAGCACGCTGCACGGCCTGCGCTCCCCCACGAGCTCCTCGCACTCGGACGCGATCCAGCTCTACAACAACGGGCAGCCGCACACCGGCATCAAGATCCTCCGGAACAAGTTCTACGACAACGAGTGCATCAACCTGCGGACCAACCCGGGTGACGAGGTCACGCTCGAGAACAACTCGTTCGGCGACTCCTACATGGGGATCTCGGGCTGCGGCTACTACGCGATCGACGTCGGCTACGCCAACATCGTCGCGCGCAACAACGTCTTCCCGGGCGCGCAGGAGATCCAGGAGACGCCGACGGTGAGCGGGATCCACCAGACGTGGACCGGCAACGCCGGCGCGGGCTTCTCGGCCGGCTGCGGCAACGGCGGCGCCTCCGGCGCCACGATGAGCAAGAACGTCTGGACCGAGCAGAAGTGCGGCTCGACCGACAAGCAGGTCTCCTCGCTGAAGGTCGCGAGCGACGGCACGCCGCAGTCCGGCAGCCCGCTGATCGACGGCGGCGACGCCGCCAACTACCCGGCCACCGACCTCCTCGGCAACGCCCGCTACGCCGGCCTCGCCCCGGACGCCGGCGCCTTCGAGACCGGCTCGGTCGGCAGCCCGCCGCCGGACACGACCGCGCCGGAGACGACGATCACCTCAGCCCCGGCGAGCGGCACCTCGACCAGCGCGTCGGTGTCCTTCAGCTCGAGCGAGCCCGGCACCTTCGAGTGCAGGATCGACGCGGGCGCCTTCGCGTCCTGCACGTCGCCCAAGAGCTACAGCGGCCTGGCCGTCGGCTCGCACACGGTGAGCGTGCGCGCCACCGACGCCGCGGGCAACACCGACGCCTCGCCGGCCGCGGCCACCTGGACGATCTCGGCCCCCGCCGACACCACGGCGCCGGAGACGACGATCACCTCCGCGCCCGCGAGCGGCACGTCGACGAGCGCCTCGCTCGCCTTCAGCGCGAGCGAGTCCGGCAGCACCTTCGAGTGCAAGCTCGACGGCGCCGCCTTCGCGGCGTGCGCCTCGCCGAAGGGCTACAGCGGCCTGGCCATCGGCTCGCACACGGTGAGCGTGCGCGCCACCGACGCCGCGGGCAACACCGACGCGACCCCGGACTCGGCGACGTGGACGATCTCCTCGCCGCCCCCGCCGCCGGACACCACGGCGCCGGAGACGACGATCACCTCCGCCCCGGCCAACGGCACGGCGACGGGCGGCGCGTTCGCCTTCACCGCCAGCGAGTCCGGCAGCACCTTCGAGTGCAAGATGGACGGCGGCGCCTTCGCGGCCTGCACCTCGCCCAAGAGCTACACGGGCATGGCCGTCGGCAGCCACACGTTCAGCGTGCGCGCCACCGACGCGGCGGGCAACACCGACGCCACGCCCGACACCGCCACCTGGACGATCTCCGCCGTCCCGCCGCCGCCGGACACCACCGCGCCGGAGACCACCATCACCTCCGCCCCGGCCGACGGCACGTCGACCGGCGCCTCGGTGGCGTTCACGGCGAGCGAGTCCGGCAGCACGTTCCAGTGCAAGATGGACGGCGGCGCCTTCGCGGCCTGCACCTCGCCGAAGGCCTACAGCGGCCTCGCGCTCGGCAGCCACACCTTCAGCGTGCGCGCCACCGACGCGGCGGGCAACACCGACGCCACGCCCGACACCGCCACCTGGACGATCTCCGCCGTCCCGCCGCCGCCGGACACCACCGCGCCGACGGTGACGATCTCCGCGAAGCCGTCCTCCGGCGGGACCGCCACGACCGCGAGCTTCGGCTTCGGCGGCAGCGACGACACGACGCCCGCGGGCTCGCTGACCTACCGCTGCAAGCTCGACGCCGCGGCGTACGCGAGCTGCTCCTCGCCCAAGGCCTACACCGGCCTGGCCGTCGGCGGCCACACGTTCTCGGTCCGCGCGACCGACGGCGCGGGCAACCAGTCCGCGGCGGCCACGGCGACGTGGACGATCGTCGCGCCCGACACGACCGACCCGACGGTGACGATCACCTCCAAGCCGTCGGCGACGATCCCGTCCCTCTCGACCAGCGCGACGCTCGCGTTCGCCGGCAACGACGACCGGACGCCCGCGGCCGGGCTGACGTTCCGCTGCACGCTGGACGGCAGCCCCGCGGCGGACTGCGCGTCGCCCGCGACGGTCGACGGCCTCGGGCTCGGCTCGCACACGTTCGCGGTCACCGCCACGGACGCGGCGGGCAACGTCTCGGCCCCGGCGACGGCGACCTGGCTCGTCATCGCGCTGCCGGTCCCGGACGTCGCGCCGCGGGCGCCGAGCACGAGCACGCCCGCGCCGACGCAGGTGCCCGACCCGCCGTCCACGACCACGCCCACGGTGCCGCCGGTCGCGGCCCCGCTGGTCGCGCCGACGGTCTCGCTGCTGAAGCCGACGACGGGCACGCACTTCCGCTCCTCGCTGAAGGCGTTCGCCACGGCGACCGACGACCGGAAGGTCGACCACGTGGAGTTCTGGCTCGACAGCCGGCGCTACGTCTACGACACGACCGCCCCGTACGCGGCGACGTTGTCCACCGACAAGGTCCGCGCCGGCCTGCACACGCTGGTCGCCCGGGCGATCGACGACCAGGGCCTCGCGTCCTCGCTCGGCACGGCCGTCGAGCGCGTCACCGGCGCCAGCACGGCGAGCAGCAAGCCCGTGCAGGCGGCGGCCTCGGCCGGTGAGGACAGCACCGCGGTCCTGGCCTCCGGGCCCAGGAGCGGCAAGGTCGCCGTCGGCCTCGCCGACTGCGGCGACGGCCAGGCGACGGTCGTCCGGACCATCGCCGTGAAGCTCGGCAAGGCCGGCCACGCGGGCAAGGACGTGCCGGCCGGCGGGCTCTGCGTCGCGAGCGTCGCGCTGAAGAAGTAGCGCCCGCGTCGATGGACGACTTGACCGGCGATGTGCCGGTCAAGTCGTCCCCGACGCCCTTGGGCTCAGATCTCCAGGCGCGCGTCCTCGAGGTCGAGGTCGCGCTCGAGGCGGCGCATGATGTCGTCGGTGATGTCGCCGCGGTTGCGCTGGCGGATGATCTCGGCGCGCTCGGCCTCCAGCACCTTGCGCCGCAGCCGCTGGTAGGCCTGGGAGCCCAGCTCGATCTCGCCGTCGTCGTCCTCGTCGAGGCGCGACTCGAAGCGGCGGATCCGGAACTCGTAGGACTGGCGCATCCGCTGCGCCGAGGCCTCGCGCACCCACTCCTGGCCGGCGAGCTCGTCGATGCGGTCGATCGCCGCCTGCGACGCGGCGATCCGGGCGCGCGCCTCCTGCTCGGCGACCGTCTCCTCGTCGTCGTAGACGCCCGCGAGCTCGATGAGCCTGCCGAGGCTGAGCCCCTGGCCGACGACGGTCACGAGGATCACCGAGTAGGCCAGGAAGATGATGAGGTCGCGGCCGGGGAACGGGTCGCCGGCGTCGGTGTGGAGCGGGATCGCGAGCGCGACGGCCAGCGAGACCGCCCCGCGCATCCCCGACCAGCCGAGCAGCGCGGTCAGCCGGAAGTCCGGCGGCGGCTCGGCGGTCCGGCGCGGCAGCCGCTTGACGAGCAGGCGCGAGAGGATGTTGAAGGGGAACAGGAACGCCATCCGCGTCGCGATCACGGTGAGCGCGACGACCGCCGCGTAGCCCGCGAGCTTCCCGGCCGAGTACTGGTCGAGGCCGTCGAGCACCGTGCGCAGCTGCAGGCCGATGAGGACGAACAGCGCGGCGTTGAGGCCGAAGGTCAGCAGCTCCCAGAAGCCCGTGATCTGGATCCGCGTCGACGGCGTGATCAGCTCGGGCGAGCGCCAGCCGAGGTAGAGGCCGGCGCTGACCGCCGCGAGGACGGCCGAGATCCCGAGCGCCTCGGCGGGCAGGTAGGCCATGTAGGGCGTGAGCAGCGAGACGGCGGTCTCGGTCGGCGCGTCGTCCAGGCGCTGGCGCAGCCACGCGACCACCCAGCCGACGGCGACGCCCAGCGCGACGCCGGCCACCGCGCTGAGGACGAAGTCGCCGAGCGCCGAGGTCGTCGAGAACGTCCCGGAGAGCACGGCGGCGATCGCGAACTTGTAGGCGATGAGGCCGGTCGAGTCGTTGATCAGCGACTCGCCCTCGACGATCGTCACGAGCCGGCGCGGCGCGTGCGAGCGGACCGCGATCTCCGCCGCGGCGACGGGGTCGGTCGGCGAGACGACCGCGCCGAGCACGAACGCGGGCGCCCACGGCAGGCCGACGACCGCGTGGGCGACGACCGCGACGGTGATCGTCGTGACGGTCACGAGCCCGACCGCCAGCAGGCCGATCGGCTTGTAGTTGGCGCGCAGGTCCTGGATCGAGGTGAAGAACGCGGCGCCGTAGAGCAGCGGCGGCAGGAACGCGACGAGGATGACGTCGGGGTCGAGCTCGAACTCGTCCACGCCCGGCACGAAGGCGAGCAGCGTCCCGCCGACGGTCAGCAGGATCGGGTACGGGATCTGCGTGCGGTCGGCGGCGAGGAGGAGGGCCCCGGCCCCGAAGAGGACCGCGAGGACCACGAGGTCGCCGTGCATGGGTCCGGAGACTAGCCCGGCGTCAGGTGGTGCTGAGCGTGGCGACCGCGAGCGCGGCGACGCCCTCGCCGCGGCCGACGAAGCCGAGGCCCTCGCCGGTCGAGGCCTTCACGTTGACCCGCGTCGCGTCGAGGCCGAGCGCCGCGGCGAGCGTGTCCCGGATCGCCGCGCGGTGCGGCGAGAGCTTCGGCCGCTCCATGATCACGGTGGAGTCGACGTGGTCGATCGCGAACCCGGCGCCGGTGACGCGCGCGACGACGTCGCGCAGCAGCACGAGCGAGTCGGCGTCCTTGAAGGCCGCGTCGGTGTCGGGGAAGTGCGCGCCGATGTCGTCGAGGCCCGCGGCGCCGAGCAGCGCGTCGATGATCGCGTGCGTCAGGACGTCGGCGTCGGAGTGGCCGAGCAGGCCGTGCGTGTGCTCGAGCTCGACGCCGCCGAGGATCAGCCTGCGGCCCTCGACGAGCTTGTGCGAGTCCCAGCCGATGCCGGTCCGGACGCCGCTCATGTCGGCCCGATCGGCTCGCGCGTCACGTTGCGGTGCTCGAAGACGGCGATCTCGGTGACGCCGACCTCGCTCAGCAGCTCCAGGGCCTGGTCGTACTCGAAGCCGAGCTGCTCGGGCGTGTGCGCGTCGCTGCTCAAGGCGATGGGGTTGCCCGCGTCCACGATCATCTCCAGGAACGCGCGGTCGGGGTAGATCTCGCCGACCGGCTTGCGCAGCCCGGCGGTCGAGAGCTCGATCGCGATCTGCGACTCGGCGATCTGCTCCATCGCGATGTCGTAGTAGAAGCGCAGGTCCTTCTCGGGCCAGGGGCGCTCCTTGCCCCAGTGCTTGACGAGGTCCGGGTGGGCCATGATGTCGAACATCCCGCTGGCGGCCAGCTCGCCCAGCCACGTGAAGTACGTCTTCCACACGTGGTCGGCGGAGCGCGCGGAGTTCCACACGTCGAAGCGGTCGTAGTCGAGCGCGCCCTCGGCGAGGAAGTGGATCGAGCCGACGACGTAGTCCCAGTCCTGGCGCTCGAGCAGCGCGCGCATCTGCTCCTCGCGGCCCGGGATGAAGTCGGCCTCGATGCCGAGCTTGAGGTCGGTCGAGCCGCGGACGAACTCGCAGTAGCGGTCGATGTCGTCGTGCGCGTTCTCGACCCACAGCGGGTGCTGCCACACGTCGAGCGCGGCGGTGAAGCGGTAGATGTGCTCCGCCACGCCGAGCTCGGCGATGCCGCGGTCGGCGGCCGCCTCGCGGTAGCGCGCGGCGTTGTCCTCCGTGAAGTACTCGGCGGCGGTGGTGTTCGGCGCGTCGGGGCGCAGGTGGACGTGGTAGTCGGTCAGCAAGGTGATGGGGTCGCTTCAGCGGCGTCGCAGGAGGAGGTCGGCGAGCCGGAGGTCCTCCGGCGTCGTGACCTTGAAGTTCTCGCGAGGGCACTCTACGAGGCGGACGGTCCCGCCCATCGACTCGACGATCGAGGCGTCGTCGGTGGCGGCGGCCAGCACGTCGTGCGGCTGGGCGAGCGCGCGCTCGAGGACCTCGCGGCGGAAGACCTGCGGCGTCTGGATCGCCCAGAGGCCCGCGCGGTCGAGGGTCCGGGCGACCGTCGGCGCGCCGCCGGAGCCGTCGTCCTGCTTGATGGTGTCGGCGACGCGCGCGGCGGCGATCGCCGCGTCGGCGTCGGCGTCGAGGCCCGCGAGCACCGCCCGGATGATCTCCGGGGTCACGAGCGGGCGGGCCGCGTCGTGGACGAGGACGGGGTCGCCGGCGAGCGTGTGGTGCAGCGCCGCCCGCACGGAGTGCGAGCGCTCGTCGCCGCCGAAGACGCCGGTGGTGCCGGCCGGCGCCTCGATGCCCGGAGGCGTCGCGACGACGATGTGCGCGATCTCGGGCACCGCCTTCAGGGCGTCGATCGACCACTCCAACATGGAACGGCCCCCACACACGACGAACGCCTTGGGGCCGGAGGACCCAAGGCGCTCGCCACGTCCGGCGGCCACGACGAGCGCGACCGCTGACATCAGGTGATGTCCTACGCCTTCGCTGCGGCGGCCAGGCGCTCGGCCGACGACTTCAGCAAGTCGTCGAGGTACGCCTCGGCGTCGTCCTCGCTCTTCTCCAGGGCGTACATCAGCTCGGAGGCGAGGATCTTCTTCGCGCGGGTGAACATCTGCTTCTCACCCGTCGAGAGGCCCTTGTCGTGCTCGCGGATCGCCAGGTTGCGGACGACCTCGGCCAGCTCGTAGATGTCGCCGGTCTTGATCTTGTCGCGGTTGTGCTTGAACCGGCGGTTCCAGTTCTTCGGCATCTCCGACAGCTCGTCCTGCAGGACGGCGAGGACCTTCTGCACGCTCTCCTCGTCGATGACGCGACGGAGGCCGGCGATGCCGGCGTTCTCGCACGGGACCATCACCGTCATGTCGTTGTGCAGGATCTTGATGGTGAGGTACTCGCGCTCCTCACCGAACATCTTCTTGACTTCCTTCTTGAGGACCTGCCCCGCCCCGTGATGCGGGTATACGACGTCGTCGCCGATCTCGAAGTCGATGTTGACGATCTCGGGGATGTCGAGGTCTTCCAGGAACTGCTCTTCGGTGCTACCGGGAATGATGGTCCTCCTTGGTTGAGCCGCCCACCGGGGAGATGGGCGACCACGTTTCCAGCCGGGTCTCGTCCGAGACCACGATCTAGGTCTGCAGGTACCGATCGACGAGGTTGATCTCCTGCAACCGGCGAAGGCCCTCGCGGATGTCCTTCGCACGAATCTCTCCGACGCCCTCGACGGTCTCGAGCTCCGCGTCCGTCGCGGCGAGCAGCTCGTCGAGGCCCCCGAACTCCTTCACGATCTGGGCGACGACGAGCTTCGGGAGCCGGGGGACGCGCCCCAGGATCCGGAAGCCGCGCGGCGAGACCGGGTAGTCGAGGGTGTTCAGCTTGCGGTCGTAGCCCATGAGCTCGGCCAGGCGGCCGAAGTCGAGCAGGTCCTGGTGGGGCATGCGGCCGAGCTGGTCCAGCGCCGCGGCGAACGTCTCGTCGGAGTCCGCCGCCAAGTAGTCGTGGATGAGGGCGGCCTTGTCGGCGGCGACGCCGACCATGACCTCCTCGAGCTGCATCTCGATGAGCCGGCCCTCGGTGCCGAGCTCGACGATGTAGCGCTCGATCTCGACGGCCATGCGCGTCACGAGCTCGGAGCGCTGGAGGACCGTCAGGACGTCGTGCAACGTGGCACCGCCCTCGAACTCGAGGGCGGTGAGGCGCGTCGAGACCTGGTCGAGGCGCGTGCGGTACTTGTCGAGGGTCGCCAGCGCCTGGTTGGCCTTGGCCAGCACGACGGGGATGTCCTCGAGGATGTACTTGGCGCCGTCGACGTAGAGCGAGACGACCTCGCGACGCTGCGAGATGGCGATGACGACCGCGTCGGTCTGCTTGGAGACGCGCTCGGCGGTGCGGTGGCGCGTGCCGGTCTCCAGCGTGAGGACGGTCGGGTCCGGCGTCAGCTGGACGTTGGCCATCGCGATCTTCGTCGCGTTCGCGTTGAGGACGATGCCGCCGTCCATCTTCGCGACTTGGTAGAGCAGCGCGGGCGTGTAGTCCACGTCGAGCTTGATGCCCCCGGAGAACAGGAAGCTCAGCTCGTCGTGGTCGCCGATCACGAGCAGGCCGCCCGTGTGCGCGTGCAGGATGTTGTCGAGGCCTTCGCGGAGCGCCGTTCCGGGCGCCACCATCTCGAGGGCCTTGACCAGGCGCGGCTCTTGACGGCTCTCCAGCTCGTTCGAGTCGTCGCCGGATCGCTGCGCCATCAAGGACGATTCTACCAGGGCTTCTTTAGATCGGCCTTACCGGGTCGCCCGTGTTCCTGGAGCCTGGACGACCGTTCAGGCCGCGACCGGCTCAGCGGCCGCGAAGGCCGCCCGAAGGGCGTGCCGCAGGGTGCGCGAGGTGCCCGGATGGACAGGGTCGCGGAGCCCGAACTTCTCGGCCTCCTCGACGCGGCGCTCGGGATGGCCGACCGTGCGCAGCTCGCCGGTGAGCCCGAGCTCCCCGAAGCAGGCGAGCGGCTTGCCCTCGGTGCCCAGGGCGATGCCGCGCTGGGCGGAGGCGACGGCGAGCGCGACCGCGAGGTCCGCCCCGGGCTCGTCCACGCGGACGCCGCCGACGACGTTGACGAAGACGTCGGCCGAGCCGGTGTTGACGTTGGCGTGGCGGCCGAGCACGGCGAGCACGAGCGCGAGGCGGTTGCGGTCGATGCCGGTGACGACGCGCCGGGGCGGGACGATCTCGCTCGGCGAGACCAGCGCCTGGACCTCGACGAGCAGCGGCCGGGAGCCCTCCATCGCCGCGAGGACGACCGAGCCCGGCTTGCCGGTGGCCTCCCCCACGAACCGCGCGCTCGGGTCCAGCACCTCGACGAGGCCGCCCTGCTTCATCTCGAAGACGCCGGTCTCCGAGGTGGAGCCGAAGCGGTTCTTGAGCGCGCGGAGGGTGCGGTAGGTGCGCTCGCGCTCGCCCTCGAACTGGAGCACGCAGTCGACGAGGTGCTCGAGCACGCGCGGGCCCGCGATCGAGCCCTCCTTCGTCACGTGGCCGACGAGGACGACCGTGGTGCCGACGGACTTCGCGAGGCGCATCAGCCGCGCGGCGACCTCGCGGACCTGGCCGACGGAGCCGGGCGCGCCCGTGAGGTCGGGCGCGTGGAGGGTCTGGACGGAGTCGATGACGCAGACCTCGGGGCGGTGCGCGTCGATGGTCGCCAGGACCGCGTCGAGGTCGGTCTCGGCGAGCACGGGGACGTCGAGCGCCCGGCAGGCGCCGTGCTCCAGCCGCTCGGCGCGCAGGCGGATCTGCGCCGCGGACTCCTCGCCGGAGACGTAGAGCGTGCGCCGGCTCGCGCCCGCGAGGTTGCCCATCGCCATGCCGGTGAGCGTCGACTTGCCGATGCCGGGCGAGCCGCCGAGCAGGACCAGCGAGCCGGGCACGAGGCCGCCGCCGAGGACGCGGTCGAGCTCGCCGATGCCGGTCGAGAGGCGGGAGTGCGTGACGGCCTGGACGTCGCGCAGCGCGACGGGCGTGGGCGCGCCCGCGGCGCGGCGCGAGGCCGCGTTGGGGTTGGCGCCGCCCGCGCGCGCGGCGGGCGCCCGCTCCTCGACGAGCGTGTTCCACTCCCCACAGCCGGGGCACTGGCCGTGCCAGCGCGCCTCGGCGTGGCCGCAGGCGGAGCAGACGTGGATGGTGGAGGGGCGGGCCATGGGCGGTCACCGAGAGTAGGCGCGGGACCAGACGAACTCGCCCCCCAGGATCGCGGCCTGTGTCAGCGCGGCGACGGCGGTCGCGGCGAGGAACGCCACGGCGACCGAGGTGTGCGGGAGGGCCAGCGCGACCGTCGCGCTGAAGAGCGCGAAGGCGAAGAAGCCGGTGAGCATGCCGCGCAGCAGGCGCAGGGTCGCGCCCGGGCCGAGCTGGCCGTGGGTGAAGGCGGCCAACACGGTGGTGATGATCGGCGAGGGCGCGAGCAGGCCGGAGAGGCGCGGGCCGAGCCCGGCCGAGGCGGCGGTGATCGCGAGGACCATCGCGGCCGCGCAGGCGGCGCGGACGGGGAGGTCCCAGGACGGCGGCGCGAACGCGGCGGGGGTCAGACCCCCTTGAGGGTTGGCGCCAACCCTCGAGGGGGTCTGACCCCCGGTGTCGTCGCGGGCCGGCAGCGCCCAGGCCGCCGCCGCGAAGCTCGCGAACGCCAGCGCGAGGGCGGGCAGCGGCGCGACGTGGAAGGCCGACGCGATCGCCGTCATCCCCAGGAACGCGAGCCAGGCGAGCGCGAGGGTGGCGGGCCAGCGCAGGCGGCCCGCCGCGTGGCCGTAGACCACCACGAACGCCGACAGCGAGACGAGGCCGAGCAGCGAGGTCGTCGCCGAGCGCGTCGCGAAGCCCGCGCCGTGGACGATCGCGAGCACGAGCAGGATCGGGCCCGCCACGACCGGCAGCCCGCCGACCAGCCCGCCGATCCGCGGCCCGAAGCGGCGTGCGGTCAGCGACGCGCCGACGACGAACGCCGGCGCGAGGATCAGCTTCAGCGCGAGGACGCCCACGACGCCCCCGGGTGCTCAGTCGTCGAACTCGCCCTCGACGAGGGCGAACGCGGCGCCCTGCGGATCCGTCGCCACGGCGAAGCGCCCGGCGGGCACGGGCATCGGCTCGACCAGCGTCCGCCCGCCCGCGGCCGCGATCCGCTCGAGCGTCGCGTCGACGTCCGCGACGCCGAGGTAGATGGCCCAGTACGGCTGCGCGATCTCCCGCTGCGCGCGCATCACGCCGCCGATCATCCGGCCCTCGTGCGCGATCGACCGGTACACGCCGCCGCTGCCCGGGACCTCCGCGATCTCCCACCCGAAGAGCGCCTCGTAGAACGGCGCGGCGGCCTCCGGGTCGGTGCTCTGCAGGTCGTTCCACGCCCACGCGCCGACCTCGTTGACGAGCCCGGCGCCCGCGAACTCCGCGGGCTGCCAGAGCAGGACGACGCCGCCCTGCGGGTCGGCGAGCACGCCCATCCGCCCCGCGCCGGGGATCGGGAACGGCTCGGCCACGACGGTCCCGCCCAGCTCGGCGGCGCGCGCGGCGGTGGCGTCGGCGTCCTCGACGTGGACGTACATCGACCAGTGCGGCGGCGCGCCGGCCGCGAGCGCCTCGTCCAGCAGCGGCTGCAGGCCCGCGATGGCCGCGCCGTCCTGCTCGGCGAAGGTGTAGTTGATCTCCGGCGCCTCGCGGAAGCTCCAGCCGAAGACCGCGCCGTAGAAGCGCCGCGCGCCGTCGACGTCGGTCGTGGCCAGATCGACCCAGCTCGGCGTGCCCGCGGTGTAGCCCGTGCGTCGTCCCATGCCCTAAGCCTCCAGGGCGGCCCGGACGTCGGCAAGCAGGTCGGCCGTGTCCTCGATCCCCGCGCTGAAGCGGACGAAGCCGTCGGGGACGGCGTCGGTGCCCCAGCGCCCGCGGCGCTCGGCCGTGGAGTGGACGCCGCCGAAGCTCGTCGCGTCGGCGACCAGCCGCGAGTCGGCGAGGAAGCGCTCGGCCGCCGCGCCGTCGGCCAGCGTGAAGACCAGGACCGCGCCCATCCCCGGCCAGCGCACGTCGGTCACCGCGCGGTGCTCGGCGAGCAGCTCGACGAGCGCGGCCGCGTTGGCCTCCTGGCGCTCGAGCCGGACCGCGAGCGTCGGCAGCGAGCGGTGCGCGAGCCAGACCTCGAACGGCCCGGGGATCGCGCCGGTCAGCCCGCGCCAGGCGCGGATCGCCTGCCCGCGCTCGGGATCGCGCGTGGCGACGTAGCCGAGCACGAGGTCGGAGTGACCGCTCAGGTACTTCGACGCGCTCGCCATCGCGAAGTCGGCGCCGAGCGCGAGCGCCCGCTGGCGCAGCGGCGTCGCGACCGTGCCGTCGACCGCGAGCAGCGCGCCCGCCGCGTGGGCGGCCTCCGCGAGCCTCGCGACGTCGAGCAGCGCCATCGCCGGGTTGCTCGGCGTCTCGATCCACACGAGCGTCGCGCCCGGGATCGCGGCGCGGATCGCCGCGTCGTCGGAGGGCACGAGCCGCACCTCGACGCCGCGCTTGGCGAGGTGGTCGGCCGCGATCACGCGCACGCCCGGGTAGGCGTCGGCCGGCGCGACGAGGACGTCGCCGGGCTTGAGGATCGGCAGCAGGACCGCGGCGACCGCGGCCATCCCGGAGGCGAGCAGGACGACGTCGCCGCCCTCGAGCTCGCCGAGCGCCGCCTCGTAGCGCGACCACGTCGGGTTGCCGGTGCGGCCGTAGCCCGCGGGCGCGCCGTCGCCGGACCAGTGGTTGCCGGCCTGGAACGTCGGGCCGGGCAGGAACGGCTCGCCCTGCTCCGCGGGCGGCAGGCCCGCGTGGACGGAGCGCGTGGAGTCGCCGTCGCCGCTCATGCCCGCGCCGCCGCCCGGACGCAGCTGTCGAACCCGGAGGCCTTGTGCGCCGCGTCGCAGAACGGCTTGTCGCGGGAGAGCCCGCAGCGGCAGAGCGCGATCGGCCGGTCGGCCGGGACGTCGAAGACGCCGCCGTCGGCGTCGATCAGCCGCACCGGCCCGGTCACCTTGTACGGGCCGTCGTCGCGGACCTTGATCTCGACCAGCGGCTCGGGCGGCATGCGCCGGAGCTTACGACGCCCGCTAGGCGTGCTCCTTGCGCTGCTCCACCAGGCCCCGCAGGTGGTCGACCACCGACGGCGTCGACTTGCGGAGCTTGCGGATGTCCCAGCTCGTCAGCGTCACGAGCAGCATCGGCGAGGTCGCGACGACCGTGGCGTTGCGCTGCGAGCGCTCGAGGACGCCCATCTCGCCGATGACGTCGCCGGGGCCGAGGTCGGCGATGTGCTCGCCGCCGCGCTCGACCGACGCGGTGCCCTCCTCGATCGCGAGCACGTCGTAGGAGTAGTCGCCCTCGCGGACGAGCTCCTTGCCCTCCGGCACCGAGACCTCGGCGGCCAGGGCGGCGATGTTCGACAGGGACTCGTCGTCCAGGCCCTCGAAGACCGGGATGCGCTTCAGCCGTGCGGTGTCCATGCCGCCCATCCTTCCCGAAACGCGCGCGTGGCGTGCAACAACGGTCACACAACGGCGAAGGGCGGCCCGTGGGCCGCCCTTCGCACAGCATCTGGTCTCGGCGGAGACCCGACGAGCTACTCGACCTCGGGGTTCTCCGAGCGCGACGCGTCGGGCTCGCCCGGGAGGATCTTCTCCTCGGCGGGCTCGTCGGCCGCGTCGTCGTCGCCCGCGGCGCCCACGCCGACCGGCTTGGGCACCTTCTTCGGCGCGACGACCGACAGCGTGACCTCGGGGCCCTCGGCACCCTCGGGCGCCTTGTCGACCATCACCGTGCCGCCGGGCATCAGCTCGGCGCGCAGGACGAAGTCGGCCAGCGGGTCCTCGATGTAGCGCTGGATCGCGCGGCGCAGCGGCCGGGCGCCCATCGCGGGGTCCCAGCCCTTCTCGACCAGCAGGTCCTTGGCGTCGTCGGAGAGCTCCAGCTGGAGCTCCCGCTCGGCCAGGGAGGCGCGGATCCGCCGCAGCAGCAGCTCGACGATCGTCTTGATCTCGTCCTTCTGCAGCTTGTGGAAGACGATGACGTCGTCGATGCGGTTGAGGAACTCCGGGCGGAAGACCTTCTTCAGCTCGCCCATCACCCGCAGCTTCATGTCGTCGTACGTCATCCCGGTCTCGTCGTCGGAGACGGCGAAGCCCAGCGGCGTGTTGCGAGCGATCTCGGAGGCGCCGATGTTCGACGTCATGATCACGATCGCGTGCCGGAAGTCCACCGTGCGGCCCTGGGAGTCGGTCAGGCGACCGTCCTCCAGGATCTGCAGGAGGATGTTGAACACGTCCGGGTGCGCCTTCTCGATCTCGTCGAGCAGGAGCACGCAGTACGGCTTGCGCCGCACGGCCTCGGTCAGCTGGCCGCCCTCGTCGTAGCCGATGTAGCCGGGGGGCGACCCGACGAGGCGCGACACCGCGTGCTTCTCCATGTACTCGGACATGTCGATGCGGATCATCGAGTCCTCGTCGCCGAACAGGAACTCGGCGAGCGTGCGGGCCAGCTCCGTCTTGCCGACACCCGACGGACCGAGGAACACGAACGAGCCCGTGGGCCGCTTCGGGTCCTTCAGCCCGGCGCGCGAGCGGCGGATCGCCTTCGAGATGACCTCGACGGCGGCGTGCTGCCCGATGACGCGCTTGTGGAGCTCGTCCTCCATGCGCATCAGCTTCTGCGTCTCGGCCTCGGTGAGCTTGAACACCGGGATGCCGGTCCACATCGAGACGATGTCGGCGATCTCCTCCTCGCCGATGGCCGGACGCTCGGCGCCCTCGGCCTCGCCGGCCTCCCACTGCTCCTCGAGCTCGCGCTTCTTGTTCGTCAGGCGCCGCTCCTTGTCGCGGAGGTTGGCGGCCTTCTCGAACTCCTGGGCCTCGATCGAGGCCTCCTTGGCGCGGCGCGTCTCCTCGATCTCCTCTTCGAGCTCCCGGTAGACCGGGGGCGAGGTCATCGACTTGATGCGCATGCGCGACGCGGCCTCGTCGATGAGGTCGATCGCCTTGTCCGGCAGCTGCCGGTCGGAGATGTAGCGGTCGGCGAGCTCCGCCGCGGCCTCGAGGGCCTCGTCGGTGATCTCGATCTTGTGGTGCTGCTCGTACCGGTCGCGCAGGCCCTTGAGGATCTGCACCGTCTCCTCGGGAGACGGCTGGTCCACGCGGATCTGCTGGAAGCGGCGCTCCAGGGCGGAGTCGCGCTCCAGGTACTTGCGGTACTCGTCGAGCGTCGTGGCGCCGATCGTCTGCAGCTCGCCACGCGCCAGCGCGGGCTTGAGGATCGACGCGGCGTCGATGGCGCCCTCGGCGGCGCCCGCCCCGACGAGGTTGTGGATCTCGTCGATGAACAGGATGATGTCGCCGCGCTGGGTGATCTCCTTCATCACCTTCTTGAGGCGCTCCTCGAACTCGCCGCGGTACTTCGAGCCGGCGACGAGGGCCGCGAGGTCCAGCGTGTAGATCTGCTTGCCCTTGAGCAGCTCGGGCACGTCGGCGTTCGTGATCCGCTGGGCCAGGCCCTCGACCACGGCGGTCTTGCCGACGCCGGGCTCGCCGATGAGCACCGGGTTGTTCTTCGTGCGGCGGGAGAGGATCTGCATGATCCGCTCGATCTCGGTCTCGCGACCGACGACCGGATCCAGCTTGCCGTCGGAGGCCAGCTTGGTCAGGTTGCGCCCGAACTGGTCGAGCAGCTTCGAGGACTTCTTGCCCTCGCCCGTCCCGGCGGCGCCCGCCGCGCCGGCGGCACCCGCGCCCTGCCCGCCCTGGCGGCGACCGCCCGGGCCGGAGAGCATCCGGATGACCTCGTTGCGGATCTTCTCGGAGTCGGCGTCGAAGTCGAGGAGGATGCGGGCGGCGACGCCCTCGTTCTCCCGGACCAGGCCGAGCAGGATGTGCTCGGTGCCGATGTAGTTGTGGCCAAGGCTGAGGGCCTCGCGGAGCGCGAGCTCCAGCACCTTCTTGGCACGCGGCGTGAACGGGATCTGACCCGACGTCACCTCTTCGCCCGAGCCCACGATGCGCACGACCTGCGCGCGGACGCGCTCGACCGTGATGTCGAGGGACTCGAGGACGCGGGCGGCCAGTCCCTCCTCCTCGCGGAGGAGACCGAGCAGGATGTGCTCGGTGCCGATGTAGTTGTGCTTGAGCGTCCTCGCCTCTTCTTGGGCGAGCACGACCACCTGGCGGGCTCGCTCTGTGAATCGCTCGAACATCTTGGGGAACGTCCTTCCTACTACGCGGGGGGAGATTCGCTAGCGGTCGGTCGAAGAGGTGGTCCGGATGAAAAGAAGTTTCGACTGCGTACTGCAACGGTGCTGGAGGTCACCGAGTTGCTCCATCTACCCCTCTATTCGACCGCAAGGGCCGAGAGGATGAGTGGACCGGAGCCGTTCGGCGGGCATGGGGCAGTTTACCGCAGGGCCGGTCGGGGCCTTGACGGATGGGAACCTCCTGCGCTACGGCCGTTTCGCGCGCGCTAGTCGCGCATGGCGGGGAACAGCACGATCTCGCGGATCGACTTGTGCCCGGTCATCAGGAGGACCAGGCGATCGATCCCGATGCCGATGCCGCCGGTCGGCGGCATGCCGTGCTCGAGCGCCTGGACGAAGACCTCGTCGTAGGGCGTCGTCTCCTCGTCGCCGGCCTCCGCGAGGCGGACCTGGGCGTCGAAGCGCGCGCGCTGCTCGTCGGGGTCGTTGAGCTCGGTGAAGGCGTTGCCGACCTCCATCCCGTTGGCGAAGACCTCGAAGCGCTCGACCAGCCCCGGCTTGTCGCGGTGGTCCTTGGCGAACGGGCTCAGCGCCTTGGGGTAGTCGACGACGAACGTCGGCTGGATCAGCGTGGGCTCGACGCGCTTGGAGAAGAGGTCGTCGACGAGGCCCGGCCACTCGAGGTCGTCGGTGGGGATGTCGATGCCCGCGTCCTCGATGGCCTGCGCGAGCTCCGCGCCGGTCGGGTGGGCCATGACGTCGATGCCGGTGGCCTCGCGGATGACGTCGATGAGGCCGACGCGGCGGTAGGGCGTGGAGGCGAAGTCGATCTCGCCGTCGTAGCCCGCGGCGGCGGCCACGAGCGGCAGCAGCTCCTCGACGCGGGCCATCATGTCCTCGTAGTCCGCGTAGGCCTCGTACCACTCGACCATCGTGAACTCGGGGTTGTGCTTGTAGGAGATGCCCTCGTTGCGGAAGTCCTTGCCGAGCTCGTAGACGCGCTCGAGGCCGCCGACGATCAGCCGCTTGAGGTAGAGCTCGGTCGCGATCCGGAGGTAGAAGTCGCGGTCGAGGGCGTTGAAGTGCGTGGTGAACGGGCGCGCCGCCGCTCCGCCGTAGAGGGGCTGGAGGACGGGCGTCTCGACCTCGACGAAGCCGCGCTCGTCGAGGAAGCGGCGGACGGTGGAGACGATCCTGGCGCGCGTGACGAAGAGCTCGCGCGCCTCCTCGCTGCTGAGCAGGTCGAGCTCGCGTTGGCGGAAGCGCGTCTCGGTGTCCTTGAGGCCGTAGTGGGCGTCGGGCGGCGGGCGGAGCGCCTTGGCGAGGACGGTGTAGTCGTCGACGCGGAGCGAGAGCTCGCCGCGGCGGGTGACGAACGCGGTGCCGTCGACGCCGAGGATGTCGCCGAGGTCGAGCTGGTCGAGCAGCCGCGCCATCCGGTCCTCGCCGAGGACGTCGAGGCGGGCCTGCAGCTGGATGCGGCCGGAGCGGTCGACGAGGTCGAGGAACGCCATCTTGCCCTGGCCGCGGCGCTGCGTGATGCGGCCCGCGACGCGGTAGGTGGCGTCGGTCTCGGCGCCGGCCTCGAGGTCGGGGTGCGCGGCGCGGATCGTCGCGGTCGCCACGACGCCCGGGAACGCCGGCGGGAACGGGTCGATCCCGTCGGCCCGGAGCGCGTCGAGCTTGGCGCGCCGGACCCGGAGCAGCTCGTTGTGGTCCTCCACCGGGGCCTCGCCCGGCTTCGCGTCGGGCTCGGCCATGTTCGGGGGGAGCCTAGACGCCGACGTCGATCTTGGTGATCTTGAGCTTTCGCGCCGGCCCCTTCGGGACCTGGACGGAGACCGTCTCGTTGCGCTTGTGGCCGAGGACCGCGCGGCCGATCGGCGACTCGTTGGAGATCTTGTTCTCGCCCGGCTTGACCTCGGCGGAGCCGACGATCGTGAACTTCTGCGACTTGCCGGTCTTCTCGTCCTTGACGTGGACGGTCGAGCCGACGCCGACGATGTCGTTGGTCAGCTCGGAGGGGTCGACGACCGTCGCGGCGCGCACGCGCTCCTCGAGCTGGGCGATCTTCGCCTCCAGCATCGCCTGGGCGTTCTTGGCGTCGTCGTACTCGGCGTTCTCGGAGATGTCGCCGAAGTCCCGTGCCTCCTTGATGCGCTCGGCGACTTCGCGCCGGCCCTCGGCCTGCAGGTGGGAGAGCTCGTCCTTGAGCTTCGTGAGGCCTTCTGGGGTGAGGATGACGTCTCGGGGCATTCAGTGAGGAGGGTTGATCGGTCCGAGCCCGGAACCGCCTGCGGCGTCCTCCGAGCCCAGCGAGCGCGGCAGTATAGCGTCGCGGGAAACGCCCGCAGGGCTCCGGGTTGAAGCCTCGCGCGTGTCCAGATCGGCGGAACGAGCCGGGGCGGCAAGACGGGGTTGGCAGGCGGCTGACCGGCCGCCGGGGGCTAGAGCGCGGGGGCGGGGATCGCGGACCGGTGCCCGGCCAGGACGGCCCGGGCCTCGGCGACGGTGTGGGTCTGCTGCATCGCGAGGTGGAGGTCCTTGCCGCCGCCCAGGCGCTCGACGTACCAGGGGTGGAACTTGCGCAGGTAGCGGCCCGCGCGCTCGGGGCCGAGGTGCTCCTCGGCGCGGTCGATGACCCAGTGCCACTCGGCGAGGACCTCGGCGTCGGTCGGGTCGTCCTCGCGGCGGCCGAGCAGCTGCTCGAAGAGCCACGGGTTGCCGAGCGAGCCGCGGGCGAGCATGACGGCGGCGGCGCCGGTGCGCTCGTAGGCGTCCTGGACCTCGGCGACCGTGTGCAGGCCGCCGGTCAGGATCACCGGCGCGGGCAGGCTGGCGACGAGCTCGGCGGCGAGGTCGTAGTCCGGCACGCCCGCGTGGTGGACCTTGGCCGACCGCGGGTGGAAGGTGATGGCCGCGACGCCGGCCTCCTCGACGAGGCGGTGGGCGAGCGTCACGCCGCTGGTGTCGCCGGGCACCGAGCCCGAGCGCAGCTTGACGGTCACCGGCTTGCCGCTGCCCTCCGCCGCGGCGCGCGCGACGGCGACCGCCGTGTCCGGGTCCTTGAGCATCGCGGCGCCCGCGCCGGTCTTGCAGACCTTGGGCACGGGGCAGCCCATGTTGAGGTCGATGACGTCGACCTGCGGGACGTGCTCGGCGACGTAGGCCGCCGCGCTGCGCATGATCTCCGGGTCCTGCCCGAAGAGCTGCAGCGCCGTCGGGCCCTCGTCGGGATGGACGCGCAGCAGCTCGGTCAGCGTCTTCTCGTTGCCGTAGTGGATGGCGAACGAGGAGACCATCTCGCTGTAGGCCATCCCGGCGCCGTGCCGCGCGGCCTGGAGGCGCACGAACCAGTTGCCGATCCCGGCCAGCGGCGCGAGCAGCACGCGGTTGGGCACGCGGAGGCCGGCGAGCTCCCAGGGGTCGGTGAGGGCGGGGCGCGGGGTCGTCACGGGCACCCCAGGATAGACGCGCCGCTCGGGACCTCCACGACCGCGCGTGCCCGCCGGCAGGCGCGCACGCGGCCGGGCGGGACGCCGCGGTCGACGCGCAGCACCGCGCCGTCGGCGCCCAGCCAGTGCAGGTCGAGCGCGAAGCGCATGCCGAGCGTGTGGACGCAGCGGCAGCGCTCGAGCCGCAGGGCGAACGGCGGCGGCGCGCGGTGGCCGAGCAGGCCGCGGAGGCGGGCGAGCGGCGTCGCGGCGCGGAGGATGGGGAGCGGCGCGGCGGGCGCAGGCGGCGGCGCGGGCGCGGCGGGTGGCGGCGGCAGAGAGGGCGGCGACGCCGCGGTGGGCGGCGACGCGGCGGCCGCAGGCGGCGGCTCGGCGCGTGCGACCGGGGGCTCGGCGACGATGTTCGGCAGGTCCATGTCCCTCTTAGGTCCCGAGCCCGAGAAGTTCGCCCCCCTCCCCCGCGCCTTCTTCGCGGGGCTCGTCGCGCTGCTCGACGCGCTCGCCCCGCCGCTGCTCGACCCGACGATGACGAAGGCGAGCCCGCGGGAGGACGGCATCGAGGTCGTGCTCGCCCACGCGAGCGAGATCGCGTTCTCGATCTGGGCGCAGGCCGAGCGGACGCGGATCACCGTCGGCTGCGCGGCCCTCCACGAGGAGCTCGACGACCCCGCCACCGCGCTCGCCCTCGTCGCGCAGCTGCTCTGCGGCGGCCGGCTCGTCCGCGGCTACGACGGGTCGGCGCTGAGGCCGGACTTCGGCGCGCGGGCGAGCGCCGAGGCGTAGGCGTCGGGGTCCGTCACGCCCTCGGTGGCGATCAGCAGGACGCGGGCGTCCGCGCCGAGGCCGCCGACCGCGTCGCGGAGCGGCGCGCACGCCGGGTCCTCCACGAGCGCCCGCAGCGCCGCCAACGGCGCCGCGCCGCAGTCGCCGATGGCGTGCCCGAGCGCCGCCAGGTCGGCCATCGCGGCCGTCGCCTCGTCGTCGCCCACCGCGACCGCGCCCGCGATCCCCGCGCGCAGGTCCGGCCACGCCGCGGGCGAGACCTCGGCGCAGTCGAGCCCGGCCATCGTCGTCCCCGGCGTCGGCACGGCGGTCGGCGCGCCGGCGGCGAGCGAGGCGCCGAGGCAGGCGGCGGTCGCGGGCTCGACGGCGACCACCGGGATCCCGGCCGCCGCACCGAACCGCGCCGCCGCCGCGGCGAGCGAGCCCACGCCGGCGGGCACGAGCACGACGTCATAGGAGTCGCCGGCCAGCTCAGCGAAGAGCGTCGCGTAGCCGTCGACCACCCAGCGCGCCGGGCCCGAGGAGCCGACGTCCGCGATCTCCAGCACGCCCGGCCGCGCGCCCTCGGCCTCCGCCGCGGCGACCGCGTCCTCGTACGTGCCCTCGACGACCACGAGCTCCGCGCCCTCCCCCGCGATCGCGCGCCGCCGGGCTTCGGCGGAGCGCGCGGGCAGGAAGACGCGGCACGCCAGCCCGCGCGCCGCCGCCACGTGCGCGACGGCCCGCCCGTGGTTGCCCGCGCTCGCGGCGACGAGCGTCCGGACCTCCTCGCCCGCCGCGCGCAGCGCGCGCTCCACCGCCCACGACGCGCCGAGCACCTTGAACGCCGGGAGCCCGAGCCGCGCCGACTCGTCCTTCATCGCGACCGCCCCGAGGCCGAGCTCGCGCGCGACCGGCGCGAGCGCGCGCACCGGCGTCGGCGCGGAGCCCGGCAGCGCGCGGTGGAACGCGAGCGCGTCGGCGCTCGCCGGCGGCACGTCGCCGACGCGCAGCGCGCCGTTGACGACCGCCCGCACCGCGCCGCCGTCCCGCCTCAGCTCGCGTTGCGCTCGTGCAGGAGCTTGAGCCCCTTGAGCGTCAGCAGGTCGTCGACGTGGTCGATCGCGTGCGTGTGCGGCACGACGACGCCCGCGAGGCCGCCCGTCGCGATCGTCGCGGCCTCCTCGCCGAGCTCCTCCTGGATCCGCGAGATCAGCCCGTCGACCGCCGCCGCGAAGCCGAAGACGACGCCGGAGCGGATCGCGTCGACCGTCCCCTTGCCGATCGCCCGCCGCGGCGCGACGAGGTCGATCCGCGGCAGCTTCGCCCCGCGCGAGGTCAGCGCGTCGAGCGAGATCTCGACGCCGGGCATCAGCACGCCGCCGATGTACTCGCCCTGCACCGAGACGACGTCGAAGTTCACCGCGGTGCCGAAGTCCACCGAGATGCACGGCCCGCCGAGGCGCTCGTAGGAGGCGACCGCGTTGACGAGGCGGTCGGCGCCGAGCTCGCGCGGGTTGTCGATCTTGATCGGCATCCCCGTCCGGATCCCCGGCCCGACGGCGAGCATGCGGTGCCCGAGGTAGTGGTTGGCCATCGCCAGCCACTCGGGCTCGAGCTGCGGGACCGTCGAGGAGACGATCGACGCCGTGAGGTCCGCGAGGCCGACCCCGCGCAGCTCCAGGAGGTTGCGCAGCGCGGCGCCGAGCTCGTCGGAGGTGGAGGTCCGCACGGTCGCGAAGCGCCAGTGCTCGATCAGCTCGTCCCCCCGGAACGTCCCGAAGTGGGTCTGGGTGTTGCCGACGTCGACGACCAGGAGCATCCGCGCGCATCATGCCAAGACCGGCGAGCGGTTAGGGTCCGCGCATGCCCGCCCGCCTCTTCCTCGTCCACGGCTCGCACCCCTGCGCGACCGTCGAGAAGGCCTTCGAGATCAAGGGCCTCCCGCTCAAGCGGGTCGAGATCCCCGCGTCGATGCAGCCCGCCGTCATGACGCCGCTCTTCGGGCGGCGCACGGTCCCCGGCGTGAAGTTCGACGGCGGCGAGAAGGTCCAGGGCTCGCGCGCGATCCTGCGCGCGCTCGAGCGCCGCGTCCCCTCGCCGCCGCTCTACGACGGCCCGGCCGGCGCCGCCGCGATCGAGGAGGCCGAGCGCTGGGGCGACGAGGTCCTCCAGTCCGTGCCGCGCAGCCTGCTGTGGACCGCGTTCGGCGTCCACCCGCGGGCGATGCACGGCTTCCAGGACGGCGCGCGCAGCCCGAAGCTCCCGATGCCCGTCGTGCTCGCCGCGGCGAAGGTCGTCCTGCCGATCGAGCGGCGGATCAACGACGTCGACGACGCGAGCGTCCGCGCCGACCTCGCGGCGCTCCCCGGCCTGCTCGACCAGGTCGACCAGCACATCGCCGACGGCGTCCTCGACGGCGAGCGCCCGAACGCCGCCGACCTCCAGATCGCGCCGACGCTCCGCCTGCTCCACGCGCTGGAGGACGTCCGCCCCCTGCTCGCGGGGCGCCCCGCGGAGGCCTTCACCTTCCGCTGGTTCGCCCCGCTGACCGCGAGCGTCCCGGCCGGCGCGCTGCCGGTCGAGACCGCGGCTCAGGCCGCGACGCTGCCCGCGGGCTGAAGCGCGAACGCCGCGACGAGCGCGGCCACGCGCTCGGGCTGGTCCCAGCTGACGAAGGTGTAGGCGTCGGTCAGCTCCTCGACACGCGCGTCCGGGAAGATCGCCGCGAGCCGCTGCGCGTGCTCGAGCGGGAAGACCTTGTCGTCGCGCGACCAGACCAGCAGCACCGGCTTCGCGAAGGACGACAACTTGGGCGTGTTGTCCAACAACGTCGCCGGGTCGAGCCCGCCCACGACCTTGCGCAGATCGGCCATCACGCCCGGGTCGGCGAGCGCGCGCAGCACCCAGCCGTCCATGACGTCGTCGGGGATCGGCCGCTTGGCGAGCCACCCGTAGGCGATCGGCAGGCGCCGCGCGGGCTTGGCGCGCATCGGCGCGAGCACGGCGCGCAGGCCGCCGGGCAGCTTGGCCGCGGCGACGAGCGGCTTGAAGACCTTCGGCGGGAAGTTGTCGAACGCGTCGCAGTCGGTGAGCACGAGCCGCGCGACGCGCTCGGGGTCCTCGACGACCAGCAGCTGGCAGAGCGCGCCGCCGGTGTCGTTGCCGACGAGCGTGACGTCCTCGAGGTCCAGCGCGTCGAGGATCTGCCCGAGGAGCGCGGCGAGGCCGCCCGGCGAGAGGTCGGCGTGCGCCTTGAGCGGCAGCTCGTGCGAGCCGAGCGGGAGGTCGGGCACGACGCAGCGGAAGCGGTCGCGCAGGCGCTCGACCACCGGATCCCACAGGCGGCCGTCGACCAGCGCGCCGTGGACGAAGAAGAGGACGGGGCCGGTCCCCTCGTCGCGGTAGCGGATCGTCCCTTGTTGCAGCGTCAGCTCGGGCATGGCGTCGGGCCTTCCGGGTAGATTGCGTACAGGCTGCACGGAGATTACATACAGGCTGCATGGAACACAAGTCCTCCAACAAGCACGAGCAGCGATCGCGCGCGACCCGCGAGGCGTTGCTGGCCGCCGCCCGCGCCCTCTTCGCCGAGCGCGGCTACGCCGCCGTGGGCACGGAGGAGATCGTGCGCGCGGCCGGCGTCACGCGCGGCGCGCTCTACCACCAGTTCCGCGACAAGGAGCAGCTCTTCGAGGCCGTCTTCGAGCAGGTCGAGGCCGAGGTCACGCAGCGGATCGCCGAGTCCGCGCTGGCCGGCGCGACCGACCCGCTCGCCGCGCTCCACGCCGGCGCCCACGCGTTCCTCGCCGTCTGCGCCGAGCCGGAGGTCGAGCGGATCGCGCTGCTCGACGCGCCCGCCGTCCTGGGCTGGCAGCGCTGGCGCGAGATCGGCTTCGCCTACGGCCTCGGCCTCGTCGCCGCGACCCTCCAGGCCGGGATGGACGCGGGCGTCGTGGTCCCCCAGCCCGTCACGCCGCTCGCCCACCTCCTGCTCGGCGCGCTCGACGAGGGCGCGCTCTACGTCGCCCGCGCGGAGGACGCCGCGACGGCGCGGGCGGAGATCGAGGCGGTCATCGGACGGCTGATCGACGGGCTGGCGCCCGCGGGCTAGGGCCGCGCGAGCGTCAGCAGCGCGAACCCCATGGTGCTCGTGCCGTCCGGCAGCGCGCGGCGGGCGCGGATGCGGCGCGCGTAGGCCACCGCGTCGGCGTCGTCGTAGCGCTCGGCCTCGGTGGCGAGGCCCTCCTCGTAGGCGGCCCAGTCCCCGGCGCTCGCGGCGCGGACGTCGACGGGGTCCAGGCCCGCGGCGCGCGCCGCCGCCAGGAGGCCGTCGAGGCCGAGCGGCAGCTCGGCGGCGCTCGCGCCACCCAAGGCCATCAGGAGCTCCTCGGACGGCGGGCGGGCCCAGAAGCCCTCGCCGTAGAGCACGATGCCGCCGCCGGGGCGGGCCAGCGCGGCGAGCGCGCCGAGCGCCGCCGGGAACCCGCCGTGCGCGTGGGAGGACGCGACGTTGACCACCAGGTCGAACGCGCCCGCCGCCAGCCCGGCGTCCTCGGCGCGCGCCTGGGCGAACGCCACCGACCGCCCCGGCACGCGCGCCTCCGCCGCCGCCCGCGCGCGCCCCAGCGCGAGGCCGTCGGGATCGACGCCGAGGCCGCTCGCCTGGTCGTGGACCTCCAGCACGCGCAGCAGGATCTCCCCCGCGCCGCAGCCCGTCTCGACCACGCGCGCCGCCGCCGAGGGCAGCTCGAGCCCCGCGATCGCCTCGTCGAGGTCCCCGACGCCCATCGGGTTCATCAGCGGGACGGCGGCGTGCGCGCGGAAGGACGCGGGCTCGGTCACGCGAGCAGCGTAGCCTTGTAGCCGTGGGCCACGAGCACGCACACGACCACGGCGGCGGCGCCGGCCACGGTCACAGCCACGAGATCTCCGGCGACGCCGACCGCGGCAAGCTGGCGATCGCCCTCGGGCTGATCCTGGCCTTCATGGCCGTCGAGGTCGCCGTCGGCATCGCCGCGTCCTCGCTCGCCCTGCTCTCCGACGCCGCGCACATGCTCACCGACGCCGCCGCCATCGCGCTGGCGCTCGTCGCGATCGACCTCGCCCGCCGCCCCGCCCGCGGCGCGTTCACCTTCGGCCTCAAGCGCGCCGAGATCCTCTCGGCCCAGTTCAACGGCGCGACGCTCCTGGTCCTCGGCCTGCTCGTCGTCGTCGAGGGCGTGCGCCGCGTGATCGACCCGCCCGAGGTCGGCGGCGCCGCGGTGCTGGTCGTCGCGCTCGTCGGCGTCGCGGTGAACCTCGCCGCCACGTGGACGCTCGCCAGCGCCAACCGCACCTCGCTCAACGTCGAGGGCGCCTACCAGCACCTGCTGACCGACCTCGCGGCGTTCATCGCCACGGCGATCGCGGGCGCCGTGATCCTGCTCACCGGCTTCCGCGAGGCGGACGGCATCGCCGCGCTGCTCGTCGCCGCGATCATGTTGTACGCCTCGTTCGGGCTCCTCAAGGAGTCCGGCCGGATCTTCCTCGAGGCCGCCCCGCGCGGCATGGACGTCCAGGAGATCGGCCAGGCGCTCGTGCGCGCGCCCGGCGTCGTCGAGGTCCACGACCTCCACGTCTGGGAGGTCTCCTCCGGCTTCCCGTCGCTGGCCGCGCACGTCGTCGTCGGCCGCGACCGCGACTGCCACGAGGCGCGCATGGACCTCCAGCAGATCCTCCGCGAGCGCTTCGCGATCGAGCACACCACGCTGCAGATGGACCACGAGGGCGGCGACCTCGTCCAGCTCGAGGTCCGCTGCGACGAGGGGCTGCCCGTGGTCAGGGCAGGCGGAGCGGCGGACCCGCCCGGCGCACGCCCTCGGTGACCGGCAGCGCCGCGAGCGCGTCGGAGAGCCGGACGGCGTCCGGCGTCGTGAGGTCGAAGTCCAGCTCGAGCAGCGGGATCAGGACGAAGCGGCGCTCGAGCAGGCCGGGATGCGGGATGGTGAGGTCCTCGGAGCGGTAGGCGCGACCGGCGTGGAGCAGGACGTCGACGTCGATCGGCCGCGGCCCGTGGCGGACGTACCCGGGCCCGTCGGTCGTGCGGCCGAGCGCGCGCTCGACGCCCTTGACGGCCGCCAGCAGCGCCTCGGGCTCCAGCGCCGTCTCGACCGCGAGGCAGGCGTTGAGGAAGAGCGGCTGGTCGAGGACGTCGCCGACCGGGTCGGTCTCGTAGGTGGAGGACGACGCGGTCGCCACGACGCCCGCCGTCGCGAGCCCGTCGACGGCCGCCTGCAGCATCGCGCGCCGGTCCCCGAGGTTGGAGCCCAGGCCCAGGTGGGCCGCGCTCATGCGCCCGGGAGCAGCAGCGCGAGCTGGCGGCTCTGGGCCAGCAGGGTGCCGTCGGGCGCCCAGATCCACCCGTCCTCCTCGAAGAACCCGCCGCTCGCGGTCGAGGAGCTGAAGCGCGCGAGGACCGGCGTCTCGGGCGCCATGCCCGGATGCGGAAGCCGCGCGCGGAAGTGGATCGTGAGGTCGACGGTCGGCGCCGGGGTCGGCGCCGTGAGCCGCGCGAACGGCGACGGCAGCCACGCGTCGGCGTAGAACGCGACGGCCGCGGCGTCGGCCACGCGCGGCTCGGCCAGCCGCAGCCAGCCGCCGGCCACCGCCTCGTCGCCGCCGCTCAGGACGCCCGGCCCGAAGACCGGCGCCAGCGCGGCGCGCTGCGCGATCTCGGGGATCCCCGGACCGGGCGGGACGACGTGCAGCTCCGGTGGCTCGCCGACGTCCGGGGCCGGCGTCGCGTAGTCGGCGGCGGCCGGGAAGTCGGAGGCGAACGCGGCGAGCGCGAGGACCATCGTGCGGTCGTCCTGGACCATCCGCGCGCTCAGCGAGCTCAGCGTCCGGCCCTCGCGCTCGACCGTCACGTGGATCTGCGCCGGGCGGCCGGGCGCCGGGGCGCGGAGGTAGTGGAGCGTCAGCGAGCGCGGCGCGCGGTCGGGGTCCGGCACCGCGCCGCTCAGCGCGCGCAGCATCAGCGCCGCGATGTAGCCGCCGTTCGGCCCGCCGCGCGGGACAGCCCAGGCCGGGGAGATGTCGGCCTGCCACACGCCGTCGCCGGCCGGCGCCACGGCGGTGTCCCGCTCGAAGGCGGAGATGGACGGCACGGTCGCCATCGGCCCGGCCTCAGTCGTCGTCGTCGCCGCCGCGCTGGCGCCAGACCTCGACGCTCACCTCGTCGACGGTCAGCGGGATCGGCGGCTCGGGCTTGGCGGCCTTGACCCACACCTCGTCGGCGGAGTACTCGTCCAGCAGGCGGTCGGCGACGGCGCTGCAGAGCCGCTCGAGCGTCTTGTAGGAGCGCTGCTGCGCGACCAGCGAGACCGTGTTGCAGACCTCGCCGTAGTCGACGGTGTCCTCGACCATGTCGGTGACGGTCGCGTCGCAGTCGCCGACCTCCAGGCGGATGTCGAGGACGAGCCGCTGGCCCACCTCGCGCTCGGCGGCGGTGACGCCGTGGTGCGTGTAGAGCGAGAGACCGCGGACCTCGATGGTCACCTCGGTCTGGTCGGCCCCGTCCTCGAAGTCGGCGTCGTCTTCGACGTCGTCGGGCTCGAGCTCGTCGTCCGGTTCCTGGTCAGGCGCCATCGCGGTGGAACGTAGCACTCGCGACCGCGAGCGCCTGGCGCGCCTGGGCGACGTCGTGGACCCGGAAGACGCGCGCCCCGCGCTCCAGCGCGATCACGTTGGCGGCGATCGTCCCCGGGACGCGGTCGTGCGGGTCGGGCACGTCGGCGAGCTTGTGGATGAACGACTTGCGCGAGACGCCGATCACGACGGGGAAGCCGAGCCGGACGATCTCGTCGGTGCGGGCCAGCAGCTCGAGGTTGTGCGCGAGCGTCTTGCCGAAGCCGATGCCGGGGTCCACGTCGATCCGCTCCTCCTTGACGCCCTCGCGCACCGCGAACTCGACGCGGTCGGTGAGGAACGCCTTGACGTCGTCGACGACGTCGGCGTAGCGCGGGTGCTCCTGCATCGAGCGCGGGTCGCCGAGCATGTGCATGAGGCAGCAGCGGGCGCGGCGGTCGGCGACCAGGCCGGCCATGTCCGGCGCCTCGCGGAAGGCGGTGACGTCGTTGACGTACGTGGCGCCGGCGGCCAGCGCGGCCTCGGCGACGGCGAGCTTGGAGGTGTCGATCGAGACAGTCGCGCCGCCGCGCTGGGCGAGGAGCCGGACGACCGGCTCGGTGCGCCGGAGCTCCTCGTCCTCGGGGACGGGCAGCGCGCGCGGGCGCGTGGACTCGCCGCCGACGTCGAGGATCGCCGCGCCCTCGGCCGCGAGCCGGAGGCCGTGGGCGACCGCCTCGTCGCGGTCGAACCACTCGCCGCCGTCGGAGAACGAGTCCGGCGTGACGTTGACGACGCCCATGATCTCGAAGGGCAGCTCCGCAGGCATGTGCCCCGGAACATATTCCGTGCGCCCGCGGAGCCCGGCCGAGATGTCCAGCGAGCGGCAACGCGACTCATCCGATCGGGGGATGGCGTCGAGAGGGAATCTATGGACAGCCCTGCTCACCGTCGCGTCCAGGCGACCACCGGTCAGGAGCCTCCAAGCGCCGTCGCGCGCGCGGAGCTTCGCTGGGGCCTGGAGCGCGTCCTGCTCATGCACGAAGCCCACGACGGACACGACCTCGCGCGGACCCTGCAGCGCGCCCTGCGCCACCTGCCGGTCGTCATGCTGCACGACCGCCTGCTGCCCGGCGGGCCGCTGGTCGAGCACCTCGCGGTCGGCCCGGGCGGCGTGACCGTGGTGGCGAGCTGGAGCGCCGGGGCGCTCGCCGCGCCGCTGGCGGTCGAGCGCCTGCGCGGGATGTTCAGCGCGCGCGGCGAGCTGCTGGTCGACGAGGGCGGCGCCGACCGCACGGCGCTGGTCGCGCCGGTCCGCGCGCGGGTCGCGGCCGTCGCGGAGCTGATCGACGAGATGGCGCCGGTCGCGGGCGCGCTGTGGCTCGCCGGCGAGCTGACTCCGCGGCTGCGTCCGCTGGAGGTCGACGGCGTCGTCATCGCCGGGCCGAAGGCGATCGCCGCGCTCGCCGCGCGCGACGGCGACCTGCAGGACTACGAGCTCACGGCGCTGGTCGACTTCCTCGACGGCGCGATGCCGCCGGCGCTCTGACCCCACCCGCGCCGCGCCCGCCCCACTCCGCGTGCGTCGAGGGACGAATGATGGCCGCTGAGCGGCCATCATTCGTCCCTCGACGCCCCCTGGTGCACCCTGGTGCCCTCTGGTGGTGCCGATGGCGGTCGTGGTCTAGGCGCGGGCGATCACGTCGACCACCCACGCGCCGCCCGGGCGCGTGGGCGCGTGCAGCTCGACGCGGCCGACGCCCTCGCCGTGGGCGAGCTCGGCGACGTCGCCGGGCGCGGTCGCCGCGCTGCGCGCCTCCAGCAGCCGCCGCGCGACCGTGCCGCGCACGGCCTTGGCCATGTGCGAGATCGGCCTGCCCTCCGCCGTCGAGGCCTTGACCTCGACGAGCGTCGCGTGCCGCGGCCGCCACGCCGCGGCGTAGCCGCCGGAGCGCAGGTCGACCACCAGCTCGCCGGGCTCGTCGGGCAGCGCGGCCGCGAGCGCGGGCCGCCACCACGCCGCGAGCCCGCCCGCGCGCAGCGCGGGCAGCCGCGCGGAGATCGAGAGCCGGTAGGCCGGGATCCGGTCCTCCAGCGCCACGACGCCCCAGAGCGCCGAGGCGACGAGCACCTGCTCGCCGGCCCGCGCCCGCGCCGCGGCGGGCAGCGACGCGAGATCCAGGTGCTGGAACAGCACGCCGGCGTAGACCTCGCCCGCGGGCGCCGCGGGCGCGCCGGGCAGCGCCGCGTCGCGATCCACCTCGCCGCTCAGCCCCACCGGCAGCCCGAGGTGCCCGAGCGCGCGCTTGCGGTTCCCGCCGGCCACCTTCACGAGCGCGGCGAGCGCGCGCTCGCGCTTGGCCCCGAGCTCCGCGGCGAAGCTCAGCGCGCCGAGGTCCACCGGCGCGCCGGCCTCCGGCGCGCGCTTGCCCTCCGAGGGCGGCAGCAGGATCAGCACGGCGCCGCACGCTACAAGCTCACCCGGTAAGGCCGGACCGCGACTGACGCGGCGTCGAGGCGCCCGTCAGGCGAGGTTCGGACGCTCGGGGGCGTCGAGCCCGCGAGCTTCGACCCCGCCGCCGGCCAGGCCGGGGCGCGGAAGGGGACGCGGGGCCTCGCGGCCCGCGCGGTCGGCCGGCGCGTTGCCGGGCGGGAGCTGCTCGTCGGCGACCTCGTCGGGACCGAAGGTCTCCTCCTCGGTCTTGCCGTCGAGAAGGGCGATGAACTCCTCCTTCTCGATGGTCTCGCGCTTGAGCAGGATCTCGGAGATCGTCGTCAGCGCCTCGCGGTGCTCGCCGAGGATGTCCTTGGCGCGCTGGTGCGCGGACTCGACGATGCGGCGGATCTCGTCGTCGATCTCGCGGGCGATCTCGTCGGAGTAGTCCGGCTCGCTCGAGAACTCGCGGCCGAGGAACGGCTGGCCGTGGTCGTGGCCGAAGACGCGAGGGCCGAGGCGCTCGGACATGCCGAAGCGCATGACCATCTGCTTCGCCGTCGCGGTGACCTTCTCGAGGTCGTTGGACGCGCCGGTCGTGATCTCCTGGAAGACGATCTCCTCCGCGGCGCGGCCGCCGAGGGTCATCGCCATCGTGTCCTGCAGCTCGGCGCGCGTCGTGAGGAACTTGTCCTCCTGCGGCATCGAGATCGTGTAGCCGAGGGCCTGGCCGCGGCTGATGATCGAGACCTTGTGGACCGGGTCCGAGTGCTCGAGGTAGTGCCCGACGATCGCGTGGCCCATCTCGTGGTACGCCGTGATGAGCCGCTCCTTCTCGCCCATCACGCGGGTCTTCTTCTCGGGACCGGCGATGACGCGCATGATCCCTTCCTCGAGCTCGGTCTGCGTGATCTCGCGCTTGCCGTTGCGGGCGGCGAGCAGCGCGGCCTCGTTGACGAGGTTCGAGAGGTCGGCGCCGGTGAAGCCCGGGGTCTGGCCGGCGAGATCGTCGATGTGGATCTCCTTGGCCAGCGGCTTGCCGCGCGTGTGGACCTCGAGGATCTTCGCTCGGCCCTTGCGGTCCGGGCGGTCCACGACGATCTGGCGGTCGAAGCGGCCGGGGCGCAGCAGCGCCGGGTCCAGGATGTCCGGGCGGTTCGTGGCGGCGATCAAGATGATGTTGTCCTTCATCTCGAAGCCGTCCATCTCGACGAGCAGCTGGTTGAGCGTCTGCTCGCGCTCGTCGTGCCCGCCGCCGAGGCCGGCGCCGCGGTGGCGGCCCACGGCGTCGATCTCGTCCATGAAGATGATGCAGGGGGAGTTCTGCTTGGCCTGCTCGAAGAGGTCGCGCACGCGGGAGGCGCCCACGCCGACGAACATCTCGACGAAGTCCGAGCCGGAGATCGAGAAGAACGGCACGCCCGCCTCGCCGGCGACGGCGCGCGCGAGCAGCGTCTTGCCGGTGCCCGGAGGGCCGTAGAGCAGCACGCCCTTCGGGATCCGGGCCCCCAGGGCCTGGAACTTCTTGGGGTTCTCGAGGAACTCCTTGATCTCGTGGAGCTCCTCCACCGCCTCGTCGACGCCCGCGACGTCGCGGAACGTGATCTTGGGCGAGTCGACCGACATGCGCTTGGCGCGCGACTTGCCGAACGACATGACCTTGGAGCCGCCGCCCTGGACCTGGTTCATCAGGAAGATCCAGAAGGCGATGAAGATGACGAACGGCAGGACGTAGGTCAGGAGCCCGAGCAGCGCGGACGACTTCCGCGGCTCGATGTCGTAGTCCTGGATGTTCCCCTCGGCCTTGGCCGTAGCGAGCTCCTTGTTGAGGTCGGCGGCACCCTGGTCGGTGAAGCCGGTCTCGTACTTCTTGCCGTCGGTCTGCGTGACGGCGACGACGTTGTCCTTGGTCCGCAGGTCGACGGACTTGATGACGTTCGGCCGCTGGAGCTGCTGGACGAACTGGCCGTAGGTGGGCGGCGCCTTCTGATCCCCGGTGGAGATCAGCTTCTGGGCGAAGAAGGCCAGCACCACCACGATCAGGATGGGGAAGGCGGCGCTCTTGAAGAACCTGCTCATAGGAGGTGCGCGGGGGGCTTTCGCATCGTGCGCAAGGCGCTGAGGGTATCAGGGCGGTGGTCCCGCCTTGACAGGTGGTCGGACGTACGCGTCCTACTCGTCTGCCAACGCGGCGACGTACGGAAGGTTTCGGTACCGCTCCGCCACGTCCAGGCCGTAGCCGATGGCGAACTTGTCCGGGATCTCGAAGCCCACGTAGCGCGTCGGCAGCTCGACCTTGCGGCGGTCGGGCTTGGTCAGCAGCGCGCAGACCTCGAGCGAGGCGGGGTCGCGCGCGCCGAGGTTCCGCATCAGGTACTGGAGCGTCAGGCCGGAGTCGACGATGTCCTCGATGATCAGGACGTCGCGCCCGGCGATCGGGCGGTCGAGGTCCTTGAGGATCCGCACGACGCCGCTGGAGTCCGTCTCCGAGCCGTAGGAGGAGACCGCCATGAAGTCGACCTCGCACGGGATCGTGATGTGGCGCATCAGGTCGGCCAGGAAGAAGACCGCGCCCTTCAGCACGCACACGAGGAGCAGGTCGCGCTCGGCGTAGTCGATCGAGATCTGCGCGCCGAGGTCGCGGACCTTCTGCTTGAGGTCGTCGGGCTGGACGAGGATCTCGCCGATCTGGGGGTCCCGCATCAGGCGAGGCAAGCTAACGCTTCGGCGCGCGTGCGGGCGTGCGCCCCACGCGGACGGTCCCGGCGGCGACGAGCGCGCGGGCCCCGTCGCCGAGGTCGAGGGCGCCGTCGTCGCCGAGCGCGAGGACGTCGTCCAGGCGCGTGGCCGCTCGCGCGCAGAGGCCGCCGACGGCGTCCTCGGCCAGGCGCCGCAGCACGAGCCGGCCGAGCGCGGGCGGGAGCGCGGCGAGCTCCGCGCGCGTCAGGTGGTCGCGCCCGCCGAGCGCCTGGGCCACGACCGCGTCGAGCACCGCGGCCTCGTCGCGCAGCAGCCGCGCGGTGCGCAGGACGTTGACCTCGGCGCGCGGGTCGAGGTCGCGCAGCGCGGGCAGGAGGCCTTCCCGGACGCGGGCGCGCGCGTAGGAGCGGTCGACGTTCGAGGCGTCCTCGCGCCACGCGAGCCCGCGCGCCGCGCACCACGCGGCGGTCTCCTCGCGCGTGACCTCGGCGGCGAGCAGCGGGCGGATCAGCCGCTCGGTCTCGGCCTCCATGCCCAGCAGCGCGCGCCGCCCCGGCGAGACCGCGAGGCGGTAGAGGATCGTCTCGACCTGGTCGGTGGTCGTGTGGCCCGCGACCAGCCGCGCGCCCGGGCCCGCCGCCGCCACCGCCTCGGCGCCCGCCGCGTAGCGCACGCCGCGCGCCCAGCCCTGGACGTTGCCGGCCGGCGGACCCGCGCGCCGGACCTCGAGCCCGACGCCGAGCCGCGCCGCCAGCGCGACGCAGTGCTCGCGGTCGCCGTCGGAGTCCGCTCCGCGCAGCCCGTAGTCGACGTGCAGCGCGCGGACGTCGGGCGCGCCCGCGAGCGCGACCGCGAGGTCGAGCAGGCAGGTCGAGTCCCGCCCGCCGGAGAGCAGGACGACGTACGGCCCGCCGCCGGCCTCCAGCAGCCCGGTGGCGCGCACGCGCTCCAGCAGGCCGCCCACGCCTCACCCCTTCCGCGCGAGGAAGAGCTCGGTGGTGTCGGCGAAGCCCTTGAGCCGGACCTCGCCGATGCGCTCGAACGCGAGGCCCGTGTGCGCCTGGTCGACCATCGGCCGCGTGACGAGCACCTCGCCGCCTGCGGCGCGCGCCGCCACGCGCGAGGCCTGGTTGACCTCGCGCCCGTAGTAGTCGCCGTCGCGGTAGAGCGTCTCGCCGTAGTGGATCCCGATCCGCGGCAGCGGGCGCGCCGTGTGCGTCTCCTGGAAGGCGACGGCCCAGTCGAGCAGCGCGGCGGCGTCGGCGCCGACGACCATGACCTCGTCGCCGATCGTCTTGATGATCCGCGCCTCCTCGGGCAGCGAGAGCTCGACCTGCTCCACGAAGCGCTCCACGGCGCTCACCGCCTCCTCGTCGCCGAGCTCCTCGGTCAGCCGCGTGTAGCCCGCGAGGTCGGCGAAGGCGATCGCCACGCGCAGCCGGCCGAGGTCGAGCGGCCCCTCGCCGAGGTCGGTCTCCATGTGGCCGACGACGTCCTGCTCGATGAAGTGCTGGAGGAACCGGTTGTGCGCGTGGTCCATGATCGGCGAGGCGAGCGGCATGATCTCGCGCGCCAGGCCCTCCATCTCCTCCGCCATCTCCCAGCCCGGGACGCCGTCGCGCATCAGCGGCTCGTGGACGTAGAGATGGAAGAGCCGGACCTCGGCGTCGGCGATCTGCGACATCGCCTGGCCGTAGACGCGGATCAGCTGCAGGAACGCGACGAGCGGCAGGCCCGCGGTCAGGACCGCGGCGGCGTAGCGCAGCAGCTGCACGTCGTCGTCGGTGAGGTGGTCGACGGCCTGGGCGCCGAAGCCCATCGACAGGAAGATGCGCTCGATCAGCGCGGCCTCGAGGCCGGTCTCGCGCGCGGCCTCCTCGAGCGTCCAGCTCCCGGGCGGGTCGGGCAGCAGGCCCTCGATGTAGCTCGAGGCGAGCTTGCCGCTCTCGGTCGCCGCGCCGATCTCGGCCAGCGAGTGGCCGCGGGCGCGCAGGCGGGCGACGACGCGGGCGTGGGCGAGCGAGGCGGAGGTCATGCCGCCGGCGCCGTCGGAGGGCACGAGCCCGTTCGCGATCCAGCGCCGCAGCGTGGACGGCGTGACGCCGACGCGGCGGGCGACCGCGGCCAGCGTGGGAAGCTCGGGGCCGCTCATCGCTCCGTCCACCTCATGAAAGCGGCGAGACCTCGGTGTGGGATCTCGCCGCCTGCGGGCACGGCCCGCCACGAGGCCGCCGGTGCTCGTCCGCGACGGGCGGCACCTTGCGGGTGAAGTCGAGCCACCCACTCTCCGGCCTTCTGTAGCCCCTTGGTACTCCCCTGCGAGCGCGAAGTCAATCTCATCGGAACGCGCCCTGACGCTCGATCAGGTTGTCATACACCATGCCTTGGATCCGGGCGCGGACGTCCTCGGCCACCTCGAGGACCGTCGCGCGGTCCTCCGCGGCGCCGGAGCCGAGCCCGGCGAGGTCGATCGGCGGGCCGAACGCGATCCGCCAGCGCGAGGGCAGCGGGATCGCGCCGAAGGGCCCGAGCAGCGGGAACGTCGGCGTGATCGGCATGTACGGCGCGCCGAGCAGCTTCGCCACGCCGGGCAGCTCGCCGAGCTTGGGGTAGATCTCCTCGCTGCCGACGATCGCGCACGGGACGATCGGCGCGCCGGTGCGCAGCGCGAGCTCGACGAAGCCGCCGCGCCCGAAGCGCTGCAGGCGGTAGCGCTCCGACCACGGCTTGCCGACGCCCTTGGCGCCCTCGGGGAAGACCATCACCAGGTGGTCCTGCTCGAGCAGCCGCAGCGCGTTGTAGGGCGAGGCGGGGACGCCGCCGTTGCGGCGGATCGCCACCGAGGCCCACGGCAGGCCGAAGGCCCAGTCGAGGACGAGAAAGCGCGGGTCGCGGACGATCCCGCCGCGGCGCAGCGCGGTCGCCATCATCGCCGCGTCCCACGGCAGGACGCCGGCGTGGTTGGCGACCAGGAGCGCGCGGCCGTCGCGCGGGACGTGCTCGGTCCCGGTCGCGGTCACGCGCCACCAGCGGTCGTAGAGGAAGCTCAGCAGCGGCTCGGCGGCCGCGGCGAACGTGGGGTCGTAGCCCCACTCGTCCTCCTCGTAGTCGCCGCGCAGGCGCCGGCCCGCGGCGTCGAGCGCGCGGCCGAGGTCGCGGAGCAGGCCGAGCGGGCCGATCACGCGGCGGCCTCGGCGTGGTCCTCGGCGCGGATCTTCGCGGCGACCGCGTCGATCGCCTGCGCGGTCGTGTGCGTCGGGGCGAAGCGCAGGTCGCGGCGCATGCGCGTCGTGTCGACGCCGCGGCCGTGGCGCAGGTAGCGGACGACGTCGTCGTTGAGCGGCGGCACGACGCCGGTGCGCGCGAGCGCGCCGACGGCCGGCGCGTAGAGCGGCGCGGCGATCGGCAGCGCGCGCTTGCCCAGGCGCCGCAGCGTCCGCGCGAGCGAGACCGTCCCCTCGCCCGCGACGTTGACCGCCCCGCGCACGGGGTTGCCGACCGCGGCGGCGACCGCGCCGACGGCGTCCTCGTCGAGGACGAACTGCAGCCGCGGGTCGAAGCCGAGGAAGGTCGGGACGACCGCCGAGCGGAAGAGGCGCATGATCGGCGTGTCGACGCGCGCGCCGATCACCGGCTGCAGGCGCAGGACCGTGCACGCGACGGCGGGATGGCGGCGGGCGAACGCCTCGACGAGGCGCTCGAGCTCCCCCACGTCGCGCTGGAAGCGCGTGCGCAGCGTCGCCGAGCGCGCGAGGTCCTCGGTGAAGAACGCGGGCGCGTCGGGCTGCGAGCCGTAGATCGAGGCCGAGCCGCGGACGACGACGGCCCGCAGGCCCGGCAGCTCGCCGCAGGCGGCCAGGAGCTGGAGCGTCCCGACCACGTTGAGGTCGTGCAGCGAGCGCGCCGAGCGGCCGGGCTCGGGGAACTGGACGATGTCGTGGTGGACGACGACGTGCGGGGAGGCGAGCTTCAGGATCGGCCCGAGCTCGCCGCGGCGCAGGTCGGCCTGGACGAACGTGATCCGCTCGGCCAGCGCGCCGGGCGGGCGGCGGGTGTCGATCCCGATGACGTGCTCGACGCCGGGGTCGGCCGCGAGGCGGGCGGCGAGCCGCGCGCCCAGGGGACCGGACACGCCCGTCAGCAGGACGCGGCGCGGGGGCACGGGGCTCAGGAGCGCTTGGGCTTCGGCTTGGGCTTGGACGCCGCGCGCTTGGGCTTCGGCCTGGCCGCGGCCGCGCCCTCCAGCTCGGCGACGCGCCGCTCGAGCGCGTCGACCTGCGCGCGCAGCGCGTCGAGCTGCTCGGGCGTCGGCGGGCGGAGGTCCTCGAGCGCGTCGCGCACCCGCGAGGCGGCGCCGGTGAGCTCGTCGGGGCTGACCAGCGTCTCGCGAACCCGCGCAGCGACGCTCACCAACTCGTCGGCGAGCTCCTGCGCGCGCTTCTGCACCGGCGCGGCGCCCTGCGCCGTGGCGCCGAACGCGCCCTCGACCGCGGCGCGCAGCTGATCGGCGCGGGACTTGCCCCCGCCGGGCCCCTCCTGACCTGGGTTCTTGGCCATCGCCCGCCGATTCTACGGAGGCGGCGGGTCCGTATCGTGGCGCGCCGTGCCGGCGGACTTCGAGCCCATCCACCTGCGTCCCGTCGCGGCGCTCGCCGATCGCGTCCTGCTGACCGGCGACCCCGGTCGCGCCATGGCCCTCGCGCAGGTCGTCCTCGGCGACGGCCGCCTGATGTTCAACCACCACCGCGGCCTCTGGGGCTACAGCGGCACGGCCGCCGACGGCCTGCCGCTGACGATCCAGTCGACCGGCATGGGCGGGCCGAGCGCGGCGGTCGTGCTCGAGGAGCTCGCGGCGCTCGGCGTGCGCCGGGCGATCCGGGTCGGGACGGCGCGCGGGGTCGACCCGGCGCTCGCCGCGGGAAGCCTGCTGGCGGTGACGGCCGTCCTCGCCGGCGACGGCGCGAGCCGCGCGCTCGGCGCGCCCGCGCGCCAGGAGCCCGACCCCACGCTGACGGCGCCGCTGGTCGCGGCGGCCGGGCACGCGGGCGCGCTCGCCTCCCACGACCTCCTCTACGCGCCCGACGGCGCGGCGCTCGCCGCGGCCTGGCGCGCGGCGGGGGCGCTTGCCGCCGACCTGGAGAGCGGCGCGCTGGCCGCCGTCGCCGCCCGGCGCGGCGTCGCGTTCGCCGCGATCGTCGCGATCGCCGCCGACGCCCACGGCGCGCGCGCCGACGACGACGCGCTCGCGGCGGCCGGCGAGGCCGCGGGCCACGCGGCGGCCGCCGCCCTGCGCTGACGGACGGCCGCCACCCCGGTGGGGGCTAGCCGCACCGCGGAACACCAGGAGACCGGATGGTTCGACCTCCACACCTTCGTCAAGATCCATCTCACGAACTGCAGCCACCGCGACCGGGACCCTCCTCCTCCTGTCACCCCGGACGCGGCCTCTCCCCCTCAGCACCCCGGCTGCAGCCGTGACCCCTCTCCCCCCGACCCCGACGCAGCAGCTCCGGCCCGGCTCCCCACCGGGCCGGTGCTGGTTAAGCGGCGCTCGCCTTCTTGGCGGCGGCGCGCTTCGGCGCCGCGCGCTTGGGCGGCGTCGCGGGCAGCTTCTTGCGCAGCGCCTCGACCTCGTTGCCGAGCTTCGTGAGCGCCTCCTCGATCCCGCCGAGGCGCTCGTCGAGCCCCGAGCCCGGGAGCGACCCAAGGCGCTCGTCGAGGCCGCCGAGGCGCTCGTCGAGGCGGTCGACGCCGTCCTCGATGCCCTCCAGGCGCTGGCTCAGCGAGCGCACGCGGCGCGTCAGCCGCTCGAGGTCGGCGGCCGACGGGAGGTTCAGCGCGCCCATGGCCGCCTCCTGCGCCTGGACGGCCTTCTCGCGGGCGTCGAAGGCCCCGGCGAGCGCGCGGTGGACGAGCGGGCTCTCGAGGAGCTGCGAGGCGAACTGCCCGAGGGCGTCCTCGCCCTGCTTCTGCAGGCGCTCGCGGAGGCCGTCGTTGGGGTCGTGGTCTGCCTGATCGCTCATGGGCGAACCGTACCCGGCCACCCCCGTGGGCCCAAACTCTCCAGCTCAAGTCGAGGTCGAGCCTCGGCTTCACCGGATCGTCGCACGCAACTTCACGCCGACTGCGAACGTCCCACCTTCAAGTCCGGCGCCGCTCCGGCCGATCTCATGATCGAGCGACCGCGGTGGACACGTCCCCTCCTGGGTACCTGCCGGCCACGGTTGCCGTTTGCACAACCAGAAACATGCAAGTAGCGTCCCGCATTCCCGATCGGTCCCCCTTGGTAGGGTCACGCTGCTCCAGCGGCGCGGTCGGGCCTGACCGGGTCGCGGGAGGAGATTTCAACTTTTCATGAGACGGCGCAAGCTGCTGATCGGGCTGATGTCCGCCGGAGCATTCACGGCGGGGTTCAGCGCTGCCGTCTTCCCGGCGTCGGCCCAGCTGCGGACCATCACGGTCACGCTGCTCGGCGGCCAGACCGTCACGGTCCAGGTCGACACGCCGCCCGACGCGGACACGACCGCGCCGAGCGCGCTCTCCACCGTCTCCACCGACGTCCAGTCCGTCGCGGCCGACGTCACCACGACGGCCACCACGCCCGCGGACACGGGCACGAGCTCCTCGCCCACCCCGGCGCCCGATCCGGCCCCGGCCCCCGCGGCCACGCCCGATCCGACGGCCGCCGTCCCCGCCGACCCGGCCGCCGCCGCGCCCGCCGACCCGACCTCCGCGGTCCCGTCCGACGCCACGCCGTCCGGCACCGCGACCGACAGCGTCCCCGCCCTCGGCGAGAGCACGCCCTCCGTCTCGGCCGGCGGCGCCCAGGGCCAGGAGACCACGGGCAAGGCGCTCCGCACCGCCACCGGCGACGAGGCCAAGAAGAAGGCCGACGCCCCCGACGCGAGCGCGATCCGCGGCGGCGACGGCATCCCGACCTCGGCCAACCCCACCTTCTCGGAGGCGCTGCCCGGCGCCGCCGCCATCGGCGTCCCGAACTTCTTCATCGACAAGTTCCGGATCCCGCCGTTCCTGCTCCCGATCTACCAGGCCGCCGGCATCGAGTACGGCATCCGCTGGGAGGTCCTCGCGGGCATCAACGAGATCGAGACCGACTACGGCCGGAACCTCAACGTCTCCACCGCGGGCGCCCTCGGGTGGATGCAGTTCATGCCCTCGACGTGGAAGCAGTACGGCGTCGACGCCAACCACGACGGCAAGAAGGACCCCTTCAACCCCGTCGACGCGATCTTCGCGGCCGCCCGGTACCTGAAGGCCGCCGGCGCCGACACCGACGTGCGCAAGGCGATCTTCGCCTACAACCACGCCGACTGGTACGTCGACTCCGTCCTCATGCGCGCCCGCCTGATCGGCGGCATCCCCTCCGACCTCGTCGGCTCGCTCACCGGCCTCACCCAGGGCCACTTCCCCGTCAGCGCCAAGGCCACCTACGCCGACGACCTCTCCGAGCGCCAGATCAACGCGAAGATCGCCAAGGGCCACAACGCGGCCATGCCGGTCGAGGCCAACACGAGCCGCCGCGGGATCAACATCTACGCCAAGGAGAACTCCGCGGCGATCGCCACGCAGGACGGCAAGGTCGTCAAGATCGGGAAGACGAAGCGCCTCGGCCGCTTCATCCAGATCGAGGACGTGTACGGCAACACCTACACGTACGCGCAGCTGAAGAAGGTCTCCACCGCCTACGCGGTGCCGAAGGCGCAGAAGGTCTCCAAGGCGTCGGTCGCCAAGGAGCTGGGGCTCCCGAAGAAGGACCCCAAGCCCACGCAGGCCGCCAGCGCCGGCGCGCAGCCCAAGGCCACCACCTCGTCGCTGTCGAAGAAGGTCTCCGCCTCGCAGGCGATCTCCTCCGCGCAGACCAAGGGCGCGAAGGTCACGGTCGTCGGCTCCACCGAGACGAGCGTCGCCAAGGAGCGCGCGTTCGCCAACCCGTCGCGCCCCGCCTCGTACAAGAAGGGCGGCGAGGAGCAGCTCCTCAACCGCGAGTTCCAGTCCGGCGGCTCCAGCTACCAGGCCCAGTTCACCAAGGTCCTCGGCCTGGACAGCAAGGACGTCACGATCAAGAAGCTCAAGGTGGGCTCGAAGGTCGTGGCCGGGACGATCCTGGGCCGCCTCGGCAAGACCCAGAAGCACGTCGCCTCGCACCTCCTCTTCGAGATCCGCCCCGCCGGCAAGGGCGCGCCGCGGATCGACCCGAAGCCGATCCTCGACGGCTGGAAGCTGCTCGAGTCCACCGCGATCTACCGCGCGGCCGGCAAGAACCCGTTCTTCGGCCCCGACGCGAAGAACCCGTCGATCGGCCAGATCCTGCTGATGTCCAAGGAGTCGCTGCAGAAGCGCGTCCTCGAGGACTCGCGGATCCAGATCTACGACTGCGGCCGCACCGACATCCGCGCGGGCAACATCGACCGCCGCGTCCTGGCCACGCTGGAGTTCCTCTCCGCCTCGGGCCTCAAGCCCACGGTCAGCGCGCTGGAGTGCGGCCACAGCCTGATGACGACCTCGGGCAACGTCTCGGAGCACTCGAGCGGCTCGGCCGTCGACATCGCCGCGATCAACGGCATCCCGATCCTCGGCCACCAGGGCGAGGGCTCGATCACCGACATGACGATCCGCCGGCTGCTCACGCTCCAGGGCACGATGAAGCCGCACCAGATCATCAGCCTCATGACCTTCGACGGCGCCGACAACACCCTGTCGCTGCCGGATCACAACGATCACATCCACGTCGGCTTCCGCCCGCTGTACGGGTCGGACTCCAAGCTCGGCCGCCAGCTGAACTCGGCGCTGAAGCCGAAGCAGTGGATCAAGCTGATCGACCGCCTCGGGCAGATCGACAACCCGAAGGTGCTGACGTCGCCGTCCAAGTACGCGATCGACGACCCGAAGACCTCCACGACGCCGGCGCCCGGTCGCGCCAGCGACGCGCACGCCAGCGAGTAGCGCCCTGGACGCCCCCACCCCCGGGTCCCGCTTCCGCTTCGTCCAGCTGGAGCTGCCCTGGGTCCTCGGTCCCGCCGACGGCCGCTACGTGCTGCGCGGCCACGCGGGCGAGCCCGAGCACGTGCTCGTCCTGGAGACCGTCGGCGCCGAGCCGCGGCGCCGCCGCCTGCGCCGCCGCGCGGGCGCCCGCCGCGCGGCCCCCGAGCCCGCGCTCGCGACCGTCCCGGTCACCGTCGCGACGCTGATCGCGGCGTCACCGATCGGCGACGAGGTCACCGCCGACGCGTGGCTCGCGAGCGCCGAGCTGGCCGACGAGGTGCACGCGGCGGTCGCGGTCCTCAACACCGTCCTGCACGCCGAGCGCCTCGTGCGCGCCGACCCGTTCGTGCGGGAGATCGCGGCCGAGCAGGCGCTGGCGATCCGCGTCGGCTTCGGCGGCGGCGAGGCGGTCGCCCACGGCCACTGGACCGACGCGCGGACGCTGCCGCCCGCGGCGACGGCCCCGAAGAAGCGCGCCCACGCGCTGCGCCCGCAGGAGCGCTTCGCGGCGCTGCTGGCCGGGCGCGACGTCGCACTGGCCAGCGAGGAGCTGACGCTGCGCGCGCGGCTCGACCTCGACCGCGGCCGCACGCGCGAGGCGGCGCTGCAGCTGCGCGTCGCGCTGGAGGCCGCGCTGGCCGAGCTGCAGGCGTGGTCGCACCACGAGGAGATGGCGCGGCGGATCGACGAGCTGCGCGCCGAGCGCGGCGCCGTCGGCGCGGCGGCCAACCGCGCGCTGGAAGGTGGCCTGGACGCGGCGCAGATCGAGGACGTCGCGCGGATCCTCGGGCGGCTCGAGGCGGCGCTGACCGCGCGCGTCGCGGGCGGCCTGGAGTAGGGCGAAGGCGCGCCCGGCGGCGCGCTTCGCGGCGGGTGCCCGCCCGGAGCGCGGGACCCGCGGCGGCCCGCCGCGGGCATACTCCGGCGCATGGCCGGCGACGCGACGATCCGGATGTCCGCCCCCGTCGTGCGCGACGGCGGCGTGGAGGACCGCGTGGCGGTCGAGGAGCCGCTGGAGATCCGCGTGCGCGGCCGCGCGCTGGCGGTCACGATGCGCACGCCGGGTCACGACGAGGAGCTCGCGGTCGGCTTCCTGCACGGCGAGGGGCTGCTCGCCGGGCCGGTGCTCGGCGCCGGGCCGACGCCCGACTTCGCGGTGAACGTCGTCGAGGTGGACGCGCCGCTGCGCGAGGACGCCCGCGAGCGCCGCTTCTACACGACGTCCTCGTGCGGGGTCTGCGGGAAGGGCGCGCTGGAGGAGGTCGCGGTGCACGCCGACGCGCTCGGGCCCGGCCCGGAGATCCCACGCGCGCTGCTCGCCGCGCTGCCCGACCGCCTGCGCCAGCCCGGGTTCGAGGTCACCGGCGGCCTGCACGCCACCGGCCTCTTCGACCTCGACGGCACGCTGCTCTGCGTCCGCGAGGACGTCGGCCGCCACAACGCGATGGACAAGGTCGTCGGCCGCGCGCTGCTCGACGGCGCGCTCCCGCTCGCGGGCCGGGTCCTCTGCGTCTCCGGCCGGCTGTCGTTCGAGCTCGTGCAGAAGGCGGCGGTCGCGGGCTGCCCGATCCTCGTCGGCGTCGGCGCGCCGTCCTCGCTGGCCGTCGAGCTCGCCGCCGACCGCTCCATGACCCTCGCGGGCTTCGCGCGCGGCGGGCGCGTCAACGTCTACACGGGCGCCGAGCGGGTCGCGTAAGCCGCGTGCGCCGGCGCCGTTCGCAGGAGGTGACCGAGCGCGACGCCTTCGGCAACGAGATCGCAGGACCGCCGCCGCTGACGGGCGGCGATCCGCTGGGCGCGACGCCGCCGACCGCGCGGATCCTCCCGGCGGCGGGGACCGTCCCCCTTCCTCACCCGCCGCTGCGCCCGCGCCCACCCCGCCGCGCGCGCCGCCGCATCCTCGGCGGGCTGCTCGGCCTCGCGGTCTTCGTCGGGCCGTTCCTCGTCGGCGGGTGGTTCGCCTACCGGGCGATCCGCGACACGGTCGACAGCACCACGACCCACCTGCGGCAGCTCGACGACCGTCCGCTCCGCCCGCCCGCCGCCGCGACCCCGCCGCGCGGCCTCGAGGGCGCCTCGCTGCTCGCGCCGCGGCGCTTCGACGCCGTCCTGCGCACGGCCCGCGCGAACGGCGGCAGGCTGACCCTCCTGCGCCTCGCCCCCGCGCGCGCCGACCTCCAGCTCCTGCGCGCGGGCGGCGGCCTCGACCTCCTGCAGCTGCGCGCCGGCGGCGGCCGCAGCCGCGTGCGCTCGCCCACCGGCGGCACCGGGAGCAAGGCCATCATCCTCTCGACGATCGACCGCCACGCGCCCGCGCGGCTGGTCCGCGCCGCCGCGCACCGGCTCGGCCGCAGGACGACGTCCGTCGACTACCTCGTGCTGCTCGACGTCGCGGGCGGGCCGATGTGGGCGGCCTACTTCACCGGCGGCGCCGCGTTCCGGGCCGACGCCCACGGCCGGATCACCGGGCGCATCCAGTAGTCCTACAACGCGGCGAGGAGCGCTTCGAGCTCGGCGACGACGTCGCCGTCGAGCTTCACGGCCGCGCGCGCGTCCCACGGCGTCGGGCCCGCGGTGACGACCGCCACGGCGCCGCCGGTCTGCCGCGTCACGCCCGGCAGCTGCGCGATCGGGTGGACCTCCAGCGAGGAGCCGACGCAGAGCAGCACGTCGGCGCCGGCGGCCAGGGCGTAGGCCTGCTCCAGCGCGCCCTCGGGGAGCCACTCGCCGAAGAGCACCACGTCGGGCTTCAGCGGCTCGCCGCAGTCGCACGCCGGCACCGAGATCGGCGAGGCCTCCAGCCGCGCGCGGACCTCGGCGATCGGGTAGCGCGAGCCGCACGCCAGGCACGACGACGTCTCGATCGACCCATGGACTTCGACGAGGTGCCGCGTCCCCGCCCGCCGGTGCAGCCGGTCGATGTTCTGCGTGATGACCGCGTCGAGCTTCCCGCGGGCCTCCAGCTCGACCAGCACGCGGTGCGCGCCGTTGGGCTCCTTGCCCTCCAGCGTCTGGAAGCGGTTGCCGTAGAAGTGCCAGAACCGCTCGGGGTCCGCGCGCCACGCGTCGATGTGCGCGACCTCCATCGGGTTCACGTTCTCCCACAGCCCGGTCCCGGGCGAGCGGAAGTCGGGGATCCCGGACGGCACCGAGATCCCCGCGCCGGTGAGCGCGACGACCGACTCGGCGTCCCGGATCAGGGACGCCAGCCGCGCGATGCGCTCGTGATCGATCGCGTTGTCGACGCTCACCGCCATCAGGCTAGGGCGCTACTTGCCCTGCCAGCTCGGCTTGCGCTTGGCGAGGAAGGCGCTGATGCCCTCCTTGCCGTCCTCGCTGGCGAAGACGCGCGCGAACGCGGCCTTCTCGCCCTCGATGCCCGCGTCGAGGTCGCCGGCCGCGGAGACCGACTTGACCTCGGCCAGCGCCAGCGGCGCCGACTCGGCGAGCTTGCGCGCCCACGCGAGCGCGGTGTCGAGCAGCTCGTGGTCGGGGACCGAGCGGTTGACGAGGCCGAACTCGTAGGCCTCGACCGAGCCGACCGGGTCGCCGATCAGGTTCATCTCGAGCGCCTTGTTCTCGCCGACCAGGCGCGGGAGGCGCTGCGTGCCGCCGAAGCCGGGGATGATCCCCAGCTTGATCTCGGGCTGGCCGAAGATCGCCGACTGCGCCGCGATCCGCACGTCGCAGGCCATCGCGAGCTCGCAGCCGCCGCCGAAGGCGAGGCCGTTGACCGCGGCGATCGTCGCGACGCCCTTGGTCTCCAGCTCGCGGAAGAGCGCGTGCGCGCTGTGGATCAGCTCGGCGCCGCTCGCCTCGTCGAGCGTGGTGAACGCCTTGATGTCGGCGCCCGCGCTGAACAGGAACGGGTTGGAGGAGGCGATGACCAGCGAGCGGACGCCGTCGGCCTGCACCTTCTCCCAGACCTTGCCGAGGTCGCGGATGACCGCGGGCGCGATCGAGTTCATCTGGCCGTTGGCGAGCCAGGCGATCGCGGTCTCGCCGCGCGACTCCAGCTTGACGACGGCCTCGTCGCCCGCGGGCTGCTCGGCGTCGGGCTGCGGGTAGGCGTAGAAGCCCTGGCCGCTCTTCTGGCCGAGGCGGCCCTGGGCCACGAGGCGGCGCAGGATCGTCGGCGGCTCGAAGCGCTCGCCCCACTTCTCCTCGGCGGCCTCGAGCCGCTCCAGGAGCGTGTCGAGGCCCTCGACGTCGGCCTTCATGAACGGCGGCAGCAGGCCGCGCCGCGGGTCGAGGCCGGCGCCGGCCATCATCCCGAAGTCGATGTCGCGGTGGCTCGCGACGTTCTCCTCGAGGACGAGCGCGGCCTCGACGAAGGTCTTCAGCACCAGCTTCTCGACCAGGTCCTCCACGTTGGGGGCGGCGTCGCCCTCGAGGTTCGCGTTGCCCTCGGCGTCGTAGAAGCCGTTGCCGCCGGTCTTGGCGCCGAGCTTGCCGTCGGCCACGAGCCTGGACATGCCCTCGGGCACGTAGAAGCGGTCGCCGTAGGAGTCGCGGAGGTGCTCGGCGACGTGCAGCACGGTGTCGAGGCCGAGCAGGTTGATGAGGAAGTACGGCCCCATCGGCACGACGTTCGCGGCGCCGACGCCCTCGTCGATCTGCTTGATCGAGAGGCCCTGCTCCTCCTGGTCGCGCCAGACCTCGGCGATGCCGGAGTTGAGGATGCGGTTGACGACGAAGCCGGGGACCTCGGCGCAGATGATCGGCTGCTTCTTGATGGCCTGCGCGAAGGTGACGGCGGCCTGCGTGGTCTCCGAGGAGGTGTCGTCGCCCTCGATGACCTCGATCAGCGGCATGATCGACGCGGGGTAGAAGTAGTGGAACCCGACGACCTTGTCGGGGCGCAGCGTCGCATCGCCGATCTCGGTGATCGACAGCGACGAGGTGTTCGAGGCGAGGATCGCGTGGCCGGGCGTGACGGCGTCGAGCTCGGCGAAGACCGCCTGCTTGATGTCCATGCGCTCGGGGACGGCCTCGATGACGAAGTCGACGTCGCCGAAGCCGGAGTAGTCGGTCGTGCCCTCGATGAGCCCGACGATGCGGTCGACCTCGGCCGCGGCCTGCTCCTCGGTGAGCTTGCCCTTCTTGACCAGGCGGCCGATCTGACCGGTGGTGACGTTGCGGGCCTCGGTGAGCCCGGCGTCGACGAAGTCCTGCTTGACGTCCTTGAGGACGACGGGAAAGCCGGCGGCGGCGATCGTCTGCGCGATCTGCCCGCCCATCGTTCCGGCGCCGACGACGGCGGCCTTGAACACGAACATGAGTGTCGGGAACCCTTCTGGTGGCGAACGTTCGGGGGTGGTGCGACCGGGGACACTAGCCAGATCGGGCTATCGGAGACGGCCCGCGCTGTGAGTGGGGTCACGCAACGCCTTCGCGCTGTCACAAGCGTGTCACAATGTCCCTGACCCCATCTCCCCGGAAGGACCCGCATGACCCGTCGCATCATCTCCGCCGTGAGCCGGGCGCTCAGCCCGCGCCCGCACCACACCCCCAACGACCACCCGCACTTCCACCAGGGCGCGCAGGGCAACGTCGCCGCCTGCTTCGCGAGCGGCTGCGAGAGCCCGAAGCTGCACGTCTGACGCCTCGAGCCGCCGCCCACGAGGCGGCGGCGCGGCGCGGGGACCTAGACGATCCGGTCCCCCACCTCGAGCTCGCGCTGGAATCGCGCGAGCGTCCGCTTCAGCGAGTCGCGCATCGGGCGGCGGGCGAAGCGGTCGATCACGAAGGCCTGCGGGCCGTCCATCTTCAGCTTGTAGTCCAGCGAGAGGACGATCCGGCAGCCGGCGTCGGTCGGGTGGAACGCGATCCGCTGCATGCCGGTGATCTTCTCGTCCTCGACGGCGACGGTCTGCCCGACGCGCGCCTCGTGCTCGGTGACGCGCTCGTCCACGCGGCCGCGGCCGTCGACCTTCGCGTCCCACAGGACGCGGCCCGCGCGCGGCCAGTCGCCCTCGACCTTCGCCACGTGCGCGAGGCCGTCGACGAACGTCGGCCAGCGGCTCGTGTCGTACCACAGCTCCTCGGCCGCGCTGGCGAGCGCGGCGACCTGCACCTCGGCGCGGACGCGTCCCATAAGCCGTGTGTTCTACAGGCCCAGCGCCGTCTTGATGTCGCTCAGCGCCTCGGCGACCGCGTCGAGGCGCGGCCCGACGGCGTCCGCGAGGCGCGTGCGCTCGGCCTCGCCGGCCTCCGTGAGCCGGTAGAAGCGCCGCGAGCGGCGCTCCGGGTGCTCCCAATCCCCCGCGATCAGGCCGTCGGCCTCGAGGCGGCGCAGCAGCGGGTACATCGTGTTCGGGTTCACGGCGATCAGGCCGCGCGAGAGCGTCTCGACGCGCTCCATCAGCGCGTTGCCGTAGGACGGGCCGTCGGCGAGGAAGTGCAGGACGAGCAGCGGCAGGACGCCCGCGCGCCGCAGCTCGCCCGCGAGCGGGTCGGCGGACCCGGCGCCGCGCGCGGGCGCCTCGGGCGCGTCCGCCCCGGAACGAGCGGCGTCCCGCCCCGCGCCCAGGGACGCCGCTTCCGCGACGGCCTCCTGGGTGCGACGACGGGACATGCCCTCCAGCTTGCCACGGCCGGGGCCCGGCCATGCGCCGGGCCTACTTCGTGCAGGCGGCGACCTTGGCGGCGTCGAGGCCCGCGGCGGAGACGCACGCGGTGATGTCGCCGGCGCTCGAGGCGGACGCGGCGGCCTTGGACTGGCTCGTGGCCGCGTCGACCGTCTTGGAGACGTCGTCGAGCGTCTTGCGCGCGTCCTGGTCCACGTTGGCCAGGTCCTTGCCGTCGAGGCCGGCGTGCCAGTAGCGCGAGTTCGAGGCGTACACGTTGATCTGCGGCGTGCCGGAGACCGGGTCGATCATCGCGACGACGTGCGTGATGCCGTCGAGGTCGGTGTGCTCCTTGGCGGCGGTCTCGTTGGCGAGCCGCTCGACGACGGACGGGTCCAGCTTGGCGATCGGGAAGACGTTGTCCTTCAGGCGGCCGGGACCGGTGAGCGTGACGGGCATCTCCTGGACCTTGCCGTCCTGCTGGACGCGGAACGTGCGGCCCTTGTCCTCCGAGCCGCTGCTGGCGTCGACCACGAGGTAGCCCGGGTAGACGTTGAGCGAGAGCAGCTGGCCGTCGGCGCCGACCTTGGCGCGGACCTTGCCGAGGCCCTCGTCGAGGTTCGCGGCCTTGAACATGGAGGACTTGTCGCCGCCCTTGGCGTTGACGGAGTCGACGGCGTCCTTGGCCGTCAGCGCGCCCTTGGCGCCGAAGAAGATGCCGATGGCGGCACCGAGGATGCCGAGGAAGGTGAGTGCGCGGAACATGGTGAGGGGAGCTCCTGGGGAGAAGTTGACGTTGGGTCCCCCTCACGACGGCGCTCGCCACGGCCGCTTACGCGAGAACGACGACGGGCCGCCCCCGGAGGGACGGCCCGCGCGTCTCACAGCAGGATGAAGTCCTAGGCCGTGGCGGCCGAGGGCTCCTCGATGCGGCGCGGCAGCAGCGTCTCGCGGGCGATGACGAGGCGCTGGATCTGCGACGTGCCTTCGTAGAGCTGCATGATCTTGGCGTCGCGCATGAGCTTCTCGACCGGGTACTCCTTGATGAAGCCGTACCCGCCGTAGACCTGCACGGCGTCGGTGGCGACCTCCATCGCGGAGTCCGCGGCGAAGCGCTTGGCGTGCGAGGACTCGACCGTGTTGCGCATGCCGTTGTCGAGCAGGACGGCGGACTGCCAGGTGGCCAGGCGCGAGAGGTGCACCTTGGTCGCCATGTCGGCGATCATGAACTGGATCGCCTGGTGCATCGCGATCGGCACGCCGAACTGCACGCGCTCCTTGGAGTACTCGGTGGCGAACTCCATCGCTGCGCGGGCGATGCCCGTGGCCATGGCGGCGACGCCGGGACGCGTGCGGTCCAGGGTCATCATCGCGACCTTGAAGCCCTTGTTCTCCTCGCCGAGGATGTGGTCGGCCGGGATCTCGGTCTCGTTGAACGTCACGGTCGCCGTGTTCGACGCCCGCTGGCCCATCTTGTCCTCCTTCTTGTCGATGACCACCGTCTCGTCACGGGGCACGACGAAGGCCGAGATGCCGCGGTGCCCGGCGTCCGGGTCCGTCTTGGCGTAGACCGTGTACCAGTCGGCGTAGGTGCCGTTGGTGATGAAGCACTTCTGGCCGGTGAGGACGTACTTGTCGCCCTTCTTGACGGCGCGCGTGCGCATCGAGGACACGTCGGAGCCGGCGCCCGGCTCGGTCAGGCAGAACGAGGCGTACTTGAGCTCCTCGGTGAGCATGCCCAGGTACTTCTTCTTGATCTCCTCGGAGCCCGCGAGGATGACCGGCGCGGAGGCGAGGCCGTTGGCGCCGAGCGAGGTGGTGATGCCCGAGCAGCCCCAGGAGAGCTCCTCCTCGATGAGGCAGCCGTCGAGGTAGGACAGGCCGGGGCCGCCGTACTCCTCGGGGATGTGGGTGTTCATCAGCCCGACCTCGTGGGCCTTGGCGAAGACCTCGGCGGGCCAGCTGCCGTCCTTGTCGTGCTCCCACGCCACGGACCGGATCTCCTTGGCCGCGAAGTCATGAGCGAGCTCGCGAAGGCTCTTCTGCTCGTCGGTGAGCGTGAAGTCGACCACTTGGAACGTCTCCTTGAAGCAAGAGGGGCGCGGAGGGGGACGCGGGCGTTGCCCGCCCCCTGCGCGTCGGGGCGATTGACTGGTCAGTCAACGAGTACCCCGGAAGCGTAGCGGAGGACGTCACTTCGTCAAGCGGACCTGGACTGACGTCACAATGGACGCGATGCAGGACGCGTTCGTGTTCGTGCTGGTCGGGGTCCTGGTGGCCGCGGTGGTCGGCGGGATCTGGGCCGCCGCCGGGACCGCGGACGTCTACCGCCAGATCGGGCGCGGCGGCCTGTCGCTGAACGACGGGACCGACCGTCCGGCCCGCGAGCCCACGCCGGTGATGGCCGCGGGCGAGCGCGAGGCGGAGATCCGCCAGATGCTCGAGGCCCGCAACGCGCGCCGCCGCGCGCGCGGGCAGGCGCCCGGGGACGTCGAGGTCGAGCTCGCCGAGCTGCTGGCCGGAACCGGCGCCGGCGCGGCCGCCGACCCCGCGCTCGCCGCCGAGGTCCGCGACCTCGTCGTCGCCCGCAACGCGCGCCGCGCGCGGGCGGGCAAGGCGCCGCTGGACGTCGAGGAGGAGGTCGCCCGCCAGCTGCGCGAGCTGACGTGAGGCGCACCACGAGGTTGCCGACGATCCACCGGTTCCTATAGAACCCATTGCCATGGCCATGCGGCGCTTCGAGCTCGACGACCTCGTCAACCGACCCGGGACGTACTTCAACCCCCAGACCGAGGTGCTCGTCGTCGTCGACGACTCCCCGGACCTGGACAACGAGATCTTCGACCTCGAGGAGGCCGAGGGCGCCGACTGGGTCCTGATCTCCGACGAGGCGCCGGTCGACGAGCACGTCCGCGACGACCTCATCGAGCGCTTCCAGGCGCGCCACTCGTCGACCACGACCGCCGACGCGCTGGTCGAGCCCGAGGACGACCCGGACGACTTCGACGGCTTCGAGGTCCAGGACCCCGACGAGGACGAGCTCTGAGCTAGGCCGTCGCCGACGTCGAGGAGCCGCTCGACGTCGTGGTGGTGCCGGTCGACGCGGTGCCGCCGGACGTGGTGTCCGTGGTCGTCGCGCCGGTCGTCTGCGTGGCGTCGGTCGTCGTCGTGGCGGCCTTCTTGCCGACCTCGACCACGGTGTGGTCCTTGCCCTTGCCGCCGTAGACGTGGAACTGGTGGCCGTCGCGCCAGATCAGGTCGAACGCCTGGCCGTTGCGGGCGTTGCCCGACAGGTTGATGCACTGGTCGTCGCGCGTGCCGCCCTTGATCCGCGCGAACTCGTGGCCGGCGACCTTCGTCAGCTTCTCGCCGGACTTCAGGTCGGCCTTGGCCTCGGCGAACAGCGCCGAGAAGCTCTTCTTGGCGTCCGTCGTCGCGGCGGCGGTGGTCGAGGACGTCGTGGTCCCGGCCGACGACGTGCTGTCGGTCGCCGTGGTGGCGGCTGCGGCGGTGGCCTGGATCGCGTCCATCCCTCAGGTGGTCGGCCCTGGGACGCCGCGCTTGAGCGTCCGCTACGTGCCGGCGAACAGGAACGTCAGCCCGAGGACGACGTAGACCGCGAGCAGCTGCAGGCCCTCGAACCACGTCGACTCGCCCTCGTTGGTGACGTGGTTGGCGATGATCACCGCCAGCAGGACGGCGCCGACCTCGAAGCCGTTGAAGACCAGCGCCATCGGGTGCGGGCCGATGAAGAACGAGCAGATGACGAGCACCGGCGCGGCGAAGAGCGCGATCTGCGCGCTGGAGCCGATCGCGATGTTCACCGCGAGGTCCATCTTGTCCTTGCGCGCCACGAGCACCGCGACCCAGTGCTCGGCCGCGTTGCCGACGATCGCGATGACGATCACGCCGACGAAGAACTCGCTGAGGCCGACGCCCTCGGCCGCCTCCTGGATCGAGCCGACCAGGATCTCCGACATCCCGCCGACCGCCACGCCGGCGATCGCGAGCATGATGACCGACCGCTTGATCGTCCAGGGCTCGCCGCCCTCGTCGTTCGTGGCGGGCCCGGAGTCCTCGCCGTGGTCGGGGTTGAAGAGGCTGCGGTGCGTCTTCAGCGAGAAGAGCAGGCCCGCGGCGTAGGTCGCGATCAGCACGAACGCGACGGCCAGCGAGAGGTGCTCGACGTCGGAGGGGTAGTCGCGGATCTCGTCGCCCGGCAGCGGCAGGCCGTGGCCCTTGATGAGCTCGAAGATCGCGGGCATCACCAGCGCGACGGCGGCGAGCAGCAGCATGCCGGACTGGGTCGAGGCGGCCGTGCGGTCGAACTTCTGGCGGTCGCGCCCGAGGCCGCCGACGAACATCGACGCGCCCATCACGAGCAGGATGTTGCCGAGCATCGAGCCGATCAGCGACGCCTTGACGACCTCGTGCAGCCCCTTGTTGAGGGCGAACAGGGCGATGATGATCTCCGGCGCGTTGCCGAAGGTGACGTTCAGCAGGCCGCCGATCCCGGGCCCGGAGCGGTGCGCCAGCTCCTCGGTCGCGCGGCCCATCAGGGCGGCGGTCGGGATCACGCCGCCGGCCGAGACGAAGAAGATCGCGATCGGCGAGGCGCCGATGACGTCCAGGAGGATCGCCAGCGGGATCAGCGGGACCAGGAAGTAGGGCCAGCCCTCGCCGCTGGTGAGGAAGGAGCGCAGCTGCACTGGTGGCAGCCTACTTGGACAGGTACTGCGCGCAGTCCTGGACCTTGCTGAGGTCCTCGCCCGCGTTGGCGATGCACTGCGCGTAGTCGGCCTGCGCGCCCGTGGCGGCGGGCGCCGGCGTGGTCGCCGTGGCGTCCGGCGTGGCCGGCGTGGTGGCCGTCGTGTCCGGGACCGCCGTCGAAGCGGGCGCGCTGGAGCTCGCGCCGATCAGCCCGAGGTCGGTGAGCGCGCTGCGCAGCTCGCTGATCGGCCGGACGTCGGCGGGCTTGACGACCTTCTGGGCCTGGTTGAGCTGGGCGATCGTGATCTGGAAGATCACGTGCCCGTTCTGGAGGTTGCCGGCCTGCGCGCGCAGGTCCTCGGGGACGTCGACCTGGACGTTGACCGCGACCTTGCGCAGCGTGTGGTCCTTGGCGCCGGTCCAGACGTCGACCTTGGCCGACTTGATGGACTTGGCGATGACGTCGCGCTGCTGGGCGGTCAGCGTGGTCGGGACCGCCGTCCCGGTGGCGGCGCCGCCGGCCGAGGTGACGCCCTTGGCCTTGCCGAGCAGCGTGCTGATGTCCTCGAGCAGCTTGGGGACGTCCACGCCGGAGGTGACGTGCACGGTCTGCGTGCCCGCGATGTCCTCGGTCCCGGCGTTCTTGGGATCCTCGAGCCAGCGCAGCGGCGAGATGCCGAGCGCCGAGAGCGACGCCTGCGAGTCGGCCTTGCCCTTGGCCGTCGAGGCGGCCTTGGCCTTCTCGTAGCCGGTCTTGAAGGTCTTGTAGAGCTGGGAGCCGAGGTCGAAGGCCTGGCCCTCGATCGTCAGGTAGCCGCCGCCCTTGGCGAAGACCGCGCCGATGGTGATGGGCTTGGTGCCGCCCTGGAGGTCGAGCGCGAGCGCGAAGTCCGGCAGCGTCGTGCCGCCGTTGGACTGGAACGGGCCGCTCAGGTGCAGGCTCAGCGGCACCGTCAGCTTGGCGAGGCCCTTGAGGTTCACGTCGAGGTTGGCGTCGACGCGCCCGCTGCGGATCGGATGGTCGGCGCCGAAGGTGTCCTTCAGCAGCGCGGTGGCGTCGGCGCCGGAGCCGCTCGACTTGTCGCCGGAGCTGCCGCACGCGGTCAGGCCCGCGACGAGGGCGGCGAGGAGCGCGAGGACGGCGAGGCGGCGGAAGGGCAGGCGGGACATGGCGACTGGGCACCGCGGCAAGGGTCCTTGCGGCGCCAGATCGGGGCGAGCGTAGCATCGCCCTCGTGCCGCAAACGCCGGTTGAAACGCCCGCCGGGGCGAGGCTCGGCATCGGGTCCGTGCGCCGGACGCCGGTCGCCCTGCTCCTCGCGGCGCTGCTCTGCGGCGCGCTCTGCGCGCCGGCGCGCGCCGCCGCGAAGGGGCCCGGCGTCGCCGCCGAGCTGCAGCGGCTGGAGCGCGCCGGGAGCCTCGACGCCGCGAAGGCCGACGCCTACCGCAAGGCCTACAAGGACGCGCGCGCCACGCTGAAGCAGCTCGGCGGCGTGCGGCGCGCGGAGCTGCAGGCCGTGGTCGCGAACGTCGACGCGCTGGCCGCCGGCCACCAGCTCACGCCGACCCGCCTGCCCGCCGTCTTCCTCACGCTGCAGCGCAACCGCGCGTGGTGGTCGGCCTCGCCCCTCCCCTACGCGGGCCAGCGCGTGACGTTCGCGCCGAGCCAGGTCGTGTGGCAGTTCTACCCCGGCCAGGGCTGGCAGATCCAGTGGCTCGGCACGTTCGGCAAGGCCAACGCGCTGTGGATGGTCAAGACGCGCGACGACGACCTGCGCCGGATCCTCGACGAGGCGCTCTCGCTCGCCACCAACCGCGCCGGCGGGATCGCCTTCGAGTACCTCTTCCACTTCGACGGCGGCCGCCCGCCGTGGGTCAGCGGCCTCGCGCAGGGCACGGGGCTCTCGGCGCTCGCGCGCGGCGCGGTCCGGCTCGAGGACCCCAGGTACTTCGCGGCGGCGCGCTCCGCGCTCGGGATCTTCAAGGTCCCGCCGCCGGTCGGCGTCCTCGACAAGACGGCCGCGGGCGCCCATTACCTCCAGTACTCCTACGCGCCCGGGCTCCACATCGTCAACGGCTTCACGCAGTCGCTCAACGGGCTGCACGACTTCGCCGAGCTCGCCAACGACGCCGAGGGCCGCGCGCTCTTCGCCGCGGGCGAGCGGGAGCTGCGCGTCGAGCTGCCGAGCTTCGACACGGGCGCGTGGTCGCTCTACTCGCGGCCGGGCGCGGAGTCGGACCTCGGGTACCACAAGGTGCTGCGGGACTTCCTCCAGGGGTTGTGCGATCGGCTGGAGGACGCCCCGGGGTCCGTCCCCACGACGTCCAACGGCGGGACCCAGGCCGGGGCGACGGGGACAGACCCCGTCGATCCCGCGATCTACTGCGACACCGCGCGGCGCTTCACCTTGGATCTGACGACGAAGCCCGTCGTGAAGGTCGCCACGCCGCCGGCGCTGCGCGCCAAGGGCTCCGGCGCCGTGCGCTTCACGCTCTCGAAGGTCTCCACCGTCACGGTCACCGCGGTCCGCCGCGGGACCGTCGTGCTCAGCCAGACCGCGCGCATGGGGCGCGGCGCGCACGAGGTCGGCATCCGGCCCGCGCAGCCCGGGCCGCTGCTCGTGCGCGTCCGGGCGGTCGACCTCGCCGGCAACGCCGGGGCGGCCGACGTCACGATGCACGTGAAGCCCGCCGCGAAGAAGGGCAAGGGCGATTAGGCTTCCGCCCCTTGGGAGCCCCGCGCACGATCCTCTACACGGGCAAGGGCGGCGTCGGCAAGACGTCGGTCGCCGCGGCCACCGCGCGCCGCTGCGCGGCCGCCGGCCTGCGCACGGTCGTGCTCAGCACCGATCCCGCGCACAGCCTCTCCGACGTGCTCGAGCAGCCGCTCGGCGCCGAGCCGACCGCGATCGGCGAGCGCCTCTGGGGCCAGGAGGTCAGCGCGCAGGAGGAGATGGAGCGCAACTGGGCCGGGGTCCAGGACTGGCTCGGCGACCTGCTGATCGCACGCGGCGTCGACCGCATCAGCGCCGAGGAGCTGACCGTCCCGCCCGGGATGGACGAGCTCTTCAGCCTCCTGGCGATCAAGCGCCACCACGAGTCCGGCGACTACGACGCGGTGATCGTCGACTGCGCGCCGACCGGCGAGACGCTGCGGCTGCTGTCGTTCCCGGACGTCGCGCGCTGGTGGCTCGACAAGGTCTTCCCGCAGCAGGGCCGGATCCTCGACGCCGCGCGCCCCTTCGCCCGCGCCGTGCTCGACGTCTCGCTGCCGGGCGCCGAGGTCTTCGACGACGTCCAGCGGCTCGTGCGCAACCTGATCGCGATGAACGAGATCCTGCGCGACAACGAGCACGTCTCGGTGCGGCTGGTGATGACCCCTGACCGGATGGTCGTCGACGAGGCGCGGCGCACGTTCACCTACCTCAACCTGTACGGGTACCTGACCGACGCCGTGGTCGTCAACCGCGTCTTCGGCGCCGAGGTCGGCGACTACTTCGGCGCGTGGCGCGAGCGCCAGCAGGAGCAGCTCGTCGCGGTGGCCGACGCGTTCGCGCCCGTGCCCGTCCTGCAGGCGCCGTACTTCGAGGAGGAGGTCGTCGGCGCCGCGATGCTCGACCGCCTCGGCGACGAGCTGTTCGGCGGCGACGGCGTCCCGGCGGCGCACGCGATCCACCACCACTCGGTCTCCGAGCGCCTCGAGCTGCGCGCCGACGGCGCGACCCTGCGGCTCGAGCTCCCGTTCGCCGAGAAGGGCGACATCTCGCTGAAGCGGCTCGGATCGGAGCTGATCGTGCGCGTGGACGGGCACAAGCGGACCATGCTGCTGCCCCCCGCGCTCGACGACCTCGTCCCGAGCGGCGCCGCCTTCGAGGACGGCGCGCTGACGATCACCTTCGAGCCCGCGCCCGCCGGGGTCGCCGCCGATGGCTGAGCCGGAGCCGATCCGCCTCGACGAGCTGCGCGCGCGGCTGCGCGAGACGCAGGCCGCCGCCGAGAAGCTCGCGGGCCGGATCCCGCCGCAGGGCTGGGCCTCGGCGCAGGACCGCAGCGAGACGGCCGAGGAGATCCAGGCGCTCGTGAGCATCCTCTCGGCGCTGCGCGCCGTGGTGCCGGACGACCTCTGGGAGCAGGTCCGCGAGATCGTCCGCCAGCTGCTGATGCTCCTGCGCGCGCTGCTCGACCTCGTGGTCGACCGCCTCGGCGCCGAGGGCGGCGGCGCGGCGGCGCGACCGGCCGGATCCGGCCTGCAGGACATCCCGATCTCCTGACCGCCCTGCCGCGCGCCTACAATCGGGGTCGCATGGGGCAGGCACCGACGTGATCAAGCGCCTCCCACGGTCGTTCAGCGCGCTCGCAGCCGAGCAGCGGCGGGTCGTCCTCGCCGCGGCCCTCGTGCTCGTCTCGATGCTGCTGCCGTGGTACTCGAAGACGACCAACGGCTTCAGCAAGACCGGGCTCTCGGCGACGCACGAGGCCAAGCTCGCGATCTTCGTGCCGTCGTTCGTCGAGGCGTCGATCTTCCTCGTCGCCGTCGCGGTCCTCCTGCTGATGTTCTTCCGCGGCGAGGGCAGCGCGTTCCACCTGCCCTTCGGCGACGGCATCGTCGTCAGCGCGGCGGGCGCGTGGGTCGGGTTCCTCGTCTTCTACCGCTTCATCGACCAGCCGGGCGGGGGCAAGACCAACAACCTGGTCTACAGCTACGACCTCTCCTGGGGGATCTTCTTCGGGCTGCTCGCGGCGGCGTTCCTGATCTACGCGGGGACGCGGCTGCGGCTGGCGCACGTGGCCGAGCCGCCGCTGCCGGGCGAGGGCCCGAGCGCGCCGACGGTCGCCGACCGTCGCGCGCGGCGCGCCGAGGCGCGCGAGCGCCCGCGGCCGCGCCCGCCGGTGGACGTCGAGGCGCCGCCCACGCGCCGCGTCCCGCGCCCGCCGCGCGACGACGACCCCTCCGCCGCGCCGACCTCGGTGGCGCCCGCGCGCCGGCCCGACCGGCCCGAGATCGACGGCGGGACGCAGCTGAGCTTCGACGAGCAGGAGTAGCAAGCGCTCACGGCGGGAACGCCGTGGGACATGCACCTTCGCCGACGCCGCACCGCCGACCCGATCGCCGACGATCGCGAGGTCGTCGTCGAGCACGGGCCCTCGCTCGCCAAGGGCCCCGCGCTGATCGCGGGCTCGATCCTCGTGGCCTTCGGGCTCGCGAGCCTGCTGAAGAACAACGACTTCCCGGCGTTCTCGTCGACCTTCCCGGACGGCACCGTGCAGGGCACGAGCTTCCTCGGCTTCGAGGTCAACGGCTGGACCGCGTTCTTCTCGATCACCGCCGGCGCGCTGCTGCTCTTCGGCGCCGCCCAGCACCACCTGGCCAAGCTGATGTCCCTGCTCGTCGGCCTCGCGCTGGCGGCCTGCGCCGTCATCGCGGTGATCGACGGCAAGGACGTCCTGGGCCTCGCCGCCGCGAACACGTGGACGAAGCTCGGCTTCGCCGTCGCCGGCGCCGTCCTGCTCCTCAACGCGCTGATGCCGCGCACCACGCGCCGCCGCGAGGTGGGCCCGGCCACGACGGCCGCGCCCGCCGCCACCGCGATGACCGACGACGACGAGCCGCGCGGCCAGCGCCGCTTCGCCCGCCCGGCGCGTGACGACGAGGACCGCCGCCCGGTCGCCGTCTCCGACGACGAGCCGCGCACGACGGTCGTGGACCGCGACGAGCAGCCGACGACGGTCGGCGAGCGGCCGGTCGCGCGGCCCGACGCCGGCGCCGACGCGCCGACCACGACGCACCGCCGCGACTAGGCCCTAGTCCTCCACGAGCGACGCCAGGATCCGCTCCAGCGTCGCGCGGTCCTCCGCCGGCAGCGCGCGCAGCGCGGCCGGCGGCGCGTCGAGCAGCCGGTCGGCCTTCTGCGCCGCGCGGCGCCCGGCGGCGGTCGCCCGGACGAGCTTCGCCCGGCGGTCGCTCGGGTGCGGCGTGCGCTCGGCGAGGCCGCGGCGCTCGAGGTCGTCGACGATCACCGTCACGTACGGCGGGTCGACCCCGAGGATCGTGGCGAGCTGCCGCCCCGTCGCGGGCTCGGCCGCCACGTGGCGCAGCGCCTTGACGCGCGCGAAGCTCATCTCCAGCGCCGCCGCGACGTCCTGGCGGCGGTCGTTGCCGAGCACGAGCTCGCGCATGGCGCGCCAGGCGGCCTGCGCCGGATCGGATCCCTCACGCGGCGCGCTCACGCCGCCACCGGCGCCCGCGCCTCGCCGAGCTGCTCGGCCGTCCGCCGCGCCGTCTCCCGCGCCCAGCCTGTCGTGGTCGCGAGCCCGAGGGCGAAGACCGCGACGCCGCAGCCGGTGATGATCCACCAGGCCGGGTGGCTCGACTGCGCGAAGCCGTCCCCCACCCCGGCCGCGGCGCCCGCGCCCGCCGCCGTGACCGCGCCGACCACGGCGACGCCGAGCGTCTGGCCGATCTGCCGGCTGGTCGACGCGACGGCCGACGCGACGCCGGCCTGCTCGGGCGGCATCCCCGAGACCGCCGTGTTGGTGATCGGCGGGTTGACGACGCCGAAGCCGATCCCGAAGACGACGTAGGCGGCGAGCAGCCACGGCACCGAGGTCGTCGTGCTCAGCCCGGTGAGCATCAGGGCGCCGATCGCCATCCCGGCGCCGCCGACCAGCAGCGGGACGCGCGCGCCGACGGCGCCGACCACGCGCCCGGAGAGCGGCCCGAGGATCAGCGCCATCAGCGCCATCGGCAGCACCAGCAGGCCGGCGTGCAGCGGCGAGTAGCCGCGGACCTCCTGGAGGTACAGCGTGTTGAGGAACAGGTAGCCGCCGAGGCCGGCGAACGCGCAGACCGCGATCGCGGTCGCCCCCGAGAACGGCGCGCTGCGGAAGAAGCGCAGCTCGATCAGCGGCTCGGCGCGCCGCGGCGCGTAGCGCAGCAGGCCGACCAGCGCGGCGGCGGAGAGCGCGAAGAGGCCGATGGTCCGCGCCGAGGTCCACCCCAGCCCGGGACCCTCGATGATCGCGTAGGTCAGCGCGGCGAGCATGACGACGACGAGCCCCTGGCCGACGGGGTCGACCCGCCGCGGCCGCGGCGCGCGCGACTCCGGCACGTGGCGGTGCGTGAGCACGATCGCCGCCAGGCCCACCGGGATGTTCACGAGGAAGATCGCGCGCCAGCTCAGCGCGACGAGCGCGCCGCCCGCGACCGGGCCGAGCGCGAGGCTGATGCCGACCACGCCGCCCCAGATCCCGATCGCCCGCGCCCGCTCGCGCGGGTCCTCGAACGTGTTGCGGATGATCGACATCGCGACCGGGTTGAGCATCGACCCGCCGACCGCCTGGAGCATCCGGGCGGCGATCAGCCAGCCGACCGACGGCGCGAGGCTGCACGCGAGCGACCCCACCGTGAAGATCGCGAGCCCGACCTGGAAGACGCGGACGCGCCCGAGCCGGTCGGCCGTCGAGCCCGAGAGCATCAGCAGGCTGGCGAGGACCAACGTGTAGGCGTCGACCGTCCACTGCAGCTCCGGCACCGAGGCGTGCAGGTCCGTCCGGATCGAGGGCAGCGCGACGTTCACGATCGTGTTGTCGAGCCCGACGATGAACAGGCTCATGCAGCAGATCGCGAGCACGAGCAGCCGCTGGCGGCGGTCGAGGGAAGTTAAGGTCACCCAATCGTTATAGCGCTACAACCATCGCGCCCGCCACCGCGTCGGCCACGTCCCACAGGTGCTCGACCCCGTCGAGGGCCAGCGCCTCCTCCCGCGGGGCGAAGATCCCGAGCAGCTCGCTCTCCCGCACGGGCTCGTCGACCAGCGCCATCCCGCCGGGCCACCAGGCCAGGCAGACCGCGAAGCGGTCGGCGCCGGACGTCCCCTCCGCCCACTCGCCGAAGGCGAGCGTGATCCACGTGCGGGCGGTGTCGTGCACGGGCGCCGCGCAGCGGTCCGCGTAGGCGACGGCGTTCGCCGCGCCGTCGGCGTAGACGAACCACTGGAGCTGGCGCAGCGGCGCGCCGCACTCCGGGCACGGCCGCGGCGGCGGCGCGTCGCCGGGCTCGAGCTCGATCCGCACGCCGCCCGCGCGCCCCTAGAAGTCCAGCGGCCCGTGGTCCTGGTAGGACTGGTAGGCCCCCAGGATCAGCAGCGCCGTGGCGATGAAGAGGATCGCGATCCCGATGCCGACGATCCGGTAGTCGCGGAAGATGTGGCCCATCACGGCCAGCACGAACGCGAACGCCATGAGGGCGTAGACGGGCGTCGCGGGGATGGCGCCGAGCATCAGCACGGGGCGTGACACTAGGGCCTCGTAGACTTTCCCGTCCATGCCGGTCGAGCCCAACTCCGTCACTGACGTCCACGATGGCCTGCGCGCGACGGGCTACCTGCCCGGCGAGTCCACCGCGCTCGTCTCCTACCTCGCCGCGAAGCTCGGCAAGCCGATCCTCGTCGAGGGCCCCGCGGGCGTCGGCAAGACCGAGCTGGCCAAGGCGCTGGCCAAGTACCTGGGGCGCGAGCTGGTGCGCCTGCAGTGCTACGAGGGGCTCGACGAGGCCAAGGCCCTCTACGAGTGGAACTACCGCAAGCAGCTGCTGCGGATCCAGGCGGAGCGCCAGGGCACCGGCTGGGACGACGTCCAGGACGACATCTTCGGCGAGGAGTTCCTGCTCGAGCGCCCGCTGATGCAGGCGATCGCCTCCGAGCAGCCCGTCGTGCTGCTCATCGACGAGATCGACAAGACCGACCAGGAGTTCGAGGCCATGCTCCTGGAGGTCCTGAGCGACTTCCAGATCTCGATCCCCGAGCTGGGCACCGTGAAGTCGAAGTCCCACCCGGTCGTGCTGTTGACCTCCAACAACACCCGCGAGCTGACCGAGGCGCTCAAGCGCCGCTGCCTCTACCTCTGGCTCGACTACCCCGAGCTCGAGCACGAGCTGGAGATCGTCCGGCTGCACACGCCCGACCTGCCCGAGGCCGTCGGCCGCAAGCTCGTCGAGGTCGTCGCGATGGTCCGCGACCTCGACCTCAAGAAGCCGCCGTCGATCGCGGAGTCCATCGACTGGGCCCGCGCGCTGCTGCTGCTCGGCGCGCAGGACATCGACACCAAGACGTTCAACGACACCATCTCGGTGATCGTCAAGCACCGCACGGACCTCGACATCGTCGCCGAGCGCGTGGGCGTGAAGCTCAGTGCCCCCGCTTCCTCATAAGAACGCGCGCCGGGCGGGCGTCCACGGCGCGTCGAAGCTCGAGCGCCCCGGCATGGCCGGGCGGCTGCTCGAGTTCGGCGAGGAGCTGCGCGGCGAGGGCGTCGCGATCGGGACGAGCGAGCTGCTCGACGCGTTCGCCGCGCTGCAGCACGTGCCGTGGACCGAGCAGGTCGACTTCCGCGAGGCGCTCGCGGCGACGCTGGCGAAGTCCCAGGACGACCGCCGCGTCTTCGAGCTGGTCTTCGACCGCTTCTTCTTCCGCGCCGCGGAGCTGGCGGCGATCGAGGAGGGCGTGCGCGAGGACGGCGGGATCTCGCCCGACGAGGCCGGCGCGATGGACATGGAGGAGCTGCGGCGCCAGGTCGCGGCCGCCGTCCGCGACGGCAACCAGGCGCTGATGCGCGACCTCGCGCGGCTGGCGATCGCGGCCTTCGGGCGCCAGGGCGAGGGCTCGGGCGTGATCGGCGTCGACGTCCAGCGGATCCGGCGCTCGCTGGCGCTGCGCGCGGACGCGCAGCCGGACCTCCCGCAGGAGGATCCCCGCCGCGACGGGCTGCCGCGCGAGGAGATCCGGCGCTTCGAGGCGATGCTCCGCCAGGAGCTCGAGCGCGGGCAGATCGAGCGCACCGAGCAGCTCTCGCCCGCCCGCCCGCTGAACGAGCTGGACCGCGCGCTGCCGTCCGGGCCGCTGCAGGACCTCGCCGCCGTGCACCGCGTGGTCGCGCAGCTCAAGCGGCGGCTGAAGACGCAGGGCAACGAGCAGCGCGGGCAGAAGCGCCACGCGGCGGTCGACATGCGCAAGACGATGCGCGCGTCGCTGGAGTTCGGCGGCGTCCCGGCGGTCATCAAGGAGAAGCCGATCCGGCCGCGGCGCCCGGAGATCTACGTGCTCTGCGACGTCTCGACGTCGGTCACGAGCGCGTCGGTCTTCTTCCTGTCGGTGCTCCACGCGCTGCACGACTCGTTCCGCAAGATGCGCTCGTTCGTGTTCATCGAGCGGATCTCCGAGGTGACGGAGATCTTCGCCAAGGAGCGCGACTTCAAGGCCGTGAGCGAGGCGATCGGGCGGGACTCGGGCGTCGCCGACATCAGCGGGTACACGGACTACGGCCGCGTGTGGACCGAGTTCCGCGAGCTGGTCGAGGACGACCTGCACCCGCGCGCGACGGTGATCGTCCTCGGCGACGCGCGCACCAACGGCCGCGATCCGCGCGCCGACATCTTCGCCAAGATCTCCTCGAAGGCGGGCCGCACGTTCTGGCTCAACCCCGAGCCGCGGTTGTACTGGAACTACGGCGACTCGGTGATCTCGGCCTACGAGCAGCACTGCGACGCCTACGAGTGCTGGACGACGCAGCAGCTCGAGGACTTCGTCAAGGCGCTGACGCAGCCGATCCGGCACTAGCGCCGCTGGTTCCGCCTCGGCCCGGGGTGGGTAGGGGTGCGGGATGCAGCGCTCTCTCGCGGTCCTGGTCGCCCTGGCGGCCGTGGTGTGTTGGATCCCCGGCTCGGTGGCGTCCGCCACGCAGGGCTCGCGGTACCACGACGGCGTCAGCTCGACGGCGGGCGTGGTCGCGACCGAGTCGCCGGCGGCGGCGCGCGCGGGGCGCGCGGTCCTGGCGCGGGGCGGGAACGCGATCGACGCCGCGGTGACGACGGTCTTCGCGCTGGGCGCCGCGCGGCCGCAGTCGTGTGGGATCGGCGGCGGCGGGTTCATGGTGTACCGCTCGCCCGACGGCAAGGTCCGGGCGCTGGACTTCCGCGAGGTCGCGGGCGCGGCGATGAAGGCCGACTCGCTCAGCGGGCCCGGGCTGCACAAGACGTTCACGGGGCACCTGACGGTCGGCGTCCCGGGGACGCTGGCGGGCATGGCGAGCGCGCTCGACCGCTTCGGGACGATCTCGCTCGCCGACGCGCTGGCGCCCGCCGAGAAGCTCGCGCGGCTGGGGTTCAAGGTGCCGACGTCGCTCTCGGGCGCGATGGCGCGGCGGGCCAAGGACATCGCCCTGTTCCCGGCGACGGCCAAGCAGTACCTGCGCGATGGGTCGCCGTACCAGCCCGGCGAGACGCTCGTCCAGCCCGACCTCGCGCGGTCGCTGCGGCTGATCGCGCGCCGCGGGCCGAGCGCGCTCTACGGCGGGACGCTGGCCAAGATGATCGTGCGCGACATGCGCGCGCCCCGGCCGGACACGCAGGACCCGGGGTTGTTGTCCGTGAAGGACTTCGCGGGGTACAAGGCGCTCTGGCGCACGCCGCTGCACACGACCTACCGCGGCCGGGACGTCTACGCCGCGCCGCCCGCGACGAGCGGCGGCCAGACGATGATCGAGATGTTGAACATCCTGGAGGGCTTCGACCTGTCGTCCTTCGGCCCGTCGAGCGCGCGGGCGATCACGGCGATCTCCGAGGCGCAGAAGATCGCATGGGCCGACCGCGGCGCCTACCTCGCCGACCCGGCGTTCGTCCAGCAGCCGATCCCGCAGCTGGTCAGCAAGGACTACGCGGCGCAGCGGCGCGCGGAGATCGACCTGGGCAGGTCCGGCACCTTCGCGCCCGGCGTCTTCACCGGCGCCGCGCCGCGCGCCGACGGCGCCGACTTCAACCCGCACGGGTCGACCACGCACGTCTCGGTGATCGACGCCAAGGGCGGCGCCGTGTCGGTGACGTGCACGATCGAGCAGGAGTTCGGCAGCACCGTCATCGCGCCCGGCACCGGCTTCCTGCTGAACAACGAGCTGACCGACTTCTCCGGCCCCGGCACCGCCAACGAGCCCGCGCCGGGCAAGCGGCCGCGGTCCAGCATCAACCCCACCATCGTGGTCCAGGGCGGCGCGCCGGTCCTGGTCGCCGGCGCCGCGGGCGGCTCCACCATCATCATGGGCCCGACCCTCGCCGTGATCGACACGGTGGACTTCGGCATGACCCTGCCCCAGGCCGTCGACGCCGAGCGCTTCGACGACCAGGGCACGTCCAAGTTGAGCATCGAGGACACCCGGGTGGCACCGAGCGTCCTCGACCAGCTGACCAACGAGGGCTACACGCTGACCCGCCAGGGCGAGTACGGCCCGGTGCCCCGCATGCAGCTCGCCGGCCTCGCGCCGGGACCGGCGGGCGTGGCGACGGCCGTGTCCGACTCGCGCTCCGATCGCGGGTCGCTGGCGGTGCCGGTCTCGGCGCCGCCGCGGCCGCCCGGGACACCCGTCCGGTAGGCTCGACGCGAGTGTGAACACAGGGGGGCTCGCGGAAGCGGGCTGAGATAGCGCCTGCGGATCCCGGCGCTGACCCTTCGAACCTGTGGGGTAATGCCCGCGGAGGGAGCAGATGGCGACGAGGGTCGGGGCTCCGGTCGTGGAGGCTCGCGAGCAGGAAGGCGAAGTGCGGTTGCAGGGGCTCACGCGCCGGTTCGGCGAGGTGGTGGCCCTGCAGGACGTCGCGCTGCGGATCGCGCCGCGGGAGGTCGTCGCCGTCGTCGGGCCGAGCGGGTGCGGGAAGTCGACGCTGCTGGAGCTGGTGTGCGGGCTGCAGGCGCCGGACGCCGGCACCGTCGACGCCGGCCGCGCCGTCCTGATGCCTCAGCGCGACCTGCTCCTCCCCTGGCTCGACGCGCGCGACAACGCGGCGCTCCCGCTCCGGCTCGCGGGCGTCCCGAAGGCCGACGCCCGCGCCCGGGCGCACGCGCTCCTCGCCGAGCTGGGCCTCGACGGCTTCGAGGCCGCCCGCACGTGGGAGCTCTCCGGCGGCATGCGCCAGCGCGTCGCCGTCGCGCGCACGCTCCTCTCCGGCGCCCCGATCCTCTGCCTCGACGAGCCCTTCGGCGCCCTCGACGCGATCACCCGCGCCGACGCGCAGACGTGGCTCTCGGCGATCCTGCACCGCACGCCGCGCACCGTCCTGCTCGTCACCCACGACGTCGAGGAGGCCGCGGTCCTCGCCGACCGCGTGCTCGTCCTGTCGCCGCGGCCGGGCCGGATCGTCGCCGACCTCGCGGTCGGCCTGCCGCGTGCCGCGACCGGCCGCGACCCGACCGACCCGCGCGTCGTCGCCGTCCGGGCGCGGGCGCTCGAGGCCCTCCGGGGGGTGATGGCCTGATGCTCGCCGCGCTCGTCGTCCTCGTCCTCCTCGGCGGCTGGGAGGCCTACGCGCGCCTCGGCTCGATCGACGACTTCATCCTGCCCGCGCCCGACCAGGTCGCCGCCTCGCTCTGGGACGACCGCGGCCTGTTGTGGGACAACCTGCTCGTCACCGCGCAGGAGGTCGTGCTCGGCCTCGCGCTCGCGCTCGCCGCGGGCGCGCTGCTCGCGCTCGCGCTGCACCGCTTCGGCCCGCTGCGCCGCGCCGTCTACCCGCTGCTCGTCGGCACGCAGGCGATCCCCATCGTGACGATCGCCCCGCTGCTCGCCGCGTGGTTCGGGTACGGCCTCCTGCCCAAGCTCGTGATCGTCGCCCTCGTCTGCTTCTTCCCCATCGTCGTCACGACCCTCGACGGCCTCGCCGCCGTGGACCCCGAGCAGCACAAGCTCCTGCGCAGCCTCGGCGCGAGCCGCGCCCAGACCTTCCGCTGGGTCGAAGCGCCGGCCGCGCTGCCCGCCGCGCTCAGCGGCGCCAAGATCGCCGTCGCCGTCGGCGGGATCGCCGCCGTCTTCGCCGAGTACGCGGGCTCCGAGAAGGGGCTCGGCCACCTGCTGCTCCAGTCGATCCCCCAGCTGGAGACCGCGCGCGCCTGGGCCGCGGTCACCGTCCTCGCCGCCCTCGCCATCTGCTGCTTCGCCCTCCTCGCCCTCGCCGAGCGCCGCCTGGCGCCGTGGGCCCACCGAAAGGACCCCGACGCATGAACCGCCGCGCCGCCGCCACCGTCCTCGCCGCGCTGACCGCCGCCGTCGCGCTGTCGGCCTGCGGCTCGAAGCAGGACGTCACGACGACCGGCGGCGGGCTCAAGCGCGTCGACCTCGTCCTCGACTACCTGCCCAACGCCGACCACGCGCCGATCTACGCCGCTCAGGCGATCGGAGCGTTCAAGGCGGAAGGGCTGGATGTCCGGATCCGCACGCCCTCCGACCCCGCCGCGCCGCTCAAGCTCGTCGCCGCCCGCCAGGCCGACCTCGCGATCTCCTACGAGCCCGAGCTGCTGCTCGCCCGCGACAAGGGCGCCCACCTCGCCGCGATCGGCGCGCTCGTCCAGAAGCCGCTCACGTCCATCATCTCGCTCGGCGGCAAGGTGAAGGCGGCGAAGGACCTGAAGGGCGAGAAGGTCGGCACGGCCGGGATCCCCTACCAGTCGGCCTACCTCCAGACCATCGCCGCGGCCAACGGCGTGGAGCCGTCCTCCGTCCACGAGATCAACGTGGGGTTCAACCTGATCCCGAGCATGTTGTCCAAGAAGGTCGACGCCACGCTCGGCGCGTTCTGGAACATCGAGGGCGTCCAGCTGCGCCGCCAGCACAAGAAGCCGACGATCATCCGGATGGACCAGGTCGGCGTGCCGACCTACCAGGAGCTCGTGTTCGTCGCCAACAACGACCGCCTGCGCGAGAAGGGCGTCGGCGACGTCATGCGCCGCTTCCTGCAGGCCGTCTCGCGCGGCGCGAAGGCCGTGAAGGCCAACCCGGCCGTCGGCGCCGACGCCCTCGTCAAGGCCGACTCGAGCCTCGACCGCGCGACCCAGCTCGCGCAGATCGAGGCGACGCTGCCGGTCTTCTTCCCCGAGGACCCGGCCTTCCCGTTCGGCTTCATGAACGCCGACGAGTGGAAGGCCTACGGCCAGTGGATGGTGAAGAACAAGCTCGTCGGGCGACTGCCGACGCCGACCTCGCTGACCAACGAGTTCCTGCCCGGCCGTGGGATCTGAGGTCCGCCACACGGTGGTCTTCGCCGACGGCGAGGGCGGCGGGAACCCGTGCCCGGTGGTCTTCGGCGCCGGCGAGTGGGGCGTCGAGCGGATGCAGGCCGCGGCGGCCGAGCTCGGGCACGAGACGTGCTTCGTCCTGGCGCCGGAGGCGGACGCCGACGTCCGCCTGCGCTACTTCGTCCCGAACCACGAGATGGAGATGTGCGTGCACGCGACGGTCGCGGCGACCGTGCTGCTCGCCGCCGAGGGCCGTGCGCCGGAGCGCGTGCAGACGCCGTTGGGCGTGCGGCGCGTCTGGCTCGAGGACCCGCACCGCGCGCTGGTCGAGCAGTTCGCGCCGGAGCTCGGGGCCCCGGTCGGCGACGCGCGCGCGGTCCTGGCCGCGCTCGGCGCGCGGCCGGAGGACCTCGCGGGCGACGTCGGGCCGATCCAGCCCGTCTCGACCGCGCGGGCCAAGCTGATGGTGCCGCTCGTGAGCGAGGCGGCGCTCGACGCGCTCGCGCCCGACGTCGAGACCCTCTGGGCGCTGTGCGAGGCGCTCGACGTCACCGGCCTCTACCCGTTCACCCGGGCCGCCCGCGGCGCGGACGCCGCCGCCCGCCAGTTCCCCCTCCGCGCGGGCTACGACGAGGACCCCGCGACCGGGGTCGCCGCCTGCGCGCTCGGCGCCTACCTCGCGCACCACCACGGGCGCGGCGACGGCTGGCAGCGCGTGACCGTCGCCCAGGGCCGCGCGATGGGCCGCCCGTCGCTCATCGAGGCGCACGCCCTCCGCGAGGACGGCCGCGTCACGGCGACGCGCGTCGGCGGCGCCGCGGAGGTCCTCGCCTAGGCCGCCGCGGCGAACCGCAGCGACGCGCCCGCGCCGCTCGCCATCCCGCCGAGCGCGTGCAGGCCCGCGAGGCCCATCCAGCCCTCGTAGGCGGAGAAGAACTCGAGGACCTCCTCCTCGGTCGCGCGCGCCGAGGGCCGGCCGCCCGCCGCCGCGCGGCCGACGAGCTTGATGTAGGCCAAGTCCCCGGCGGGCAGGACGTCGTGGCGGCCCTGGCCGTGGAGCGCGAGGACCGCGATCGTCCAGGACCCGACGCCCGGGATCCGCCGCAGCCGCGCCCAGGCGCGCTCGTGATCCTCCGCGTGCAGATCCGCGCGGCCCGAGGCGACCTCGCGCGCGGCGCGGACCAGCGCCAGCGCCCGCCCCGCCGACAGGTCGAAGGACTGCAACAACGCCGGCGCGATCCCGGCCAGCGTCGCGGCGCTCGGCAGGTCGCGCAGCACCGTCTCGCCGTCCCACCCCACCGCGCTGCGCCCCAGCGAGAACACGATCCGCCGCTCGATCGCCGCCGCGCGCTCGTACTCGATCAGCTGCTCGCAGATCGCCCACGCGAGCGCCTCGAACGGCTCCGGCCGCCGCGTGGCGCGCAGGTGCGGGCGCGAGCGCACGGACGGGCCGATCAGCGGGTCGTCGCGGAAGCGCTCGTAGAACGGGGCCAGCGAGACGTCCACGCCGAAGGCCGCGCGCAGCCGCGCGATCGCCTCCTCGCAGGCGTCCTTCCGCGCGCCGCGCGCGCCGATCACCACCCGATCCACCGACGGCTGCGCCGCGCGCAGCACCACCGGCTCGTCCTCGACGTGCAGCAGCCGCTCCAGCACCCCGCCACGCCGTCGCGCGACGCCATCCATCCCACCGGCGCCCGGCAGGCGGAACGGCCACGCAGGACGGATCTCACGGCGCACTTCGATCATCGGGGGCCGCAGGCTACGCGCCCGGGCAGACGAGCGGGGGTCAGTCGCGGTTCAGCAGGTGGATGTCCACCAGGAACGACCGCGACGCCCGGACGTCGCCGAGGGCCTTGCGGTCCTTGCGGCGGGTGCGGACGGCCTTCTTCGCGCGGCGGTGGCGGACGACGGCCACGGTCGCGGCGCCCGCGGCGAAGCCGGTCACGGCCACGGCGGCGGCCTGGACGGCCACCGGGCCCGCGACGGTCAGCCCGCGGCTGCCACGCATGCCGTGCTGGGCGGGCGCGGGGACCTCGCCGAGCGGCGGCGCCCCTTCGGGCACCGGCAACGCGTCGACGACCTCCGCGTCGTCGCCGCCGAGCTCCTGGTCCACGGGATCCGTCACAGCGCCCTAGGATGCCGCATCGGCACCGCGGGCGCGACGCCGGCGCTCAACGGGCGCCGGGGGCGGTGTCGTGCGGGCCGCGGCCCGGGCCGGCCGGCGCGCCGCCGAGGGCGCGGTTGCCGGTCGCGTGCGACGCGGTCCCGAAGACGCGGTCCCAGTACGGGGCGCTGATGCCGAAGCCGCGCTCGTCGTCCTGGAAGTGGTGGCGCATGTGCAGCTCGCGCAGCTTGTGGCCCAGCGGCGTGCGCGGAGTGTGGTGGTGCACGTGGTAGTGGAGCATGTCGTAGGCCAGGTAGCCCACGAGGAAGCCGCCGCCGAAGACGAGCGCCGCGTCGTAGCCGAGCACCGCCCAGAACGCGCCGAGCACGAGCGCGCCGAGCGGGAGGCTGACCGACGGCGGCATCACGAGCCGCAGCGGGTCGTTCGGATGGTCGTGGTGGACGCCGTGGATCATCCAGTGCAGGCGCATCCCGACCTGGCTCTCGTACGGCTCGAAGTGGAAGACCACGCGGTGCAGCCAGTACTCGAACAGCGTCCAGAAGACGTAGCCGCCCGCGGCGAGCAGGAGCGCCTCGGGGACGCCCATCCGCCCGAAGCCGGTGATCAGCAGGACGGCGATGATCGGCACGAAGAGCAGCGGCGGCACGGCCGGGTGGACGCGCGTGAAGCGGTCCAGCAGCCGACTCTCGAACATCGGCGGGGAGGCCTTGAGGTCGTCGGACCGTGCCATTAGGCGCACCTTATCGCGCCGGCGCACGTGATTGCACGTGCACCTACCGATCAGACGATCACAACTCGCGCCCGTAGACCCGGTAGCGCTTCACGATCCGGCCGTTCATGGCCTCCATGCCGCGGTTCATCGCGCGGTTGGTCTCGAGGATCCACCCCATCTCGCCGCCCTTGATGCGCGGGTGGCGGGCCGAGGTGTCGAAGTGCTCGACGTAGAGCGCGGCGGCCGCGCCCGTGTGCTGGAACTTGGGCTTGACCCCCAGGAACCCGACCCGGACGCGCGTCATCGTCTTCGCCCGGCGCAGGTAGCGCCACCAGCCGAGCGGCAGCAGCCGGCCGTGCATCTGGCGCAGCACCTGGTTGAGGTCCGGGATCGTGATGGCGATCGCCACCGGCTCGTCGCCGACCTCGGCGATCATGAACCAGTCCTCGTCGAAGGCGAGCTGGAGCTCGAGCCCGTACTGGTCGAGGTCCTCCTTGTCGTAGGGCACGAACCCGAAGTTGCGCCGCCACGCGCGGTTGTAGATCTCCGCGAAGACGTCGAGGTCCTTGCGCAGCCTGCGGCGCGTCATCCGCCGGATCGTCACGCCGTGCTTGTCGCGGGCGTCGGCGGCGAGCTCGGGCAGGATCGGGAGCATCTGCTCGCGGTCGGAGATGTCGAGCGCCCACATGTAGAGGTCGACGACCTTCTCCATCCCCGCCGCCTCGACCAGCGGCTGGTAGTAGCGCGGGTGCCACGGCTGGCGGATCATCGGCTCGAGGTCGTGGCCCTCGACGACGATGCCGGACTCGTCGTTCATGGTGAAGTCGGCCGGGCCGTCCATCCGCTCCATGCCGCGCTCGCGCAGCCACGCGGCCGCCGCGTCGAGCAGCGCGCGCGCCACCTCGGCGTCGTCCTCGCACTCGAAGAAGCCGAACCAGCCACGGCGCTCCTCGTGGTGCTTGTTGTAGGCGTGGTCGACGTGCGCGCTGATCCGGCCGACGACGCGGCCCTCGCGCTCGGCGATCAGGAGCTCGTAGTCGATGCGCTTGCTGTAGGTGCCGAAGCGGCGGCTCAGGAAGAGCCGGCGCTCGAGCTTCAGCGGCGGGACCCACGGCGTGCCGGCGTGGAGCCGGAACGGGAGGTCGATGAACGCACCGACGTCGCGGTAGGAGCGTGCGGGGCGAACGGCGACGGACATCAACGGACGACCCTAGATGATCGATGCGGGACCGAGCGTGGTCGTGGTCGTGCGTCGGGCGGATGCTGGGCGCCGCACGATCCCGCAGGCGATCCTGGTTGGATCGTCAAGGGATCGGGTGGCGATCCAGCGCCGGCCGGCGCGCGAGCACGGCCGCGGGAGCCCGCGTCGATCATCGCGCGCCGGAGCGCCCCGGTACGCTCCTACCGTGCCGGCACAAGCGCAAGTCGACGTCTTCGAGAAGGCTCGCAACCACGAGCGGCTCGAGATCCTGAGGGCGGCCCGCGAGGCCGACATGGTGCCGTACTTCCGGGTGATGGAGTCCCCGGCGCGGCCCGTCGTGGAGATGGAGGGCCGCTCGCGCATCATGCTCGGCGGCAACAACTACCTCGGGCTGACCGAGGACGAGCGCGTGATCGCCGGCGCGCGCGACGCGCTGGAGACCTACGGCACCGGCATGACCGGCTCGCGCCTGCTCAACGGCACGACGCGGATGCACCTCGAGCTCGAGGCCGAGATCGCCGACTGGATGGGCACCGAGGACGCGATCGTCTTCACCACCGGCAACCAGGCGAACGTCGGCACGCTCGGCACGATCCTCGCCCCCGGCGACACCGTGATCGTCGACTCCGGCGACCACGCCTCGATCCTCGACGGCTGCCTCCTCTCCCGGGCCAAGCTGCGCCCGTTCCGCCACAACCGCCTCGACAAGCTCGAGAAGATGCTCGAGCGCGCGGCGAGCGACGGCGGCGGCGTCCTGGTCGTCGTGGACGGCGTCTTCTCGATGGAGGGCGACCTCGCCCCGCTGCCCGCGATCTGCGACCTCTGCGAGGCCTACGGCGCCCGCCTGATGGTCGACGAGGCCCACGGGGCCGGCGTGCTCGGCGCGCGCGGCGCCGGCGCCAGCGAGCTGTTCGGCGTCGAGGACCGCGTCGACCTGCGCATGGGCACGTTCTCGAAGTCGCTCGCCTCCTGCGGCGGCTTCGTCGCGGGCGACGCCGACGTCATCGAGTTCCTGCGGATCCAGTCGCGGACCTTCCTCTTCACGGCCTCCGCCGTCCCCGCCGCGACGGGCGCCGCGCTCGCCGCGCTGCGCGTCCTGCGCACCGACGAGGGGCGTGTGCTGCTCGACCAGGTCCAGGCCAACGCGCGCTACTTCCGCGACGCCCTGGAGGAGCGCGGCTTCGCCGTCGTCGAGGCCCAGGAGCTGCCGGAGGGCCATCCGTACGGGCCGGACATCGTCACGCCGATCATCCCCGTCCTGATCGGTGACGACTGGCAGACCGGCCTGATGTGGAAGGGCCTCTACGAGGCCGGCGTCTTCGTCAACACCGCCCTGCATCCCGCGGTCCCGCCGGGCGGCGCGCTGCTGCGCACGAGCGTCATGGCGACCCACGACCGGCCGACCCTCGACCGCGCGCTGGAGGCCTTCAGCGCGGTCAAGGCGGCCTTCGAGGCGGAGCACGGCCCGTTGCCCGGTCCGGGCGAGCACGGCCGTCGCCGCCCGGCCTGAGCGCCGCGTCCGCGCTGACTGCTGAGGCCGATTTCAGCAACGCTCCGTAGCACGTCGGAGGGTCCGGCGACGCCTGCTCGAGTGGTCGGACAGGGGCCGGACAACGGGCCGATCCGACCAGAAGAAAAAAGGCGCTCTGAGCGAATGTTGCGGGTCTTCACACCTTGATCGGACCTGCCGCCCTGGCATACCTTCGAGACGCGTTGGAGGCAGACGCACCGTGGGCAGGATGTCCCGGATCGAGGAGCGGGTTCGTTTGAGGAGACGCCCGCTCGCCGTCCCGGTGCACGTGGTCGACCGCGGTTCCAGACGCCTCCGCGTACTCACGCATACACACGAACACGCCGGCATCCGCACTGAGGCTGAGCCGGTAGGGAGGACAGATGAACGCAGCAGCGACGATCGCCCCTGCGCCACAGCACTTGCGCGCCTTGGCCCGAGCGAACGAGGTCCGCCTCGCCCGCGCGGAGCTCAAGCGGCAGGTGGCGGAGGGCGAGATCAACGCCGCGCACGTCATCCTCGAATGCCCGTGGGAGGCCGCCTCGATGACGGTCTCCGACCTCCTGACGAGCCAGCGGCGCTGGGGCAGCACCCGGTGCCGCAAGCTGCTGCAGTCGGTCCCGATGTCCGAGAACAAGACGGTGGGATCGATGACCGAGCGCCAGCGTACGGCGCTCGCCGGCCTGTTGGAGGGACTTCCGGCCTAGAAGGTTGATGAGCAGCGCGTGGCGGACGTCAGAGGGACGTCCGCCACGTCGCGGCCCGGCCTAGACCGTCGCGACCTCGAGCAGGTTGCCGTCGGGATCCCGGAAGTAGATGGACTTGAACCGCCCGCGCTCGAAGACCTCCGAGCACGGCACCCCGCGTGAGCGCAGGTAGTCCCGCCACGCGACCTGCTCGTCGGCCGAGCCGACCTGGAACGCGAAGTGGTGGACCCCGCCGCGCCCCTCGCGCGCCTCGTCCATCTGCGGGTACTCCATGAACGAGACGAGCGTGCCCGGCGTGCCGGCCGCGTCGCCGAACCAGAAGTGGCGCGCGCCCGGGTCGTCGGGGTTGTCGCCCTCGTCGGTGAGCGCGAGGCCGAGGACGTCGCGGTAGAACGCGGTCGTCCGCTCCAGGTCGCCGACGATCGCCGTCACGTGGTGCAGGCCGAGCAGCTGCATGCGGCGCTCCGGCGCCGGGGCGGGCGCCACCGGCTCGGGCGCGGCGGGCGGGGGGAACGCGTCGTCGGTCACGCGCGGAACCCTACGCCGCCGCTGCGACGCATGAACGCGCGGCGGAAGCCGTAGAGGCCGGCGCCGAAGGCCAGCACGCCGACGAGCAGGACGATCTCCTGCGGGACCGGCGCGATCCAGAACGGCAGCGCGGCGAGGATCGCGCAGATCCCGGCCAGCAGCGAGGTGTGCGAGCGGTAGCCCGCGAAGTGCTCGCGGACCGACAGCTCGCCGGCCGCGAGCGTCACCAGGACGAAGCCGCCGCCGAGCAGGACGCCGCGGCGCTCGCCGCCCGCGAAGAGGAAGCCGATCCCGAGCAGGACGATCGACAGCAGGATGCAGAGCTCGGTGAGCGGGAACGGCGCCCACGGCGGCTGCGGCGCGTCCTCGCGCCGCGCCTTGTAGGTCGCGGTCCGCGGCGCCGCGGGGGCGGGCACGGGCGCGGGACGATCAACCGGGTCGCGCCGCGGAGGCGGCGCGATCGGCGTGCTGGAGCGCTTGCGGCTGCGACGGCCCATCGGTGGCTGGATCCTAGTCGGCGGCGGCCGGCCTCACGCCGGGGCGGGTAACGGGCAGCCCGAGGAGAGCTTCACGTGCCACCAGCCCGCGAGCATCCCGATGACGCCGAGGCGCGGGCGGACCGAGTACGCGCCGCAGCCGCGCTCGCCGAGGTCCGCGACCGGCAGCCGCACGTGGCGGTGCCGCTTGGGGTCCCGGAGCATCTCCTCCAACAACGCGCGCGACTCGGCCTCGAGCTCGGCGCGGCCGGCCACGCCCACCCGAGCGCGGCGGATGCGCTCGGCGAGGTCGTCGCGCACCCGCTCGAGCTCACCGAGGTCGAGCAGGCGCGGGCCGGCGCCGAGGGCGGGCGGTGCGGCGCCCGCGGGCTCGGTCACATGGGGAAAGGCCGCCAGGATCGTCTCCCCCAGCTCGCGCTCCAGACGGGCGATCTGCGTTCGCAGCGTCCGGCGTGCGCCGCGCTCGTCCACGACGCCCGGGTGGCGGGCGACGCGGGGCGCGTCAGGGCTGAGCTGATCGATCAGGACCACGGCGGTTCCTCTCCTGCAGCGGGCAGGATACCCCTGGATCGCCGCCACGTCGAACGGCTACGCGCCGTCCTCCGACAGGCCGCCCGCGGCGAGCCACAGCGCCTCGTCGACGTGCGCCGACGGGACGCCCGGGACCTGCACGGCGACGAGCCGGACGCGGGTGCAGCCGCGCTCGGCGGCGTGCCGGTCCGACATCCGGCCGAAGAGGACGGCGACCGGCCCGCCGTCGTCGGCGAGCACGAGCCGGCCGCGCGGGACGTCGTGGGCGTAGGCGCCCGCGGGCAGCGTCTCCCCCGTCCCCGCCGCGCGCAGGACGACCTCGCCGGCGAGCGCGTCCTCGTCGAAGGCGACGACCGGCACGCCGGTCTCCATCACGGCGAGCACGAGCGCGTCCGAGACGCGGTCGCCGGTGTGCAGCTCGCCGCGCACGAGCCGCGCGATCGCCGCCTGCTCGACGGGCGTGCGGTCGACGTCGGGGTCGAGGCCGACCTGGCGGAAGAACACGCGGTAGGCGCGCGGCACCGGACGGGTGCGCAGCGCGATGGCGTTGGCGCCGCGGAAGCGGTTGCTCACGTCCTCCAGCCGCAGGCGCAGCGCCCGCGGCGTGCGGCCCGCGACGCCGTCGATGACCGCGAAGCGCAGCCGCAGCCCGGGCAGCTCGGCGGCGAGCTCGGGCGCGACCGCGCCCTCGATCGGGTCCTCGCCGGCCTGGTCGCTCACGCGCCGCCCAGCCTCCGCGCCTTGACCACCAGCTCGCTCGGGGCCAGCTTCCCGAACGTCGTCTCCACCACCCGGCCCCCGCGACGCGCGAAGGTCAGCTGCGGGCAGACCTGCACGTGGTAGGCGTTCGAGAGCGCGCCGTCGCGGTCGTAGCCGACCGGGAACGACCAGCGGTGGCGGCGCACGAGCGCGCGCAGGTCGCCGCGGTCGCCGCGGATCGCGATGGCCGCGAGCTGCACGCCCGGGAGCTGGGGCGCCACGCGCTGCATCGCGTCGAGCTGCGCGACGCAGTCGCGGCTGCGGATGGCGAAGAACGCGAGGACCACCGGCTTGCCCGCGCGCAGCGCGCAGCCGTTGAGGATCCCGGCGCCCACGACCGTGCACGCGGCGCGCTTGCCGGCCTGGCCCTCGCCGGCGTGGGTGGCCAGGTTGGCGTCGCCGTCGACCGGGCCGAGCGCGGTCGGGACCGCGAAGGGCGGCATGACCTGCCCGGCCGGGACGCCGCGCGCGCCGCGCTCGGTGCCGTGGCGGATCGTCGAGACGAGCAGCAGCAGCACCAGGACGATCGCGGCGGCGCCGACGACCCAGAGGTACTTCGTGCCGGGGGTCGGCGGCCCGCCCGCCCTCACCGCCGGCGGCGTCGCGGCGCCGCGCGCGCGATCGGCCGGCCGGGCGCCGACGGAGGCCGGGCGCGGCGGCGCGGCCGCGGCGCGGTCGCGCTCGTCGTCGTCGAAGTCGAGCGGGCCGCTCACGCGGCCGTCGACCCGTCGCGGCGGCGCAGCAGCCCGGGCCGCGGCAGGCGCGGGCGGGGCACGCGGATCTCGGCCGGGCGCCAGCGCTCGCCGAGCACGAGCGCCGAGGGCAGCACGAGCAGCACGCCCAGCAGCGAGACCGTGAGGTCGATGACCGTCACCGCGCCGAAGTCGCGCAGCATCCGGATGTCGCTCAGCGTCAGGACCGCGAAGCCCGCGATCGCCGTGACGCCGGAGGCGAGCACCGCCGCGCCGGTGGAGCGGTAGGTCCGCTCGAGCGCCGCCGCCGGGTCGAGGCCGCCGCGGCGCTCGGTCCGGTAGCGCTCGGCGAGCAGGACGCTGAACTCGGTCGAGATCGCGATGACCAGCGCGCCGAGCGTGACCGACATGGGGTTCAACGGGACGCGCGTCGCGAAGAGCACGAGCGCCGACCAGCCGGTCGCCATCGCGATCGGCACGAGCGGCGTGAGCGCGCGGCGCCACGAGCGGAACGCGGCGAGCAGCACCACGCCGACGGCGAGCAGGCCGAGCACGAGCGTCAGCAGCCGCCGCCACGGCGAGGAGACCGCCGCGTTGGCGTCGGCCGCCAGCACCGGCAGGCCCGCGAGCTGCGCCGAGACGCCCTTCGGCGCGTGCAGCTCGGAGCGCATGATGTCGAGGACCTCCTTCTGGCGGTCCAGCGGCATCAGCCGGATCCCGAAGGCCATCGTCGCCGTCCGGCGGTCCTTCGTGATGACGCTCTGCGAGAAGTAGGCGGGGACGACGTCGAGCAGCTGGTCGACCTGCGTCTGCGAGGTGATCTTGCCGTTGCCGCTGTCGCCGCCGAAGAGGTCGGGGAGCGAGAACGCCGGGCACAGCTCGGCCTTGCCGCAGCCGCGCTTGTCGCTGTAGCCGAAGCGCTTGAGCAGCCGCGACTGGTAGGCCGACATCCAGTTGAGCGTCGCCGGCGTGGTGAGCTTGTCGGAGCGGACGAGGACGTCGATCTGGCCGCCGACGCTCGTCGACTTCTGCAGCGCCTGGAGGTCGGCCAGCGCGGGCAGGCTCTGCGGGACGAGCTTCGTGACGTCGGACTCGACCTTGGTCTGCGTGTCGGCGGCCCAGCCGACGACGGCGATCAGCAGGCCGACGGCGAGCACGCGGCCCGGCCGCCGCGCGGCGGCGCCGAGCGCGCCCGCGCGGACCGCGCGGCCGCGGCCGGCGAGCGCGCGCGAGACGGGGTTCTCGGCCAGCAGCTCGCCCGCGCCGCGGCCCGCGGAGGCGAGCAGCTCGCCCGCCTCGCGCACCGCGCCGGGGACCCGGCCCCCGCCGCCCGCCCCGCGCCGCGCGCCGCCGTCCGTCGTCCCCACCAGCGCCGCCGTGCCGAGCGTCAGCGCCGTCGCGAGCCCGACGAAGATGCCGCCGACGAGCAGCAGGCCGAAGCCGCGCACCATCGGGACCGGCGAGATGCCGAGGACGAGGAAGCCCGCGGCGGTCGCGGCCGCGGCGACCGCCACGGCCGGCGCGCCGGTCCGCGCCACGTGGCCCACCGCGCGCACGACCTCGGCGCGCGTGGCGCGCGGGCCCGCGCGCTCCTCGATCCGCGCCTGGAGCTGGATGGCGTAGTCGACCGCCAGGCCGATCAGCACCGGCACCACCCCCACCGACGCCATCGTCAACGACGCGCCGATCAGCGAGAGCGTGCCGAACGTGATCGCCACCGCGGCCATCGCGACGAGCAGCGGCAGCAACCTGCGGCGCGCGCGGAAGACCAGCGCCAGGACCAGGGCCATCACCAACACCGAGGCGAGCAGCAGCGTGACGATCGCGTCGGTGATCTTCACCGTCAGGTCCGCGAGGACGACCGGCGCGCCGGTCACGACGTAGCGCCCGCCGTTGAGGAGCTGCAGGTCCTTCACCCTGGTCGCGGCGCGCACCTGCGCGATCGCGTCCTTGCGCGCGGCGTCCGAGAGCCCGGGCTTCAGCCGCACCTGGATCAGCGAGCTGTCGGCGTTCGGGAACAGGTAGGCGAAGCGCGCCTTCGGCGTCCCCGCGGCCTTGCCGCCCGCGAAGACGAGCTGCGAGACGAACCCGGGGTCGTTGACCTGCGGCGCCTTCAACAACCCGTACTTGAGCGCGAGCTTCACCGAGTCGCTCAGCGCCTGGTAGCGCGCGAGGTCCCCGGCCTTCTGCGCCAGGTCCTTGCTCCTGGCCACCGAGTAGTGCTTGGCCCGCGCCAGCTGGTAGGTCGCGTCGTACTGCTTCTGCGCGTCGGACTGGATGCCCTTGAGCTGCGCGTTGTACTGGTCGCCGATCTGGCGGACCGACTCGTTGATGAACGTGCCGGGGCCGAAGACGACCTTCGCGGGCTTCGTCTTCCCCAGCCGCCCGCAGGGCCCGGCCCAGCCGCCGACCGGCGTGGCGCCCTTGGGCACGTTGCCGCCGAGGCAGCCCTCGAGCGCGATCAGCCGCTCGAGGTCCGAGGTCAGGACGAGCTTGGAGACGGCGCCGCGCACGAGCACGTACACCGCGTCCTCGCCGAAGAGCCGGTGCTCGGTCTCGGTCGCCTGGTAGGACTGGCTCGAGGAGCCGACGAGCGTCTTGGACGCCGTCGTCGGCGAGAGGCGCAGCGCGAGCGCGGCGCCCGCCAACGCGAGCACCGTCACCAGCAGGCCGACCGCCAACGGGCGGCGGGCGGCCGTGCCCATGGCGGCGCCCAGGATGCGCGGGAGCCGACCCATCAGGGCGCTGAGGCTACCGGCCCCGCAGCGGCCGTGCGCCGGGCGCGGGAGGCGCCGGGCACTACGGCTGCGGCAGCCCGGCCTCGGCGCCCTTGACGCTGGCCTTGAGCTGCGGGAACTGCGTCAGGGTGCCGCCCAGGTCGAAGCGCGGCTGCTGCTTGCACGGCGGCGCGGCGATGTTCCCGCTGCTGAGCGCGAACTTCAGGATGCCGTCGCGCAGCGAGTCGGTCAGCGCGCCCGGGACCGCCGGGCCCAGCGTGGGCGTGACCGTCTGCCCGGTGCACTGGCGCGTCTCGAACGAGGCGAGGCCGTCCTTGAGGCTCAGGCCGTCGCCCGGGAGCGGGTACGCGTTGGTGCGGTTGGTCGACAGGCGCTTCGGATACTGCGCCAGGATCTCCGGGTTCAGCGGGTTCGACGTGCGCAGGTAGTGCGCGGGCTCGCCGCTGCCCTGGGTCGCCGCCGTCGCCTGCGTCGCCGCCGAGGAGTTCGCGAAGAACGCGGTGATCTCGTTCTTGTACAGGCTGGCGCCGTCGAGGATCGGGTTGAGCTGCTTGAGCGGCCCGTCGAAGTTCGCGAGCAGCGGGTGCAGCTGGTCGAGGAACTCCGTCGTCGCGGGCAGGCCCTTCTTGGAGGCCTTGACCAGCGGGTCGACCGAGCGGAAGAAGGCCTTCAGGTCGGGGGCGATCTTCGAGATCTCCACCAGCGTCGGGCTCAGCTCCTTCGCCGCCGGGCGCAGGTCGGTCACGACCGGGTTGGCGTTCGCGGAGAACTTCGACAGGCGCTTGAGCGTCGTCTGCGACTCCTTCTCGAACGTCGGCAGCGCCTTGAAGGCGGCCTGCAGGTCGGCGTCGCGCGCCGCGGTCGTCTGGAAGACCTTGTTGGAGTTCGTGATCACGCCCGCGAGCTGGCCGTCGCGCTCCGAGAGCGCGTCGAAGACCGTGCCGGTGTTGCGCACGACCTGGCGCACCGCGGCCTTCTGCGAGTTGAGGATCTCCAGGACCTTGGTGGTGTCCTGCGCGAACGGCGCGAGGTTGCCGAGCGCCGCGCTGAGGTCCGGGCCGCGGCCGTCGAGGGCCTGCGCCTGCGTCTGGATCCAGTCCTGGAACGCCGCGCGCGTCTTCGGGTCGAACGTCCGCAGGATCTCGTCGAGCTCGACGGTGTCGGCGACGTCGGCGCGTGCGAGGCGCCCGTTGTCGGGCACCTTCTTCGCCTTCGGCGAGCCCGGCGTCAGCTCGACGTAGGTCTCCCCCAGCAGCGTCTTCTGGCGCAGGATCGCCTTGGCGTCGGCCGGGATCGGCGCGTACTCGGGCTTGAGCTCGATCGTCGCGTCCGAGCGGCCGGTCTGCTTGTTGGTGACGATGTCCTTCACCTTGCCGACGGGCACGCCGGAGATGCGGACGTCGGCCTCGTGCGCGAGCTGCGTCGCCTCGCCGAAGGAGACCTCGAAGCGGTAGCCCTTGGGCTTGAGCGGCGTGGCGCCGCCGAAGGCCAGCCACAGGAACAGCAGCAGGCCGAAGCAGGACAGCGCGAAGCCGACCATGATGAGGATCTTGCCGAGGGAGGGGACCTGCTTGTTCACGTCTCAGCCCCCCACGTTCGTGTTGGGCGCCTGCGCGGTCGACGAGCAGACCTCGCTCTTGGCCGGCGCGTTGGTCAGGCCGATGATCGTGCCCAGCTGCGGGTTGACCGTCTTGAGCTGGTCGAGCAGGCCGAGCCCGTCGCAGCTGAAGAACAGCGCGCCGCGCCGGATCGGGCCGTGCGCGTCCTGCGTGCTGAAGACGGTCGGGCCGATGTGGTTCAGCCAGGAGATCCAGAAGAGGTAGCCCTCGTCGTCGCCCGGCGGGTTGTAGGCCGCGGTGTTGAGCAGGTAGTTCGCCGTCTTGAGCACGGAGGTGAAGTCCGGCGTCAGGTCGGCGAGGTCGCGCGCGGCGGGGCGCAGGATCTTGACCGTCGGCAGCGCGTCGCGGGCGAACGGGCGCAGCTGCTTCTGGATGACCGGCGTCGTCTCCTTGAGGAACGGCCGGCTCTGCTTGAGCGACGGGCCGAGCGCGCGGGCGCCGGGGCGCAGCCTGCCGAGCGTCGGGCCGAGCACCTTGCCGAGCTTGTCGGCCTTCTGCACGGCGACGTCGGTGCTCTTCAGCGCGCCGGGCAGCAGCTGGAGCGTCTGGCGGAGCTTCGCGTCCTGGTTGGCGAAGGACTTGAAGACGGCGTTCGAGGCGTCGACCAGGCTCGAGAGCTGCTGGTCCTTGTCGCCGACGGCGGTCGTCAGCTCCTTGAAGTTGTGGATCGAGCGCGCGATGTTCTGGCGGCGGACCGTCAGCGCCTTCGTGATCTTCTCGATGTCGCGGTTGGTCGGCTCGAAGCGGCGGAACGTCGCCGAGAGGTTCTTGCCGTTGCCGCCGAGCGCCTCGCCGCCGCCGGCGACCAGGAGCTGCAGGTAGCTGCGCGTGTCGCCGTCCAGCGCCGCGAGGAACTCGTCGGTGTTGACGTTCGGCAGCGTCTGGGTGATCGGGATCATCTGCTTGGCGTGGTCGATCTCCCCCGCCTTCTTCGTGCCCGGGGTCAGCTCGACGATCATGTCGTTGAGGCCGGTCTTCGGGCGCAGCAGCGCGGTCGCGTCCTTGTAGACGTGCGCGTACTTCTTGCGGATCTTCAGCGTGATGACCGCGCGGCCGTCCTTCAGCTCCACCTTCGCGAGCTCGCCGACCGGCACGCCCGCGATGTTGACCGACTGGCCCTGGCCCGGCGTGACCGACTGCGCCGTGGCGAACTCCGCCTTGTAGGAGACGAACTCGGTGCCGACGACCGGGACCCACTTGGGCAGGTAGAAGCGCTGGTGGCCGAGGATGAAGGAGCCGACGCCGATGGCGATCACGAAGATCGCGACCACGGCCAGGAAGTCCCAGCGGTGCTTGCGGATCGCGGTCCTCATGGCTTCTTGGCCCCCGTCGCGCGGAACGGGTTGAGGCGGTCCACGAGCTGCGCCGTGAGGCTCTCCTTGCTGGAGGAGGACGTCGCGGCCAGCGCGGGCACCGGGACCGGCGTCGTGGTCGACGGGACCGTGACGGCGGGCGTGGCGACCGTGGGCGTCGCGACGGCCGGCGTCGGCGTGCCGCCGCCACCGTCGGCACCGCCGGTCTTCGCGCCGTTGAGGTCGGGCAGCTTCTGGTCCTTGCAGAGCGCGGTGTGGTTGTACGGCGAGCGCTTGCCCGGGTAGGCGGGGCGCGTGCCGAGCGGCGGGTCGTTGACGTGCCCGTAGAGCTTGGCGCCGGTGTTGCCACCGTACTTGCCGGTGGAGACCGTCTGGTCGCCGCCGCCGACCGCGAAGCGGACGTAGTGGCCGTTGCCGTCGAAGTTCTCGCTCTCGCCGGCGAGGCCGACCATGGCGTACCAGAACTCCTTGTAGTTCTCCTCGTTGGAGGTGAACTGGCCGTCCTGGATCTTCACGTCGCCCGTCGGGAGGATCGTGTGGGTGATGCACTGCGAGACGAGGTCGGCCTGCGGCAGCGCGGTGAGCGAGCCGTCGACGAGCTTCGCGAGGTCGACCGTCGTCGGCTTGAGCTCCTTGGTCAGGCCGCCGAGCTCGGAGGCCGAGAGGAGCTTGCGGGCCTGGGCGATCCACGGCAGCGCGGCGTCGATCGTCGCCGGCGTCTCCTTGACGCCCGGGAGGATCTCCTTGGCGAAGGCGCGCGTGTTCGGGAACGAGGCGTTGAGGTGGACCAGCGCGCTGTCGGTGTGCTGCAGCGTCGGGCCGAGCAGCGCGATCGTCTGCTTGAGGTTCGACTGCTCGGAGGCGAGCGCGCCGAGCGTCGTGTTGAAGTTCGTGACGAACCCCTTCAGCGACTCCTCGTTGTTGGCGAGCGCCTTGGTCACCTTGCCGGTGCTCGCGACGAGGCCGGAGAGGTCGTGCTGCTGCAGGCCGAGGAACGCGTGGTTGACGATCGAGGCGTTCTTCAGCGCGCCGGGCGCGTAGTCGATGGAGTCGTTGAGCGACTTGGCGGCGGACTCGCCCTTGACGTCGGGGTCCTGCCCGACGTCGTCGGCGGCGGTCGGCTCGTAGGTCAGCGCGGTGCCGTAGCCCTCGAGCAGCTGCTTGAGGTCCTCGCGCGTGTCGCTCTGGAGCGCGCTGAGGATCTGGTCGAACTGCACCGGCGCGGCGGTCTGCGTCGAGGGGATCGTGTCGCCGTCGTCGATCGTCGGCGCCGAGGGCGTGCCCGGCTGCAGGTCGACGAACTCGTTGCCCTCGAGGAAGATGCGCGGGCGGACCTTGAAGGTCGCGTCCTTGTGGATCGGCAGGCCGGCCTTGTCGATCTCCATCGTGACGAGCGACATGTTGCCGTCGCCGCCCTTGTAGGCCGTGACCTTCTTGACCTTGCCGATGTTCACGCCCGCGATCCGGACCGGCGAGTTGGGCCGGACGTTGTTGGCGTTGACGAAGACCGCCTTGACCCGGAAGCCGTGCGTGAACGGCACGTGCTTGGAGAAGCCCGCGTAGGCCGCGATCGCGCAGGCGATGAGCACGAGCAGGCCGACCGTGAACGGGTTGAACCCGTGACGGTCCTTGCGCAGGACGCGCTTGCGCTTGTCGGAGGCGGAGCTCATGGCTTGGGCGTGTCGCTGGAGTAGGTGGTCTTCTGGGTGTTCTCGCCCTGGTTGCCCGGGTCGTTGCCGATGACCTGCTTGCCCGCCGCGTAGACCTCGTTGCCCGCCTCGCACTCCTGCGTCTGGCCGGGCGCCGCGGTGTTCGGGTACGGGTTGCTGTGCAGGTAGTTGTCCTTGGTCGGCCCGTTGGCCGGGGCGGACGACGGGCTGCCCTCGTTGTTGGGGCCCTGCGGGGCGGCGACGATGATGAAGCGCTGGCCGGTGCCGTTGTTGTCGCCCTCGCTCAGCAGCGAGGCGGCGTTGCGGAAGAGCAGCGTCCAGTAGTTGCAGACCGTCTGGGTCGGCGCGAGCGTGGCGAGCAGCGGGTTGGCGATCCGCGCCGTGTCGGCGAGGTCGTTGACGCCGAGCGAGACCAGCGGGTCCTCGGCGAAGCGCTGCAGCGAGGCGAAGGTCGGCTTGAGGTCCTTGTTGAGCTGGACCGACTCCTTCAGCGCCGGCGTGCCGACGGTGAACGCGTCGGCGAGGTCGCCGGCCGCGCCCGAGAGCGCCTTGACGCCGGGGCGGAGGTCGTGGAAGAAGCCCGCGCTGTTGGCCAGGAACGCGCGCTGCTTGGGCAGCTCCTCGATCGCGGTCTGCAGCGCCGGCGGGCCGCCGCTGATGCTGTCCTGGAGGTACGGGCGCGCGATCGCGGCGAAGGCGCTGAAGGTGGTGTCGAGGTTCCCGAAGAGCGCGGCCTGCGTCTCGGCGACCGGCGCGATGATCGCCGACGTCCGGCCGAGCGCCTCGGAGAGGCGGCCGAGCTTCGTGCGGTCGTCGGCGAGGTTGGCCATCGCCGGGCCGAGGTTGCTCAGCAGCGGGTTGAGCGACTGGATCGCGGCGTTGAGGTCCTGGCCACGGCCTGCGAGCGCGTTGCCGAAGCCCTCGAGCTGCTTCTGGGCGCCCGCGCGCGTCTTGTCGTCGAACGTGCTCAGGAACTCGTCGAACTCGACCGGCGCGGGCGTGGCCGCCTTGAGCGGGATCGTCCCGCCCTCGTCGTAGCCCTTGGTCGACGTGCCCTTCGTGATCTCGACGTACTTCAGGCCCAGCGCGGAGCGCGGGCGGATCAGGATGGTGGAGTCGGTCGGCAGCGGCTTGACCGTCGTCTCCAGCTTCATGTGCAGCTGGGCGATGACCTTGCCGTTCGGCAGCGACTTCGGCGTGATCTTGTCGACGACGCCGACGCGCGTGCCGCCGATCCGGACCTCGTTGCCCTTGACCAGCTGCGCGGCGCTCGGGACGTCGGCGGTCAGCGAGTAGGTCGGGACGAACGGCAGGCCGTTGTTGGCGTTGTAGGCCAGGAAGACCGCGACGAGGACGACGAGCGTCGTCGCCGCGCCGATCAGCACGGGGTTGGCCGCGATGGATTGCGATCCGCGCCGCATCAGCCGCCCAGCAGGTAGTCGAGGAGGGTCTGGGTCGCGCCGCTGGAGGGCGTCGTGCTCGACGCCGTGCCGGTGTCTCCGTCCGGCGCGGGCGTCGTGCTGGCCTGGGTCGTCGTGCCGGCGCTCGCCGCGGGCGTCGCGCTGCTCGCGGCGGCCGAGGACGGCGCGGCCGTGCTCGCGGCGGGCGTGCTCGCCGGCGCGGCGGGCTGGCCCGGGAAGAGGCTGACCGGCAGGTCGATCTTCGCGTCCGACGCGCCGCTCTTGTTGGAGGACTTGGACTTCGACGAGGACTTGGCGTCGTCCGAGGAGCTGCTCGCGTCGAAGGCCTTCGGGTCGAGGCCCTTGGCGACCGCGTCCTGGCGGGCGAGGTACGGGCTGCGGCCCGCGGCGATCTCGGCGTTGACGTCGGCGACCGTCGGGACCTTCGCGGAGGCGGCCTTCGCCGAGGCGGAGGTCGCGACCGGCTTGTCGAAGTTCGCCGAGCAGCCGGGCGTGCGCTCGATCGCGTAGGTCGTGCACTGCGTCAGGACGAACACCGCGCGCAGGTAGTGCCCGAGCGAGTCGTAGCCGTTGGTCGCGGCGGCCTGGAAGTACAGGAAGTCCATCAGGCGCTCGATGCCGCCGCTGGTCTTCAGGCTCGTGAGCAGCGCCTCGAGGCTGTTGACCGTCGGCTTCGCCTGGCCCGCGAAGTCGCGCAGGTCGGTGACGATCGGCTTCGCCTTCAGCAGCGCCTGGTCGCCGACGACCGAGGTGTCGCCGAGGGACTTCAGCGCGGGCGTGCCGGCCGCGCTGAACGGGCCGAGCTGCTTGATGACCTGGTTGATCTGCGGCGCCGCGGAGTTGAGGTCGGTGAGGACCGGCGTCATCTGGTCGGCGAGGCCGCCGAGGCGCTCGACCGTCGGCTTGAGCTGCTGCAGGAAGGCGGGGAACTTCTGGAGGCCCGCCTCGATGTCGCTGCGGCGCTCGGCGCTCGCGACCGCGGTCTTGTCGGCCTTGTCGATGAAGTCGGCGACCTTGGCCTTGTCGCGCGCCAGCGGGCGCAGGACCTCGTCGCCGTTCTTGGCCAGCGCGGAGAGCGTCTTGTTCTGGTCGGCCAGGATCGCGAGGACCTTGTCGGTCTGCTCGAGGGCCGGGTCGGCCTCCTTGACCGCCTGGCGCAGGTCGTCGCCGTTGGCCGCGAGGCCGGTGCCGAGCTCGTTGATGATGATCGAGAGCCGCTCGCGGTAGGGCAACCGCATGATGTTGCCGACGAGGTCGAGGTCGACCGGCTTGAGCGTCTGCGAGTCGGGCAGCAGGAACTCGCCCTTGCCGGCGCCCCGCTTGATCTTGTCCAGCTCGGGCGCGGCCTTGTCGCCGTCGGCCCGCGGCTGCGTCGGCGTGCACTCGACGAAGCGCTCGCCGATCAGCGACTGCGGGCGGATCGTGCAGGTCGCGTCCTTGCGGAAGTCCTTGAACCCGGGCTCGGTGATGTCGAGGACGACCGCGGCCTTGTTGTCGGGCGTGACGTCGAGCGAGGAGATCTTGCCGACCTTGACGCCGGAGATCTTGACGTCCTCGCCCGGGATCACCGTGAAGGCGTTGCTGAAGATCGCGCGGACCTTGTAGTCGCCCTGGTGGTCGTCGCCCGCGCCCGTGCCGAAGACGACCAGCACGAGGGCGGCGACGGCGAGCGCCACGGCGACGGCGATGAGTCGGACGCGCATCATGGGCCGGGCGGGACGATGCTCGAATCGCAGTCCGAGCCTTCGGGGGCGTAGGGGTTGGAGCCGTCGGCGGCGGCCTGCGTCGCGGAGCCGGGGCAGCGCTTGATCTTCCCGGACTGCAGGCCGACCTGGCGGTCGGCGGGCTGGAGCGCGGTGAGCGTGCCGCCGGCCGGGTTGTCGGTGAACTGGAAGGCGTTGACGATCGGCGAGATCCGCGCGAAGTGGCCGTTGGCGTCGTAGTTGGCCGTCGTCTGGCCGAAGTCGCGGAACCAGCCGATGAGGTCCGGGGCGTAGGGCCGGATGAACTGCAGGACCGGCGTGCCCTGCTGCAGGCCCTTGACGGTGTGCTTGAACGTCGGCGTCGCGACCTTCGTCAGCTGCGGCTGCTTGTTGAGCAGGTCGATCAGGTCGTTGCCGGCGCCGGGGCGGCTGATCAGCGTGCGCAGGTCCTTGATCGTCGGCCGCGCGTCGTGCAGCAGCGGGCGGAGCTGCTTGAAGAACGGCGCCAGGCGCGGGGCGACGGGCTTGGACGCGTCGACCAGCTGGTCGAGGTCGTCGAGCGTCGAGCGGAGGTCGACGAAGGTGGTGTTGGCCTGGCGCAGCGTGCGCGGCAGCGCGGTCAGCGCCTGGTTGAGCGAGGTGCTCTCGGAGGCGATCGCGCCCGCGGCGGTGTTCGCGTTGCCGACCAGGCCGGAGAGGTCGTCGCGGCGCGAGGCCAGCGCGGTCGTGGCGCGCGCCGTGTAGATGATGAAGTCCTGCAGCGACTGCTGGTCGCGGTCGAGCTCGTTGACGAGCTGCGAGGTCGTGCTCAGCGTCGGGTTGAAGTACTTCAGCGCCTCGTTGGCCTTCGCGCCCTTGCCCTTGTACTGCTCCGAGGAGCCCTTGATGACCTTCTGCAGGCTCTCGCGGGTCTTCGGGTCGAGCGTGTCGAAGAGCTGGTCGAGGTCGACCGAGGTGGTGGTCTTGTCGAGGCCGAGCGTGGCCCCATCGTCGATCTTCGGCGCGGAGTTCGGGCCGGGCGCGAGCGAGATGTAGCGGTTGGCGACGCCCGAGAGCGAGCCGGAGCGGATCGTCGCCGTCGTGCCGACGTGCAGCGGCGCGTAGGGCTCGTCGACCTGGATCCGGACCTCGGCGAGGTTCTTGTTGGAGAGCTTGATGTCGGCGACGCGGCCGATGCGGCGCCCGCCGACCTGCACGTCGTTGTCCTTCACCAGCTGGCCCGCGCTCTGGAAGACCAGCGTGTACTCGTGCTTGCTCCCGCCGGACAGCAGCAGGATCGCCACGACGACGGCGACGCCGAGGGCACCGACCGCGAGACCGCGCGCGAGCGTCATGAAGCGACCGCGCGATGCGCGGCGATGACGAAGGGACAAGACGAAGGGTGAGACAGGACCGTGTGGGGTTCGGTGCCGACCGGAGCCGGCCGATGATCTTCTTACTGAAGTGTTGAGACGATGTTGGGCCCGCGAGGTGCTCTCGCGGACCTTGCTGCCACTACTCCATGCCCAGCGGCCCCTGGGACTCGCCGCTGAGGAACTGCCGGACGAACGCGTTCTCGGAGTTGAAGAGCTCCTCGGCCGGACCGGCCTCGACGATCCGGCCCTTCCACAGCACGCTGATGTACTCGGCGACGCGACGCGCGCTCATGATGTCGTGGGTGATCACCGTGTAGCACCCGCCGTTCTCCTCGTGGATCTCCTGGATCAGCTCGCACAGCAGCGCCGTGCGGACCGGGTCCAGGCCGGAGTCCGGCTCGTCGAAGAGCACGATGTTCGGGTCCAGGACCAGTGCCCGTGCGAACCCCGCGCGCTTGCGCATCCCCCCGGAGAGCTCGTTGGGCATCTTGTCGTGGGCCGAGCCGAGCCCGACCTCCTCGAGGCGCTTCTGCACGATGTCGAGGATCTCGTCCTCGGACTTGTCCGTGTGCTGGCGCAGCGGGAAGGCCACGTTGTCGAGCAGGTTCATCGAGCCGAACAGCGCACCGTCCTGGAACAGGACCCCGAACCGCTTGCGCATGTCGAAGAGCTCGTCGTCGGTCATGTTCGGCACCGACTCGCCGTGGACGAGGACGTCGCCCTCGTCCGGGTAGAGCAGGCCGACCATGTGCTTGATGCACACGGACTTGCCGGTGCCCGACGGCCCGAGGATCATCGAGATCTTGCCCTCGGGCAGGCCCATGTTCAGGCCGCGCAGGATCTTGTTGCGGCCGAAGGCCTTGTGGACGTCGACGAACTCGACGGCGTCCGGCACGCCCGTGGGGCGGTTGAGGCCGGTGTGCCACTGGTACTCGTCGTCGCCGGCGTCGTCGCCGGTCGGCGGCGCCTCGCGCACCACGGAGGCGCGCGTCGGCTGCTCGCCGGCGTCGGGGTCGTGGTCGTGGTCGTCCTCGGCGAGCCGGCGGTCGTCGGGCGTCGGGACGGGCACGCGGGCGTCGTCGGACGCGGCGTGGGCGCCGGGCGCGTCGCGCTCCGGCTCGCCCTCGTAGCCGTCGGCGTAGGGATCGCGGGGGGTCTCAGACATCTCGTTCAGCCTCCGATCGGCGCTCGTGGGTTCGCGCCCCAGAACACCTGTGTTCCCAACATCCCGATGAGATGCACCAGAACGATGTTCATCACCATGGATTTCGCGGTCGCGGTACCGACGCCGACGGGTCCCCCGCCCGCGTGGTAGCCGTAATAGCAGCCGACGAGGACGATGGCCGTGGCCATCACCATCCCCTTGATCACGCTGTAGAGCAGGTCGGGAGGGTTCTGGAACATCCAGAAGATGAGCGAGAAGCCGCCGGAGCTCACCTCCCCGATCTGCTGCACGACGGCGAGGTAGCTCGCGAAGAAGCCCGCGCCGACCGCCGCCATGTACATGAACGGCAGGACGAGCCAGCTGGCCAGCAGGCGCGTGGCGCAGAGGAAGAGGACCGAGTCGATGCCCATGACCTCGAGCGCGTCGATCTCGTCCGAGATCCGCATCGAGCCGAGCTCGGCCACGATGCCCGTGCCGACCTTGGCGGCCATCATGTAGCCGAAGCCGTAGGGCACGATCTCGCGCAGGTCGCACCAGGCGGCGAAGACGCCGGAGTACGCCGGCGCGCCCTGGGCGCGGGTGAAGTACGCGCCCTCGATGCCGCACTGCAGGCCGACGATGAAGACGAGGCCCCAGATGACGATCGTGGAGCCGAGGATGAGCACGCCGCACTGGCGCAGCGTCTCGCCGAAGAAGTGCAGGACCCGCAGGCTGTAGACCTGGCCGAGGATCTTGCCGCTGAACTTCGCGATCTCGCCGAAGGACGAGATCCAGTCGCGCGGGAGGGCGAACCAGCCGCCCATCTAGCGGATCACCGTGATCTCTGGGTGGGTGGCAAGCAAGGTCTGGGTGAAGACGTAGTTGAAGGCGAACACGCCGAGGAACGTGATCACCACGGCCTGGTTGACCGCCTTGCCGACGCCCTCGGCGCCGCCGCTGGCGGTCATCCCCTTGTAACAGCAGACGATCGCGGTGATCGCCCCGAACATCGTGCATTTCAACAGCGACCCCCACAGGTCCGTTGTGGAGGCGTTCGTGAAGAACGTCGCCCAGAACGGGCCGAGCGGCGCGCCGTTGACCAGCGTCGCGATGAGGCCGCCGGTGATGCCGAAGATGATGGCGAAGATGTCGAAGAGGCCCGTGACGAGCATCAGGGCCAGGAAGCGCGGGACGACGAGGTTCTTCACGGGGTCGACGCCGAGGACCTGGAGGGCGTCGAGCTCCTCGCGGATCTTGCGGGCGCCGAGGTCGGCGGTGATGGCGGTGCCCGCCACGCCCGCGACGATGATCGCGCAGACGAAGGGCGCGAACTCGCGGATGATCGCGAGGACGAAGAAGCCGCCGAGGCGGTCGAGCGCGCCGAAGAGGATCAGGAAGTTCGCGGCCTGCAGGCCCGGCGCGCCGTAGGAGACGGCGACGGTCGAGATCAGCAGCGGCAGCCAGCAGAGGCGCAGCGCGAAGAGGAACTGCCCGACGAACTCGGAGCCGTACGGGTACGGCGGACGGAGGGCAGACACCATCGTCTTCCCCGTCAGGATCATCATGTCGCCCACTTCTTCGAGCAGGCTCTTCGCCGGGGCGAACGCCCGGTCGGCAACCGTGCTGACCACGCTGGTCTCGGACCTCTCCTCTTGCAACCCTCGGGCGAGCCTGCACCGCAGGCCTCCCGCACGGCGGGCAGTCTATGTGACGGCCGTCACGCCTGCCAAACGGGAACCGTGACGGCTCTGAGGGGGAATTCCACCTGCGGCACATGACACCTCCCTCTGGTACGTTCCCGGCGCAGTGGAGGGGTCCAAGAGAGCCTTTGTGGCGACGAGCGTCGTCGCGGTCTTCGCGGCCGGCCTGCTGGCGGGCTGCGGCGGCGGCGACCGCCAGGACGCGCACGAGCCGTCGGGCACGTTCAAGGTGAAGGTGCTCGCGGCGTCGTTCCCGCCGAAGCAGCGCCTCGCGACCTCGGCGACGATGCGCGTGGTCGTGCGCAACGACTCGGGCAAGACGATCCCGGACGTCGCCGTGACGGTGACCTCCGACGACGACGCCAAGGGCGGCGCGGGCTTCGCGACGCGCTCGAGCAGCCCGGACCTCGCCGACGCCTCGCGCCAGCTGTGGATCGTCGACCAGGGCCCGCGCGGCGGCGACACCGCCTACGTGAGCACGTGGGCGCTCGGGCCGCTGGCCGCCGGCCGGACGAAGACCTTCGAGTGGCACGTGACGCCCGTCGTCGCCGGCACGCACACGCTGCGCTGGCACGTCGCGGCGGGCCTGAACGGCAAGGCCGTCGCCCGCACCGCCGGTGGCCAGGACGCCGCCGGCACCTTCCACGTGAGCGTCTCCAGCAAGCCCGCCCCGGTGACCGTCGACCCCAAGACGGGCGACGTGGTCAACGGGAGCGCGTCGGCCTCCTAGGCGGGGCGGCGCGCGCCGGCATGGGCGTCCGGAGGCTCGATCACGTCGGCGTCGTCGTCGACGACCTCGAGGCCGCCTCGGCGTTCTTCGTCGACCTCGGGTTCGAGCGCCAGGGCACGGGGACGGTCGAGGGCGAGGTGGTCGACCGCCTCAACGGCCTCGACGGCGTCCGGGCGGAGGTCGTCTTCCTGCGCGTGCCCGGCGGCGGCAGCAGCACGCTCGAGCTCTCCCGGTACCACGCGCCGAGCCACACGGGCGACGTCCACCCTCCGCCTCCCAACCGGCCGGGCATCCGCCACCTCGCGGTCGTCGTCGACGACGCCGAGGCGGCGCTCGACGCCGTGCGCCGCCACGGCGCGGACCTGATCGGCGAGCTGCAGGACTACGGCAGCTCCTACCGCCTCTGCTACGTCCGCGGACCGTCGGGGATCATCGTCGAGCTCGTGCAGGAGCTGGACGCGGAGGGCTAGCTGGGGTCGAAGGCGTCGCGCCGCGCTCCGCCGATGGCACATGGACGTTGCGATGCAACGTCCATGTGCCATCCGTCTGGAGCCAGCGCTCGCTGGACGGCGCTGCGCGCCGCCCGGCGGCGCCGCGGCCCGCCGCCTACTTCGGCAGCCGCGGCGCGATGATGCGGTAGGCCTTGAGCCCCAGTCCCAGGCGCTCGCGGTCCTCCGAGAGCATCGGGTCGAGCGTCGTGAGCTCCTTCACGCGCTCCAACCGGTAGGCGACGGTGTGGCGGTGCGCGTAGATGGCGCTCGCCGTCGCGTTCATGTTGCAGTTCTGCTCGAGGTAGGCCTCCAGCGTGCCGACGAGGTCCGTCCGGTACTGGTCGTCGTAGCGCACGATCGGCGCGACGGTGTCCTCGTAGAAGCTCCGCACCTCCTCGGGATGCGAGGCGAGCACGCGGAAGAGCAGGCGGTAGGTGCCGGTGCCGATGTCCTGGACGCCGTCCCAGCCGCCGCCCTCGCCCTGCTTCAGGACGTCGAGCACCAGCTCGGCCTCCTGGATCGCCCGGGGGAGCTCGGCGGGATCGGAGTAGAAGCTCGAGACGCCGACGGTGCCGTGGCGGCGCAGCCGGGTCGCCAGCGCGCGGCCGCGCGCCGTGGTGGTGTCCGGGGCGTCGTCGCCGCCGGTGCCGGGGAGGATCGCGTAGACGCGTCCGTCGAGGTGCTCGGCCAGGGCGCCGGGCTCGTCGCCGGTGATCGTCGCGATCACGTGCCGCGGCCGGTCGGTGGTCAGCTCCGCGCAGAGCACGACCGCGCCCCGCGCCAGGTCGCAGCCCAGCCGCGCGGCGCGCCGCACGACCTCGCGCGGCTCCAGGTCGGGCCGCGAGCGCAGGTCCTCCAGGAACGAGCCGCGGAGGTTCTGCTCGACCTCCTCCTTGGCCTCCTCGACCGCGACCTCGGTGAGGCACGCGACCGCCGCGAGGTGCAGGAAGTCCGCCGCCTCGGGGTTGGGCCCCGGCTTGCCCGGGTCCGGATCGCGCAGCAGCACGACCGCCCCGACGATGTCGTCGCCCGACTGGATCGGGACCTCGGCAGTGAGCGCCTCGGGGACCTGCGAGGGCCGGTCCCGGACGCGGTCGGCGACGTACCGCCGGACCTCCTCCAGGACCTGCTCCCGCACGCCGTGCTCGCCGCCGGCGGCGGCCGCCGCGTCCAGCCGCGGGACCACGATCGCCACCGGGGCGCCCGCGGCCTCCGCGGCCAGCGCCGCGACCTGCTGCAGGCCGTCGCCGCCCAGCACGGCGTCGACCATCTTCAGGTGGACCGATCTGAGCCGCTCCACCAGCGAACCGGCTGGGGAGGCGGCAGACTGGGATGCAGGGTCCATGTTGCCTGCCGCCTCGCCCATGGGTTTCCTCGATCTCCTAGGCGGCCGTCGCGGCGTCGGGGTGGGCCTGGAGGATCTCCTCGCCCGCCTCCCCCGTCCGCACGCGGTAGGCCTCTTCGACCGGCTGGACGAACACCTTGCCGTCACCGACGGCGCCGGTGCGTGCGTGCTTGAGGATCGTGTCGACGATCGTCTGGACGTCACCGGAGGCGACGACGCATTCGATCTTGATCTTCGGCCGCAGGTAGTTCGTCAGCTCAGCCCCGCGATAGCGCTCGGTGATGCCCTTCTGACGGCCCGAGCCCTTGACCTCGCTGATGGACAGCGAGGGGAACCCGAGGTCGAGGAGCTCCGTGCGGATCGGCTCGAACGCCTCGTGGCGGATGTATGCCACCACCATCTTCATGTTGCGGGAACCTCCGTCGGGGTTGCGATGGGCCCGGCGCCTGCTGCGGCGGCGGTCCCCTGGGGGGCCGCACCGTAGCCGACGAGCTCCGGAGCCGGGATGAACTGCTCCGGGTACCCGTACATCCCGTGCTCCGAGATGTCCAGGCCGGCCAGCTCCTCCTCCTCGGAGACGCGCATGCCGTACGTCGCCTTGATGATCCCGAACGTGATGTAGCTCAACGTGAACACGAAGGCGAACACGATCACCACGCCCAGGGCCTGACGGCCGAGCTGGTTGAACGAGCCCGTGTAGATCAGGCCACCGTCACCGACGGCGTTGTAGGCCGCGAGGTCCGGATGCGTGAAGATGCCGCACGCGATCGTTCCCCAGATGCCCGCCAGGCCGTGTGCCGACAGCGCTCCGACCGGGTCATCGAGCTTCTTGTCGATGGCGTAGACGCCGAACACGACGATGACGCCGGCGACCATGCCGATGACGAGCGCGGCCCAGGGGACCACGTAGCCCGACGGGGCGGTGATGGCGACCAGGGCCGCGATCGCGCCGTTGCCGGCCATGCCGATGTCGATCGACTTGGTCTTCCAGTACGCCGTCGCGACCGCGGTGAGCACGCCACCGGCGGCGGCGATGTTCGTGGTCAGGACGACCTCCGGGAAGCGTCCATCGAGCGCGCCCAGCGTCGAGCCCGGGTTGAACCCGAACCAGCCGAGCCACAGGATGAAGATGCCCAGGCCGAAGAGCGGCATGTTGTGCCCCGGGATCGCCCGTGGCTTGCCGTCCGGGCCGTACTTGCCCTTGCGCGGTCCGAGGTGCAGCAGGGCCGCGAGGGCGCCCGTCGCACCGATGAGGTGCACCGCCGTGGATCCGGCGAAGTCCTGCATGTGGACGTTGACCTGCAGCCAGCCACCGCCGAACACCCAGCCCGAGGCGATCGGGTAGATGATCGCCGAGAAGACGACCGCGTAGATGACGTAGACGCCGAACTTGACGCGCTCCAGGGTCGTGCCCCAGACGATCGCCAGCGAGACGGCGCAGAACACGAACTGGAACCAGAACTTCGACTCGATGGTCGCGTCGGAGAGGCCCATGATCGGGAACGCCTTGAGCGGGTCGCCGTAGTCGCGCAGGAAGAACCCGTGCGTGCCGATGACGAGGTTGCCGCCATCACCGTGGCCGAAGGCGAACGCGAAGCCCACGGCCCAGTAGAGGATCGCGGCGATCGAGAAGTTCACGAGGATCTTCGCGACGATGGTGCCGGCGTTCTTGCCCCGGGAGAAGCCGATCTCCAGGAACGCGAACCCCGCCTGCATGAACATCACCAGGCAGCCGGCGACGACCACCCAGATCGAGTTGATGCCGACACTGTCCGGCAAGGCGCCGGAGCTGTAGATGTCAGCGGATGCCGTTGCCGGCACCAATAGGGCGGCGAGCGTGCCGAACATCAGCGCGCGGGCCGTCAGGGAACGTCTCATGTGACCTCCTAGTCGAGCGTGCCCCGGCAGTCTCTTCCGGAATGGAGCACGGGTCGTTAGCCCGATGTCGAAAGATCGTCCACCCCTCTTCGCCATCCGGTCGAGATGGCTTGGGCGGGTGGGCCGACTCATGGGCGAAGCGCCCGCGCCGCACTTTGGACATCGGTACAAGGCGACCTCTTCGCGCGGGAAATAGGCTGGCCGGAGCCCGTCCCAGAGCACGAGTCAGATTCGTACGCACACGCACAGGAGACCGCACCGCCCCATGAAACTCCGCCAGCCCAACGTCAACGCCGCCCAGTGGATCGCCAACGGGAGCGCGCTGGACATCTCCGACCTCACGCGCGGGGACACCATGGCCTACGGGACCAACGTCTTCGGCCTCGAGGCGCAGCGCGCCCGGCTCCCGAAGGACGTCTTCCGCAAGCTCCAGGCCACGGTCTCGCGCGGCGAGGGCCTCGACGCGACGCTGGCCGACGTCGTCGCGCAGGCGATGAAGGACTGGGCGCTGGAGAAGGGCGCGACCCACTACACGCACTGGTTCCAGCCGCTGACGAACATCACGGCCGAGAAGCACGACTCGTTCTTCAACCCGGTCAGCGACAGCTCGACGATCGCGGAGTTCTCCGGCAAGGAGCTCATCAAGGGCGAGCCGGACGCCTCCTCGTTCCCGAACGGCGGCCTGCGCTCGACCTTCGAGGCCCGCGGCTACACCGCGTGGGACCCGACGTCGCCGGCCTTCGTGCTCGAGAACCCGAACGGCACGTTCCTCTGCATCCCGACGGCGTTCGTCTCGTGGACGGGCGACGCGCTCGACTCGAAGATCCCGCTGCTGCGCTCGATGGAGGCGCTGAGCACCGCCGCGATCCGCGCGCTGCACGACCTCTTCGGCGACACGGAGTCGAAGCACGTCTTCACGACGGTCGGCCCGGAGCAGGAGTACTTCCTCATCGACGAGCAGTACTTCTACGAGCGCCCCGACCTCGTCCTCACCGGGCGCACGCTGTTCGGCACCAAGCCGCCGAAGGGCCAGGAGCTCGACGAGCACTACTTCGGCTCGATCCCCGAGCGCGTCCTGGCCTACATGATGGAGGTCGAGGACGAGCTCCGGAAGCTCGGCGTGCCGGTCAAGACCCGCCACAACGAGGTCGCGCCCGGCCAGTTCGAGCTGGCGCCGATGTTCGAGAACTCGAACGTGGGCTCCGACCACCAGCAGCTCACGATGATGATGATGCAGAAGATCGCGCGCCAGTACGGGCTCGTCTGCCTGCTGCACGAGAAGCCCTTCGCCGGCGTCAACGGCTCCGGCAAGCACAACAACTGGGCGATGGGCACCGACACGGGGCACAACCTGCTCAAGCCGGGCGACAACCCGTCGGAGAACGTGCAGTTCCTGTTCTTCTGCACCGCGGTCATCCAGGCGGTCAACAAGCACCAGGCGCTGATGCGCGCCTCGGTCGCCAACGTCGGCCAGGACCACCGCCTCGGCGCCAACGAGGCGCCGCCGGCGATCATCTCGATCTTCCTCGGCCGCGAGCTCGAGCGGGCCTACGACAAGATCGAGACCGGCAACCTGGACCCGAGCGCCATCAGCGGCCTGCTCGGCCTCGGCACCCCGGTGCTGCCGGAGCTGCCGCTCGACGGCGGCGACCGCAACCGCACCTCGCCGTTCGCCTTCACGGGCAACCGCTTCGAGTTCCGCGCCCTGGGGTCGAGCATGTCGCTCGGCTTCACCAACACGGTGCTGAACACGATGTCGGCCGAGGCGATCTCGGAGCTGACCGCGAAGGTCGCGGCCAAGGTCGAGGCGGGCACCGAGCTGGGCGTCGCGGTCCTCGAGGTCGTCAAGGACTCGTGGGTCGAGAACAAGCGGATCGTCTTCGACGGCGACGGCTACTCCGAGGCGTGGCACGTCGAGGCCAAGGAGCGCGGCCTCTACAACCTGCCGACGACCCCGGACGCGCTGCCGTGGTACATCGAGCCGCAGACCGTGAAGCTGTTCGACGACTTCAACGTCCTCAGCGAGCGCGAGCTGCACTCCCGCTACGAGGTCGCGGTCGAGCAGTACATCTCCAAGCTCAACATCGAGGGCGAGACCGCCGCGACGATGGCGCGGACGATGCTGCTCCCGGCCGCGCTGCGCTACCTCGTGGTCCTCAAGGAGGCGGGCATCCCGTCGCTGGTCGAGGAGCTGACGGGGCTGATCGAGGAGTTCGTCGAGACGATCGTCGCCCTCGAGACGGCCAACCGCGACCACCCCGAGGAGGGCGAGGGCGAGCTCGGCGAGGCCATCTACATGCGCGACGTCGTCTTCGCGGCGATGAACGACTGCCGCGCGGTCGCCGACCGGCTCGAGCGCCTCGTCGCCGACGACCTCTGGCCCGTCCCGAAGTACTCGGAGATGCTCTTCATCAAGTAGCGCGCCCCGCAGCACCCCGCAGCACCCGGAGGCCCCGCTCGGCGAGCGGGGCCTCTAGTCTTTAAGGAACCGTTGATTCTCTCAGTAATCTCGTAGTCCAGACCCAACAGGACCTTCGACGTACCGTAACGCCGTCAGTGCCACGCGCACTACCCGTTGGCACCGCCCACAGGGTGCGCATGCGTGTGCTGCACCTCCGGGAACCTCTACAAATTGCGCCGCGGCCGTCCGCGCCGGACGCCGCAGGTATTGATTTTCACCGCTGATCGCTTTTAAGTCGCTCAGCGGGAAGTCCAACTACCCCAACACCTTCGGCCCGAATGGCCGGAAGGGAGCAATCATGGGAGTTCCTGTCTCAACCTCGCGCACCCCGAGGACGGGGGTCCGACGCGTGATGATGGTCTGCGCGGTGATCGCGGTGGCGCTGCTGAGCGCCGTCGCGACGGCGCTGGCGGGCTCTGACCACTGGTTCAGCGGCACGCTGGTCCAGGGCTACGGCTACGCCAGCACGGAGGCCCACTCGATCAACTACATCGAGGCCACGGGCAACCACAACGGGTTCTGCGTCGCGAAGGACACGGGCCTCGCCGGGTACGACTCGGCGTCCCGGACGACCGCCGGCGCGCGGTCGTGCTCGTCCAGCGGCGGCTTCGCCGCGCGCAGCGAGAACGGCGCCTGCTGCTACCACGGCTGGGTCGACAACGGGACGAGCAACGACATCGTCTTCGACACCTCGACCCACTACTCGTACTAGGAGCCGTGATCATCATGAAGATCTCCAAGCGCATGGTCGCGGCCCTGGCGGTCGCGGCGATCGGCGGCCCCGTCGCCGTCACGCTGGCCCAGGCCGACGATCCCCCGCCGGTCGCGCCGCCCACGAGCACCACGCCCGTGGCGGCCACGACTGACCAGAAGGAGGCGTTCGCCGTCCTGGCCGCGTCGCCCACCCCGGCCGACGAGGAGAACGACCGCATCACTCGCCTCGCCGACGAGGCGCAGCGCGGCCTCGACGCCGCGGGCGCGCGGGTGGTCGGCTCGACCGACGCCGGGCCGATCTGGCTCGTGCCCGCCAACGGGGCGCTCTGCCTCGCCCTCGAGGACACCGGCGACGACTCGGTGGGCACGGCGTGCGAGCCGAGCGAGGCCGTCATCGCCCGTGGCATCACGGTCGGCGACGGCAGCGACGTCTACGGCCTCGTGCCCGACGGCGTGAGCACTGTCGAAGTCACCGACGCGGGCAACGGCACGACGACGGTGGCGCTCGATCCCGGCAGCAGCGTCTACACCCTCGGCGACGGGCACGTGACCGTCGCCCTCGACGGCCCGGACGGCCCCGCGTCGTTCGACGTCGACGGCGGCGGCTGAGCCCGGCCGGCATCGCGGTGCGTCCGGGAACTTCCGTCCGGACGCACCGCCGATCGGTCACACTCGGGGGCCGACGCGATTCATACGGTCATGGGGCCACGGGCCAACGCCACCGACGCCGAGCTGCTCAGCCGCACCCGAGACGACGCCGAGGCGTTCGCCGTCTTCTACGAGCGCTGGGAGGGCCCGATCCTCGCCTACCTCCAGCGCCGCACCCGCGACCCGGAGACCGCGGTCGACCTCAGCGGCGAGGTGTTCGCCTCCGCGCTCGGCGCCGCTCATCGTTTCATCGGCGACGAGCGGGGCTCGGCGGCGGCGTGGATCTTCACGATCGCCCGCAACACGCTGCTGACGAGCATCCGCCGCGGCAAGGTCGAGGAGCGCGCCCGCCGGCGGCTCGTCGCCTGGGAGCCCGTCGCGCTCGTCGACGTCGACCTCGAGGCGATCTCCGCGCTCGAGTACGACGGCCCGGCGCTGATGGCCGCCCTCCAGCAGCTTCCCGCGCGCCAGCGCGACGCGATCCGCGCCCGCGTCCTCGAGGAGCGCCCCTACGACGAGATCGCCGAGGAGCTGCAGTGCTCCGAGCTCGTCGTCCGCAAGACCGTCAGCCGCGGGCTCAAGGCCCTGCGAAACCGGATGGAGCAGAACCCATGACGTACGTCCCGCAGCAGAAGGCGAACCTGGTCATCGCGGCCACCGCGATGCCCCACGCCCCGGCGGCCGCCGGGCCCGCGCTCCCGCGCCTGCGCTGGCGCCGCCTGCGCCGCCGGACGCTCGTCCTGGCGCTGCTCGCCACCGCCATCCCGGTCAGCGTGACGGCCACGGTGGTCGAGCTGAACGGCACGCCGAAGGAGGCCCCGCTGCCGACGCTCGGCGCCGGGCCGAACGGCCACGTCATCGACCGCGACCCGCTGCCCGCGGTGCCGACCGCGGTCGCCGACGCCTACGGCCGCCTCGCCGACCGCGCGACCGCGCGCGACCGCGACGCGCAGGGCACGGTCCGCACGCTCGTGGGCCACTCGCGCCAGTTCGGGCTCTCCGCCGCCGACGCGCGGGTCCTGCGCACGGTCGACGGCAACCGGGTCTGGCTGATCCCGGGCAACGGCTACCTCTGCATCGGCGTGCAGCCGGTCGGCCAGGACACGATGAGCAGCGGCTGCGCCACCGAGGCCGACGCGCTGCGGACCGGCCTGAACGTCTCCGACACCGAGCACGTCTACGGGATCCTGCCCGACGGGGTCCACCAGATCGAGGTCGCCGACGACGGCGGCGTGCGCCACGTCGAGCCGGTGGTCGACAACGTCTACGAGCTGGCCCCGGTGAGCGCGACGGTCCGCTACCAGGTGGGCGCCACCGGGAGCGTGACCTTCCGCATCGTCGTCTGATCCCCCTCGTCCGGCTAGGCACGCCGGCGGCGAGACGCGCGACCCTGGTGCGCGATGAAGCGGATCTCGGGGTCGGTCGTGATGGTGCTCGCGCTGGCGGGCCTGGCGCTGGGCGCCGGGGGCGCGAGCGGCGCGTCGCGGGCCAAGGAGTGCGCCGCGAGCTTCACGGAGTCGCGCAGCGCCTCGCAGCTCACCGTCTCCGGCGACACCTGCGCCAACGCGCGGCACGTCGCCGACAAGGCGGGCGCGGTCGCGCCGCTGGGCTGCATCAAGATCACCAACAAGAAGACCGGCCGCCTCGGCTTCCGCAAGCCGTGCGCGCAGGCCGGCTACCGCTGCACGGCGGTCGGCGTACGCCGGAACCTCACGCTGCACGTGACGTGCACGCGCCCCGGGCGCGTGGTCCGCTTCACCTACTGATCGCGCGTCAGCCGCCAGATGTGGTCGACGCCGCTGTCGGACGGCGCGGTCGCGCGCGGCGGGCCGGTCTGGCTGCCCACGCGCGTGAAGCCCGCCGCCCGGGCGACTGCGCCCGAGGCGACGTTGGCGACGTCGTGGTGGATCTCGACGAACGTGATGCCCGGCTCGGCGAACGCCGCGGCGGCGAGCTGCCGCACGGCCTCCGTGGCCACGCCGCGGCGCGTCCACCCCGCGGCGACCCAGTAGCCGATCTCGTAGCCGCCCGGCCCGACGCGGCGGTGCAGGCCGCAGCCGCCCGCGACCTCGTCGCCCGCGAAGATCCCGCGCGGCCGGTCGCCGCCCGCCGCCTCCTCGGCGATCCACCCGCGGAGGCGCTCGCGGTACCAGTCGAGGTCGTGCGGCTCCTCGGACGCCCAGGCCATCCACGGGCGCAGGTGCGCGAGGCTGGCCGCGATCGCCACGGCCAGCGCCGGGGCGTCGTCCTCTGCGAAGGGCCGGACCACGATCTCCACGGGCCATACCCTGACACAGTTGTGTCAAGGTTGCGCTACCCTTCCTCCCATGCGCGATTTCCTGGCCGCCGCCCGTGACCACGTCGTCGTCTTCGACGGCTCCATGGGGGCAACGCTGGAGGAGTTCGAGCTCTCCCAGGCCGACTACGGCGGGCTGGAGGGCAAGTGCCACGAGGCGCTCGTCCTGCACCGCCCCGACGTCATCCAGGAGCTGCACGAGTCGATGGTCCGCGCGGGCGCGGAGGTCGTCGAGACCGACACGTTCCAGGCCTCCCGCCTCAAGCTCGAGGAGTGGGGCCTCGGCGAGCACACCTTCGAGATCAACCAGAAGGCCGCCGAGATCGCCCGCAAGGCCGTCGGCGAGGACCGCTTCGTCGCGGGCTCGATCGGCCCGACCGGCCACCTCCCCGCCTCCGACGACCCGACGCTCGGCGCGATCACGTTCGCCGAGCTCGTCGAGATCTTCACCCAGCAGGCCCAGGGCCTCGTCCGCGGCGGCGCCGACCTCATCATCATCGAGACCGCCCAGGACATCCTGGAGGTCAAGGCCGCCGTGTTCGGCGCGCGCGAGGCGTTCAAGCTCGAGGGCCGGACGCTGCCGATCCAGACGAGCGTCAGCCTCCTGCCCAACGGCGGCAAGATGCTCCTCGGCACCGACATCTCCGCGGTGCTCGCCACGCTGGAGGCGCTGAAGGTCGACGTCATCGGGCTCAACTGCTCGACCGGCCCGAACGACATGCGCGACGCGATCCGCTTCCTCGGCGAGTTCTCCGCGACGCCCATCCACTGCATCCCGAACGCCGGCCTCCCCCAGCAGGGCCGCAACGGCGAGACGATCTTCCCCGAGGGCCCCGACGAGCTCTCCGCGGTCCTCGGCGAGTTCGTCGAGCACCACGGCGTCTCGATCGTCGGCGGCTGCTGCGGCACGACGGTCGACCACATCTCCGCGATCGCCGAGCGCGTCAAGGGCCACAAGCCCGGCACGCGCCCCGCGCCGCGCCCGCCGATGGTCTCCTCGATGATCGCCGCGACGCCGCTCGTCCAGGAGCCCGCCCCGACGCTCGTCGGCGAGCGCGTCAACTCGCAGGGCTCGCGCAAGGCCAAGGAGATGCTCCTCGCCGACGACTACGACGGCCTCGTGCAGATCGCCGAGGACCAGGTCGAGGGCGGCGCGCACGTGCTCGACCTCTGCGTCGCGCTGACCGAGCGCGTCGACGAGGACCAGCAGATGCGGATGGTCGCCAAGCGCGTCTCGCTCTCGCAGCCCGCGCCGCTGCAGATCGACTCGACCGAGCCCGACGTCATCAAGCTCGCGCTCGAGCAGACGCCCGGCCGCGCGATCGTCAACTCCATCAACCTGGAGGCCGGCCGCGAGAAGGCCGACACGGTCATCCCGCTCGCGATCCAGCACGGCGCCGCGATCATCGCGCTGACGATCGACGAGGTCGGCATGGCCAAGACGGCCGAGCGCAAGGTCGAGATCGCCACGCGCATCAAGGAGATCGCCTGCGACGAGCACGGGCTCGACCCCGAGCTGCTGATCTTCGACGTCCTCACGTTCACGCTCACGACGGGCGACGACGAGTGGAAGCCGTCGGCGATCGAGACGATCAAGGGCATCGCCGCGGTCAAGGAGGCGCTCCCGGGCGTCAAGACCTCGCTCGGCGTCTCGAACGTCTCCTTCGGCGTCGGCCAGCCCGCGCGCGCGGTGCTGAACTCCGTCTTCCTGCACCACTGCGTCGAGGCCGGTCTGGACCTCGCGATGGTCAACCCCAACCACATCACGCCCTACGGCGAGATCAGCGAGGAGGAGCGCGAGCTCGCCGACGACCTGGTCTACAACCGCCGCGAGGACGCGCTCCAGCGCTTCATCGAGCACTTCGAGTCCGCGGGCGGCACCGCCGAGGTCGAGGTCGCGAACCCCACCGCGGGCATGGAGCCCGAGGAGGCGCTGCACTGGCACATCCTGCGGCGCAAGAAGGACGGGGTCGAGGCGCAGATCGACGCCGCCGTCGAGAAGCTCGGCGCGGTGCCGGTCCTCAACGACGTGCTCCTGCCCGCCATGAAGGAGGTCGGCGACAAGTTCGGCGCCGGCGAGCTGATCCTGCCCTTCGTGCTGCAGAGCGCCGAGGTCATGAAGCGCTCGGTCGCCCAGCTGGAGAAGTACCTCGACCGGATCGAGGGCTACACCAAGGGCACGGTCGTCCTGGCCACGGTCTTCGGCGACGTGCACGACATCGGCAAGTCGCTGGTGAACACGATCCTCACCAACAACGGCTACACGGTCATCGACCTCGGCAAGCAGGTCCCGGTCTCGACGATCATCGAGGCGGCCAAGGAGCACGAGGCGACGGCGATCGGCCTGAGCGCCCTGCTGGTGAGCACCTCCAAGCAGATGCCGCTGGCGATCAAGGAGCTGGAGCGCGAGGGCCTCGAGTTCCCGGTGCTCATCGGCGGCGCCGCGATCAACCGCGCGTTCGGCTACCGCGCGCTCCACGTCAACGGCCTCGACGACCCCGCGCTCTACGGCCCGGGCGTCTTCTACTGCAAGGACGCCTTCGAGGGCCTCCACGTGATGGACAAGATCGTCGAGGACGAGCCGCGGGCCGAGCTGCTGGCCAAGCTGAAGGCCGACGCCGACGCCTTCCGCGAGAAGGGCGAGGAGGTCGAGGTCCTGATCACCACGGGCACCGAGCGCTCCGCCGCCGCGACCGACGTCCCGGTCCCCGAGCCCCCGTTCTGGGGCGTGCGCGAGATCCCGGTCGACCTCGACGAGGTCTACCCGCACCTCGACACGCACGTGCTCTTCAAGCTCCACTGGGGCGGCAAGGGCGTCAAGGGCGAGGCGTGGAAGCAGCTGCTCGACGGCACCGACGAGGACGAGGGCTTCCGCCCGCGCCTGGAGCGCATGTGGCGCGAGCAGACCTACCTGCACCCGCGCGCGTTGTTGGGGTACTTCCCCTGCTACAGCGAGGGCAACGACATCGTGGTGCTCGACCCGAGCGACCGCGAGACGATCCTGCAGCGCTTCGTCAACCCGCGCCAGCCGGGCAACGACCACGTCTGCCTGAGCGACTTCTTCCGCCCGAAGGAGAGCGGCGAGCTCGACGTCGTCGCGCTCCAGACCGTGACGGTCGGCGACGAGGTCACCGAGCTGATGGCGCAGCTCGAGAAGGACGGCGAGTTCGCCGAGCAGCTGTTCGTCCACGGCCTCGGCGTCCAGACCGCCGAGGGCCTGGCCGAGTGGCTGCACGCGAAGGTCCGCGACGACCTCGGGATCCCGGCCGTCCAGGGCCGCCGCTACTCCTGGGGCTACCCCGCGGTGCCCGACCAGTCCGAGCACGAGAAGGTCGACGCGCTGCTCGACCTCTCCCAGATCGGCATGGAGCTGAGCGACGGCTACGCGCCGGTGCCCGAGCAGTCCACGCTCGCGCTCATCGCCCACCACCCGCAGGCGTTCTACTTCGGGATGAAGCAGGGCAAGTTGAAGCCCTTGGACAACGTCTCGCCCGACGACGTCATCAAGGGCTCCAAGCGCGACCCGTCGCTGTTCGCCGAGGCCGACGCCGAGGAGCTCGACTCCGATCCGCTCGACGGCGGCGTGGCCGAAGAGGACGCGCGGGTGGCGGCGCAGCTCTAGGCCGCCGCGCGGCCGGGGCGGCCCTCAGGCCGCCTCGGTGAGGTCCAGCTCGAAGACCGCGCGGAAGGGCTCCGTCGCCAGGCGCAAGCCGTCGCCGGAGCGCAGCGCGTCGGTCGGCGCGGTCATCGGCTCGATCGCGACGACCGGGCGGCCCGGCGAGGTGAAGAGCTGCGCGTGCGTGTAGCCCTCGAGGAAGCGCATCGTCAGCTCGTGACCGCCGCCGGCCAGCGTGAACGCGGGCGCGGCGCCGAGGTCCGTGAAGTGGTCGTCGAGCTCGGTCGCGCCGATCGGGCCGTGGCGCGCGGGCGCGGGCTCGCGCGCGCCGGTCGGGATCCCGCGCTCGTCGGTGAGGATCCGCGTCATCGCGGGCGCGCGCAGGACGAGGTCCTCGCGCCCGACGCCGGGCAGCGTCAGGTACGGGTGGAAGCCGAAGCTCACCGGCACCGGCTGGTCGGTGGTCGGTGTCAGCGTGGTGCTCACGCGGAGCGTGCGGTCGTCCTGCGCGATCTCCAGCAGCAGCGTGTGCGGGAACGGGAACGCGCCGAGTAGCTGCCGGTCGGCAGCGAAGTCGAGCTCAGCGCTCAGCGTCCGCGCGCCCACCTCGCGGACCTCCCAGCCCTTGTAGGCCGCCAGCAGCCCGTGGATCGGCAGCCCGTGGCCGTCGACCCGCAGGCGCCTGGTGGACGCGTCGAGCGCCACGTCCTTCCCCGCGGCGGAGTAGGCGAAGCCACCGAGGCGGTTGGCCCACGGGTGCAGGAGGGGAATCCCGAAGGAGGACCCGCGCGTCGCGTAGGCGTCCAGCCCACCGAGCTGCCCGAGCAGCTCCCGCCCACCACCGAACAGGGACACTCCGACCATGCCCACCGACGGCACCCACCGCGAGGTCCATCCTCCGTCCCGAAGCGTCACGACGTCGATCGCCATGCCGTCATCCTGTCTTACCCAGCCTTTATCCGCTCATCAGCCTGCCATCAGGAACCTGTCCCACCCTGTCGGCATGCGCACCCGCCGGTCCAAGGAGCTCCCCCCGTCATGACCCCCAAGCACATCTGGAGCGGCCGCTGGGAGACCGAGGCCGAGGAGGAGGCCCGGCGCCGCGCCGAGGCCGAGGCCGAGCGCCTCGCCCACCCCGAGCGCTACGAGGCGCCCACCACGGTCGGCCCCGCCGCCACGGCGCCCGCCGACGAGCCGTCCCCGGGCGGCTTCACGCGCGGCCGCGTGGCCGCCCTCGCCGCCGTCACGATCCTCGTCGTCGGCGGCGCCGCGTTCGCCGCGGGCCTGCTGCTCGACGGCGGCGGCTCCTCGAAGAAGGGCATCGCCCGCCCCGCCGCGCTGCCCGCCGTCTCCTCCAAGCCGATCACGCCGACGCGCGGCCAGACCCGCGCGGGCACGATCTACGCGCAGGACAGCCCGGCCGTCGTCTCGATCAAGACGAGCCAGGGCAGCGGCACCGGCTTCCTCATCAACAAGGACGGCACGGTCGTCACCAACGACCACGTGGTCGAGGACAACTCGAGCGTCCAGGTCAAGTTCGGCACCGAGGGCCGCACGATCGAGGGCGACGTCAAGGGCGTCGACCCCTCCAGCGACCTCGCGGTCGTCCACATCGACCCGGCGACGATCCCGTCCGGCACCAAGCCGCTGCAGTTCGCGGACTCCTCCGGCGTGAGCGTCGGCGACGTCGCGATCGCGATCGGCAACCCGTTCGGCCTCGACCGCACGGTCACCGAGGGCATCGTCTCGAGCCTCGGCCGGACGCTGCAGGCGCCCAACGGCTTCCAGATCGACAACGTCATCCAGACCGACGCCGCGATCAACCCCGGCAACTCGGGCGGCCCGCTGCTCGACGACGGCGGCAAGGTCATCGGCGTCAACTCGCAGATCGCGACCAACGGCGTCAGCAGCGGCAACGTCGGCATCGGCTTCGCGGTCCCGTCCAACACGGTGCGCCAGGTCCTGCCCGGGCTCAAGCTCGGCCGGACCGTCCAGCACGCGTGGCTCGGCGTGCAGATCGGGACGCCGACCAGCCTGAGCAGCAGCACGCCCTCGGGCGCCGAGGTCGGCTCGGTCACCACCGGCGGCCCCGCCGAGGACGCGGGCCTGCAGGCCGGCGACATCGTCACGGAGATCGACGGCCAGCGGATCGACGACTCGACCGACCTCTCGACCTACGTCAACACCAAGGCGCCCGGCGACAAGATCAAGCTGACCGTGCAGCGCGACGGCCAGACGCAGAAGGTCGACGTCACGCTCGCCAACCGACCGGCGAAGGTGCCGTGAGCTTCGGCGCGCCCCTCGTCCTGATCGCGCTGGTCGTGGTGCCGGTCCTCGCGGCCGGGTACCTCGCGCTCCAGCGCGACCGTGGCCGCGCGGCCGCCGCGTTCGCCTCCCCCGCCCTCGCGGCGTCGGTCGCGCCGCGGCGCCCGCGCTGGCGCCGGCACGTCCCGCTCGTCGCGTTCCTGCTCGCGGTCGCGGTCCTCGTGGTCGCCGCCGCCAAGCCGCAGCGCACGGTCGCCGTGCCGGTCGAGCACGCGCAGATCATGCTGCTCACCGACGTCTCGGGCTCGATGCTCGCCACGGACGTCAAGCCGAACCGGCTCGTCGCCGCGCGCCGGGCCGGGCAGCGCTTCGTCGACTCCGTGCCCAAGCAGGTCAACGTCGGGATCGAGGCCTTCAACCAGACCCCGCAGGTCCTGGCCAACCCGACGACCGACCGCGACGCGCTCGCCCTCGCGCTCGGCCGCCTGAAGTCCAGCGGCGGCACCGCGACCGGCGAGGCGATCCAGACCGCCACGCGCGTCCTCCAGCAGGCGCCGGCGCAGAACGGCAAGAAGCCGCCGTCGGCGATCGTGCTGCTCTCCGACGGCGTCTCGGTCAAGGGCGTCGACCCCGTCACCGCCGCCCAGGCCGCGGCCAAGCTGAAGATCCCCATCTACACCGTGACGCTCGGCACGCCGTCGGGCACGATCACCGTGCCGCGCTCGGAGTCCGACCCGAACGGGCCGAAGGTCACCAAGCCCGTCCCGCCGGACGAGCCGACGCTCCGCCAGATCGCCCAGGCCTCCGGCGGCAAGTCCTACAACGCCGAGTCGGCCGAGGACCTCTCGGACGTCTACAAGCGGCTGGGCTCGCAGCTCGGCACCAAGAAGGAGCCGCGCCAGATCACGGCCGGCTTCGCGGGCGCGGCGCTCGCGCTCATGGGCCTCGGCGCGGCGCTGTCGCTGCGCTGGTTCGGCCGCCTGATCTAGAACTTCAACAACTTGTTGTCATAGGAGAACACCAATGGACGAGACGACCGACATCAGAGACGAGATCCACGAGGACCCGCGCCGCGCGCTCGGCGAGGCGCTGCACGAGATCAAGCGCGTCATCGTCGGCCAGGACGCGATGCTCGAGCGGCTGCTCGTCAGCCTCCTCGCCGGCGGCCACGTGCTGCTGGAGGGCGTGCCCGGCCTCGCCAAGACGCTGACCGTCCGGACGCTCGCCGACGTCGTCGGCGGCACGTTCAAGCGCGTGCAGTTCACGCCGGACCTCGTCCCCGCCGACCTCGTCGGCACGCGCATCTGGCGCCCGGACACGGGCCGCTTCGAGATCGAGCTCGGCCCCGTCTTCGGCAACGTCCTGCTCGCCGACGAGATCAACCGCGCGCCCGCCAAGGTGCAGTCGGCGCTGCTGGAGGTCATGCAGGAGCACCAGGTCACGATCGGCGGCCAGACGTTCCCCGTCCCGCGCCCGTTCCTCGTCCTCGCCACCCAGAACCCGATCGAGTCCGAGGGCACCTACCCGCTGCCCGAGGCGCAGGTCGACCGCTTCCTGATGAAGCTCGTCGTCGACTACCCGACGCCCGGCGAGGAGGCCGCGGTCGTCGGCCGCTCGCTCGGCCCGGCCGCCGAGGTGCGCCAGCGCCTGCAGCTCCCGGACCTCGAGCGCTACGCGGCCGCCGCCGCGCAGGTGATGGTCGACCGCGACATCATCGCCTACGCCGTCGCGCTCGCCGACGCCACGCGCAACCCGGACGCCCACGGCCTCGGCGACCTCGCCGGCATGGTCGAGTTCGGCGCCTCGCCCCGCGGGCCGATCGGCCTCGTGCACGCCGCCCGCGCGCTGGCGATGCTGCGCGGCCGCGGCTACGTCAACGCGGGCGACGTGCGCGACCTCGCGCCCGACGTCCTGCGCCACCGGCTCGTGCTCTCCTACGACGCGCTCAGCGAGGGCGTCACGGCGGACGCGATCCTGGACCGCGTGCTCGACGCCGTGCCGGAGCCCGAGGACCGCTACCTGCACCGCACGGGCCGGAGCGCGGCTGCCTGATGGCCGACGGCGGTCGCCACACGCCGCTCGCCCCGCCCGCCGCCCGGCAGGGCCCGGGCCCGATGCCGCACGCCCTGCTCGACGCGCTGGCGATCGCCGTGACCCAGCGGGTCGCGGGCGCGCTGCCGGGTGACCGGCGCGCCGCCGGCGTCGGCCAGGGCACCGAGCTCGCGCAGATCCGGCCCTACACCTTCGGCGACGACGTGCGCCGCATCGACGCGGCCGCGACCGCCCGGACCGGCGAGCCGCACGTGCGGCTCGAGGTGCCCGAGCGCACGCTGACCACGTGGCTCGTCCTCGACGTCTCGGCCTCGATGGCCTTCGGGACCGCGGAGCGGCTGAAGGCCGACGTCGCCGAGGGCGTCGCGCTCGCGCTCGGCCGCCTCTCGCTGCGCCACGCGGGCCGCCTGGGGATCCTCACCTTCGGCGCGGGCGAGCCGCGCCTGCTGCCGCCGCGCGGCTCCAAGGCCGGCCTCGTCGCGCTGCGCCGCGCGCTCGCCGACGGCGTCGCGGCCGACGGCGTCCACGACCCGCACGCGCTGGCCGACGCGCTCGGCCGGGTCGGCCGCGTCGCGCGCCAGCCGGGGCTGGTCGTCGTCGTCTCCGACTTCCGCGAGCAGCACGACTGGGCGCGCGCGATGGGCTCGCTGCGCGCCCGCCACGCGGTCCTCGCCGTCGAGGTCCACGACCCGCGCGAGGCCGAGATCCCGCCGGTCGGGCGGATCGCCGTCGTCGACCCCGAGACCGGCTACCGGATGGAGGTCGACACGTCGCGGCCGCAGATCCGCGCGCGCTTCGCCGCGCTCGAGGCCGAGCGCCGCGAGACCCTGACCTCGGAGCTGCGCCGGCTGCGCGTCGACCACGCGCCGCTGAGCACCGGCGAGGACTGGCTCCTGCACCTCGGACGGCGGCTGCGATGAGCCTCGCCACGCCGCTGGCGCTGAGCTTCGGCGCGCCGCTGGGGCTCCTGGCGCTGCTGGCGATCCCGCTCGCGCTGCTCGCCCTCTACGCCGCGCGCCGCCGCCGGACCGCCTACGCGATCCGCTTCCCGGCCGCGACCTCGCTGGCCGTCGCCGCGGGGTCCGTGTCGTCGTGGCGCCGCCACGTGCCCGCCGCGCTCGCGCTGCTCGCGCTCGCCGCGCTGGCGCTCGCGCTCGCCAAGCCGCAGCGGACGGTCGCGGTGCCCGTCGCGGGCGCGTCGGTCGTGCTCGTGACCGACCACTCCGGGTCGATGTCCGCCACCGACGTCGAGCCCGACCGGCTGTCGGCCGCCGAGGCCGCCGCCGAGACCTTCCTGGGCAAGCTGCCCAAGCCGACGCGCGTCGGCGTCGTCGCGTACTCCGACGGGCCGGACGGCACGCTCGCGCCGACGACCGACCGCGAGCGGGTGCGCCAGACGATCGAGGCGCAGAGCGCCAACGGCGCGACCGCCACCGGCGACGCGCTGCAGGTCGCGCTCGACACGCTCGCGCCCGACGGCCGGAAGGCCGCGCGGCCCGCGTCGGCGATCGTGCTCCTGTCGGACGGCAAGACGACCGCGGGCCGCGACCCGGTCGAGGTCGCGCGGATCGCCAAGCGCCTCGGCGTCCCGATCTACACCGTCGCGCTCGGCACGGCCGACGCGACGATCCCGAACCCGATCAGCCCGCTCAGCCCGCCGATCGCGGTCCCGCCCGACCCCGAGACGCTCAAGGAGATCGCCGACGTCTCCGGCGGCCGCGCGTTCACGAGCGACGACGCCAACCAGCTGCGCGGCATCTACTCCTCGCTCGGCTCGCGCCTGGCGACCAGGCACGAGCAGCGCGAGATCACCGCCGGGTTCGCCGGCGCGGGCCTCGTCCTGCTGCTCGCCGCGGGGCTCTTCTCGCTGCCGCGCGTGGGCCGGCTGCCGTAGCGCTCAGCCCGCCGCGGGCGGGTTCTGCAGCCGCGTCTGCGTGATGCGGAACTTGTCCTTGGTGGTGAAGAGGATGTCGATGTCCGCCTTCGCCCCGGAGAGGACGGTGGTGCAGCGCACGCGGGTGCCCTTGGCGGCCTTGACGCCGCCCGGGCAGTGGACGGTGATCGTCGTGCCCGTCTGCTTCTGGACGAACGCGGCGATCTTCGACTCCAGGTCCTTGCGGTCGACCTTCCCCCCGCAGGCCCCGAGCGCGACGGCCGTCAGCGCTCCCAGGAGCACTGCGGGCGCCGCGCGGGCTGTCACGCGTCGACCTCGACGGCGGCGTCGCCGCGGCGGGACGGGAGCGGTGGGAGCTCGACGGGCGCGGCGTGCATCGCGCGCAGTCGGACGTCGCGCCAGCTGACGCCCTCCTTGAGCAGCGCGGGCGCGCCCATCACGAAGGCGGTGGCGATCTCGACGGCCTGCAGGATGATCCCGTAGCCGAGCGCGTCCTCGACGCTGATCCCGTAGCCCTTGTGCAGCACGAAGACGCACGCGGCCTGGAAGACGCCGAGGTTCGACGGCGTCGCGGGCAGCACGGCGGAGACGTTGACCGCGAAGAGCACCGCGGCGGCCGCGCCGATGCCCGCGCGGTCGTCGAGCCCGAAGGCCACGAGCAGGACGTAGCAGGACAGCCACTGGATGACCCACGCCAGCAGCTGGGCGGTGACCGCGACCGTGCCGAGGCGGGGATGGCGGAAGACCTCGAGGCCCGCGCGGACCTGCGCCGTCGCGGTCCGCGCCTGGCGGGCCCACGTGCGCACGCGCGCCGAGCGCGAGCGGCCGCCGCTGCGCAGCAGCGCCGGCGCGCCGAGGACGGCCGCGAGGATCACCAGCGGCAGCGCCGCGAAGGCGATCAGGCCGCTCTGGTGGTCGTGGAAGACCGGCACCGACTGGAACATCACGCAGCCGAGGATCACCAGCGCGAGGATGTTCAGCAGCGTCTGGGAGACGATCGTGCCGAGCACGACCGGCAGCCCGTCGCGCGGCCGGCCGATGCGGCGCGCGACGATCATCGCGCGCGCGGGCTCGCCGAGGCGGGCGGGCAGGGTCGCGCTCATGAGCACGCCGATCATCGTCCCCTGGAGCGCGTCGCCGAGCCGCGGGCGCGGATGCGCGGGCATCGCCGCGCGCAGGATCGCGGTCCAGGCCACGGCGCGGACGGCCATCGAGGCGCACATCAGCCCGAGGGCGACGAGCACCCACGGCGGCGTGGCGTGCAGCAGCGAGTGGCCGATGCGATCGAGCCCGATGCGCTGCAGCGCGAAGAAGGAGCCGGCCAGGATCGCGACGGCGACGATCGCCATCAGCGCCCGGCGGGCGAAGGCGAGCACGGGACGGCGCGCGCGCTCGCGCGGCCGCTTGGGCTCGATCGACGGCAGGCGGCGGGCCGGGATGCGCGGCTTGAGGTCGGCCGACAGGGCGCCGACGCGGACCGCGGCGCGCTGCACGACGCCCTCGGGGGCGCCGATCGCGATCGCGTCCTCGTAGGCCTCGAGCACCTGCGCCGCGACGTTCGGCCACGCGTACTGGCGCGCGCTCTCGAGCGCGGTCGCCGACAGGCGCGCGCGCCGCGCCGGGTCCAGCGCCAGCGCGCGCAGCGCCTCGCCGAGCGCGGCCGCGTCGCCGCGGGCGACCAGGACGCCGTCCTCGCCGTCGCGCACGACGTCGCGGTAGCCCGCGATGTCGGAGGCGACGACCGGCGTGCCGGCCGCGAACGCCTCGGTCAGGACCATGCCGAAGGACTCGCCGCCGAGCGACGGGGCGGCCAGGACGTCGGCCTCGCGCAGCACGGCGGTCTTCGTCGCGTCGTCGACCTTGCCGAGGACCGTGATGCCCTCGCGGCCGTCGAGCAGCAGCGGCTCGACCTCCTCGGAGGTGGCGCCGACGATCTTCAGCTCGGCGGGCACGTGCTCGCGCAGCGCCTCGAAGGCGCGCAGCAGCACGGGCAGGCCCTTGCGCTCGACGGCCTGGCCGACGAAGACGATCCGCAGCGGGCGCTCGGGGCTGACGGCCTCGGCGGGCGCGAGCTCCAGCGCGTCCGGCACCGCGACGCCGTTGGGGATCACGCGGTAGCGGCCGCCGTAGAAGCGCTCGCCCGTCCAGGCGGCGGCCTCGGAGACGGCGATGCGGATCTTCAGGCGGTTGAGGCGGCGGCGGGCGCCGATGGCGACCGCGATCCCGTTGGAGACCGCGTTGGCCGAGTAGCAGTGGAAGGTGCCGACCATCGGGACGCCGCAGGTCATCAGCGTGTCCCAGCCGACGCACGGCACGACCGGCTCGTGCAGGTGGACGACGTCGTAGCCGCCGGTGCGCAGCTCCTCGCGGAGCGCGTGCACGTTGGGCCCGTAGGGCATCGTCAGGTTGGAGACCGCGCCGTTGGCCGGGAAGCCCATCGTGCGGCCCAGCGGGACCAGCCAGGACGGCAGCTCGCGCTCCTGCGGGACCGCGCCGCGATGCCGCCGCGCGGAGCGGCGGTCGGGGGGATCTACCGGGGCCAGGACTCGCACATCGTGGCCGAGCGAGGAGAGCTCCTCCTGCAGTGCCTCGATGTGCCGCGTGACGCCCCCGGGATACGTCCATGAATAGGGGCTGACGAGCGCGATGCGCATCCGCCTCATCGTATCGGGCGAGGTCCCGGAACGACCCGGGGGATAACTCCACTTCACAATAGACTCGAAGGGGTCATGGCCGACCGTCACTTCGTGAAGTACACCTTCCTCCAGCTCGATCCTGCCTGGCGCCGCCTCTCGGAGTCCGAGCGCGCGCAGCACAAGCAGGAGTTCCTGGCCGCCTGCGAGGACTTCGGGACCGACCACCTGCTCCAGGGCTTCTCGCTCGTCGGCACCCGCGCGGACGCCGAGCTGATGCTCGTGATGGAGGCCGAGAACCTCGACCGCATCCACGAGTTCCACGTCGTCCTGTCGCAGTCCGGGCTGATGAAGTGGGCGACGCAGCCCTACTCGTTCCTGGGCATGCGCAAGGCCTCGGAGTACAGCGAGGAGGAGCGCCAGATCCCGCGGCGCTTCAAGGGCAAGTACCTCTTCGTCTACCCCTTCGTGAAGACGCGCGAGTGGTACGGGCTGTCCGCCGACGAACGCTGGCGGATCATGCAGGAGCACATCGCGGTCGGCCGCGAGTACCCGACGGTCGACAACCACACGACGTACTCGTTCGGCCTCGACGACCAGGAGTTCGTGGTCGCCTTCGACACCAACGACGCGGGCGCGTTCCTCGACCTCGTCCAGCGGCTGCGCACGACCGAGGCCTCGGCCTGGACGAAGCGCGACACGCCGTCCTTCACCTGCATCAACACGTCGATCGAGCGCGCGCTGATCGCGCTCGACGGCGAGGCGCTGCGGATCCCCGCCTAGCCGGATGGCCGACGCGGCCGTCGCGCACCTGCGGGCGGCCGACCCGGTCCTGGCCGGGATGCTCGACGACGTCGCGGACGACGTCCCCGCGTGGGAGCCGACCGGCGACGCCTACGGGGCGATCATCCGCGCGATCGTCTCCCAGCAGCTCTCGGTCGGCGCGGCGCGCGCGATCCACAGCCGCCTGCTCGCCCGCTTCGACGGGCGCGAGCCGACGCCCGAGCAGGTGCTCGCCGACGACCCGGAGGGGCTGAAGTCGGTCGGGCTCTCGCGGGCGAAGGTCGTCTCGCTGCGCTCGCTGGCGACGTGCCTGGACGAGGGGACGCTGCGGCTCGACGCGCTCGCGGAGCTCGACGACGACGCGCTCGTCGCCGAGCTCACGCAGGTCAAGGGCATCGGGGAGTGGACCGCGCAGGTCCTGCTGATCACCGAGCTGGAGCGGCCGGACGTGCTCGTCGCGGGCGACCTCGTGATCCGGCGGGCCGTCGAGCGCGGCTGGGCGCTGCCCGCGCTGCCGACGCGCGACGAGCTCTACGCGCTGGCCGAGCCGTGGCGGCCGTACCGCTCGACCGCGTGCGCGCTGCTGTGGCGCTGGATGCGCACGGCGCCGACGGCCTGAGCCGCGCTCAGGAGCAGGACTGCGGCAGCGCCGGCGCCGGGTCGCTCGGGGCGCGGTCGCCCCACGCGGCCCAGAGGTCGTAGGTGGGATAGAGGCGCGTGAGGCCCGCGTCGGCCAGGCCGACGGGGTAGGCGGTGTCCTCGCGGAAGGTGTACTGGAACGCGGCGTCGACGCGCGGGTCGGCGGCCCAGCGGCGCAGCGCCGCGTCCTGGGCGCGGCACTGCGCGCGCAGCGAGGCGTCGCGGGTCGGCCGCGAGCCTCCGGGGTCCTTGCCGCCGACGCCGGTCTCGGTCACCCAGATGTGCGCGCCCCGCGTGCACGTGCGCGTGTCGAGCGCCCGCTCGAGCGCGAGGACGGGGTCGGGCTTGCCGGGATCGCGCTGCACCTGCGCGTAGTCGTGCTGCGACCACGTCCGGCTCGCGCACGCCACCGCGTCGGGCAGCCCGGCGACCATCTCCTGGACCGTCGAGCGCCGCGGCGAGGCCACCGTCGAGCCCGCCATCTCGCCGAGGACGAGCTCCTGGTCGCCCGGCGCGGCGTCGAGCGCGGCCTTGGCCGCGAGCACGAGCTGGCCGTAGACGGCGGGCGCGAGCGACGGCGAGGAGGCCGAGCACGCGGCGCGCTGCGGGCTGATGAACGCCGGGTGGTTGGGCTCGTTCCACGGGCTCCACCAGCGGACGGTCGCGCCTTGCGCGCCGGCGAGCGCGACGAGCTGGGCGATCAGCGCCTTGTAGCCCTCGAGGCCCGCGGCGTTGATGGGGCGGTTCGTCGCGGACGCGTCGGAGCGCTCGCAGCCCGAGGGCGGGTTCGCCGCCCAGGCGGGGACGCCGGAGATGACGATCTCGACCTGCGGGACGCCGAGGCCCTGGCGCTGGAGCGCGGCGATCGCCGCCAGCTCGTCGGCGATCCCGGCGAACGCGCCGCACGGCGGCTGCCCGCGCAGGCACCCGTCGGCGGGGTGATGCAGGTCGGCGGGCTGCGCGGGGTCCGGCTGGAGCTGGTTCCAGAAGACCGGCACGCGCAGGTAGCGCGGCCTCAGGGCGAGCAGGCGGTCGCGCCAGATCGCGAGCGCGGGCGGCGTCGCGTGGCTCGCTGCGGGCCAGAGCAGCTGCGCGTTGGACTCCGTCAGGCCGGTGGCCAGGACGGTCGGCGCGACCTTCGGCGCGGGCGCGGGCGCGCGCTGCGGCGCCGCCGGCGTGGTCGCCGGGCGCTCAGGCGCCTTCGACTCCTCGCCGCACCCGGCGAGGAGCAGCGCGGCGCAGACCGCCGCCGCGCATGCTGCCGCTAGACGGCGGAAACCTGCTCTTCGTCTTCGACCCGGAACGACGAGCCGCAGCCGCAGGCCGCGACGACGTTCGGGTTGTTGACCTGGAAGCCGGCGCCCTGGAGCGAGTCGACGTAGTCGATGTGGGAGCCGTCCACGTACGGGAGGCTCTGCGCGTCGACCAGGATGCGGAGGCCGTGGTCCTCGAAGACCACGTCACCGTCCTTCTGGTCGTCGAACGCGAGCTGGTACTGGAAGCCCGAGCAGCCGCCACCGCGCACGCCGACGCGCAGGCCGGCGGAGGTGACGTCGGCGCCCTGGGAGTCCAGGAACTCGCGGACCTTCTCGGCGCCCTTCTCGGTGAAGAGGACGCCCTTGGCGTTGAAAGTGACGGTGGTTCCGGTCATCGCTATACAAAGGATAGCGATACCCTCAAGGGCCAATGCCGACGACCGACGAGATCAAGCGCCGCATCGAGGCGGCGATCCCGGAGAGCACCGCCGAGGTGGAGGACTGGACCGGCACCGGAGACCATCTCCGCGCCACCGTCGTCTCCCCCGCCTTCGCCGGTCTGAGCCGCATCGCGCAGCATCGGCTGGTCTACGACGTCTTCGGCGCGGAGATCGGCGGGCCCATCCACGCCCTATCCCTCACCACCCGAGTCCCGGAGCAGGCATGAGCAGCGACACCAACCCCATTCGCGACGCGATCGCCGAGGCGATCCGCGACAACAAGACGATCCTCTTCATGAAGGGGAACCCGGAGGCCCCGGCGTGCGGGTTCAGCGCCCGGACCGTCGCGGCGCTCCAGGCGCTCGACGCGCCCTTCGCGGCCGTCGACATCCTCCCGGATCCGCGGATCCGCCAGGAGCTCTCGGCGATCTCCAACTGGCCGACGATCCCGCAGCTCTTCTTCGAGGGCGAGCTGGTCGGCGGCTGCGACATCGTCATGGAGATGTTCGAGTCCGGCGAGCTGGCCGAGACGCTGGGCCTCGAGCAGCCCGCCGCCGCGCCCGTCGCGGTGCCGGACGCCGGCGGCTCCGCGCCGCTCGGCATCGAGAACCGCCTCAGCTAGGGCTGGACCACGACCCGCAGGTGCGCGCTGCCGCTGAGGCGCAGCTGCGGGTCGCGCAGGACCTCGATCTCGCTCGTGGCGGTGTCCCCGCTGCTGTCGCCGGGATCGCGGAAGCTCGCGGTGACCCCGTCCTCGCGCGCGATCCCGGAGAACGCCGCGGCGAGCTCGCGGAGGTCGCGCGGGCCGGGGTCGTCCTGGTCGGAGCTGCCGTCGTCGCCCAGGGTGATGGTGAACGTCGAGGCCAGGTCCTGGGCGTCGCCGGAGCCCGCGACCGCGTCGGCGGCCGCCCCGGTGAGCGTCAGCACGTGCTCGCCGGCCTTCAGGTAGCGCGGGACGTGGACGCTGACGGTCCGCGCGAGCTTCGCGCCGCGCACGCGCTGGGCGGCGATCCGGACCTTCAGGTCGTGGCCGCGGCGGGCGGTGGCCGGCGCGGTCGCGTCCAGGATGTAGGCCTGGCGCAGGTCGCGGCGGAGCTTGAGGCTCACCGCGGCGCTCGTCACGTGCAGCGTGCCGAAGTTGTAGGCGTCGAGCAGGCCGGTCGCGGCGGCGAAGTCGGCGACCAGCGGCGCGGCGGGCGAGGTCGGCGAGCCGCCGACGTAGGTGTTGCAGAACCGCAGCGGCGCCTTGCGCTCGCGGATCGCGATCCGCACGCACATCTCGCCGCTCTGGCGGGCGGGCGAGCCGCGCAGGACGTCGTAGGCCGCCTGCGCGACGGCGACCGGGCCGACCTGCGTGAGCGACGACGTGCCGGTCGGCTGGCCGACGCCGGTCTCGTCGGCGATCTCGACGTTCTCGTGGACGGTGCGGCCGCCGTCGAGGTCGGTCGCCGAGACGCGCAGCGGGAAGCGGTCGGGCAGCGCGCCGAGGCGGCCGACGACGGCGGAGGGCGCGTCGTCGGTCAGCGTCCCGAGGTCGTGGCCGGGCGCGGCGAGCTTGTAGCTCGTGACGGTGTCGGAGTCGATCGGGTTGTTGACCACCGTGTAGACGTAGGCGTCCTGGAGCAGGAGCGAGCGCCGGCCCGCGGCGTCGAGCGGGTGGCCGAAGGCCCAGACGGTGTCGCCGTCGACGTAGGTGACGGTGCCGACGGCGCCGGCCTCGATGTCGCCGCCGGCGAGGCCGACCGCGACCGAGCTGCCGGGCTCGAGCGTCTGGACCGGGAAGGCGGCGGCGCGCGGCGCGGCGGGCGCGGCGTAGAGCGCGCGGCCGAGCTTCTGGCCGGCCTGCTGGAGCGCGGTGGCGACGGGGCCGGAGACGCCGGAGAAGCTGATCGGCGAGGCGAGGGCGCGGACCTTGCGCTTCAGCGCGGCGGGCATCGGCTTCGCGCTCGCGGGCGGGTCGACGGGCTCGCCGAGCATCGTCTGGATCGGGGTGACGAGGACGAGCTTGTTGCCGTAGTCGCCGGTGCCCTGGGCGATCGCGCCGATCGTCTTGGGGGTGTCGCCGTCGGCGGGGTCGGGGCACTTGACCGGCGAGCCGGAGAAGCCCTCGGCGATCCCGGTCTCGTCGACGGCGGGGCCGGAGACCTTGACGAGGATCGACGCGTCGGGGCCGTCGAGCACGTCGATGACGTCGACGTCGAAGGTCGTGATGGTGGTGCCGCGGATGACGCTGTAGCCGGTGCAGCGCATCCCGGCCGTGACCTGCGAGAGCGGCAGGATCGGATCGCCGGCGCCCTGGGCGACGGTCGGGATCAGCAGGGACAGGAGCGCGGCGAGGCCCGCCGCGTGGCGTGTACGGAGCACGGGTCGCGCGAACAGTAGGGAACCCTGCGCGCCGGGGTGCGCACTAGGGTCCGGGAGGTGGCCCTCGGCGCATCCTCGATCCAGGCGCTGCGGTGGGACGGACGCCGCCTGTCGATCCTCGACCAGACGCTGCTGCCGGGCGCGGAGACGTGGCTCGCGCTGACCGGCGCGCGCGACACCGCGGAGGCCATCGCGCGCCTGGCGGTGCGCGGCGCGCCCAACATCGGGATCGCGGCGGCCTACGGGCTGGCGATGGAGCTCTCGGCGCGCCCGTCGCTGGGCGCGTTGGAGGAGGGGTCGGAGATCCTGTTGGCGTCGCGGCCGACGGCGGTGAACCTGGCGTGGGCCGTGGAGCGCGTGCGCGCCGCGGCGCTCGGCGCCGGGCCGTCGACGCTGGCCGGGGCGGCGCGCAGCGAGGCGCAGCGGATCCAGGCGGAGGAAGACGCGGCGAGCGGGGCGCTGGCCGCTCTTGGTGCCGATGCCCTGTCGGACGCCCGCACGCTGCTGACGCACTGCAACACGGGCGCGCTCGCGACCGGCGGGCGCGGGAGCGCGCTGGCCGTCTGTCTGGAGCTGGCCGAGCGCCACGAGGGCGTCCGCGTGATCGCGTGCGAGACGCGGCCGCTGCTGCAGGGCGCGCGGCTGACGGCCTGGGAGCTGGGCCGTCTCGGCATCCCGTTCTCGCTGATCGTCGACGGCGCCGCGGCGGGGCTGGTGCGGCGGGGGGTGGTGGACGCGGTGGTGGTCGGGTGCGACCGGGTGGCGGCGAACGGGGACGTCGCGAACAAGGTGGGGACCTACGCGCACGCGCTGGCCGCGTCGGCCGCTTCGATCCCGTTCGTGGTCGCGGGGCCGACGTCGACGATCGATGTGGCGTGTGTCGATGGCGAGGCGATCGAGATCGAGGAGCGGGACGCTTCGGAGGTGCTGGCGTTCGGGGGCGTTTCGGTGGCGCCTGTTGGGACGCCGGTGATCAACCCGGCGTTCGACGTGACGCCCGCGGGGTTGGTGAGCGCGCTCGTGACGGAGAAGGGCGTGGCGTCGCCGGTCGACGCGGCGTCGGTGGGGGCGCTGGTGGGGGTTCGTTAGCGGTCGCGCCTGGGCGCGACACGTCTGGGGAGCGCGGCGCGTGGGTTGGCCGGCGTCGGTCGTGCTCTTGGCGTGTGGTTCTCTCGGGTGCGTCGGGCGCCGCGGACGGTGTTCCTCGGCGAAGGGAGCGAGGGCGTTCGGGTGGGGCAAGGCGCCCGGGGTCGTCCGCGGAGGCGTGGGACGTCGCTCCACGCCGCGATCCGGGTCGCTCATGTCTGTCATGGACAGCTCACAGCGACCCGGATCGCCGGCCCCGGCGCCGGCGGACGACCGCGGGCGCGGCGAGCGACCCTGGCCGCTCACGCCCTTCGCCGAGGAAACACCGTCTGCGGCGCGCGAGCCGTGGAGAGCCGGAAGCGCCCGCGCCCCGACCAACGCCCCGGAAGCCACCCGCGTCCGCGCCCCGCGAGCGTGGCGCCAACAGGCGCCCCCGCTGCCGGCCCGACCTCAATCCCCCAACAGCCGCGCCACCCCGACCGCGCGCCCCACCCCGAACCCCACGGCCCGCAGCGCGAGCGGCTGCCGCGCCCCGACGCCGCCGACCGAGGACGCCTCGCGCTCCCGGTACCACTCGATCGTGTCGATCAGCGGCTGCTCGTGGTGGCCCGTCGTCCAGCCGAGCTCGCGCTTGGCCTTCGTCGACCGGTACGCCCAGCGCAGCGACAGCGCGCGGATCTCCTCGACGGTGACCGGCGGGCGGCCGGGCAGCGCCTCGAAGCCGCGGGCCAGCGCGAGCGCGGCGTGCAGCGGGAGCTTCACCGCGGGCGGCTCCACCCCGCTCAGGCGGCCGAGGTCGGCGAAGAGGCGGTCGTTGGTGAAGTTCCGCCCGCCCAGGATGTAGCGCTCGCCGACGACGCCGCGCTCCTCGGCGAGCAGGTGCCCGCGCGCGACGTCCTCCGCGCCGACGACGCACAGCGCGCCGTCGACGTAGACCGGGATCTCGCGCCGCAGGAACCGCCGCACGAGCTCGGTCGAGGACCGGTGGACGTCGCCGCGCCCCAGGACGTGCGCCGGGTTGACGATCACGACCGGCAGCCCCTGCGCGGCGAGGCGCAGCGCCTCGCGCTCGGCCTCGGCCTTCGCGTTGGCGTACGTCAACCCGACGCGCGCCGCGTTGAAGACGTGCGTCTCGTCGGCCGTCGAGCGGCCCTCCGCGGGCCCGATCGCCGCGACCGCGCTCGTGTGCACCACGCGCTGCACGCCCGCGTGCAGCGCCTCCTCGAGCGCCACGCGCGTGCCGACCACGTTGGCCTCGTAGAGCGCCCGCCAGCCCGCGCGCAGCGTCGTCGCGTCGGAGACGTGGAAGAAGCGATCCACCCCGCGCAGCGCGCGCTTCATCGCGCGCCGGTCGGTGACGTCGGCGGTGACGACGTCGACCTCGAGGTCGGCGATCGCGTCGAGCGCCGCGTGCTCGGGCACGGTCACGCGCACGTCGTCGCCGCGCGCTAGCAGCGCGCGCGCCACGTGCGATCCGATCAGCCCGGTCGCCCCGGTGACGAGCGTGATGGCCATGTTCGCGCCATCCTGCCACGACGCAGACCACGTAGGCTCCGGGCCATGTCCCAGGTCGCCGTGGTCACCGACACCACGCACTACGCCCCGCGCGCGCTGCTGCAGGCGCACGACATCCGCGAGGTGTCGCTGTACGTCAACATCGAGGGGCGCCAGGAGCGCGAGTCCGCCATGCCGGACTTCGACGCCTTCTACGACCAGCTGCGCCAGCTCGACCAGCTTCCGACCACCTCGCAGCCCTCGATCGGCGACTTCCTCGAGGTCTACGAGCCGCTCGCCGCCGAGGGCCGCGACATCGTCTCCGTGCACATCGCCGGCGGCATCTCCGGCACCGTCGAGAGCGCGCGCCAGGCCGCGGCCGAGATCGCCACCACCTACCCGGGCCGCCGCGTCGAGGTCATCGACTCGCGTACCGCGTGCGGCGGCATCGGCCTCTGCTCGCTCGCCGGCGCGGCCGCCGCCTCCACCGGCGCCGACGTCGACGCCGTCGCCCGGCGCGTCAACGACGCGGTCGACGCCATGAAGATCTGGTTCGCCGTCGACACGCTCGAGTTCCTCAAGCGCGGCGGCCGCATCGGCACCGCGCAGGCCTGGCTCGGCGGCGCGCTGAAGATCAAGCCGATCCTCACGATCAACCGCGAGATCACGCCGGTCGAGCGCGTCCGCACCTCCGGCCGCGCCTTCGAGCGCATGGTCGACTACCTCAAGGCCCGCCACGAGGACGGCGCCGACGGCTGGGTCGTCCAGCACATCCAGGCGCCCGAGCAGGCCGCGAAGCTCGTCGAGCGCGGCCGCGAGATCTACGGCACCGAGCCCGTCTTTGTCTCCGAGATCGGCCCCGTCATCGGCACGCACGTCGGCCCCGGCCTGATCGGCGCGGGCGGCCTGCCGCGCGGGCTCATGGCCGAGCTCGGCGTCTAGGTCACCGGCAGGATCAGCCCGGCGCCGCCGCCCTCGTCGTCGCCGGGCGGCCTGGTGGCCGTCGTCCCCGGCGGCGCGGGCGGCTGTGGGCCCTCGGGGTCGAGGATCGCGGCCTGGCGCACCTCGCCCCGCCACGCCCACCACTCCTTGATGAGGATCTGCAGCGAGGCGGCGATCGGGATCGCCACGATCGCGCCGAGGATCCCCAGCAGCGTGCTGCCGAACAGGACCGCGACGAGCACCACGATCGGCTGGACCTGCACCGTCCGCTTCTGGATCTGCGGCTGGATCAGCGTGTTCTCGATCTGCTGGTAGACGATCGCCCACACGCCCCAGATGATCGTGTCGCTCGGGAAGTCGTTGAACAGCGTCACGAGGCCGATCACAACCGCCGCCGCCGTGGCGCCGACGAGCGGGATCAGCGAGGCGAGCCCCGCCAGCACCGCGAGCGGCGCGGCGAACGGCACGCCGAGGATCTCCAGGACGATGAACGCCTGCACGCCCGCGATCAGCGCGATCGTCAGCGCCCCCTGGACGTAGCCGCCGACCGCCGCCGACGTGCTGTTGAGGATGCGGCGCATGCGCTCGCGCTCGGCCTCGGGTCTCAGCTTCAGCCCCGCCTCCACCCACCCGCGGCCCCCGGCCACGATGAAGATGCTCAAGATGAGGATGTTGATGAGCGCGAAGACCGAGTTGACGAGGCCGAGGCCGATGTCGCTCAGCACCTTCGCCGCGTCGCCGACCTTCGCGGGCAGCGCGTTGGCCTGCTTCTTGAGCTGGCCGGTCAGGTCGTACTTGTCGTCGAGCTTGCGCAGCCGCTCGTTCTTGTTGACGTAGTCCTGGACGTCGTTGGCGTAGTTCGGCAGGTCCTCCGCCAGGCTCGTGCCCTGCGTGACCAGCGGCGGGACGACCAGCGCCGTCAGCCCGACCGGCACGAGGATCAGGCACAGGTAGACGATCGTGATCGCGAACCCGCGCCGCATGTGCCGGTTGAGCTTGTTGACCGGCCCGGAGAGCGCGATCGCGATGAACGTCGCCGCCAGCACCCAGCCGATCGGCTTGCGCAGGAGGTAGAGCAGGTACAGCAGCAGCGCCGCCGCGACGACGATCGAGACGACGCGCAGGATCGTGCGCGGCGGAATGTCGGTGGGCCGGGACGGCATCCGTTGCGAACCGTAGGCCGGTGGGCGGACGTCCCCACCGGCACCGCGGCGCGGTCCTACCAGCGCCGCTTCTTGCGCCGCAGCAGGCCGCCGACGGCCGCGATGCCGCCGCCGATGACGAAGCCCGCGACCGCGGCGCCGATCAGCACCTGCTGCTGGTGCTCGCGGATCTGCTTGCGCCAGTCGGTGACCTCGGCCACCTCGCCGCGCAGCCGCTCGAGCGAGACGGCGAGCTCGGCGCGGTTGGACTCGATCGACTGGCGGATCTCCTCGGGAGAGCGCTGGGGCATCAGACGGTCCCTCCGGGATGCTCGGCGGTCACGGTGTCCTTGATGCGCTTGGCCTCGTCGATCGCCATCGTCGGCGCGGGCGGCGAGCCCGCCTTGAGCGCGCGGAAGGCGACGAAGCCCGCGAGCGCGGCGAGCAGCAGGAGGATCGCGGCGACGGTGAAGTAGCCCCAGAACTCCTGGCCGTCCGGGAACGGGATCGCCCAGTAGGCGAGCGCCGCGAAGCCGAAGAGCAGCATGATCAGCGCGCCGAGGACGAAGACGCCCGCGGCGGCCGCGACGGCCGCGCCCTTGCCGAGCTTGGTGACCTTCTGGGTGACCTCGGCCTTCGCGAGCTCGATCTCCTCGCGGACGAGGACGGAGGCCTTCTCGCTGACCTCCTGGATCGCCTGGACGAGGTTGGGCTGATCGCTCATGCGTGCCTCCGCTTGGCCAGGACCTTGAGGACGACGGCCGTCACGAGGCCGCCCGCGAACGCCGCGCCCACGAGCTTCTCGGGGTGCGGGTCGACCGGCTGGGCGTCGAGCAGCGCGCTGCCCGCCGGCTGGCTGAAGGTGGCGTCGGCCGCGCCGACGGTGGGGGTCGGCTCGACCGGCTCGACCGGGACGGCGGCGGGCGCGGGCTCGGCGGCGGGCACGGCGGCCCCCTCCGGCTCCGGCGCGGCGGCGGTCGGGGCGAACGGGTCGGGCGTCGCGTCGCTCACTCCGGCGGATCCTCGTCGAAGATCCGCCGGTAGGCGATCGCGGCGACGCGCGAGGCGGCGATGGAGGCGATCGCTCCGAAGGCCGCGAGCAGTCCCGACCAGGCGAGGCGCTTGGTGATGTCGTTGTGCTGCATCGGGGCGGACTCTACCCGCCCGGCCCGAGAGCTAGCGGTCGAGTCCGCTGCAGATCGTCTCGACGATGAGGCGCTTGGCCTCGTCGAAGCCGCCCGCGGACTGCGGCAGCGAGTCGAAGATCCAACCGGTGAGCACCTGCTCGATGGCGCCGTAGAACGCCATCGCGGCGAACTGCGGCGAGATGTCGGTGCGGAACTCGCCCGACTCCTGGGCCTTCTCGACGACCGCGCCGATCAGGTTGTAGGCCTCGGTGATCTTCGCCAGGTGGGTCTGCCCGAACGAGTTCGCGGCGCGCGTGACCTCGACGATGATGACCTTCATCAGGTCGGGGTCGTGGCGGTAGGAGTCGACGATGAAGCCCGCGATGGCCTCGAGCTTGCGGCGCGCGGTGACGTCCTGCGTGTCGACCTCGCGGATCGCGTCGAGCATGACGTTCCAGCGCTCGAGGAAGAGGGTGTCGAGCACCTCGTCCTTGGAGCGGAAGTAGTGGTACACCAACCCGTAGGCGACGCCGGCCTCGTCGGCGATGTCGCTGACGCGGCAGGTGTGGAAGCCCTGGCGGGCGAAGACGCGGACGGCGGCGTCGAGGATCAGGCGCCGCTTCTCGGCGGCGGCCTGGGCGGAGCGGGCGGTGGCCACTTAGTAGACCTCCGGGCGGCGGTTGGCGAGCGACGGGAGGTCGGCGCGGATGCGCTCCAGGCGCGCGAGGTCGAGCTCGGCCACGACGTGGCCCTCGACGTCGGCGGCCTGCGCGAGGACGATCCCCCACGGGTCGACGATCATCGAGCGCCCGCCGGTCTTCAGGCCCGGCGCGTGGCGCCCGACCTGGTTGGCGGCCACGACGAAGGCCTGGTTCTCGATGGCGCGGGCGCGCAACAGGACCTCCCAGTGGTCACGGGTCGTGGGCTCGGTGAAGGCCGAGGGGACGGCGAGCACCCGCGCGCCGTCGACCGCCAGGCGGCGGTAGAGCTCGGGGAAGCGCAGGTCGTAGCAGATGGTCAGGCCGAGGCCGGTGCCGTCGGCGAGCGCGCTGAGGACGACCGCGTCGCCCGGCGCCTCGCCGTCGGACTCGCGGTAGTCGCGGCCGCCGACGAGCACGTCGAACATGTGGAGCTTGCGGTAGGTCGCGCGGTCGGCGCCGTCGGGGCCGACGTGGACGGAGGTGTTGGCGCCGCGGCCGTCGGCGGAGCCCGCGACCCGCTCGGCGATCGAGCCCGCGACGAGGTCGATCCCCAGCTCCGCGGCGATCGCGCGGGCCCAGCCCAGCGCCGGGCCGTCGAGCGGCTCGGCGCCCGCGCGCTGGTCCTCGGGCGTGCCGTAGACCGACCACTTCTCGGGCAGGACGACGAGCGACGCGCCGTCGCGGACGGCGGCGCGGACGAGACGGTCGGCCGTCTCGAGGTTCTTGGCCTTGTCGGCGGTCGCGGTGAGTTGGACAGCGGCGGCGCGCACGGATCTCTCCGGTCAGGCGATTGACTGGTCAGTCAACCGCTCTCTGGGAGCATACCCCGGACGTGCCGAGCCTGGACGACCTCCCGCTGCGCGACCGCCCGTCCGGGCTGCCGGTGCCCCCGGCGCGGATGGCGCTGCTGCGCGACCGCCGGCCGCTGAAGCGCTGGCGCTACCTCGGGCTCTACGGCGAGGACCTGATGCTCTGCGCCGCCAACGTGCGCGTCGGCGTGGTGCCGCAGGCGTTCTGGGCGACGTGGGACCGGCGCGCGCTGCGCGAGAAGACGGTCTTCCGGCCGGGCGGCGTCGTGCTCGGCGACGACGCCGCGCGCTTCGGCGGCGCCGAGCTCGCGCTCGTCCCCGACGGCGACCCCATGGAGGTCACCTCGCGCCACGGCGGCTCCTACATCTGGACGCGCAAGCGGCCGGTCCGCGCGACCGGCACGGTCGACGGGCGCGCCGTCGAGCTGCGCGGCCTCGTCGACGACTCCGCGGGCTACCACGCGCGCCGCACCGACTGGCGCTGGTGCGCGGGCGTCGGCGAGGGCGCGGCGGGCGAGGCGCTGGCGTGGAACGTCGTCGTCGGCGTCCACGACGCGGCGGCCGGCAGCGAGCGCACCGCCTGGGTCGGCGGCGCGCCGCGCGAGCTGCCGCCGGGCACGTTCGACGAGGACCTGGGCGCCGTGCGCTTCCCCGGCGGCGAGGTCCTCGCGTTCGCCGAGGAGGCCCGCCGCGCCCGCGCCGACGACTTCAAGCTCTTCGCCAGCGACTACGTCCAGCCGTTCGGGACGTTCTCCGGCACGCTGCCCGGCGGGATCGAGGTCGCCCGCGGCTGGGGCGTGATGGAGCGGCACAGCGTCCGCTGGTGATCGGCCGCGACGCCGCGGCGCGCTGGGCCGGCGGCCTCCCCCGCACCTTCTGGTGGCTCTGGCTCGGCGTGCTGGTCAACCGCGTCGGGACCGTCGTCCAGCCGTTCCTCGCGCTCTACCTGACGACCGGACGCCACCTCTCGGTGGCCGGCGCGGGCGCGGTCGTCGCGGTCACCGGCGCGGGCTCGATCGCCTCCCAGCCGCTCGGCGGCGCGCTCGCCGACCGCGCGGGCCGGCGCCCCACGATCGTCGGCGGGATGGTCGCCAGCGGCCTGGCGATCACGGCGCTCGCGCTCGCCCACGCGATCTGGCTCGTGGCGCTCTTCGCGTTCGTGGTCGGCGTGACCGGCGACCTCTCGCGGCCGGCCTCGACGGCGACGATCGCCGACGTCGTCCCGGTCGCCGACCGCCGCCGCGCGAGCGGCCTCGTCTACTGGGTGGTCAACGTGGGGTTCTCGATCGCGGCCGTCGCGGGCGGCCTGCTCGCCGCCCGCGGCTACGGGCTGCTCTTCGCGCTCGACGCGACCACGTGCTGCGCCTACGCGCTCGTGGTCTGGCGGACGATCCCCGAGACGCGCCCCGCGGCCGCGGTCCACGACGACGCCCCGGGCTGGGGCGCGGTCCTGCGCGACCGCCTCGCGATGGCGCTCTTCGGCCTCAACGTCGCGGTCATCACCGTCTACGCCGCGGAGTTCACGATCATGCCGCTCGCGATGCGCGCCGACGGCCTGCCGGCCTCGGCCTACGGCGCCGTCGTGGCCGCCAACGGGATCGGGATCGTCGTCCTGCAGCCGCTGCTCAGCGCGCGGCTGCTGCGCCTGAAGCCCGCCTCGTGCCTCGCCGCCGGGACGGTGCTGGCGGCGATCGGCGTGGGCGTCGTCGCGGTCAGCGACCACGTCGCGGGCTACGGGCTCGCCATCGCGTTCATCACGCTCGGCGAGATCGCCAACGCCACGGGCGGCTCCGGCCTCGTCGCCGAGATCGCGCCGCCCGCGCTGCGCGGCCGCTACGCGGGCGCCTACGGGCTGACCTTCGGCGTCGCGTTCACCGTCACGCCGCTGGTCGGCGGCGCGCTGCTGGGCGACGGCGGCGCCCCCGCGCCGTGGATCGCGGCGGGCGTCCTGTCGGTCGCGGCGGGCGCCGGGCTGCTCGCGCTCGGACCGGCGCTGGAGGCCCGCCGCGCCGTCGCGGTCTAGATTGGACGGCATGCCGTCCCCGTACTCCTCCGCACTCGCCCAGGAGCTCGCCCCGGGCCTCCTGGAGCGCTTCGAGCGCTACGTCCGCATCGAGTCCACCGCCGCGCGCGACCGCACGCGGAGCCCGAGCACGCCGGGCCAGCTCGACGTCGCCCGGCTGCTCGTCGAGGAGCTGCGCGCCGCGGGCCTCGAGGACGCGGCGCTCGACGACAACGGCTACGTCGTCGCGACGCTGCCCGGCACCGTCGAGGACGCGCCGGTCATCGGGCTGATCGCCCACGTCGACACGAGCCCGGACGCGCCCGGCGCGGGCGTCGAGCCGATCGTGCACCGCGACTACGACGGCACGCCGATCGAGCTGCCGCGCGGCGGCACCGTCCTGGATCCGGCCGCGATGCCCGCGCTCGCCGCGAAGGCCGGCCACGACGTCGTGACCTCCTCGGGCGACACGCTGCTCGGCGCCGACGACAAGGCCGGCGTCGCCGAGATCGTCACGGCGGTCGCGCACCTCGCCGCGCACCCGGAGCTCCCCCGCCCCACGCTGCGCGTCTGCTTCACGCCCGACGAGGAGGTCGGCGAGGGCGCGACGCTCTTCGACGTCCCGCGCTTCGGCGCGTTCTGCGCCTACACGATGGACGGCAGCGAGATCGGCGAGCTCCAGGACGAGACGTTCACCGCCGCCGAGGTCAAGCTCACGATCACCGGCGTCGACATCCACCCCGGCTTCGCCAAGGGCATCCTCGTCAACGCGACGCGCCTGGCCGCGCAGGTCGTCGCCGCGCTGCCCTCCGACCGCCTCACGCCCGAGACGACCGACGGCCGCGAGGGCTACATCCACCCCTACGCGATCGGCGGCGACGCGCAGCGCTCGACGGTCACCGCGATCGTCCGCGACTTCGACGACGACCTGCTCCAGCAGCACATCGACCTGATCCGCTCCACCGCCGAGGAGGTCGTCGGCGCGCAGCCGCGCGCGCGGCTCGAGGTCGACGTCCACCACCAGTACCCCAACATGCGCGCGCACCTCGCGCCGTTCCCCGAGGTGGTGAGCGCCGCTGAGCGGGCGATCGCCGCCGAGGGCCTCGAGCCGCGCCGCACGGTGATCCGCGGCGGGACCGACGGCTCGCGCCTGAGCGCCATGGGCCTGCCGACGCCGAACGTCTTCACCGGCGGCCACGCGTTCCACTCCGTGCGCGAGTGGGCCTCGCTGCACGACATGGCCTCGGCCGCCGCGGTGATCGTCCGCCTCGCGGAGGTCTGGACGCAGGAGGACCTGCGCGCCGCCGCGGCCGGCGCGCACGCGGCGGGCCCGGCGGCGGCGAGCCAGAGCTAGGCCGCGGCCTCGGGGGCGGCGGCGGGCGCGCGCTCGTCCTCGGGCGGCGCGCCGCCCGCGCGGTGCGCGCGCTTCATGTCGTACAACCTGGCGTCCGCCACCGCGAGCGCCGCGTCCAGCGACGCGCCCCGCGCCCAGCGCGCCACGCCCGAGGACCACGCCATCGGGTGCGCCTCGTGCAGCCGCCCGACGACGCGCTCCGCCCCGTCCTCCGCGGTCGCGGGCAGCAGCAGCGCGAACTCGTCGCCGCCGTGGCGCGCCAGCACGTCGGCCGGCCGCAGGACGCCCTGCCACGCCGCCGCCAGCTCGGCGAGCAGCCGGTCGCCCGCCTGGTGGCCGTCCCGGTCGTTGACGGCCTTGAAGTCGTCGAGGTCGACGAGCACCACGGTGAGGTCGGCGCCGGTGCGGGCCGCCAGCTCGTGCTCGCGCTCGGCCGCGACGACGAACGCGCGGCGGTTCAGCAGGCCGGTGAGCGGGTCGGTCTCGGCGTGGCGGCGGACGCGCTCGGCGAGCCGCGAGAGCGCCTCGCCCGAGCCCCACGCCGTGGCGCAGACGAGCAGCCAGGCGGTCAGCGTGTCCGGCAGCCCCGTCGCCAGGAGCCCGGCGCCGAAGCCGACGGTGATGAGCGCGGCGTGGAGGCGGGTCGCGCGCAGCGAGAGGAAGAGCCCGCTGTAGACGGTGATCCACACGTAGGCGTAGCCCGCGAGCATCGCGCCGCCGGTCGTCGAGGACGCGCCGACGAGGATGCTCGTCATCGCGATCACCACCGCGACCGTCGCGACGAGGACGGCCGCGCCCGCCCGCGGACCGGCGACGAGCAGCCCGCAGGCCAGCACGATCCCCAGCGCGGTGAGCGCGACCAGCAGCCCCGTCGGCCGGCCGGGCGCGACCGGGAACGCCGCGGAGAACGCGCACGCGAGCGACGCGACGAGGACGAGCAGCGCCAGCGAGCGGACCTCGGGCGGGGAGGCGGCGATCCGCTGTGGCGTCCTCATCGATCGAGACCTACCCCTTGGGCGCCCGGACTCCTGCCGCTGTTGGCGCGGGACCAGCCGGATTGGCAAGGGTTGCCCAGAGATGGAGGACCGCGAAGCTCCGCCATGGCGACCAGGATCCCGCGTCCACGGGGCCCGTGCACAGGGCGCTCAACGCTCGTTGGACCGCGACGTCGCCGGGCAGGAACACGTCGGGGTCGCCGAGGCGCAGCGCGACGTAGCCCGCCGTCCACGGGCCGATCCCCCACAGGCCGGTCAACGGCCCGGCGTCGGCGGGCGTCTCCAGCCGCGGCGCGGCCGCGGCGAGGCCGCGCAGCGTGCGGGCGCGGGAGCGCGGCATGGGGAACGCGGCGTCCTCGGCGGCGGCGAGCGCGCCGGGGGCCGGGAAGTGGTGCGTCAGGGCGCCGTCGGCCCGCGCGAGCGGCGCGCCGAGCGCCGCGGTGATCCGCCCGGCCAGGACGCGCGCCGCCGCGACGCTGATCTGCTGGCCGAGGATCGCGCGCACGGCGAGCTCGAAGCCGTCGACCGCGCCGGGCACGCGCAGGCCGGGCCGGGCGCGGACGAGCGGGCCGAGGAGCGGGTCGGCGCCGAGGCCGGCGAGCACCGCGGCGGGATCGGCGTCGAGGCCGAAGAGCGCGCGGGCGCGGCGCAGCGCCTCGGGCTCGTCGGCCGGGTCGGCGAGCGCGAGCGCCGCCTCGACGCCGCCCGCGCGCGGCGTGAGCGCGAGGATCGCGGGGCCGCCGGGCAGCGCGAGCGTCCGGCGGTACGTGCCGCCGCGCACCTCCTCGACGCCCGGGATCGCGCGCGCCGCGAGGAACGCGAGCACCGCGGCGCCGTCGAACGGCTCGGCGGTGGGCAGCAGCACGGCGGCGGCCTCCGCTCAGCGCGCGCGCAGCGCCGCGAGGCCCGCGTCGAAGAAGCGGTCCATCGCCGCGAGGTACGGCCCGAACGACAGCTCCCGCCCGCGCGCGAGCGCCGCCGCGACGCGCGCCTCGACGGCCGGCCCGCCGGCCAGCGTCGCCGCCAGCGCGGTGGCGCAGCCCTCCGCGTCGCCGCGGTCGTGGAAGAGCGCCTGCGGCCCGTCGGCGAACAGCTCGGGGATCCCGCCGACGCGCGAGAGCACCGCGGGCACGCGGCTGAGCGCCGCCTCGACGCAGGTCATCCCCGCGGGCTCGTCCCACACCGACGGCACGCACCACGCGCTCGCGGCCGACACCTCGGCGGTGAACGCGTCGCCGCGCAGCGTGCCCGCGAACGACACGCGATCGGCCACCCCGGCGGCGGCGGCGCGCGCCTCCAGCGCGCGGCGCTCCTCGGCGCTCCCCTCGCCGACGACCCGCAGCGTCGCCCGCAGGCCGTGCTCGCGCTCGAGGATCCCCAGCGCGTCGATCACGACCCACGCGCCCTTGCGCTCCTCGAGCCGCCCGACGAAGAGGACGCGGCCCTCCACCGGCGCGCGCGCGACGCCCTCGAGCTCGCCCATCCGCGCGTTGGACGGGTGGATCACCTCGCCGTGGACGACCGCGAAGGCGGGCGGCGGCGGCGCCTCGTCGCGGACGAACGCGCTGTTCCAGGAGACCGCGGCGGGCCGCGGGTCCCACGGGTCGACGCGCAGCGGCGGGAGCTTCGCGAGCGTCCGCATCGCGCGGTCCCACAGACCCTTGGCGCCCGGCTGCGTGCGGTGCAGGTGGCGCGTGAACTGGTCGCCCTCGTAGACGTGAGCGAACCAGTACTCGCAGACGCGCACGAGCATCGGCGCCGCGTCGAGCTGGAGCGCGCGCAGCGCCGTCGCGGGCACGCCGCCCGCGTTCCACACGTAGATGACCTCGGGCCGCACGCGCGCGAGCGTCGCCCGCGCCACGCGGGTCGCCCGCGCCGCGGCCAGCGGCGCGGTCAGCGTCTCGCGCCGCGTCCCCTCCCCCGTCCACGGCAGCGCGCGGAGCACCGTCGGCTCCGCGGGCACGCCCGCGCGCCCCCAGTCCGAGGTCAGCACGGTCACCTCGTGGCGCGCGCGCAGGTGCTCCACGACGTCGTGGCACTCGACCTCGTAGCCGCCCCGCGTCGCGGGCGGGTAGAGGTCCGACAGGACGAGGACGCGCATCCTCAGGCCGCGGAGCGCGCCGCCGCGAGGTCGATCATCGACTCGTGGAGGTCGTAGTGGCCGAGCTGCGCCGCGGTCGGCTCCGCGCCCGCCTCCAGCAGCGCGATGAGCGAGCCGAGGTGCTCGTAGAAGGCCGGGGTGCGCGCGATCGGGTGGACGCTCCACATGCCCGGCGCGGACCCGAGGAAGTCGAGGCGGCCCGAGCCGGTCTGGCGCATCGCGAGCGAGACGCGCTCCTCGAGCGTCATCCAGTTGACCTGCCGGCGCAGCGTGCTCCCGACGACCGAGCGCAGCGTCGGGATGCGCCTGCCCGCGAGCGAGCCGAGGCGGGCCCGGAGGCGGTCGAGGTCGGCCAGGAACACGCGACTGCTGAGCGACTCGAAGCGATAGGCGGCGTCGCCGACGATCTTGTAGGGGTAGCCCTCCTGGCCCTGGAGCGAGCCGTCGGGCGTGGGCGGCCCCGGCAGCGGGCCGCAGACCACGAGCGTCTCGTCGCGGGCGAGCCAGTCGACGGCCTCGGCGATCCACGTCGCGCTCCCGCCGCCGAACATCATGTCGCTGTCGACGTGCAGCACGTGGTTGTTGCGCGCCTCGGCGAGGCCGAAGAGGTAGGCGTAGTACGGGCGGCCGCGGAAGTCGGACTCCGGCAGCCGCCGGGCGCCGAAGCGCTCGGCCGTGCGCCGCCGCGCCGCGCGCGAGCGGTCGACCGCCACGACCCGCAGCCCCGGGTGCTCCAGCGCGCCGAGCACCGCGTCGAGGTCGGCCCGCGCGCGCTGGACGTCGGCGCGCTCGGTGCGGGCCCGGAACGGGCTCTCGCGCTCGTCGACGGTCAGCAGCACCTCGTCGACCTGCGCGCCCCAGCGGCGGACCAGGTGCCCGAGCGTGTGGCGCGCGAAGCGCACGTCGAGCGGCGCGAGCGTGACCTGGAGCGTGGCGTTCATCAGGGCGGTTTCTAGCAGGCCGCCCGCCCGCGGCTCAGCGCTCGCCGGCCTGCCGGCGCAGCTCGGCGAGCAGCAGCTTGGAGTGCATGGCCCCCAGCAGCTCGCGCAGCGGCTCGGTGCCCGAGGCGATGATGTCGGCCGCGCGGTCGGGCTCGACCTCGCCGGCGAGGCGACCCAACATGGTGGCGATCTCCTCCTCGACCAGCGGCTGCAGCGCCTCGCGGTAGCGCAGCGTGTCGTAGACCGTGAAGCCGAGCGTCTCGTCGTAGCCGCCCGCCCGGAAGCGCACCATCGCCTCGATGATCGCGACGTCGTCGGCGTCGTAGCCGCGCGCGTTGGGCGTCAGCACGCCGATCTCGGCGAGCCGGTCCAGGACGACCTGCGGCAGGTCGTAGCGGTCCTCGATCTCCGCGCTGCCCACGCGCGCGGACTCGCGCTGCTCGAGCGCGCGCTCGATGATCCGGTCCTCCAGCTCGACCAGCGCGAGCGCGCGGTCGGGGTCCTCGTCGAGCATGCCCTTGATGACCTTCAGGGGCATGAAGCGGTCCTCCTGGAGCCGCTTGATGAGCGTGATGCGCTCGACGTAGGCCGGCGGGTAGTAGGCCATGTTGCGCGACGTGCGCACGACGCCCTCGCCGTCGCCGTCGAGCAGGCCCTCGCGCAGGTAGTGCTTGATCGTGCCCGCCGAGACGCCGCTGCGCTGGGCGAGCTCGCTCATCTTGAGGAGGCCGTCGTCGTTCACGTCGCGAGGAACGTGGTCCCCGTCGCCGACGCCGTCGTCGCGGCCACCGCCCCGGAGGCCAGCAGCGCCGCGATCTCCTCCGCGCCCAGGCCGGCCTCGCGCAGGACCTCCTCGGTGTGCTCGCCGAGCGCCGGGCCGCCGCCGCGCACGCGGCCGGGCGTGCGCGAGAGCTTGACCGGCATGCCGAGGCCCTTGACCGTCCCGGCGCCCGGCTGCTCGAACTCGATGACCATCTCGCGGGCGCGGACGAGCTCGGAGTCGAGCGCCTCCTCGACCTCGAGCACCGGCTCCAGGCAGCAGTCGTGCGCGTCGCCGAACGCGGCCCACTCGTCGCGCGTGCGGGTCGCGAAGATCGCCTCGACCTCGCCGTGCGCCGAGGTGCCCGGGCCCTCGAACTGCTTCTCGATCAGGTCCTCGCGGCCGACGCCGTGGCACCACGCCGCGAAGAACTTCGGCTCCAGCGCGCCGAGCGTGACCCAGCCGTCGGAGCACTTGTAGGGGCGGTAGCAGAGCAGCGAGCCGCTGAGCATCTCCGCGCCGCGGCGCGGCCGCTCGCCGCCGGCGAAGACGCGCGCGGCGACCATCGCCAGCCAGGAGAGCGCGCCGTCGAACATCGAGACGTCGACGAGCTGGCCCTCGCCGCTGCGGTCGCGCTCGCGCAGCGCGGCGAGGATCCCGAAGGCGCCCATCAGCGCGCCGCCGCCGAGGTCGGCGATCTGCGCGCCCGCCGAGACCGGCGGGCCGTCGGCGTCGCCGGTCAGCGAGAGGATCCCGTTGAGGCCCAGGTAGTTCATGTCGTGCCCGGAGCGGTGCACGTTGGGGCCGGTGAGCCCGTAGCCGGTGATCGCGCAGTAGACCAGGCGCGGGTTGACGGCCTTGAGCACCTCGTAGCCGACGCCGAGGCGGTCGAGCACGCCGGGGCGGAAGGACTCCAGCAGGACGTCGGCGTCCTGGACCAGGCGCAGGAGGACGTCGCGGCCGGCCTCGGACTTCAGGTCGATCCGCACCGAGCGCTTGCCGCGGTTCAAGGACAGGAACAACGCGGACTTCGAGGTCTCCTCGGCGCCCTCGAACGCGGGCGGCGACCAGCGGATGTAGTCGCCCATGCCGGTGTCCTCGACCTTGATGACGTCGGCGCCGAAGTCGGCGAGCAGCAGCGAGCAGAAGCCGCCGGGCAGCAGGCGGCTCAAGTCCAGGACCTTGAGGCCCTCGAACGGCAGGCCGCTCACGCCGAGGCCCCCGCGGTCGCGCCGCTCCGGGCCTTCAGGCCCAGCAGCGCCCGCGCCTCCTCGACGGACGCGGGCCGCCGGCCCGCGTCGACCGTCATCTGCCGCGCCCGGGCGACCAGCTCGCCGTTGGAGCGCGCCATCGCGCCGTCGGGCAGGTAGAGGTTGTCCTCCAGCCCGACGCGGATCGAGCCGCCGAGCGACAGCGCCGCCGCGAGCATCGTCCACTGCACGCGCGAGATCCCGATGACGCCCCAGTGCGCGCCGACGTCCGGCAGGTTGTCGGCCATCGCGGCGAGGTTGCGCGCGGTCGGCCGGATCCCGCCGGTGACGCCCATCACGAAGTCGGCGTGCAGCGGCGCCCGCAGCACCCCCATGTCGAGCAGCGGCCAGAGCGAGCCGACGTGGCCGAGGTCGAAGCACTCGTGCTCGGGCTTGATCCCCAGCTCGTTCATGGCCTTCAACAACGCGATGATGTCGTCGAACGGGTTCGGGAAGACCGTCGAGAAGACGAAGTCCTTGCGTCGCTCGGAGTACTTCGCGTAGTTCATGGACCCCATGTTGAGCGCGGCCACCTCCGGCGGGCAGGCGCGGAGGTACGCGACGCGCTTCTCGACCGACACGCCGACCGTGCCGGTGGAGAAGTTCAGGATCGCGGCGTCGCCGACCTCCGCGCGGATCGCGTCGTGGATCGCGGTGAAGTCCTCGATCTCGTAGCTCGGCGTGCCGTCGGCCCTGCGGGCGTGGATGTGGATGTGGACGCCGCCCTCGTCGACGATCCGCCGGGCCTCGGCGGCGTACTCGTCGGGCGTGTAGGGGATCGCCGGGCACTGGTCGCGGTTGGCCAGCGCGCCGGAGATGGCGCAGGTGATGACGACGGGATCCTCGAGGCTCAAGGCTCGTTCGGCTCCAAGGTGGAAAGTGGGACGTGCCACTCCCCACTCTGTCGTACTCGGGCGGCGGACGCAAGCGCCGGGACGGCAGGGGATACCATGGCGCCTCGTGAGCGACGACGTCCCCGTCCCCACCGGCGACGGCGCCGTGCAGCTGTCCGCGTGCATCATCGCGCGCGACGAGGAGGCCACGCTGCCCGCGTGCCTCGCGAGCGTCGCGTTCTGCGACGAGATCGTCCTCGTGGACTCCGGCTCGACCGACCGCACGGTGGCGATCGCGGAGGCCGCGGGCGCCCGCGTCGTCCACCAGCCGTGGCTCGGCTTCGCCGCCCAGCGCAACGTCGCGCTCGACCACGCGCGCGGGCGCTGGGTCCTGGAGATCGACTGCGACGAGCGCGTGAGCCCGGCGCTCGCGGAGGAGATCGCCGCGTTCGTCGCGGCCGCGCCGGAGGACGTCGACCTCGCGGGCCTGCCGCGGCGCCACGCGTTCGTCGGCCACCAGCTCGGCCCCTCGGCCAAGTACCCCGCCTACGTCCACCGGCTGCTGCGCCGCGGCGCCCAGCGCCACGACGAGCGCCGCACGGTCCACGAGGGCCTCGTCCCCGACGGCCCCACGCACCCCTTCGAGCACGACCTCGAGCACCTGCTGGCGCACAGCTGGCGCGAGGCGGTCGGCGACGCGTGGCGCTACGCCAAGCTCGAGGCCGACCAGATGCACGCGCCGCGCAGCGCCGCCGCGGTGCTCAAGGGCGCGCTCGCGCGGCCGCTCGCCAAGGTCGCCTACCGCGTCGTGGTCGACGGCGGCTGGCGCGACGGGCCGCACGGCCTGGCGAAGATCGCGCTCGACGCGGCGACCGACAGCGCCGTCTGGATCCTCCACCTCGCGCGCGGCGAGCGCGACGTCGCCGGCGACTCGGGCCGCGGCGCGGGCCAGCACTACGGCGCGTTCGCGTTCCACCGCGGCGACGCGAAGATCGTCGGCGTCGCGTTCGACGCCCGCGGCGTCGCCGAGGCCGAGGAGTGGCTGGCCACCGCGCGCGCGGGCGGCGCCGACGTCGCGCTCGTGACCGACGAGTCGGACGGCCCGCTCGGCGGCTCGCCGGTCCCGGTGCGCCGGCGGCGGCTGCCGGAGGCGGGCTGGCTCGACCTCGCGCGCGCGCTCGACGCGGAGACCATGCTGCGCCCCTACGACGCGCTCGTCGCGTTCGACGCCCGCGCGCGCCGCGTCGCGCGGCGGCTGCCCGGCGGCCTCCGCGGCCCGGTGCTCGAGGACGGCCGCCGCGTGCCGCCGGCCGCGGTCGCGCAGAGGGCCCTGGCCGGGCGCGGCGAAGGATGACCCGATGGCGCTGAGCGGGCAGGACATCGTGTGCGTCGGGTTCTCCGACTGGAACAACACCATCTTGACCAACGAGCAGCACCTGCTCACGCGGATGGCGGGCGACAACACCATCCTGTTCGTCGAGTCGCTCGGCCTGCGGCGGCCGCAGGTGGCGGGGCGCGACCTCAAGCGGATCGCGCGCCGGCTCTGGCGCGGCGTGCAGCCGCCGCGCGCGGTCGACGGCCTGCACGTCCTCTCCCCCTTGGTGCTGCCGCTGCACGACGTCGCCGCCGCGCGGCGGTTCAACGCCTACGTGTTGCCCTGGCTGGTGCGCCGCGCCGCGCGGAGGCTGGGGATGCGCAACCCGATCCTGTGGTCGTTCGTCGGGCAGGCCGAGGTGCTGATCGACCCGCTCCAGCCCTCCAAGGTCCTGTTCTACAACGACGACGACCACGGCGCGAAGAAGGGCATCGACGCCGAGAGCTTCTACGCCGCGGAGGCGAAGTTCGCCGCGCGCGCCGACGCGATCCTGTGCAGCGCGCCGGAGATCACCGCGCGGATGCGCGCGCTTAACGACCACGTCTACGACGCGCCCAACGTGGCGGACACCGCGATGTTCGCCACCGCGCTGGCCGACGGCCCGGTCGACCCGGCGCTCGCCGCGCTGCCGGGCCCGCGGATCGTCTTCGTCGGCGCGATCCAGGCGCACACGGTCGACGTGCCGCTGGTCGTGGAGCTCGCGACCGCGCGCCCCGACTGGTCGCTGGCCTTCGTCGGCCCGGTCGGCACCGGCGACCCGGGGACCGACGTCAGCGCGATGGCCGAGCTGCCCAACGTCCACCTGCTCGGGCCGCGCCGCTACACCGAGCTGCCGGACGTGCTGCGCGGCGCCGACGCGGCGATGCTCCCCTACCTCACCGGCGGCGCGATGCGCAGCGTCTTCCCGATGAAGACCTACGAGTACCTCGCGGCGGGCCGGCCCGTGGTCACCACGCCGCTGCCCGCGCTCGCCGCGGTGCCCGACGTCGCGCGGGCGGCGACCGGCGCGGAGTTCGCCGCGCGGCTGCAGGAGGTCATGGAGGCGGACACGCCGCAGGAGCGGCGGCGGCGCTCGGACGCGGTGCAGTCGCACTCCTTCGAGGCGCGGATCGAGCAGATCGGCGAGGTGCTCGGCGCATGAGCGAGGTCGCGCCGCGGATCTCCGTGGTGGTCGTCAACTACCGCAGCGCCGAGGAGGTCGAGGGCTTCGTCGCGTCGCTGGCGACCAGCGACATCGCGCCCCATGAAGTCATCGTGGTGGACAACGCCTCCGGCGACGACAGCGTGGCGCGCCTCGGCGGCCGCGACGACCTCCGGCTCATCGCGAGCGCGGTGAACACCGGCTTCGGCGGCGGCTGCAACCTCGGGGCGGCGGCCGCGACGGGCGAGCTCATCTTCATCAGCAACCCCGACGTGCGGCTGCGGCCCGACACGCTGACCGCGCTGCTGCGGGCGCTCCGCGAGGACCCGAAGCTCGCGATCGCCTGCCCCGACCTGCTCGGCGCGCCCGACCCGTCCTACGTCGGCAGGCGCTACGACGAGCCGGTCGCGTCGATGGCGGGCGCGGCGATGCTCGTCGACGCGGAGGCCTTCACGGCGCTCGGCGGCTTCGACGACCACATCTTCCTGTACTCCGAGGACGCGGACCTCTGCTACCGCACGTGGCTCGCGGGCCGCGGCGTGGCGAAGGTCTGGGACGCCATCGGCGACCACCTCGCCCACGGCGCGGGCGGTGGCCGCCAGTGGAGCCACGAGCAGATCAAGAACGGGTTGTACGTGTTCTTGAAGCTGCGGAACAAGCGCTCGATCGTCCGCCACGGCGGCCGGATGGCGGTGAAGACCGTCGTCCGCGGCCTGCGCGGCCGCGACCCCCGCGTGCTCGGCGCGTGGTGGTCCAACCTCCGCGACCTCCCCGCGACGCTGCGCAAGCGCCGCCGCGTTCGCGGCGCCGCCGCGCCCGAGGACCGCGCGCGCCTCGACGCGCTCTGCCTCCAGCACGACTACTGGGTGCGCACGCACTACCGCCGCGAAGTCCTCGCGTCCGCGCGGCGCAAGCTGCGCCTAGGCCGCTAGGCCGCGCGGGGCGCCGCGCGGCGCCCGGGGTCGTCCGCCGGAGCACGGGCGGCTCGCTCGTCGTTCGTAAGGAGGTGCTCGCCCCGAGCACCCAGCTACGAGCGACCCGCCCTGTCGCGCGATCGAGGACGACCGTGCGCCCGCGGCCGCTAGGCCGCGCGCGCGGCGCCCAGCGCCGGCGCCAGGTGGCGCGCCAGCGCCTCGACGCTGTACTCCGCCTCCGCCAGCGCGCGTGCCCGCGCGGCCATCTCGGCGTCGCCGCGCTCCAGCAGGTCCACCAGCTCGTCCGCGAACCCGGCCGCGTCGGCGCCGAGGCGGAAGTGCGCGCCGGAGACGGCGTCGAGCCCGCGGGCGGCCACCGGCGTCGCGACGATCGGCACGCCGTAGGCCAGCGCCTCCACGAACTTCAGCGGCGTGCCCGCGCCCTCGGTCAGCGGGACCGCGACGACGGCGGCGCCCGCGTAGGCGTCGCCGAGCCGCTCGACGAAGCCCTGGACCTCGACCTGCGGCACCGCCGCGAACCGCGCCGGGTCGAGGCCGCGCCCGCACAGCCGCAGCCTCGCGTCCGGCCGCCGCGCCCAGACCGCCGGGAGCACCTGCTCGACCAGCCAGTCCAGCCCCGACCGGTTCGGGAAGTAGGTGAAGTCGGCGACCATCATGATGGTGTCGCCCGGCGTGCCGCGCGGGGGCTCGGGCGCGATGCCCGCCACGTCGGCGACGTTGGGCGCGTAGCGCAGCGCGGCGCCGGGCGCGAGGCGCCGCGCCTCGTCCATGTCGCGGCGGCTGACCATCCACGCCTCGGACGCCCGCCGGAGCACGCGCCGCTCGAGCAGCGCGAGCTCGCGGACCTGCACCCGCTGGCGCAGGTCGTTCGGCACGTAGGACGACTCGATGTTGTGGGTGTTGAAGATCACCGGCGTGCGTCGCGCGAAGGACATCAACATGACCATGGCGTTGATGTCGCCCGCGACGACCGCGCCGCGCTCGGGCGCCCGCGCCAGCCGCTCGGCCACCGCGAGCACCTCGGGCGAGCACGAGCGCGCGACGAGGTTCGGCATCGCCTGCGCGAGCTTCGAGGCGTACATCAACGCCCGGCGCGCCCCACGCGAGGGGACGATCTCGTGCAGCGTCACGCCCTCGGCCTCCACGAACTGCGGCGCGACCGGCTGGCCCGTGTGCGACACGTAGGTCATGTCCACCGGCCCGAGCTGCGCGAGCGCGCGCACGACCGTGTAGGTCCGCAGGTCCCGCCCGTTCTCCAGGACCGGCGCGTAGGTGGAGACGAAGAGCGTCCGCGCGCTCATCCGCGACCACGGCGCAGCGCGGCGAACCGCCGTCGCGGGCGCGCCGGGCGCGCGGGCAGCGGGGCGCCGCTGAGGATCGCGGCCGGGGCGTCGATCGTCAGCCACTGCTCGGCCCAGCCGTAGCCGGACTCCTCGAGCGGCGCGCGCAGGACCGGCGGGCGGCCGTCGGTGTTGTGGGCGTCGGTGGCCACGTCGTGGATCAGCTCGCGCTCGAGCGCCCAGTCGGCGTAGCGCTTGGCGGTCCGGCCGAAGCGGCCGGTCAGCGACGAGGCCGTCAGCGACGCCATCGTCCCGCCTGCCACGAGGCGCTCCAGCAGCGCGGGCTCGCGCAGGAACGCGGGCGAGCGCTCCGGGTGCGCCAGCAGGACGCGGAACCCCAGGCCCTGGAAGCGGCCGATCGTCTCGGCGAAGAACGGCGCGGCGTCGGCGAACGGGCACTCGACCAGCAGCGTCCCGCCGTCGCCCAGCTGGAGCGCGCGCAGCGCCTCGGCGTCGAAGCGGGCGACGTGGAGCAGGTCCAGCTCCGCGCCCGCGACGACCTCGAGCGCGATGCCCTCGCGGGCGATCGCGTCGGCGACGGTGGCGCGGACGGCGCGCAGCGACGTCGCGGTGTTGCCGGGGTAGCCGGGGTTGACGTGCGAGGTCGCCGCGACGGTCGTGACGCCCTCGGCGACCAGGGCGCGGGCCAGCGCGATCGCGGCCGGCTCGTCCGCGGGCCCGTCGTCGATGCCCGGCAGGAGATGGCAGTGGAGATCGATCACGCCGCCGACATGATGCCTGGCCGGGCCGTGCGCAGGCCCCCTCAGCGCGCTCGACGGCCGCGGATGGCGCGTCGCCGTCCGGCCGGCACGCGATGTCCGTCGGCGGACGTATCGGACAGGCGTCCACGATCTGAAGGCTTCTTCCAGCCTTGCACCGAACCCACCGATCCATGCTTTGCGCAGACCGCCGCCTGTGTCTGCCAGATCACCGCAACTCCACGACAAACGCACCCCCGCCGCGAGGCGGGTCCGCAAAGCCAGGGGCCTCACGCAGGTCGCCCAGCTCCCGAAGGAGCCCCCATGTTGTTCCGTTCCCCGTTGGATCGGCGCCCGGCCCTGCCGGCGCTGCTGCTCACCCTCGCGCTCGCCGGCGCCGCCCTGCCGGCCGCCGCCTCCGCCGCCCCGTCGGCCAAGGCCGCCAGCGCCACCTACCAGCGCGCCGACCGCGCGGTCGTCACCGCCGCCACCCGCGTCGCCCACTGCCAGGGCGACGCGACCGCCCCGCTGCCGCGCTGCACCTCCCTGAACCTCAAGCTGC
>Ga0247768_1000014_pt1 | contig 184749 bp, 178 predicted proteins | sample UWRJL016104C6_FD_179944 | JGI IMG/M metagenome (GOLD analysis project Ga0247768, IMG submission 179944) | Plant litter microbial communities from Arlington Agricultural Research Station in Wisconsin, United States - UWRJ-L016-104C-6 | ecosystem: Environmental > Terrestrial > Plant litter >... | reverse complement strand
GGTAATGGCGATGCCCACCGGGCCTTTGAAAGCACCGTTCCCGGTGCCTTCGGTGCCGCCGAAGCTGAACTTAGCCGCCCCGGTGGAGCTGAGCTCGTAAATCTTGTTCGTCTCGTACTCGTTCGCCCAGATGTTGCCGAAAGCGTCGATCGCCAGGCTCTGGGTGCTCCCGGTGGGGGAGCCGGCGGCGGTCCCGAGGTAGCTGCCGGTTTCCGAGAAGTGCCTGATCTTGCGAGTCGTGATGTCGCTCACCCAGACCGAGCCGTCTTTGGCGACCGCCATACCGTAGGGGGCTTCCAGGGGAGTGCCTTCGGGGCCGACCACTTGCCTGATGAAGGCGCCCTGAGCGCTGAACGCCTGCAGACGTTTGTTCCCATAGTCAGCAACCCAGACCGTTCCGTTCGGAGCGACCGCGATACCGCGGGGGCTGTTGAACTGCCCGGCAGCGCTGCCGGCGGCGCCGGTGGCGGTGCCGATCTGGCGGATGACCGTCCCGTTCTTGTCGTACTCGAGGACCCGGTTGTTGGTGATATCGGTAATCCAAACGTTGCCGCTGGCATCCACAGCAGCACCGAGGGGACGCTGCACTTGGCCGGTACCCGATCCGACGATGCCGAACGGAGCCTGGGCGGTGGCGGTCGCATCATCGCCATCGGTGGCGCTGTAATTGAGGGTGTAGCTTGCCTGCTGCGTTCCGACTTTCGCCTGTTCGGTCAACGAGCCGCTGAGTTCGAGTCTTGGCGCGGTGCGGTCGACTTTGATCCGGCTTTCGCCCACGCTAGACCAGTGCCCGACAGGATCTACACCGTAGATCTGCACCCAGTTTTCTCCTTGGGCGATCTGTGCGGGGCTGTAGCTGATCGGCGTTTTGGACTGCGTCGCCGTCCGAGGACAAGGGTTGATCGCAGCACCAGAACAAGCCTGATAGATGCTCGTGTGCTTGATGGGAGTCGTAGCTTCCCCGGTCCCGCCAACAGCAGCTGGGTATCGGAGTCGCAGTTCTCGGACACCGAGACCTGGGTCACTGATCTTGTAGTTGATTGCCGGACCCGCGGCGGAGCTGACCCAAGTCGGGATGCTGCCCAGTTCTCCGAACGCAGGCGAGTCTTTGTCGGTGACTTCGACGCTTGCCTGCTTGTCGTTGACATAACGAAGCTGATTGTTGAAGGAGGTTCGGGTCGCGATTCCAAAGCCACCCAGCTTGGCGTCGACCACTTCGTTGGGATTGCTCAGGTCGTAGACCCAGTTGACATCGGTGGCCTGACCTTCGCTGCCGTATCGTGCGCCGTAGGAGACGAATGCGTTTTTATAGTCGTCCCAAAGACCAACATACATAAAGGGATCAGACTGATAGGGAGCATTTTCCATCGGCATCATGAATCTGAGGTTCCAGAGTTTCATGTCCCTGATGTAGGACGTTGGCTTGCCAAAGCCCCCACTCTGGTCTTCCCAGTAGCGGGGGACAAAGTAGTTGAAATAGGCCTGGTTACCCGCAGAGGTTGCGCCCTGCTCAGCCCGGGCCGTGAGTCCTTCTTCGAGCGCCGTCGAGAATCCCGGATTTGAGAAGGGCTTCCAGTCGCACATACATCCAGTTTCCGGAGAGGTCGAAAAATTGTAGTTCTCGAACAGCGGATCGACAAGAACGGGATAAGCGACGGCAGGATCTGGGTCGACGGTTATTCGGATCGAGTCTCCGTCTACTTCAAGAACTGCTGGCACTGCTGCCCCTTCCGCATCGACAGCCGATGGCGGCGGCACCGCGAGAACGGCGTGCCCGTCGCTATTAACAGCCTCGGCTCCCCCTTCATTGGTTGCGCGAAGGTGGAGGTTTGCCGGAAGATCCAGATTGTAGGTCTGAGTCTGCGGCGAATCGGCAGATCGAAGCTGGGTGTAAGTCTCGACCCCCAGGCTCGTCGGCGTGATCACGAGATCGCTGTCGTGTGCGACGTTAGGGAAGAAGGCTGAGGCATCGCCTGCCAGTGAGGAATCGCGTTGCCCCTGACCGGAAACCACGTTGATCGCAATTTCGGATTCCGGGAAGGTGATCCCTTCGGAGAGTTCGGTCGGGATCTCTATGGGGACGAGGGGGTTTTCGGGCTCGAGGTGCCCTTCTACTCCTTCGAGGTCGAGGTCGACCTCTTCCTTTTCCCCGTTGTCGTTTTCAATGCGAAGAGGCAGAACGGAGGAGAGAAGACCCGCAGGGCTGCCCTCAGAACCGCCGCGGGGAGCCACGACAGCCACGTGGTCAGAGCGAAATTCTTCGACGTCGATTTCATCGAGCGCCCGGGCGGGGCCTTCAAGAGAGGAGCCAAATACTTCTTCCAGGACCGCTTCGGCTTCTGGACGCCCGAGCGCTTCCAGTTCTTGAGGGGTCAGTTCCGTCCCCGACGGTTCTGGCGTCGTAACCGGAGTGGCGCTGGCAGTCGCGTCCGCGAGGCTGCCGGGGGACGCGGCAAAGGTATCGAAGGCAGTCCCACCTTCTCCGGTGCTTGATTCAGCAAATGCGACTGAAACGACAATAGATCCCATCAACACCATCACGGCGATGCAGACCATCGCTGCTCTGGAATGCACTCTAAAGCCGCCGCCCCTTCCATCGCTGTGGGCGCTGCTGGTCGACTGTCCTTCATGGGTCGACACGGTTGGTTCGGGACGCAAGCTGGTTCCTTTCGTGGTTCTAGACGAGATCGGAACCCGCGATACCAAGCGCGTACCGAATGAGTAGCGGTCGGCACCGTACATGAACTGACGAAGGCGTCAGTACCCAAAATTATGAGGTTAGGTTGTTAACCGGTGCGGCCTCTTTTTTTTGGTCGAGACACTGTTAGACACGGTGTCCGGCCGCCTGTATGCGCCACTTTTGTACGAGCTAGCTGACGGTGTGGCGGAACACGCCGGATCATGTGGGCGCCTTTAGACAAGGTGTTATCCAAGACGAATGGAGCAATTCGAGGCCGGAAATCGAACAGCGGTTTGCCAAACAAGTCTCTTCAGAGCCCAGCTAGTGGCCTATCCCGAGCGAATTCGAGCGCTCCGCGATACGGTCTGGGCCTAACCGGAGCCTCCGCTGTGCGGCCTCAAGCCGTTGTTGAACACGGGCTTGTTCGGCCCTAGCTGATGCCGTTCGAGGCTCTCGACCAAGCGGGTTCTCCCGGTCGCGTACGTTGTGCCTGAGCCGGTAGGTGCAGAGCGAATGGGCGGCGCCGTTCCAGACATTCCGCGCGGCCTCGTCTTTCGGGAACGGGCCGAGCGCCTTGTGGAGGACGTGGGACTCCCCCTGACGGCCGGCGGTGACCTCCTGCCGGGCCAGGACGTTGATTCGCCGGTCGATCAGAGCGGCCTCGAGCCGATCGCGAGCGGTTGCCGGCGTCGGCTCGGTGATCGGCGAGGGCTCGGGCGGGCTACGGCGGTCCTCGATGTTGCGGGCGAGTCGCTCGGCGGTTTTGGCCTCCTTGGCTCGCAGCTGCGCTACGTCGCCGGCAGGGCCGACGCCCATCCTTTCGGTCGCCTCCCGCTCGGCAGCGAGAGTTTTCAGCCATTCGTGGTCTCGTCTGATTTCACGGTCAAGGGTGTCCCGACGGCTGGCGACGGGATCGGCGTTGCGGGCTTCTTCGGCCAGCTCGGCGCGGTGAACCGCGAGCGCCGAAGATGACATGGTCTCGATTTCAGCCCGGACGGGCGGCCTCGGTCGCCGGGACGTCGGCTCCCTCGCGCTCGATCGACTGCCGGACGTCATGAAGGCTGTCGAGAACCTCTCGGCGACCCGGGCCGAGATCGGGGTCAAGCAGGTCGGTGGCGGCGACCGTGTAGACGTTTGCGAACTCGCGGCCGCGGCTCAGAGCGACCAGCTGATGTGGTCGGTAGCCCGGCAGACATGGGCGAAAAGACCGCCCGGGCCGATAGCCCCGATCTGCTGGCCGTCGCCGATCATCGCCAGCTTGCCGCCGCATTCGATCACGAATCGGCGCAACTCGGCGAGGTCGAAGGTGCTGGTGACGTTGGCCTCGTCCAAGACGACGATCGTGCCGTCGGGCAGGCGTTCTCCCGAGCTCTGCGTAGTCCAGCACCGGTTCTACTCGCTTCTGAGTCCCGTCGGGCCGTTCCCGAAAGCGCGTGTCCGGACGGGTGAGGAGCCGCCGACCGTCCTGCGGGCTACGCCCCTCGGATCTGTCGAGTGGGGTACCGACCGCTCAGCAGGCCTTCAGTTCATCCTGCCCACCAAATAGCTCGATGGTCGCGACGAGGTAATAAGTCAGCAACCCCAACCCCGCTGCCAGTTGATTGATCTCGATAAGGCTGGGGATGTAGTCACCTTCCTCGATTTTCGCCACCACAGCAGCGTCAAGGTCTGCACGCTCCGCAAGCGTCTCTTGGTCGATGGCGATGACCTCCCGTAGGCTTCGCAAAGCTTCTGCGGAACCTGCCGAAAGTGAACTAGGCGTCAGCGGTTGTCGCTGCATCTGAGTAGGTCATGCCTCAGACGGGAAGCTGCTTCCCAATCACGAGTGGGACGATTGCACTCATGAGGTACGGACGTCATCGGCCGCCAGAGCTGCGCGAACCCACGCATTCCTTCGGAGTCCGTCAGTAAGCTCGTAAAAGTGAGCTACGCTCCCGCGAACAGCTTCTTCCTCTCTGAGCTCGATGATGTTCTTCTCGGCCAGCACGCGGACGTGGTAACCGACGTTCGGAAGTTTCATTCCTAATCGGTCCGCGAATTCTCTTGGGGAGATTGGGCGCTGGTCTTCGAAGAAGATCCTCAAAAGGCGTATTCGCGTATCGTGGTTGAGCACTGACACGAGGTCCTCGCGAGTGAAGTCACGCTTGCGACTCTTTCGTGCCTTTCGACGCTTAGAGGTTGGTTGATCCGTCTGTCCCTTCTTGGTCATACCACGCTGCCCCTTTCGCAGTGAAATGAGGTTTTAGGATGTTTCTGACGGCTCTTCATCGCCTGGAGAAAGCCTGGCCGGGTCACGCGGTCGATCCGAACGCTTGCTGAGGATCATCGGGTGGCCCCTCGACCCGATCCGGCGGTCCCATTTAGTGCTCGCCACGGGAATCGCGTGCGGCGGAGGCAACGGCGATGACGCTGCACCTCGCGTAACTTCGAAATTGCAAAGAGACCTTCCTCTTAAATCTGGCGAACCCGCTCGCCTTTTATGTCGAGTTCTTCTCCGATCTCTTGGTAGGTGTGGTGCTCGCCATCCCACATTCCGGAACGCATCCGGAGAACGTGGGCTGTGCGAGGAATCAAATCGGTCAACTCGGGCTCACCGAAAGTGTCGAGCGTCACTCGTGGGAGGCTCTGGCCGTTCATCAGCTCGAACTGGGAGATCCGAAGGCGACGGTGCGCCTACGGGAATCGGCGGCAACCCTTCTGAAACCGTAATCGCGGTGACGGCCGGCGGGGGTAGTAACGCCGAAAGCGGCTCCAAAGGAGGGAACTCGAACGATCACGGACACAGGGTAATTGTCAAAACGTTCGTCAATTACACAAAGGGCCCGAAAACGCTCATCCGGACCGGGTCCAAAGAGCTGCGGTCAACTCGTTCTACGTCGTGACCGCCAACAGCTTTACCACCCTCATCGCGACAAGAGCGACGAGGCAGCGGGCAAGGGGCGGGGGCGGCTATCTCAGCTGGTTGGGCTCGCTTGGGGAAGGCGACTCGTAGCCCAGAAGGGAAAAGCTAAACCAAAAAGACTGCGAAGAGGGATTGGCGACGGACTCCTCCTTCAGGTCTTCAAGTTCGGTACTGGCACGTCGGAGGATTTGTACTGCCCGCCCCCAGTCCGAGTCGTCGAGTTTCAACCTGTGGTTAGCGATCACTCGGTCCAGACGCTTTTCGAAAGTTCCGCTGGCTAAAGCCTGCTGGGCCAGTTCGAATGCTTGACCAAATGCCTTAAGACTGATTCCTAGCCTGGTACGGAGGCTGAGTTTTTCCCAGTCCTCGTAGTCGAGCAGCACCTTCATGATTCCTCTATAGACCTTTGCGAAGGTTCCTCGTACGGGCTGTTCTTCCACCAGCTCTATGCATTCGAGGTCGTCGAGCACACTGAAGTGGTAGTTGACCGTATTTCGAGGTTCCCCTATCTCTTTAGCGACTTGTGAAGCGGTAGCCGGTGCGTCATTGAGTCGAGCGAGAATGGTGGCCCGCAGTGGATGGCTGAGCGCTTTTTCGAGCTTCTCGGTCATTTCGGGCCGGAACTCCTGAACCCGTTTTCGCTTCTTCCCCATTTCGGGCCACTCCTTCCGGCACCGTGCCGGCGTTTGACGACTTGGGCAAGCGAGATTACTCAGGCATAAACGTCTAAGCAAGCTTTTGTCCGATCAAAATAGTTGGACTTGACGAAGTCTTTGACTCGTCAATTCTCCCGTCGAAAACTTGCGCTCGGGCTCTGGCGCCTTGCCGGAGCGATCCAACCGACGCAAGGGAGGTGACGGGAATATGAAGATCGCTAGCGAGAACGCAACGATCCCGGTGATTAGCCTCACCAAGATGAGCTAGGCCCGTAGGGGATGCGCTCGATTGCTGAGCGCATCCCCCGCCCGTTGCTTCCTTGCCTAGAGGCGACAACCAAGGGAAAGGGGACGGTGGATGGACATGCCCGCTTGTCCCCTGGCCCCAAGCGCCCCCTCCGACCCCTGGCCGCACCACGATCCTTCGGCGAAGGGAAGGGGAAGGGGAAGGCGTCGCGATTGAGACCCTTCCTGGTTTCCGTGGACTTCAGTTGACCCCCCGAACCAGATCACCGGATCAAGGCCCGATCCCGCCGACGAAGCGAATTCTGGCTCTGTAGGCGGTCTGCGACCAATGCCCCCGGCGGGACTCAAACCCGCGCCGCGCGGCTTAGTAACCCGCCGGGTGTCGCGCCACGAAACCTTCTGGGCTGTCCACCCAGGGGTTGTGCCAGCGCGGGCCGGGGCCGCCGACCGTGTCGAAGGCGATGCCGGCGACGACCATCCAGGCGTGGCCGGAGTTGGCGTAGACGGTGATCCACTGGCCCGGGCCCGGTTCGCCCCAAGTCTCGAGGCCGGTCGAATCGAGCGGGCTTTCGAGGAAGCCGCCGCCGTGGAGCGCGTAGGAGACCGCGCCCGAACAGTCGTAGCCGGAGGATTCAAAGGAGCCGTGGCCGCCGCCCCAGATATAGGGGGTGGTGGCGATCGCGTTACCGGCGGAAATCACTTCCTGGACCGCGGCCGGGGCCGAGGCCGGGGCGCTCGCTTCGCTTTCGCTCAAGACCTGCGCTTCCTGGCCGGGGTTGAGCGGCGCCGGCATCAAGCCGGTGGTCGCGTCGCCGCCTTCGGCCGCGACCTGTTCGGAGATCGAGGCGAGGTTGCTAGAGAGCGCGCCTTCGCGCGATTCGAGCTCTTCGAGGTCTTCCTGTCGCTGCGCCTGTGCCGCCTTCAGTTCGAGCCAGCCGGCCTTCGCGTCCTTGCGGGCGGCGCTGACCGCTCGCTCCTGGGCGGCGATCGCGTCGCGCACTTCTTCGATTTCGGCCCGCTGCTCGTCGAGCTTTTCAACCGCGCCGCGGACTTCGTTGCGGAGGCTCTTCACCCGGTCGACGACGGCGTCGTCGTAGTCCTGGATCTGGCGCACGTATTCGGTCTGTGCTGCCATCTCCGACCAGTCTTCGGATTCGAGGATCGCGTTCAGCAGGTCCGGCGAGCCGGCCTCGTAGATCGCGACGACCCGACCGCTGAGGACGCCGAGCGCCTGCTTCAGCTTCACCCGTACCCGCTGCAGGTGCTCTTCTTCGGCTTCCAGGGCGGCGGTCGCGCGGTCGAGCTGGGCCTGCTTTTCGGCCAGTTCGGCCTCGATCGCTTCCTGTTCCTGGCGCAGCCGCGAGACTTCGCCGAGCTTCGCGTCGATCGCCTGGTTCTGTTCGGCGATCGTTTCCGCCAGCGAGCTCGACTGTTCCCGCACCCCCTCGAGCTTGTCCCGCGTCGCTTCCAGCTTTTCCTGCGGCGTCTCCGCCGGCGCGCTCCCCGCCCACGAGCCCGCCAGCAGGCAGAGCCCTGCCAAAAGCAGCGCGGCGAGGATCAGGGCACGGCGCTTAACCGTGCTCGTGGAGGCACTAAACAGCACGGCGGCGCAGGCTAGCGAAGCGCCTGCGCCGCCTTACAGGTGGTCGATAATCCGCAAGTTTCCTTGCACTTGCAGGACTTTTCAGGCGTGCGTCAAGCCAGCAGCTTCTGCTTTGCCTGGTCGAACTCCGCCTGCGACAGGTCGCCTTTGGCTTTCAGCTCGGAGAGCTTGTGGAGTTCGTCGGCCGGCGAGCCGGAGCTGGCCTGCTCGCGGACGTATTCGTCGAAGTGCTTTTTCGCGTCGGCCTGGGCTTTGATCGTGCGGTCGCGCATCCCCTCGCCGCGAGCGATCAGGTAGATCAGCGCGGTTAAGAACGGGATGAAGACGAGGAAGAGCACCCATGCCGCCTTTGCCCATCCCGAAATTTCATGGTCGCGGAAGAGATCGCTGAGGATCGTGATCAAAATCCAAATCCAGACCACGAAGAAGAAGATCTCGAGTGCTACGAGGAGGATTTCCCCGAAGCTGATATCGGCGAGCGGCATTGCGCTCCTTTCGGTTGACGACTGGGGTACGCGGAGATTCGCGGTTAAGAGACCCTATGTAATTCCGGAAGCTAAGCGCCACTCCTGCCGGCGGCATCCGAAGTCAACCTCATGAAGAAAAGGACGATCGCGACCGAGGTGGCGAGGTTGAGGCTGGAGACGCCCTCGCGCATTGGGATCGCGACCCGCGCCTCGGCCCGCTCGAAGACCTCGCTGCTAAGCCCGTGGCGCTCGGTGCCGAAAGCGAGGATCGCCCGCGGCGGCACCAGGCCCGGCGCCAGCTCCTCCCCATCGGGGTCGATCGCCAGCAGCGGCCGGTCGCTGGGCGGCAGCGAGTCGACCCGGGCGACTGGGAGCGCGAACTGCAGGCCGGCAGCGCCGCGAACCGCGTCGGGATGCCAGGGGTCGTTTTCGCCGCTGGCGATCACCGCCGCCGCGCCGCCGCCCGCGGCGACCCTGATGCAGGCGCCGATGTTGCCCATGTTGCGTGGCTGCTCGAGCAGGATCGCCGGCGCCGGCGCCGGGTCGGCGAGCGCTGCCGCGAGATCAACCTGGGGCCGACGGGCGATCGCGACGACGCCGGTGTGCGGGACCAGCGGCACCAGATCGGCCAGCGTCTCCTTGTCGACTTGCTCGACCCGATCGGCGAGCTGACCCGCTAAGTCCGGCGCCAAATCGGCGGCCATCGCGTCGAGCGAGGCGGGGTCGACCGCCACCGCCTCGACCAGCTCGGCGCCGAAGCGCAGCGCGTGCTTGAGCGCGTGGAAGCCCTCGACGACGGTCAGCGCCGGGTCGCGGCGGGCGGTACGAAAGCGAACGGCGCGCTCATGCTCTTCCCGGCCCATCGCCGAATCATTACCGGCCAGCGGCGATCGAGGCGAGGACGCCCGGGCCGGCTAGGCGGGCACGCCGGCCATCGCCAGCTGGTCCCGCCCCCCGGCCTTCGCCAGATAGAGGGCCGCATCGGCACGGCCGAGCAGGTCGTCGGCGCTCTCGACGGAATCCCAGCAGGCGAGGCCGGCGGAGCAGGTCTGCTCCATCGGCGTTCGCTCGCGCAGCCGCTCGACCACCTCCGCCGCCTCATCGGGGCTGGTCCGGGGCAGCAGGACCAGGAACTCCTCGCCGCCGAAGCGGACGATCGTGTCTTCGCCGCGCAGGGCGCCGTCCCAGGCGATCGCGCACTCGCGCAGGACCTCGTCGCCGGCGAGATGGCCGTGGGTGTCGTTGTAGGCCTTGAAGTGGTCGATGTCGATGATCGCGAGGCAGAGTGGCTCCTCGGAGCGGCGGGCGCGGGCCATATCCCGCGGCAGTTGCTCCTCGAGGGCGCGCCGGTTCGGCAGGCCGGTCAGCTGATCGTGGATCGCCATTTCCCGCACCTTGCCCAGCAGCTCCTCGCGTTCGCCCTCGATCTGCTTCAGCTCGGTGACGTCGGTGGCGCGCGCGTAGATCAGGGACTCGTCCGGCGAGAGCTGCGAGCTCCAGCGCAGCCAGTGCCAGGTGCCGTCCTTGGCCAGGTAACGATTTTCGAAGCTGGTGGTCTCGCCGCCCTCGAACAGGGCGGCGGCCTCGGCTTCGGTGCGCTCGCGGTCGTCGCTGTGGACGCGCTCGATGAACGGGACCGAGCGCAGCTCCTCGACGCTGTAGCCGAGCTGCCGGGACCAGGCGTCGTTCAGCTCGACGAAGTAGCCGTCCATGTTGGCGGTACAGAGCATGTCGCGGGAAAGCTCGAAGAAGCGGCGGGCGCGCTCATCGGCGCGGGCGCGGCGGGCGACGATCTCGGTCGTCAGCATCATCACCACGCCAAGCGAGACGAGGGTGAACAGCCAGCGGGTCAGCGGCGAGTAGCCGACGGTGCTGGGGATGAAGAAGAGGACGACGCCGTAGACGAGGAGCAGCCAAGCGAAGTGGGCGGCGGCGATCCGGCGGGGGAAGAAGTAGGCGGCGATCAGGGTCGACCAGACGAAGATCGTCCCGTACTGGCCCGCGGCAATGCCGGACTCGTAAATCAGCAGGCCGGTGAGGCCGACGGTGACCGCGAGGATCGCGTGTACAGCGCCCCTGGGAATGCGAGAGACGAAGAACGAGCAGAGCAGGCCGGCCAGAGCCATGCCGGCAGCGATTGTGATCAGGGCGACTTCGTTGCCGCCGCTCGGGTGCGGAAGAACTAGCGAGAGGGCGACTAGCCCGGCGCCGGCGATCAGCAGCGCGGCCCCGGCGCGGATTGCCGAGCTGCCGCGCTCGGCGAGCCGTACCCGATTTTGGGGAGACGCCATGCCGGGAGCATCGGCAAACGCAGGTGTTTCCTTAACCCTGCTGCGAAATTTGTCAGTCGCGGACGACCTGGAACTGGCTCATCAGGCCGTGGTCCTCGTGATCGAGCATGTGGCAGTGGACGACGAATTTGCCGGTGTAGTCGGTGAAGCGGCCGGCGACGAGGATCTTTTCGTTCGGGAAGAGGAAGAAGGTCTCCTTGAGACAGTCTTCCCAGGGCGGCGGTTTGCGCCCGTTGCGCTCGAGCAGGTACCAGTCGGTGTGGTGCAGGTGCATGACGTGGGCGACGTTCGTCTTGTTGACGAACTCCCAGGTCTGGACGCTGCCGAGGCGCGGCCTCGCCTCGACATAGGCGGGGTTGAAGGTGCGGCCGTTGATGCGCCAGGTGGTTTTGAAGAAGCCGCCGATCGTGATCGCCCAGCGGTGGTCGGGGGTACGCCTGGCCTTGCGGGTCCAGTCGGGGAGCGGGCGCAAGTGACGGGGGATGCGGGTGCGATCGGGAAGGCGCTCGCCGCTGACCCGGAACTGCATCAGGGCGCCGCCGTAGGTGCGAGCGCCGGCGGGGTTGCGGCCCGAGTGGCGCGCCGTGCTGCGCAGCTCGACCGTCTCCCCCGCGTGGCCGGCGAAGTCGACGATCACCTCAACTCGCTCGGCCGGGCCGAGGAGGATTTCGCGGCGGCGGATCGGCTTCGGCATCAGCCCACTCTCGGTCGCGATCTGGACCAGGTGGGCGCCGTTCGAAAGCTGGAGGTTGTAGCTGCGGAAGGAGGAGACGTTGAGGATCCGCAGCCGGTAGCGGCGCGGGGTGACCGGGTGGTGGGGCATGAAGGCGCCGTTGACGAGAACGGCCTCGCCGAGGATCCCGTCGTCAGGCGGGCGGCGGTTGGTGAAGGGGTCGGTGAGCTGGTTCTCGTGGTCGAAGCTACGGTCGGCGATCATCAGCGGCAGGTCGCGCTCGCCGCGCGGCAGCGGCAGCGCCTCGTCGAAGCCGTCGTCGACGATCCACATCCCGGCGAGGCCCTTCCAGCTGTGCGGAGCGGTACGGTCGAGCCGATGGTCGTGGTACCACTGGAAGGCGGCGCGTTCGGGATGGCCATCCTCCATCAGGTCGTAGACGTAGGTTTTGCGTCCGCCCGGCTCGAGCAGGAAATCGTTGCCGGAATCGCGGGCCGAGAGGCCGCGAGGGATCTGGCAGTAGTAGGAGGTCGGCTGGTGTTTGGTCAGGCCGCCGGGATAGCCGTCGAACTGGGTGCGGTTGTGGCCGCCGTGAAGGTGGATCGAGAGCTCCCCCACCTTCGCCGGCAGTTCGTGGTGAAAGGTGACGCGGGTGCGGCGCCCGGCGCGGCGGCGGATCGTCGGCCCCGGGAAGCTGCCGCCGAAGGTCCAGAGGCGAGTCTGGCGGCCGGGGAGGATCTGCTGCTCGGCCGCGCGGATCGGGACGTGGATGTGGTCGCCGTCGAGGACCGGCGGGATCGGCAGCCGCTCGCGGAACGGGACCGCGGCGAGCGCCGGTGGCGGTTCGGTCGAGAACGGCAGCGGCCCGCCGCCCTTGCCCCGCAGGGGCAGAAGGACGGCGAGGGCGCCGCCGCCGAGGGCGCCGAGGAAACCTCGGCGCCCCAGACGGTGCGGAACTGAGGGCTGTCCAGCCGTTGCCGGGACCTAGGCGGTCGGGGCGACCGGCGCGATGACCTTGACCTGCCCGTGCATGAACGGGTGGACCGCGCACATGAAGTAGAGCGTGGTGCCCGCTTCAGCGGTCACTTCCTGGGTGACGCTGGTGCCGGCTTTCTTTTCGCCGGTGAACCAGGAGTCGCCCTTCTTGCCGGTGGCGTCACCCTCCGTGCTCCAGCCAGCGGGACCGGCCTTGACGAGCGGGGTGGTGATTTTTTCGGTTTTCGGGTTGAACCCGTGCCACTTGGCGATCGCGAAGCAGATCTTTTTCGGCGTGAAGCAGGTGTTCTGCGCCTTCCGGGTCTTCGGGATCGAGCCCTTGGTGACCAGCGAGAAGGTGTGCGGGCCGACCTGTTTCGGGTTCGTCTTGTTGAGGACCTCCAGCTGGTCGCCGACGGTGACCGTTTCGGGGGCGACGAACTGCAGCTTGCCCTTAGTCAGCGACATCGTGATCACGTCGGTGTTCCCAGTCGGCGTGACGGTCGTTTCAGCGGCGCCGGCGAGGCCCGAGCTACCGAAGACGATGGTGAGCGCGGCCGCCGGGACCGCGATGGCCAGGGCCCGCAGACGGGCGCGGCGTGAAAGCTTGCTATGCAAAACGTGCCTTTCTACTTAGTGGTGAAACCTGTTCCCTGAGCCGCCAAGAGTACCCTCTGGAGCGGTGGCCACGTTCCTTCACACCTGCTATCGGATCGGGAACATTGACCGGTCGGTCGCCTTCTACGAGAAGCTCGGCTTCGAGGAGGTACGGCGGATGCCGATCGGCGACGAGGCGATCAACGTCTTTATGGCCCTGCCCGGCGAAGACCCCCGCCTCGAGCTCACCTACAACCACGGCGTCACCGATTACGAGCACGGCACCGGCTACAACCACATCGCCCTTCTCGTCGACGGCAACCTCGACGACACCCTCGCTCAGCTAGCCGAGCTCGGCATCGACCCCGAAAAGCCCCCCTACCGCCCCGGCGGCCGCACCGAAGGTCACCGAATCTGCTTCGTCCGCGACCCCGACGGCTACCGAATCGAGCTGATCGGGGAGTGACGACTCCGAAGTTCGCCCCGCTATAGCGAGGTCAAGTTCGGAGTCGTGATCAGCCGGGGCTGATGCCGCCGCCGGCTGAGGGCGGGGCGGCGGGTTCGGGCTGTGGTTCGGGTTCTGGGGCCGGTTCTTCTTCGGCGGCTTCTTCGCCTTCGGGCTTGTCTTTACCCGACTTTTCTTCGTCTTCTTCTGCTTCTTCGCCTTCGTAGCTTTCTTCTTCTTCGTAGCCGTTGTCATAGCTCGAGGAAGAGGTGTGTTCGCTGTCGAGGCCTTCGAGTTCGGGTTCGGGGGCGCTTTCGAATTCGGGGCAGTCGCCTTCTACCGCGGATTCCATGTAGGCGCGCCAGATCGGGCCGGCGGTCGGGCCGCCGAAGCCGGTTTCTTCGCGGCTGGTCGGGTGGCCGACCCAGACCGCAGTCGAGAAGAGGGGCGTGTAGCCGACGAACCAGGCATCGGAGAGGCCCTCGGAGGTCCCGGTCTTTCCGGCCTCCGAGGAGCAGCCCATGGAGGTGTAGCCGGCGCCGGTGCCCTGCGTGATCACGCCCTCGAGGACCCGCGTCACCTCGTATGCCTCGCCCGGAGTCAGCACCCGTTCGCCCTTGTCCTTCTCGAAGTCGTCGACCTTGTGATTGGGGAATTCGACCCGGCTGACAGCGGTGGCGTCGTGGTGGATACCGCCGTTGGCGAGGGTGGCGTAGGCGTCGGCCATTTCTAGCGGCGTAACGCCGATCGCGAGACCGCCGATCCCCTCCGCAGGCACCGACTGCAAGGGTGATTCGATGCCCATCTCGTGGGCGGTCTTGGTCACTTCTTCGGGGCCGACATCGAGGTCGAGCTGGGCGAAGACGACGTTGACCGAGGCCCAGGTGGCACTTTCGAGGTCATAGGTGCCGCCCCCCTCGCCCTCGGAGTTGTTCACCGTCCAGGTGCCGCCGCCGGGGATTTCCAGGGTCTTCGGGGAGGTGCCGTCGTAATAGGTGGTGGCGGGATCGATCCCCTCTTTGATCGCGGTGGTGAGGACAAAGGTCTTGAACGAGGACCCGGGCTGGCGGTGGGCCTGCCAGGCGTAGTTGAACTGCGATTCGTCGGCGTAGCCTTCGGTTGAGGCGAGGGCGACTATCGCGCCGGTGTCGGGGTCGACGGAGGCGAGCCCCGCCGCGGGCCCCCCTTCCGGATAGCAGGCGCTGCAGTAGTTTTCGACCGCGTATTCGGCCTTCGCCTGCAGGTCGGGGTCAATCGTCGTGTAGGCCTTGAGGCCGCCTTTGCGGACGGTGTTGATCCCGTATTTGTCGATCAGTTCGTTCTGGACCATGTCGAAGAGGAACGGGTCCTTGATCACCTGGTACTTGTCGCCGGGATTGAGGCCGAGGCCGCGGGTCTTCGCTTCCTGGTATTCCGTGCCGGTGATGTAACCCTGTTCCTGCATCACTAGCAGCACCTCGTTGCGCCGCTTCAGCGCCGCCTTCGGGTCGAGGAAGGGGTTGTATTCGGAGGGCGCCTGCGGCAGACCGGCGAGCAGCGCCGCCTGGACGAGGGTGAGCTTCTTTGCTGGCTTGCTGAAGTAGGTCTGCGAGGCCGCCTCGGCCCCCACCGCCGTCTGCCCTTCGACCGTCCCGTACGGGGCGCTGTTGAGGTACTGGGTGAGGATCCAGTTCTTGCCGTGGGCTTCCTCGAGCTCGACCGCCAGCGAGGCTTCGATCAGCTTTCGCTTCAGCGTGTTTTCCGGGTTGTGGATGTAGAGGTTGCGGACCAGCTGTTGGGTGATCGTCGAGGCACCCTGGACGGCGGCGCCGGCCTGGATGTCCTTCCAGGCGGCGCGGGCGATGCCCTCGTAGTCGAGGGCGCCGTGGTGGAAGAAGTTCTTGTCCTCGATCGCGATCGTCGCGTCGCGCAGCACCTGCGGCTGCGACTTTTCCGGCAGCGGCTGGCGCACGTTTTCGGAGCGGATGAAGCCAATCAGGCTGCCGTCAGCGGCGTAGATCGCCGAGGAGCGGCCCTTCTGCACCGGCTTCAGGCTCGAAAGCGGCGGCGCCGAGTTGTAGATGTTGAGCGCCCAGGCCGCTGCGATGCCGCCAGCGATCGCCACAAGAGCGAGGAGGATTCCCAGCGGGATCGCGATCTTGTGCCAGATGGGATGGTGCGGCTTCCGTCGCCGCCTGCGGACCCGCGTGGCCATGCGCTGCGGATTGTAGGGACGTGCGCGGCTCGGCACTCGCGGCGTCTTGAGCGCGCAAGCCCGGTTGCCGTCGAATAGGCTCGCGCCCGCAGGCGGCATCACCAAGGGAGAGGAACAGACGTGAAACTTGTAATCGGGATTGTGCGCCCCGAGCAGGCGAACCAGGTCCTAGAGGCGCTGCACCGGGCCGAGGTCCGCGGCTTCTCGATGAGCCGGGTCCAGGGCCACGGCGGCGAGGTCGAGCGGGTCGAGACCTACCGCGGCACCACCGTGCAGATGGGCCTCTCGGAGAAGGTCCGCTTCGAGGTCGCGGTCTCCGACTCGTTCGTCGACAAGGCCGTGGCAGCGATCTGCGAGGGCGGGCGCACCGGCGAAGTCGGCGACGGCAAGATCTTCGTCGTCCCACTCGACCACGCGGTGCGTATCCGCACCGGCGACAGCGACGAGGGCGCCGTGACCCCGGTGAGCCGATGAACACCGGGATCGACACCGGCGACACCGCCTGGATGCTGATCGCGACCGCGCTGGTGCTGATGATGACGCCGGCGCTGGGTCTCTTCTACGCCGGCCTAGTGCGTTCGAAGAACACGCTCAACACCTTCATGATGAGCATCGCCGCGATCGCCGTGGCGACGGTGACCTGGGCGGCGGTCGGCTACTCGCTCGCCTTCGACGGCAGCGGCGACCTAATCGGCGGCCTCGGCAACGCCTTCCTCCAGGGCGTCGACTTTGCCCCGCGCGAAGGGACCGCGATCCCCGAGCTCGTCTTCTTCGCCTTCCAGGCGACCTTCTGCATCATCACCGTGGCGCTGGTCTCCGGTGCCGTGGTCGAGCGGATGCGCTTCGGCGCCTTCCTCGTCTTCGCGGCGCTCTGGTCAGTGCTCGTCTACGCCGTGCTCGCCCACTGGGCCTTCGGCGGCGGCTGGCTGATCTCCGGCGGCACGCTTGACTTCGCCGGCGGCGTCCCGGTCGAGATGGCCTCCGGCTTCTCGGCCTTGGCGGCGGCGCTGGTCGTCGGCGCCCGCAAAGAGTGGGGACGGCAGGCGCTGCTGCCTCACAACGCGGTCTACGTCCTGCTCGGGGCCGGGCTGCTGTGGTTCGGCTGGTTCGGCTTCAACGGCGGCAGCGGCTTCTCGACCGGCGACCCGAGCGTGCTCGCCTTCACCAACACGCTCCTCTGCCCGGCCTGCACGCTGGTCGTCTGGTTCGCCCTCGACCTGATCCGCGGCCGCAAAGTCACCGCGATCGGTGCCGCCACCGCGATCATCGTCGGCTGCGTCGCGATCACCCCGGCGGGCGGCTACGTCAGCCCCGGCTGGGCGATGCTGCTCGGCGCTCTGGCGGCGCTGCCGAGCTACGCGATCATCGTTTGGCGCACGCGGACCCGGGTTGACGAGACCCTCGACGTCCTCGCCGCCCACGGCACCGCCGGCTTCTTCGGGATCCTCTTCATCGGCTTCTTCGCCCAGGCCGACTGGAATGGCGTCTCCGACGGGCTCTTCTACGGCAACGCGGCCCAACTCGGCGATCAGGCCCTGGCGGCGCTGGCGGCTCCCATCTACGCCTTCGTCGTCACCTTCGTCCTGCTGAAGCTGATCGGCGCGGTGATGCCGCTGCGGGCGAGCGACCGCGAGGAGGCGATGGGCATGGACGTCGTCCAGCACGGCGAGGAGGCCTACGTCACCGGCGAGGGAGCGATCCTCCTCCTCCCGGACGACGTCGGCAAAGTCGGAGTGCCGGTCGCCGACCCGGGTTAGGCGCGCAGGCGGTAGCCGCGGCTGAAGAGGCGGAGGTTGAAGAAGAAGAGGGCGGTGGTCGCGGCGGTGAGGGCGAGCAGCGAGAGGGCGATGCTGACTTCGGTGAAGCCGACAAAGCCGTAGCGGACCAGGTTGATCATGTAGAAGATCGGGTCGAAGCGGGTCAGGGTCTCGAAGGGCTGGGGCAGCAGGGCGGCGGAGTAGAAGACGCCGCCGAGGAAGATCAGCGGCTGCAGAACGAAGGTCTGGGCGAAGGCGACGTCGTCGAACTGCTCGGCGCGGACGCCAATCAGGACGCCGAGCTGGCTGAAGAAGAAGCCGACCAGGAAGAGGGACGGGATCAGGACGAGGACGTGCTCGACGGGCAAGCCGACGAGGACCACCGAGACGATGAAGGTGAGGAATGCCACGGCCAGCCCGCGCATGAAGCCGCCGAGCGAGAAGGCGAGCAGCAGCTCGGCCGGCGAGGCGGGCGAGGAGAGCTGGTCCTGGATCGCCCCCTGGAACTTCTGCTGCAGGATCGAGGAGCTGTTGTTGGTGAAGGCGTTGGTCGAGAAGGCCATCATGATCAGGCCGGGGATGACGAAGAGGATGTAGTCGATCCCGTGCAGGTGCTTGATCCGCGAGCCGAGGGCAGCGCCGAAGACGGTGATGTATAGGAACGTTTCCAGCATCGGCGCGCCGATCGTCTGCTTCTTGATCTTCAGGAAGCGGTTGCACTCACGGCGCCAGAGGGTGGCGAAGCGGATCTGCGCGGCCGTCATCGGGAGGTTCACGCCTCGACCTCGTCGGCACTGAGCTCGATGTGCGAGCGCGAGAGCTCTTTGCGGCCGACCAGGGCAAGGTAGGCGTCCTCGAGGTTGGGGACGTCGAAGCGCTCGGCGAGTTCCGGGCTGGTGCCCTCGGCGACGATCTGTCCGTCGGCGATGAAGGCGATCCGGTCGCAGAGCTGCTCGGCCTCCTCGAGGTAGTGCGTGGTGAGGAGGATCGTCGTCCCTTCCTGGTTGATTTTCTGGACGTAGTGCCAGAGCTCGAGCCGGAGCTCGACGTCGACGCCGGCGGTCGGCTCGTCGAGGATCAGCAGGCGTGGCCGGTGCATCACCGCGCGGGCCAGGATCAGCCGGCGTTTCATCCCGCCCGAGAGGGTGCGGGTGCGTTCGTTCCGCTTCTCGGTCAAGGAGAAGGTCTCAAGCAGCTCCTTGGTCCGATCGCGGCGCTCGCGCTTGGGCATCCCGAAGTAGCCGGCGTGGTAGTCGAGCGTCTCCTCGACGGTGAGGAACCAGTCGACGTTTGGCTCCTGGGGGGCTAGGCCGACCGCCTGGCGGGCCTCGGCGTAGTTGGCGATCGCGTCGTGGCCGAAGATCGAGATCGAGCCGCCGGTCGGCTGCGCGAGCCCGGTCGTGCAGTGGATCAGCGTCGACTTGCCGGCCCCGTTGGGCCCGAGCAGGCCGAAGAACTCCCCCTCCTCGATCTCGAGGGAGACGCCGCGCAGCGCTTCCACCCCGGTCGGGTAGCGCTTCTCCAGGTCAGTGATATCGAGTGCCTTCATCGCGAGGGACGACTCTAGCCATAGGCTGCACTCGTGCCCGCGCCGCTGCTTGCCGTCGATGCTCCCTCGATGCTGTTCCGCGCCTTCTACGCGCTGCCGAAGACGATCACGGGGCCGGATGGGCGGCCGGTCAACGCGCTGCTGGGGACGGCGAACCTGATCCTGCGCGAGGTCGAAGTGCACGAGCCGCGGGCGGTGGTGCTCTGCTTCGGGCCCGACGCTGCCGCCTACCGGACCGAGCTCTACCCCGCCTACCACGCCGAGCGCGAGGAGGCGATGCCCGACGAACTGCCCCACCAGTTCGCTGACTGCCGCGAGTTCTTCGAGGCTTTCGGGTGGACGGTGACGACCGCCGAGGACCTCGAGGCCGACGATCTGCTCGGGACCTACGCCCGCCTGGAGGCCAAGGCCGGCGGGCGGGCGCTGCTGCTGACCGGCGACCGCGACATGTACCAGTGCGCGACCGAGGACGTGACCGTGCTCTACGTGAAAACCGGCGGCGGCAAAGGCGCCGAAGAGGTCGGCCCGGCCGAGGTGCGCGAGCGCTACGGGATCGATCCCGAGCTGGTCCCCGACTTCATCGCCCTGCGCGGCGACCCCTCCGACGGCCTCCCCGGCGCCAAGGGCGTCGGGCCGAAGACCGCGGCCGAGTTGTTGCGGCAGCACGGCTCGTTGGAGGCGATCCTCGACAGCGCGATCCGCGAGCGCCGCCCGGCGCTAAGGGCGGCGCTGATCGAAGGCCGCGAGGACCTGCTCAAGTTCAAGGACATCGCGATGTTGCGGGACGCAAAGGTGAAGCGCCCCAAGGATGCGACGACGGATTGGTTGGGCGCGGCTGCGGCTGCGCGCGAGCGGGGGATGAAACGACTCGCGGAGCGGTTGGAGGCGCGAGCGAGCTAGGGGCGTGGGGCTTTTTGGTCCCCTGAGGACGCATAAAGCGACACGAGTCCCCACGCCGAGACGATCGCCCAGACGCCCTCGAGGAGAACGAATCCCCACTGCTCGGCGATCACCGCGAGGACGGCGAGGATCGCCGAGCCGACGAGGTTGAGCGCGAGGTAGAGGCGCGAGTCGGGGCGCATGCGTTCGAGCTGCACCGCCGTGAAGGCCGCGAGGATCAGCAGCGCGCCGACGATCTGAACGACCTGGTCCACCGGGCGAGCGTATTGACCGTGTCGCTTTAGTGGACATATAGAAGACAAAAGCGACACGGCCGAGTACCGTCGCGCCGTGGATCAAGCTGCATTACCCCTCTTCGACCACGGGCAATTGCGCAAGCGCTGGCGCTACGTCGCGGTCTTCGCCGAGGAGCTGATGCTCTGCGCGGCGCGGGCCGAGGTCGGGCCGCTGGGGCAGTCGTTTTGGGTCCTTCTAGATCGCGAGCGGGGGCAGCAGTGGGCGCACACGAATCCGCTTCCCGGCAGCCGCGAGGTGATCCTCGACGGGTCGCGGCTCGAAATCGACGGGCCGGGCCTGCGCGCGAGCCTCGAGCTGGGCGAGGTCACCCCGATCGAGGCCACCTGCCCCAGCGGCAAAAGCGTCGCCTGGACCCGCAAGCGAGCCGGGATGCCGGTCGCGGGCACGGTCGAGATCCCTGGCCACCGCTGGGAGATCGCCGGCCGCGGCGTCGACGACGAGTCGGCCGGGCATCACCAGCGCCACACCCACTGGCGCTGGTTGGCGGGCGTCGGCGAGTCGGTCGAGGGACGAAACCTCGCCTGGAACCTGGTCGAAGGGATCAACGATCCGCCGCTGGGCAGCGAGCGGGCGATCTGGGTCGACGGCGACCCCACGGAGCCGCCGGCGGTCCGCTTCCGCGGCCTCGACGGGATCGACCTCGGCGAGGCCGGCTCGCTCGAATTCGCCCCCGAGTCCCGGCACGCGCACGACGACAACTATCTGCTGATCCGATCCCGCTACCGCCACCGCTTCGGCAGCTTCAGCGGCTCGCTCGGCGGCCTCGACCTCTCCCAGGGACTAGGCGTGATGGAGGAACACGACGCCCTCTGGTGAGCGCATCCGATTCTCGGCCCACCCCGCTGTGCAAAGAATCGGATGCGGCAACTAGCTTCGGTGCTCAGGGTTCGGAGAGTCGAAGCGGCAGCCGGCTTCCCACTCTTTCGGCTGGTTGCCGTGGGCGGGGATGCCGCCGGCGTCCTTGAGGATCCGAGCCAGGTGCATCAGGTTCCAGGCGGCGAAGGTGGTGTTGCGGTTGGTGAAGTCGTTGTCGGGGCCACCGGAGCCATCGTCGAGGTAGGACGGGCCGGGGCCGGCCTCGCCGATCCAGCCGGAATCGGCCTGGGGCGGGATCGTGTAGCCGAGGTGCTGCAGCGAGTAGAGGACGTTCATCGCGCAGTGCTTGATCCCGTCCTCGTTGCCGGTGACGATGCAGCCGCCGACGCGGCCGTAGTAGGCCCACTGGCCCTGGTCGTTCAGCAGGTGCGAGTTGCCGTAGAGGCGCTCGATCGCATGGGTCGCCACGGAGGACTTCTCCCCCAGCCAGATCGGCATCCCGAGGACAAGGATGTCGGCGGCCATCACCCGCTCGTAGATCGCCGGCCACTCGTCGCGCTCCCAGCCGTGTTCGGTCATGTCAGGCCAGACGCCGATCGCGATCTCGTGATCGACCCAGCGCAGGCAGTCGACCTCGACCCCCTGCGCCCGCATCACCGCCATCGACTTGTCCATCAGGCCTTGCGTGTTGGAGACCTCGGGGCTGCGCTTCAGCGTGCAGTTGATGAACAGCGCCTTGAGGTCGGAGTAGTCGGTTTGGGGCATGTCGGTGGTGTCTCCCTTTCGTCAGCCGGTTGGCGCGAGCCTCCCACATCGCCCCTTACAGACGTGTGAACTACCAGGTGTCGACGAAGCGGTGGGCGCCGGGTGGTCGGGCGTCGCCGGCGGCGACCAGCGTGGACGCGATCAGGGAGCGGGTTTCTGCCGGATCGATCACGTCGTCGAGCTCGAACAGCGCCGCCGCATTCAGCGCCTTCGCGTTCTCTTCGGCCTGGGCGGTGAGGTCTCGAACGCGCTGCTCGCGCTCGGCCTCGTCGGAGATCGCCTCGAGCTCCTTGCGCAGCGCCAGCCGAACCGCCCCCTCCAGCCCCATCGGCCCGAGGTGGGCGCTCGGCCAGGCGACCGTCAGCAGCGGCTCGTGGAGGCTGCCGCCCACCATCGCCTGGGCGCCGAGGCCGTAGCCGCGGCGCAGGATCACCGCGATCAGCGGCACCCGCAGGGCGGCGCCGGCGACCAAAAGCCGCGAGGCATGGCGAACGAGCCCGGTCGCCTCGGCGTCGGGACCGACCATGTAGCCGGGGGTATCGACGAGGGAGATGACCGGCAGCCCGAAGGCGTCGCAGAGCTGCAGCAGCCGCGCCGCCTTGTCACTGGCGTCAGAGGTGATGGCGCCAGCGGTGTGGCGGGTGTCGTTGGCGATGATCCCCAGTGGCCGGCCCTCGATCCGCGCCAGCGCGGTCACCATCTCCGGGGCGAAGCGCTCGCGCAGGAAGGTGACCGAGCCCTCGTCGCAGAGGGTCTCGACGATTGGCCGCGGGTCGTAGGCGCGGCGCTTGCGCTCGGGGACGAGCTCGCGGAGGCGCGCCTGGTCGGGTTCGGCGCCGGGGGCGGTCGCGCCCTGGAAGTAGGCGAGCAGCTTCTTCGTCGCCGCGGTCGCCTCCGCCTCGTCGGCGCAGACGACGTCGACGACGCCGTTCGGCGCCTGCATCCCGATCGGCCCGACCTCGTCGGGCGGGACGTCGCCGAGGCCGCCGCCGGCGATCATCGCCGGGCCGCCCATCCCCAGCGAGCTCGCCTCGGTCGCCACGATTAAGTCCGCGCAGCCGGCAATCACCGCGTTGCCGGCGAAGCAGCGGCCGTGGACGACGGCGATCCGGGGCACCAGGCTGGAGAGCTTCGCCCAGAGCGCGAAGGCGCGGGTGTCGAGGGCGGAGACGACGGGATAGTCGGTGTCGCCCGGGCGCCCTCCCCCGCCCTCGGCGTAGAAGACGACCGGCAGCCGCATCCGCTCGATCAGCTCGAAGAGACGGTCCTTCTTGCGGTGGCCGAGCGCCCCCTGGGTCCCGGCCAGGACCGTGTAGTCGTAGGAGAGGACGGCGCAGGCGGCGCGCTCTGGGTCGAAGAGGTCGCCGTTGACGCGGGCGGTGCCGCCGAGCAGGCCGTCGCCGGGGGTGCGGGCGATCAGGTCCTCGAGCTCGCGCCGACCGCGCTGGGCGGCGATCGCGTAGCGGCCGTACTCGACGAAGGAGCCCGGATCGACGAGGTCGGTGAGGTTCTCGCGGGCGGTGCGCCCGCCGGCCGCGTGCCGGCGCTCGACCGCGTCGGGCCGCGCCGCGTCCTCGGTCAGCGCCCGCCGCGCCAGCAGCTCCGCCAGATCCTCTCGCTCCCCCTCGGGCACGAGAGCATCTTTCCACTGGCGAGAACTAGCCGCGGATCGCTTTGCCTACAAGGTGCTTGAGGCGGGTTTTGTCGCGCTTGGAGAGGTTGTCCGGCCGACCCTTGGACTTCTTCAGCAGGTTCCAGAACTCGGTCTGTTCGCGCTGGCTGAGGTTGCCCTCGATCCGGTCGCGGCCCTTCTTCAGCAGCCAGAGGCTGGCGACCCAGACTTTCGCCCACGGGACCCGCTTCCAGAGGTGGGGCGCAGCTTTGCGGGCGAGCCAGAACGGCATCCTGGCTCCGGGGTTATTCGACCACTTCGACGGTGCCGTGCATCGTCGGGTGGATTTCGCAGAAGTAGGTGTAGGTGCCGGGTTCCTTGAAGGTCGCCGAGCCGATCTTGCCTTCCTCGATCGTGCCGGTGTCGAAGCTGCCGTCGTCGGCGGTCGCCGTGTGGGGGGCGGAGTCCTCGTTCTGCCAGATCACCTTGCCGCCGGCCTGGACCACGACCGGGTCGGGTTCGTAGCTGAATTCGACGATCTGGACTTTTTCGGACTTCTGGGCCTCGCCGCTCGGGGCGGGTTCGCTTTCGGTTTCTTCGGTCGCTTCTTCGCCGGTTTCACCGGCTTCCTCGCCCGCTTCTTCAGCCGCTTCGCCTGCTTCTTCGCCGCCTTCTTCCACTTCTTCGGCGACCGAAGGCACCGGTTCAGAGGAGTCGGAGCCGCCGCCCCCGCAAGCGGCAAGGCCGAGGGAGAGGGCGACCAGGGCAGCGAGGAGCAGCGGCTTCGAGCTCATTGGCTGTGTGTACCCACTCGAGCACGGGCCAATCACCGGCTCGGCGAATCAGTCACCGCCCGCGGTTAGCCTGCGGCCGGTGATCACCGGGCCCCGCGGGCGCTGGGTGACGGCCGCGGTCTGGCTCCTGCTCGGGGCGGCCGGGCTCGTCGCCCACTCGCACATCGATGACGTGACCGCCGCCGGGCAGAGCAGCTTCCTGCCCGCCGACGCCGAATCGACCCGGGCGGTCGAGGCGCTGCAGAACGCCTCGGGGGGCAGCGAAGAGGTGCCGGTCGTGGTCGTCTTCGAACGACCCGGCGGGCTGACGAAGCGGGATCTGCGGGCGATCGGGGCGATCGGCGACGGCCTCGACCGGCTGGCGCTGACCGGGGCGACGCCGGTCCTCAACCCGTTCTCGGGCGCGCCCCGCTACCGGCGCAGCCTCGCCGCGGTGGCGCGGGTCGCCAACGGCGTCGGCCCGATCTCCCGCGACGGCGACGCCGCGCTGCTCTTTCTCGCGATCGACGCCCAGAACCGCGGCGCCGTCGTCCACGGGGTCGACATGACCCGCGCTTACCTCCACGCCCACGTGCCGGCGGGGATGCGGGCTTTCGTCACCGGCCCTGGCGGGATCGCTGCCGACCTCGAGGCGACCGCCTCCGAAGCCGCCCACACGCTGCTCTTCGCCACCGTCGGCCTCGTCCTCCTGCTGTTGCTGCTCGTCTACCGAGCGCCGATCCTGGCCCTCCTCCCCCTCATAGCGGTCGGGGCCGCCTACCTCGTTGCGGTCGGCCTCGCCTACCTCCTGATCGAGGCCGGCTGGATCACCGTCAACAGCGAGGGCACCATGCTCCTGCTGGTCCTGATCTTCGGCGCCGGCACCGACTACTCCCTGCTCCTCGTTCACCGCTACCGAGAAGAGCTAGCGCTCGATCGGAGCCGGGGGAGGGGTTCGCCGGACAAAGATGGGGAGCGTCCGGCGAACCCCTCCCCCGGCTCCCCTCTGGACAGAGCCGTCCGCGAGAGCCGACCGGCGCTTGCCGCCTCGGCCGGGACGGTGATCGCGGCGATGCTGGTCCTGCTTGCCGCCGACCTCGAGTCGACCCACTGGCTCGGCCCGATCCTGGCGCTCGGGATCGCGGTAATGCTCGCCGCCGCCTTCACCCTCCTACCGGCGCTGCTGGCGATCCTCGGCGACCGCGCCTTCTGGTCGCCTCTGGGGCGCGATCGTCAATCCCGTGGTTCCTTTCGCACCGATGGCGTGCAAAAGGAACCACGGGATGGGTGGGAGCGGGTGGCGGGGCTGGTGCGGCGGCGCTCGGGGACGATCGTGGTCTCGGTACTCGCGCTGCTGGCGGTGCTCTGCCTCGGGAACTCGACGAATCACGACACGCTCGGGTTCGGGCAAGGGGTGACGAAACCGACCAACTCGAGCGAAGGGAACGAAGCGCTGGAACGGCACTTCCCGCCCGGGCTCTCCTCACCGCTGACCGCGGTCGTCGAAGCGGACCTTGCGCCGGCGGTGGTGCGCGGGATGCAGCGCCTCGGCAGCGTCCAGCTCGCCCTGCCGACGCCGGTCCCCGGTGATCCCACCGAGGCGTTGGTCGCCATCGTCCTCCACGGCAACCCCTACGGCAGCGACGCCGCCGAAGCGGTGAAGGCGATCCGTGCCCGGCTCCACGCCCTCGACCCCGGCGGCCTGCTCGGCGGCATCCCGGCCGAGAACCTCGACGTCGAGCAGACCAACGCCCGGGACACGAAGCTGATCATCCCGCTCGTCCTCCTCGTCGTCGGCCTGATCCTGATCGCGGTCCTGCGGGCGCTGGTCGCCCCCGCCTACCTAATCGCGACCGTCGTCCTCTCCTTCGCCGCCACCCTCGGCCTCGCCACCTTCGCCTTCACCGAGGTCTTTCAGACCGAAGGGATCGCCTTCAACCTCGAGCTGATGGCGTTCATCTTCCTCGTCGCCCTCGGGGTCGACTACAACATCTTCCTGATGACCCGGGCCCGCGAGGAGGCCGCCACGCAGGGCACCCGCGAGGGCGTCCTCGCCGCCCTGGTCCACACCGGCGGCGTCGTCACCGGCGCCGGCCTGATCCTCGCCGGCACCTTCGCCACCCTCACCCTGCTGCCGCTGGAGGAGCTAGTCCAGATCGGCGCCACCGTCGCCTTCGGCGTCCTCCTCGACACCTTCCTCGTCCGCGCCCTGCTGATCCCCGCGATCACCTACCGCCTAGGCGACCGCGCCTGGTGGCCCTCCCGAACTGCATCAACTTCTACACCCAGCAGAAGTAGAAGTTGATGCAGTTCGAAAATCGCGGCTAGCTAGTAGCCGGGCGAGCGCTTCATCCGTTTGCGCTCGTGCTCATGGGCGCCGCCCTTCTCGTCGAGGACCTTGCAGGCCTGGTCGATGTCATCGGCGAGGCGGTCGACCTGCTGGCGACCTAGCGTCTCCTTGACCAGCGCCCGCATCACCTTCACCTCCTGGGCGTCGGGGGGCATCGTGTAGGCAGGGAGCATCCAGCCGCGCTCGGCCGAAAGCTGCCAGGAGACGTCGAACTCGTCGTAGTCGTGCTCGCCGGCGAGCTTGAAGGCGACTAGCGGCAGCTGCTCTTTGTCAGCCCCAATCAGCTCGAAGTTGCCGTTGTCCTCCAGCCGCTTGGCGAGCGCCTTCGCGTTCTCCTCCATCGCCCGCATCACCACCGTGTAGCCCTGGTGGCCGAGGCGGACGAAGTTGTAGTACTGGGCCAGCACCATCGAGGCGCCGGTGGAGAAGTTGAGGGTGAAGGTGGCGTCGGTCTTGCCGAGGTAGTTCTCGTAGAAGACGAGGTCCTCGGCGAGGTCGGCCTTCTCGCGGAAGACGAGCCAGCCGATCCCCGGGTAGACGAGGCCGAACTTGTGGCCGGAGACGTTGATCGAGCGCACCTGCTCGAGCCGGAAGTCCCACTCGGAGTGCGGGTAGAGGAAGGGCCAGACGAAGCCACCGCTGGCGGCGTCGACGTGGAGCGGCACGTCGAGTTCGCGCTCCTTCTTGATCCCCAGCAGCAGGTCGTTGATCCCGGTGATGTCGTCGGCATGGCCGGTGAAGGTGGTGCCGAGGACGGCGGCGACCCCGATCGTGTTCTCGTCGACGTGCGGCTCCACGTCCTCGGGCCCGATCACGTACTTGTCCTCGCGCAGGCGGACGATCCGGGGTTCGACGTCGAAGTAGCGGCAGAACTTTTCCCAGACCACGTGGACGTCGCCGCCGAAGACGAGGTTCGGCTTCGCGGTCGAGCGGCCCGCCTTTTCCTGGCGCTCCTTCCACTTCCACTTCAGCGAGAGCGCCCCCAGCATGATCGCCTCCGAGGAGCCCTGGGTGCGGCAGCCGGTGGTCTCCCCCGGCGCGTTGTAGAGGTCGGCGAGCATGCGGATGCAACGCTGCTCGATCTCGGCTGAGATCGGATACTCGGCGTGGTCGATGAAGTTGCGGTGCAGGTTCTCGGCGACGATCCGCTGCGCCTCGGGCTCCATCCAGGTGGTGACGAAGGTGGCCAGGTTCCGCCACGGGTCCCCCTCCAGCACCAGTTCCTCGTCGACCATTCGCATCGCGTCGAGCGCCGACATACCGTCGGCCGGGAACTCCTTGTCGGGCGCGTCCTCGGTCAGGAAGCGGTTGCCGTAGAGCCTCACGGCTTCCTCGGGACTAGGTGAGTTCTTCATCGGGCTCCAGTTCGGGGGAGGGGGAATGTGCGGCGGGCGTTGGTCGGCCTAGCCGAGGATCTTGGCCTTCTGTGCGGCGAACTCCTCCTCGGTGAGGATCCCCTGGCTTTTCAGCTCGCCCAGCTCCTTCAGCTGATCGATCGTCGACGCGGCGGCGGGGGCCGCGGGCGCAGCGGGAGGGGGCGGCGGGGGTGCAGCTTGCTGCGGCGGGGGTGCTTCCTGCGCGGCCCAACGTTCCGACTGACGTTTGGACACGCGGTTGCTCACACTGGTTGCGGTTCCGGCGATGACCGCGGTCCGCGCGACGCCTCTGAGTAGTCCTGGCATGGCAGTTCTCCTTTGCTCAGTCCACGTCCGCCGCGTCGAGGGCGGCGAGCATGGCTTGGATTGGGATGCGACCGCTGGCGACCAGCTGGCCGCCTGAGCGTCGGAGGGCGGAAGCGAAGGGCGCCGCCCAGCGGTTCTCGTAGACGAGCAACGCCGCCGAAGTGCCGGGCTCGAGCGCGCTCGCTGCCTCCTGGGTGTCTTCATCGGAGAGCAGCCCCGAGGAGGCGCCGTCGAACTCGGCGAAGGCCTCAACCTGGTCTCCCAAGTCAGCGATCTCGAGCCTGGTGAGCGAGCCGTCCTCGTCCTTGTGGAGGAAGACGAGATCGAGGATGCGGATCAAGCCGCGATCGACCAGATCGATCAGATGCGGTGCCGCCTCTCCGGTCGGCTGGCGCCCGGGCCACTCAACCAACAAGTAGTCGATTGGGCCCATTTCATCGAACTCTTCGGCGCTCACAAGCTTGCTCCCTTCGTCGTGACTGCGATCCGGTCCACTGAAGTTATCGCCCGCCCGAGCCAGACAACATCATCTGAACAGGGTGATTGTCCGGTCGCCTTCCAGAAACCGATCGAGATGATCCCTGCTGGCGGCGCTGCTGGTGCTCGGTACCGAGGCGCTACGGCGTCAGACTGCCGCTGAGTTCCCCGCCCGGTGAAGGTGGCGCAGCGGCCGGTGGCAGCCGCATCGAGGCAAGCTCGTCGCGGAGCGCAGTATCCGGAACGCGAATCATCCCCCTGGTGGGCCGGTCGAGGTCGGCGATCACGAGCAGCAGGAACGAGACCAGGAGTGCGGCCAGCGCGACCGCGAGCACTCCGCGCCCGAGCAGTGCCAGGTAGGACGCCAGCAGGCCGAGGGCAAGGGCGGCGCCCACGAGCTCGAGCAGGAAGACGGCGATCGGGACCTGATTGTTGAGCGCCGCGACGCGAACGCCCTGGGCATCGATCATCTCGTTCAGCGTCTCGATGTACAGCCTGGGCGCGCTCGCCACCGGCTCGGCCTCGATCGCCTGCCCGCCGAGCGCCCAGAGACGGCGCTGAAGCAGCTCCTCCCGGTCCGCCGCCGTCCGCTCCCCCTCACTTCCGGGAACCGTGTCCGACAGCTCTACCGCCCGTTCCGTGTATCTGGTCAGGAGGGCGAGAGACTTGGACCTGGCCGGCTCCTGAAGCGTTTGCGCTCGCAGGTAGGTGGTTCCGATCGCGTTGGCCTCCGCGACGACGCTCGCGCGGCGATCCTCGTAGCGCGTCACCGCCAACGACAGGCCGAAGGCGAGGATCAACCCGACGACGCCGAGGAGCGCTGCCTGCAGGACTCCAAACGGCTCCTTCAGGTCACCGGAGAGGTGCCGCACGCGGCGCCCGAGGAAGACCCCCAGAGCGGTCCCGCCGAGCACGATCCCGAAGATCAGGAGGGCGAGCTCGAGGCTGGTGAGCCGGAAGACCCACATCAGGGCCGGCTACTGCCGCGCCATCGCCACCCGGAAGCGCTCCTCCGGGGAGATCAGGTGGTCGGGGTCCTCGGCGGCGTCGTCGACGTCGATCTGGACCCACTCGACCTTGCCGGTGAAGGCGCTGCCGGCTGAGGCGTAGTCGTCACTGACCGGGGTGCCGAGGTCCGAGCCGAGGTCAGTCGTCTCGTCGCCGGAGAAGATCAGTGGCATCGTCCCCTCGACGCGGCCCTCGCCGGCCTTGGCGCCGTCGACGTAGAGTGCGGCGGTACCGCCTTTGCCGAGGCCGCCGCCGTCATAGGCGAACTCCATCCGCACCTGATGCTCGCCGCCGTCCAGCGACTCGGCGCCCGCGACCTTGAAGCGAGCGATCCCGAGCAGGTTGTAGCAGTAGGTCGGCCGGCCCCCTTTGAAGTAGATGCTCCAGCCGCCGAAGGCGCCGCCCTGGGCGATCACAACGCCCTCGCCGCCGCCCTCGGGAACGACGAGCTGCGCGGTGACCGAGTGGGAGCGGTTCTTGATCGTGATCACCGAGTTCTCCGAGATCCGCTTCATGCCGCCGAAGAGGATCTGCGAGTTGCCTTTGATCAGGCTCGGTCGCCCGGCGATCTCGGGCATGAAGCGCTCGACCCGGCGGTCGTCGAGCGGCAGCACCCCGTAGCGGGTCGCCTCGATCAGGAACAGCCGCTGCAGCTCGGCCAGCTTCTCGGGCTGCTCGGCGGCCAGGTCGTTGGCCTGGGTCCAGTCGTCAGGCGCGTAGAGCTCCCAGACGTCGTCGTCGATCGCCGGCAGCTCGGCGCCGACTACCCAGGGGACGCTGTGACGGGTCGCCGCGGTCCAGCCTTTGTGGTAGACGCCGCGGTTGACGAACATCTCGAAGTACTGCGTCTCGCGGTGCTCGGGGGCCTCGGCGTCGTCGAAGCTCGGCCGCATGCTCCGGCCGTGCAGGGGCATCTGCTGGACGCCGTGGACGAAGGTCGGCTCGGGCAGCCCCGCGGCGTCGAGGACGGTCGCGGCGATGTCGATCACGTGACTGAACTGGTGGCGGATCTCGCCCTTGGCCTCGATCCCGGCGGGCCAATGGACGACCGTGCCGTTGCGGGTGCCGCCCCAGTGCGAGCCGACCTGCTTGGTCCATTTGTAGGGGGTGTCGAGCGCGTGCGCCCAGCCGACCGCAAAATGATTGTTGGCCGCAGGGGTGCCGAGCTCGTCGATCCTGGCGGCGAGCATCTCCGGCGTCTCCAGTTTGTTGGCGGCGTTGAAGGTAAAGGCCTCGTTGAAGGTGCCGTTGATCGTGCCCTCGGCGGAAGCCCCGTTATCGCCGATCACGTAGTAGATCAGCGTGTCGTCGAGCGCTTCAAGGTCGCGCAGGGTCTCGATCAGGCGGCCCACGTGATGGTCGGCATGCTCGAGGAAGCCGGCGTAGATCTCCATCTGGCGCGCCAGCACCGGCTTCAGCTCCGCGGGCATCTCATCCCAGGCGGGTATCTCCGCCGGGCGCTCGGTCAGGACCGCGTCCTCGGGCACGACGCCGAGCTCCTTCTGCCGCGCCAGCGTCTCCTCGCGCAGCACGTCCCAGCCCTTGTCGAAGTGGCCCTTGTACTTGGCAGACCACTCCTCCGGGCAGTGATGGGGAGCGTGGGTGGCGCCGGGGGCGAAGTACATGAAGAACGGCTTGTCGGGCATCAGTGCCTTCTGCTCGCGCATCCAGCCGATCGCTTTGTCGGCTAGGTCCTCGGTCAGGTGGTAGCCCTCCTCCGGCGAGCGATCGGGCTCGACCGCGACGGTGTCGTCGTAGAGCGCCGGGAAGTACTGGTTCGTCTCGCCGGCGATGAAGCCGTAAAAGCGCTCGAAGCCGCCGCCGCGCGAGGGCCAGGCGTTGAAGGGGCCCATCGGGCTGGTCTCCCAGACGGGGACCTCGTGGCACTTGCCGAACTGGGCGGTCGAGAAGCCGTTCAGCTTCAGCGTCTCGGCCAGCGGCGCCGCCGTGTTGGGGCGGACCGAGTTGTAGCCGGGCGCGGAGGTGGCGATCTCGGTGATCCCGCCCATCCCGACCGAGTGGTGGTTGCGGCCGCTGAGCAGCGCGGCGCGGGTCGGCGAGCAAAGCGCGGTGGTGTGGAAGCGGGTGTACTTCAGCCCCTCCGCCGCCAACGCCTCGGCGACCGGGGTCGCGCAGGGTCCGCCGAAGGCGCTGGAAGAGGCGAAGCCGACGTCGTCGAGCAAGACGACGAGGACGTTCGGCGCCTCGGCGGGCGGACGCAGCGGCTCGATCGGAGGGAACGACGTGTCGGGGTCCTTGGCGTCATAGGTGATCGGACCCTCGTAGGGCCGGTCGGGGATCGGCAGGACGTCGCGCTTGACCTCGTCGTTCTTGCTGCTCATCTCGTCCCCTCAGGTTTGGAGTGGTCGCGGGCGCACCTGAATCCCATGTTTCCGGTCGAGGTGTCCACGGTGTTGGAGCTCCGGGCCGCGACCCGGTAGCGGTTGCAATAAGAGTCGTGGCAGAGGGAGGAGCCTCCGCGGGTAACCATCGCCTGCGCGCCGTCGGAGGAGTCAGCGCACCATTCCCAGACGTTGCCAGTGGTGTTGTGGAGTCCGTAACCGTTGGCGGGGAAGGCGTCGACGGGACAGGTGCCGAGGTAGCCGTCGCCTAGGGTGTTCTCGGAAGGGAAGGTGCCCTGCCAGACGTTCATCCGGTGCTCCCCGCCCGGCTCCAGCTCGTCTCCCCAGGGGAAGCGCTTCCCAACTAGGCCGCCGCGAGCCGCGAACTCCCACTCGACCTCGGTCGGGAGTCTCGTCTCGCTCCAGCGGCAGAACGCCTCGGCGTCGCGCCAGGAAACGTGGACGACGGGGTGATCGAGTCGATCCTCGATTGAGGAGTGCGGCCCCTCCGGCCGGCGCCAAAAGGCGCCGTGGACCTGGCGCCACCAAGGCGCCTGGACAGCCCCGCGCGTGTCCGGGAACTCGTCGGGAAGCAGGCCGCCGAAGACGAATGACCATCCGTAGCGCTCGGCGTCGGTGACGTGGCTGGTCGCCTCAACGAAGGCGGCGAAGCGGCTGTTGGAGACGGCGTAGGGGTCGATCGCGAAGGCGCCTACCTCGACCTCGCGGACCGGTCCCTCACCGTCGCCAGCGACGCACTCCGGACCGTCGGCTCCCATCCAGAAGGCGCCGCCTCCGAGCTCCACCATCTCGAGGGGCGGGATGGTCTTGGTGGCCTCGAGGCTCATCCCTACCGAAGCTAAGTGCGCCAGGCGTGCGGCGCATCACCTGAACGGGGTGAACCCCGCAGCGGGCGGGAATCACCCGTTTCAGATGATGCCCGTGCGTCGGCCAGGCGCGAGCCTGCAATCACACGCAACTACGAAGGGAGCGAACTATGAGAGGTCTTGGTCGCGCTGTGTTCGTCGCCATCCTGCTGCTGATCGCGGGGGTCCTCAACGTCATCTATGGCATCGCCGCAGTCGCCGATGCCAACTTCTACGCCGGCAACACCCACTATGTGCTGTCCAGCCTTCACACCTGGGGCTGGATCACGATCCTGCTCGGGGTGATCCAGTTGTTCGCCGGCTTCTCACTGTTCGCCGGCGGCGCCTTCGGTCGCGTGATCGGAATCGTCGCCGCGTCGCTCGGAGCGATCGGCGCACTCCTGGCGGTCGGAGGCGCTTACCCCTTTTGGTCGCTGGGCATCTTCGCGCTGTGCGTGATCTGCATCCACGGCCTCGTCGTCTACGGCGAGGAAGAGCGGCCCGCCGGGACCTGAGTCGACACGCGGGAGCTCGGCGAGGCTTGCCGGGCTCCCGCGGCCTAACTCAGATCACACAAGAAATCCGAACGGGCGGTACAGTCAACAGACCATTTCCCTCTTTGATCGAGTCGCGCTTTGAACGACGATGGCGGCGCCATCGCTCAACCCGTTCCCAGCGTCCAAAGCGCCTCGTCCCTGATCCCCCGCGCCCGCTTGATCAAGAAGCTGAAGGAGAGCTCGGCGCCGGTCGTCCTCCTCAGCGCGCCGTCGGGGTACGGCAAGTCGGTCCTCCTGGGGCAGTGGGCCGAAGAGGACCCACGGCCGTTCACCTCGATCATCCTCGGCGACCTTCACAACGATCCCGGGATGCTGATGGCCTCGATCGTCGAGGCGCTGGAGCGGGTCGAGCCGGTGCCCGACGACGTCTCCACGGCCCTTCAGGCCCCGGAGCCCAGCATCGAGAGCATCGTCCTCCCCCGGCTCGGCCGCGCCATGGGCGAGCGCACGGTGCCGATGGTCCTCGTCTTCGACGACCTCGAGCGGATCGAGTCCCCGCAGGCGCTGGCGGTGATCGCGGCGATCGCCGGGCAGCTTCCCGCCGGCTCCAGGCTTGCGCTCGCTTGCCGAACCGAGCCGGCCCTGCCGATTGGCAGGCTGCGAGCCCACCGGATGCTGACCGAGCTCGGCACGGCGGAGCTGACGATGACGAAGGCCGAGTGCGCCGCCCTTCTGGCTGGGCTCGGCGTCGAGCTCACCGGTAAGCAGCTCGACACGATGATCCTGCACGCCGAGGGCTGGCCCGCCGCCCTCTACCTCGCCGGGCTCGCACTCAGTGAGCAGCCGGACCTCGACCTGGCGATCTCCAGGTTTGCCGGCGACGACCGGATCGTCGTCGACTACATCAAGGAGGAATTCCTCGCCTCGGTCTCCCAGCGCAGGCTCGAGTTCATGCGGCGAGCGGCGGTCCTCGATCGCCTCAGCGGCGATCTCTGCGACGCCGTCCTCGAGCGCACCGGCTCGGCGCGGACGCTGGTCGACCTGGCGCGTTCGAACTCACTACTGACGCCGCTGGACCGTCGTGACGAGTGGTTTCGCTTCCACCCGATGTTCCGCGAGATGCTGTGCTCGGAGCTGCACCGCGTAGAGCCGGGCAAGGCGACGAAATTGAACCTTCGGGCCTCGGAATGGTGGGCCGAGCAGGGCGATTGGGACCGGGCGATCCAGCACGCGATCGAGGCCGGAGACCCGAGGCGCGCCGGGGAGCTGCTGTGGCTGGGGGTGCCCCGCTACATGACCCGCGGGCGGGTTGCCACGGTGATCGGCTGGCTGGGCCTCCTCGGCGAGGAGACCATCGCCTCGGACCCCGCCCTGAGCCTAACCGCTGCCTTCGGTGGGATCACCCGCGGCGCCGGACCGCAGGCCGAGCACTGGATCGCGGTGGCGAGGAGTCTGTTGCAGGCCGAGGGAGGCACGGACAACGGCCTTGACCTCGGCCCAGGTTTAGCTCTGGCCGAAGCCGGGCTCGCCCGGCAGGGGGTCGAGGCGATGTGCGCCGACACCGTGGTCGCCGCGAAGGACCTCGCCGACAAGAGCCCGTGGTTATCGATGTGCTGCATGCTCGACGGGGTCGGGTTACATCTGCGGGGGCTCCGCGATCCGGCGCGCGATCGACTGCTGGAGGGCGCGCGACGCGGATCGGTCAGCGCTCCGACGATCCAGGTGCTGGCCCTCGCCCAGCTGGCTTTGCTCGCGATCGAGGACGGGGACTGGCAGCTCGCCGAGTCGCTGGCGGCACAGGCCAGAGCGCAGGTCAACCGCTCCGGCCTGATCGAGTACCCGATGGTAGCGTTGACGATGGCGGTGTCCGCCTTGGTCGAGGCCAGGTTCGGGAGGGTCGAGAGGGCAATGGCCGACATGCGGATCGCCATCGGCCTGCTCGGAGAGCTCGATGAGTTCGCGCCCTGGTACGAAGTCGAGGCGAGGATCGCGCTGGCTCGCTGCGCCTCGCGTCTCGGTGATAGACCCGCGGCCGCAGCATTTCTCGCCGAGGCGAAGAAGCTGCTGAACCGCACCCCGGATGCGATCGTGCTCGGCGAGTGGATCGAGGAGTCAGCGCGGGCGGTCGCAGAGCTTTCAGTCGTTGAGGTGAGCGGGCTCTCCCCGGCCGAGCTGCGCGTGCTCCAGTTCCTACCGGGCCATCTCTCCTATCCCCAGATCGCCACCGAGACCTTCGTCTCGCCGAACACCGTCAAGACCCAGGCGCAGAGCATCTACCGCAAGCTTGGCGCCTCCTCGCGGCGGCAGGCGGTCGCGCTCGCACAGGAGGCCGGCCTGCTCGATCGGGAGCCCGATTCCTAAGGCCCTCCCACCCCGGAGTAGGGATCTCGTCGAGATCACCCGCTTCGGGCGATGCGGGTCGGGCGACCCGGACCTAGGTTGGGTCAAGTTGCTCCGCTGAGGGCAGCTCCACCGATGCCAGAGCTGATCGCCATCGCATACACGGAGGAGACCGTCGCCGCTCAGGCAGCGGCGGAGCTCCACCGCTGCGCCGCTGAAATCCCCCTCGACCCGGATGCGGTCAGCGTGATCGTCGCCGAGAAGAACGGGAACCACCAGCTGCTGACCAGCCGGCACCCCGGCGCGACGGCCGCCTGGAGCCGCTTCTGGGGTCTCATCTTCAGCGTCGTCATGAACGAGGCCGAGCCGAGCGAGCTCGACCTCAGCTTCCGTCAGCAGGTCAGAGGCTTGTTGCTGCCAGGTAGCTCGGTGCTGCTGGTCGCCAGCGGGCGGGAAACCCGGGAGGAGATTCTGGCGGCGGTCAGCCAGTACGGCGGCAAGCCGCTGTTTTGTCCGCTGGGCGCGGGGGCGCCGGATGCCCTGTCGGAAAGCGCTTAGTAAGAGAGCGAGTAGAGGAGGTGGGCGACGCCGTCGCCCTGCACCACTCGCTTCTGCTCTAGGTGCACGCTCGCTGGGATCTCGTCGAAGAGGCGGATGCCGCTGTCGAGGATGACCGGGACCTGGTTGACGAGGATCTCGTCGAGAAGGCCGACGCGGAGCAGCTGCTGGATCGTCTCGCCGCCACCGCCGACCGAGACGTCTTTGTCGCCCGCCGCCTCGCGCGCCAGCTCCACCGCCCGTTCCGGCCCCTCGGTGACGAAGTGAAAGGTCGTCTCGCCGAGCCTCAGCGGCTCGCGCTCGTAGTGGGTGAGGACGAAGACCGGCACATGGAACGGCGGTTCGTCGCCCCACCAGCCGTTCCAGAGCGGCTCGGTCCAGGGACCGCGGACGGGGCCGAACATGTTGCGGCCCATGACGATGGCGCCGGTGTTGGCGCCCGCGGATTCGAAGATCTCGCTGCTCGCGGTGACCTCGCCCCCCTCGTGCCCGTGCGACTTGCGCCAGGCGGTGAGTTTGACGACCCACTCGTGCAGCGCCTCGCCACCTTCGCCGAGCCCGTACTCCTCGCTCTGGTTCGGCCCGGCGACGTAGCCGTCGGCGGAAACCGAGATCTGGCACTTGACCTTGCCCATGGGATCACCGTAAGCGATGCGTGGCGCTTTTCCCAACCACTGGTTCGGAAAGGCGCCACCTGGGAGGGAACACTTGACACGGAAACCATCAGCGCTATCCTATCCAAGGACTAACTACAGAAAGTGGACTTGGCTATGACTTATCGGCTGATAGCGCTCGACGAGGCAATCGTCTTCCCCACCGTGACCGCGACCCTGCCGATCGACGTCGGCGAGGAGGAGCGCGTCTTCCTGATCCCGCGGCGCGACGGCGAGTACGGGCGCGTCGGCGTGGTCGCCGAGGTGATCGAGACCGGGCTCTCGCGCCGCGGCCGTCCCGTCGCCACCGTGCTGGGCCTGCACCGCGGGCTGATCGCGGGCTCCGCACAACCGGGCGAGGGCGAGACGCTGCGGGTCGAGGTCCAGGAGGTCCGCGACGGCCACCCCGACGACGAGCACACCCGCGAGCTGGTGCGTGAATACCGCGCCGTGGTCGAGGAGATCCTCGAGCTGCGCGGCGACGACGGGCGCATCGCCGCCTTCCTGCGCTCGGTCGAGGAGCCGGGCGCGCTGGCCGACACTTCCGGCCTCTCCCCCGACATCTCCAACGAGGGCAAGCTGCGGCTGCTGGAGACGATCGACGTCAGCGGCCGCCTGGAGCTGGCGGTAGAGCTGCAGCGCGAGCGTCTCGCCGAGCTGCAGGTGCGGAGCAAGATCCGCGACGACGTCGAGTCCGGTGCCCAGAAGCAGCAGCGCGAGTACTTCCTCCGCAAACAGATGGAGTCGATCCGCAAAGAGCTGGGCGAGGACGAGGCCGACCTGATCGCCGAGTACGAGCGCAAGATCGCCGAGGCGGAGATGCCCGAGGCGGTCGCCGAGCAGGCCGAGAAGGAGCTGCGGCGGCTAGAGCGCCAGGGCGAGCAGTCGCCGGAGAGCTCGATGATCCGCAGCTACCTTGACTGGCTGATCGCGGTGCCGTGGGCGAAGCGCTCCGAGGAGCGGCTCGACCCCGCGCACACCCGCGAGGTGCTCGACGCCGACCACGCCGGCTTGGAGGACGTGAAGAAACGGATCACCGAGTTCATCGCCGTGCGCAAGCTGCGCGAGGAGCGCCAGATCGAGGACGACAGCCGCGCCAACGGCGCCATCCTCACCCTGGTCGGCCCTCCGGGGACCGGCAAGACCTCGATCGGCGAGTCGATCGCCCGCGCACTGGGGCGCGAGTTCGTCCGCATCAGCCTCGGCGGGATCCGTGACGAGGCGGAGATCCGCGGCCACCGCCGCACCTACATCGGCGCGATGCCGGGACGGATCATCCGTGCCCTGCGCGACGCCAAGACGATGAACCCGGTGATCCTCCTCGACGAGATCGACAAGGTCGGCGCCGACTGGCGCGGCGACCCCTCCGCGGCCCTGCTCGAGGTCCTCGACCCGGCGCAGAACAACACGTTCAGAGACCACTACCTCGACGTCGAGGTCGACCTCTCCGAGGTGGTCTTCATCGCCACCGCGAACATGGTCGACACGATCCCGGCGCCGCTGCTCGACCGGATGGAGCTGATCGGGTTCGACGGCTACACGACCGAGGAGAAGCTGGCGATCGCCCGCGGCTACCTGCTGCCGAGGCAGCTGAAGCGGAACGGCTTGAAGCCCGAGGAGGTCGAGGTCTCCGACGAGGTCCTGCGGATGGTGATCTCCGAGTACACCCGCGAGGCGGGCGTGCGGCGGCTCGAGCGCGAGATCGGCAAGATGATCCGCTCGGCGGCGACGAAGATCGCCTCCGGCACCGCGGACGAGAAGATCGTGATCGACGTCGAGACCCTGCGCGAGGCGCTCGGCCGGCAGAAGCACTTCCAGGAGTCGGTCGAGCGGACCGCGATCCCGGGGGTCTCGACCGGCCTGGCGGTGACCGGCACCGGCGGCGACATCCTCTTCATCGAGGCGACGGCGATGGACGGCGACAAGGGCCTGGTCCTCACCGGCCAGCTCGGCGACGTGATGAAGGAGTCGGCGCGGATCGCCCTCTCCTACGTGCGCGCCCACCGGCAGGAGCTCGGGATCGACGCCGAGAAGTTCCAGCGCGAGTTCCATCTCCACGTCCCCGCCGGGGCGATCCCCAAGGACGGCCCCAGCGCCGGGACCGCGATGACCACCGCGTTGGTCAGCCTGCTGACCGGCCGGCCGGTCAAGCACACGGTCGGGATGACCGGCGAGGTCACCCTGCAGGGCCGGGTGCTGCCGATCGGCGGGCTGAAGCAGAAGGTGCTGGCGGCGCACGCCGCCGGGCTGACCGAGGTGATCCTGCCCGAGCGCAACCGCGGCGACCTCGACGAGGTCCCCGAGGAGGTGCGCGAGCAGATGACCTTCCACCCGGTGATGAGCATCGACGAGGTCCTCGGGCTGGCGCTGGAGCCGGCCGAGAAGGGACACGAGGCAGTGGCGGCGTAGGAGGCAACGTGTCCCCCCGCTGCCGCAACTGCACCCCGGTTCCCCCGGAGCTCCGCGCCGCCGCGGGGCTCCTGGAGCGCCGCTGGACGATGGCGACGATCTACGCCTGCTCCAGCGGCGCCGTCCGCTTCAACGAGTTCCGTCAGTCCCTCCCCGGCGTCTCCCCGACGACGCTCTCGGAGCGGCTCGAGCAGCTGGAGGGCGCCGGGATCGTCGAGCGGCACCTCGTCCCGGGCCGGCCGCCCCATACTGAGTACACGCTGACCCCGCGCGGGGCGCGGCTAGCCGAAGCTGTCGCGGGGCTACTGCGGCACTGACTGCTCACAAACCCGCCCAAAGGTCGGTCCGTGGACGTAGGGTTTGTGACTTGAGAGTCCTCGCCTACACCTCGCCCGCCCGCGGCCACCTCAACCCGATGATGGGGCCGCTGCTGGAGCTGCGGCGGCGGGGTGCCGAGGTGCACGTGAGGACGCTGGCGGCGGGGGTCGAGCCGGTGCGCGCGGCGGGGCTCGCCTGCGAGCCGATCGATCCCGCGATCGAGGCGGTCGCGATGGACGACCACGAGGCGAAGTCGCAGGTGGCGGCCGGCAAACGCGCCTTCGAGGTCTGGGCGAAGCGGGCGCGGCTGGAGGTGGAGGACTTCGCCGGCGCCCTGCGCGAGGTCTCCCCCGACCTCGCAATCGTCGACACCACGACCTTCGGCGCCAAGGCGGTCGCCGAGCGCGAAGGCCTCGCCTGGGCGGAGTCGCGACCCTTCCTGCTCGAAGACATGGCCCCCGGGCTGCCCCCGTTCGGCTTCGGGCTGCGGCCAAAAAGCGGCCCGCTTGGCAGGCTGCGCGACGCCGCTTTAGGACTCATCCTCGCCCGCTTCGATAAGGACGTGCGGCTGCCGACCGCGAACGCCGGCCGCCTCGCCGCCGGCCTCCCCCCGCTCCAGGGAATCGAGGAAGCGAGGCACCGGGCGCCGCTGACCCTCTACTACACGGCACAGCCGTTCGAGTACCCGCGGCCGCTCCCCGAGGGCGTGCTGATGGTCGGCGCCGGCACCTGGGATCCTCCGGCGGAGCTGCCCCGCCCAATTCCCGAGGACGAGCGTCCTCTCGCCCTCGTCGCCTGCTCGTCGGAGTTCCAGGACGACGGCGAGATCGCAGCCGCCGCCCTCGAAGGGATGGCCGAGCGCTGGCGGCTGGTCGTCACCACCGCGGGGGTGAATCCGGCGAGCCTGCCTCACAGCGGTGACGCCGTGGTCGAGCGTTTTCTCCCCCATCGGCCGCTGCTGGAACAGGCCTCGGTGGTCGTCTGCCACGGCGGCATGGGCATCACCCAGAAGGCCCTCGCCCACGGCGTCCCGGTCTGCGTCGTCCCCTGGGCGCGCGACCAGCTCGACGTCGCCGCCCACGTCGAGGAGGCGGAGGCGGGCGTGAAGCTGAAGCGCCGTCGCCTCAGCCCAGCTCGGTTGGCGTCTGCGGCGAAGGCCGCTGAAGCATGTGCGCCCGGCGCGGCGCGCGTGAAGGCCGGCTACGAAGCGACCGGCGGCGATCCGGCCGCGGCCGACGCGCTGGAAGCGCTCTGCTCGCCCTTGATCGCCAACAGGCGGAAGTAGAGAACGCTCGCGACCAGGGCCTCGATCGGGGCCGTGACCGTCGAGGCGAGGGCGCTGAAGACGATCCGCAGCAGAGGCCCGTCGGCGATGCTGTTGGCGATTGCGATGAGGACGATCGAGGCGACGATCGCAATCAGGAAGGCGGCGACAACGGTCCCGAAGACCGGCCATCCCTGATCCTTGACCAGCTGGCGGGAGCGGCCGAAGGCGTCGAAGACGCCGCGGCGCTCGATCACGATTACCGGCGCGACCACCGCCCAGATCGTCAGCAGGATCAGCCCAGGGACGATCAGCAGGAAGAACCCGACGGCGACCCCGATCCCGGTGAGGATGGCCGCGCCGATCAGCGGTCCCAGAACCGGCAGGACGGAGCGCATCATGTCCCCCACCGAGGCGTCGAGGCGCCCGTCCTGAACGTCGCGGACGAGTTCGACCACCATCCCCTGGTAGAGGGTGCCGACGGCGAGGCTAACCACGATCCCGAGCCAAAAGAGCGACAGCTGCCCTTCGGTCGCCCCGTTGACGATCGCGACGATCAGGAAGAGCCAGAAGGCAACTGGCAGCAGCACACCTGCGTGCCCACGGTAGATGCGGAATACCTCGCTGAGTGAGTCGCCGACGCTGAGCTTTCGTTCCATACCTCCGGTTTCTACCTCGACCGAGCCTCCCCTGCCAGGCCGATAAGCGACCGCGGGTACAGTCACGCCAATGCTCTACTTCAGCCACCCTTCGTCGCTGGAGCACGATCCTCGGCAGGGATTGCCGGGGCATCCCGAGCAGCCCGAGCGGGTGCGGGCGATTGAGGCGGCGCTGGGGGAGCGGGACTGGCTCGGGTGGGAGCGGCGCGAGGCGCCGGCGGCGAGCGAGGAGGAGCTGATGCTGGTCCACCCGCGGGAGCACGTAGAGGCGATCCGCGGGCTCTGCCGCTCCGGGGGCGGCCTGATCGATGCCGACACCTTCGCCGGCGAGCGCTCCTACGAGGCGGCGCTGCACGGGGCGGGCGGCGCCTGCGCGATGACCCGGGCGCTGCTGGCGGGTGAGGCCGAAGTCGGGTTCTCGGCCCTGCGGCCGCCCGGGCACCATGCCGAGCCGGCGCGGGCGATGGGATTCTGCCTCTTCGACAGCATCGCCGTGGCCGCGGCGCTGGCGCTCGCCGAGCTCGGACTGGAGCGGGTGTTCATCCTCGACTGGGACGTCCACCACGGCAACGGCACCGCCGAGATCTTCCGCCGCCGCGACGACGTCCTCTTCGCCAGCATCCACCAGGGCGGGATCTTCCCTGGTACCGGCGCTCGCGAGGACACTGGCAGCGACCGCGGCACGGGCTACACGATCAACCTGCCCGTGCCGGCCGGCAGCGAAGAGGACCTCTGGGTCGGCCTGATCGAGGAGGAGGTCCTCCCCGTCGCCGCCCAATTCCGCCCGCAACTGGTCCTGATCTCGGCCGGCTTCGACGCCCACCGCGCCGACCCCCTGGCGGAGTGCCGTCTTGAGGCGTCGTCCTTCGGCCGCATGACCAGAATCGTCAAGGAGGCGGCCGCAAGCTGGGGCGGACCGGTCGGCGCTGTGCTGGAGGGCGGCTACGACGTCAACGCGCTCGCCGAGTCGGTCGTCGCGACCATGACGGCGCTCGGGACGGAGAGGTGATGGAGCGCAGGCGCGAAGGCGTTTCGCTAGCTCGCGCCTTTTTCGCCTGAGAGCCCATTGCCGGGCGTGCCTTCCGGCGGGCCGGTCGTCTTTTCAGACTTTTCAGTCGCCTGAGGCGGAGGAGTCGGATGATCCGGCGCCGGGGTCTCCGGCGCCGCTTTCGGAGGGTTTGCCGGCGCTTCCTCCGGCGGCGCAGAGGTAGGAGGCGGTGCCTTGGCTCCGGGATGCGAGGTCGGGGTCGGAGTCTTCGAGTGGCCGGCGCCATGTTCGGCGCCCGTTTCGCCAGGCTGCTTATGGGTTGGTTCCTGAGACTGCTTCTGTGAGCCCTCCCCTGAGGACTTGTGGGTGGCAGCGTTTTGCTGGCCTCCGGCAGCGGCTGCCGGGTGCTGCTTTTCGTGACCCTGGCCACTGGTGTGCTCTTCCGGCGGCCCCGTCGTCTCGGCGCTGACCTCCTCGTGGGGCTGCGGGTGCTCGTGGGCGGCGGCGGTCCCTCGGTGGGAGCGATCGCCAACGGCGGAATCGGCCTGAGAGTTGATCGAGTTCTTACTGGCGCCCGTCCCAACCGCGTTGCCACCGGCTCCTACAGCCCCAGCGCTCTTGCTGCTGTCGCTAAGGCTGTGGCCGTTGCCGACCTCGCCGGCGTTCTGCTGGGCATCCGCGCCACCCGCCGAGCCCGCCGCCGGTGCTACGGACTTCGGGGTGGTCGGTTCGCCGGGCAGGCCGAGGTGGATGACGCCGCTGCGATCCGCCGCGGTCACCCCGATCGCCGCAACAACCGCCGCCGTCGCCACCCCTTTTGCCGCTGCCGAGGCGCCGATCGTTTTCGCGGCGCCGCCACCGAGGGTCGTCGCCAGGCTGCCGCCGGCGGCGCCGCCGTGGGAGCCGCCAATTACCCCCTGCAGCATCCCCGCCGCGGCGAGGGCCGGCAGCGGCGCGAGCGCCGCGAGATCGTGTTGGCGGGTCTTGATTTCCTCGCGGAAGGCTTGGCAGTGGGCGCAACTGCGCAGGTGGGCGCGGACGTCGCGGCGGCGGGTTACCCGGCCGTCCCCGTCTGAAAGCGCTTTGGTCACGGTGGCGCAGCTCATCTCACGCCCTTCCTCCATCTGGCGCAGGCTCTGCCGCGCCTCGTAGAGAGTCTGCCTGGCGACCGCTCCGGAGGTGTCCAGGGCGCCGCCAATCTCCTCGAAGTCGAGCCCCGCCATCTCGCGCATCACCAGCACCTCGCGCTGGCGCTCCGGCAGTTCCTTCATGTCGGCGAGCAGCCGGCGCAGCCGTTCCCGCGTCGCCGCGTCCTCGGCGAGGCCGTAGCCGGGGGCGATCTGCTCGACGTCGAGCTCGGTGCTCTCCCGCCGCCGCCGCAGCAGGTCGATCGACTCGTTGTGGGCGATCCGGTAGAGCCACGGCTTCAGGTCGATCTGCCGCTCCTCGCCGGGGAGCGCCCGCAGCACCTTGATCATCGTGTTCTGCAGCGCTTCCTGGGCGTCGTGCGGGTTGCCGACGATCGCCATGCAGAAGCGGTAGAGGCTCTGGTGATAGCGCTGGAAGATCGCCGCGAAGGCCCGCTCGTCGCCTGTCACCGCGCGTTTGGTCAGCCGCTCGTCCGAGAGCAGGCGGGAAAGCGGCACGGCGACGGCAACGCTCATCGCCCGATTTTCCCATCCCAGGCCATCTTTTCCTACATATGGGCATTTCTCTCGACTCCTAAACGAGTACGAGGGGGGACTGTCAGTGCAATTCGGATGGGCCTGACGGAATCAAGTCACCCGCGTTTTGTTAGGGAAATCGATCCAAATGCGGGCGGATTCCGCCTGCCGCGAATCAGGAGGAACTCACGTGGTCGGAGCTTTGATCGGACTTCTCATCATCGTCGCGATCGTCCTGGTGTTGGCCAAGGTCGCGGTCGCCGGCGGCATCCTCGGCCTGATCGCCCTGATCCTCCTGATCCTCCTCCTGCTCGGCCGCATCTAGCCCCACCCCACCCGGGTGGGGTGGGTGGGATTCTCGCGCGATTGGGTAGGGATGATGAACCTATGGCTGAACTTGTCCTTGGACCGCTACTGCGGCATGTCTCCGACACCCAGGCGACCGTCTGGGTGGAGACCGACGAGGCCTGCGAGGTCGACGTCCTCGGGCGGACCGAGAAGACCTTCCGGGTCGAGGGCCACCACTACGCGATCGTCTGCATCGAGGACCTCGAGCCGGCCTCGCGCTACGAGTACGAGGTAAAGCTCGACGGCGAGACGCGCTGGCCGGACCCGAAGCTGGAGCTGCCGCCGAGCGCGATCCGCACCACCGACGCCGACAAGGACCTCAACATCATCTTCGGCTCCTGCCGGGTCGCGGTCCCCCATGAGGCGCCCTTCACCGAACCCAAAGACGAGACCGAAGAGGGCCATGAGGTCGACGCCCTCTGGGTGATGGCCCACCAGATGTGCGCGGGAGAGCGCGACGACTGGCCCGAGCAGCTCTTCCTCCTCGGCGACCAGGTCTACGTCGATGAGGGCTCGCCGAAGACGCGGAAAAAGATCAAACAGCGGCGCGGCACCGACACCCCGCCCTTCGACGAGGTCACCGACTTCGAGGAGTACACCTGGCTCTACGAGGAGAGCTGGCAGGAGCCGCTGATCCGCTGGCTCTTCTCCTGCGTCTCGGTCTCGATGCTCTGGGACGACCACGACATGAGCGACGACTGGAACATTTCCCGCTCCTGGCTGCTGGAGATGCAGGCGAAGTCCTGGTGGCACCGGCGCGCGGTCGGCTGCATCGCCAGCTACTGGATCTACCAGCACCTCGGCAACATGTCGCCGCGCGAGCTCTCCGAAGACGACCTCTACCAGCGGGTGCGCGGCAACCAGAAGGCCGAGGAGGAGATCTTCCCCTGGGCCCACCGGATCCAATCGTCCGGGGCCGGCGTGCGCTGGAGCTTCTGCCGTGACTTCGGCCGCACCCGAGCGGTCTTCATCGACTCCCGCGCTGGCCGGGTGCTGGAGGAGGACCGCCGGGCGATCGTCGACGACGAAGAGTGGGAATGGATCGTCGACCACACGAGCGGTGACTTCGACCACCTGCTGATCTGCACCACCGTCCCCTGGCTCCTCTCCCCCGCCTTCGACCGCCTCGAGGCCTGGAACGAGCAGGTCTGCAACGGCGTCTGGGGCAAGCCGCTGGCCTGGGCCAGCGAGAAGCTGCGGCGCGAAGTCGACTTCGACCACTGGGCCGCCTTTGGCGAGTCCTTCGCCAAGCTGCGCGACCTCCTCCACGAGATCGCCACCGGTGAGCGTGGCAAGGCCCCGGCCTCGATCGTCGTCCTCTCCGGCGACGTCCACCACGCCTACCTGAGCGAGGCCGGCTACCCCCGCAACGGCAGCTCCGGCGAGCGCACCCCGATCTACCAGGCGGTCTGCTCCCCCTACCGCAACCCGCTCGACGAAAACGAGCGCCGGGTCGTCCGCGCCGCCTTCCGCAGGCCCCTAATCGCCGTCGCCAACCTGCTCGCCAAAGCCGCCGGCGCCCCCGACCCCGGGATCCGCTGGCGCACCCTCGACGGCCCCTACTTCGACAACCAGGTCGCCAGCCTCCACATCGACAAACGTCACTCCTGGGCGCGCCTCGACAAAACCGTGCCTGGCGAAGAGGGCAAGGAGGCGCTCGAAGAGAGCTTCTCCAGGCAGCTGGCCTAAATGGATTGACTTACCAACTTGTGGGTAACTTCCTCTGCGTGAGGAAGATGGCAATCGCAACCGCGGCGGCGCTGCTGGTCGCGCTGACGCTGGCGCCGGGGGCGCGGGCGGACTTTCCGACGCTCTACGGCGGTGACGTCGCCTGCGCCAAACAGGGCTCGAACGGGGACGTCCGCCTCTGCAGCGGGACGACGACGACCTGGGACGGGGTCACCAAGATCGACCTCAACGTCGTCCTCCCGCCGCAGCCGAGCGCCGGCGAAGACGGTCCCTGGCCGGTGATCGGGCTCTTCCACGGCTGGGGCGGGAAAAAGATCGGGCTTGAAGACGCGCGGGTCCAGCAGTGGGCTGAAGACGGTTACGCGGTCTTCAGCATGAGCGACCGCGGCTGGGGCAATTCCTGCGGCGGCACCGATCCCGACCGCATCCTCAAAGCAGCGACCGCCTGCAAAGAGGGCTACAACCACCTGATGGACGATCGCTACGAAGTCCGCGACGCCCAGTACCTGATCTCGGTCCTCGCCGACGAAGGGGTCGCCGAGCCGAAGAAGATCGGCGCCACCGGCGTCTCATACGGCGGCGGCATGTCGATGGCGCTGGCGACCCTGCGCAACCGCACGATGGAACCCGACGACACCCTCGTCCCCTGGGAAAGCCCCGGCGGCAAGGAGATGGAACTGGCCGCGGCGGTGCCGCAGTGGCCCTGGACCGACCTCGCCTACTCGCTGATGCCGAACGGCAGCACCCTCGATTTCGTCGCCGACTCCCCCTACAAAGGCCCGGACGGCACCGCCCGGATCGGAATCGAGAAGGCCTCCTACGTAACCGGCCTCTTCGGCACCGGCCTCGCGATGAGCAACTACGCCCCGCCCGGCGCCGACCCCGAAGCGGACCTGGTCAGCTGGTACTCGCTGATTAACAGCGGCGAGCCGTACGAGACGAAGCCCCAGACCCAGGAAATCCTCGACCAGATCACCACTTACCACTCCTCCTACTACATCGACCACAGTCAGCCGCCGGCGCCGCTGCTGATCCAGAACGGCTGGAACGACGACCTCTTCCCGGTTGACGAGGCGGTCCGCTACTACAACCGCACCCGCTCGCAGTATCCGGGCGACCCGATCTCGCTCTTTCTGATGGACGACGGCCACGAACGCAGCCAGAACAAGGCAGCCGACGAGGCGCTCTTCCGCCAGCGCGCGAACGCCTGGTTTGACCACTACCTAAAGGGCGTCGGCGCGGCCCCGAGCTCGAGCGCCGAAGCGCTCACCACCACCTGCCCCGAAGAAGAAGCCTCCGAAGGCCCCTACCGGGCCGACGACTGGCAGGAACTATCGCCGGGCGAGATCAAACTCGACGGGATCGCCCCGCAGACGATCGTGCCCGGAGCAGGAAATCCCGACATCGGCAAAACCTTCGACCCGATCACCGGCAAAGATCCCTGCGCCACCGCCCCGGGCGCCGACCAGACCGGGGTCGCCAACTACCGCCTGCCGGTGCCGGCCCCCGGGTTCACCCTGCTCGGCTCGCCGACGATCGTCGCCGACCTCGCCACTACCAACGTCGATTCCGAGCTAGCGGCGCGTCTGCTCGACGTCCTCCCGAACGGCGAAGAGCGCCTCGTCGCCCGCGGCCTGCTGCGGCCCGGCAACGGCGGCGCCGGGGTCGTCTTCCAGCTGCACCCGCAGGGCTATCGCTTCGCTGGCGGCGACACCGCGAAGCTGGAGCTTCTCCCCTCTGACGCCCCCTACGCGCGGCCCTCGAACCTGCAGACCCAGATCACCGTCTCCAACCTGCGCCTGAAGCTGCCGGTGCTCGAGCAGCCGGGCTCGCTCGGCGGCCTCGTGCAAACGCCGAGTGACCCGACGGCCGGGCCGCCCCGCAGCAGCGGCAGCGGCTCGGGGGCGACGTCGATCGCCGCTCCCGCCAAGACGGGGGTCGCCTTCCTGGTCCGGCGGCTGGTCGCCAATCGCGGCACCGTCACCCTGCGCCTCCGCTGCCGCGGCGGCAATTGCAACGGTCAGGTCCGCCTAGCGGCCAAGAAGCGCAAGCTCGCCACCGGCACCTACTCGATCGCGAACGGGAAGACCCAAAAGCTCTCGCTGCGCCTGACCAAGGCCGGCCGCAAGCTCGTCGCCGCCCGCCAGCGCGCCGGCGCCCGCGCCATTCCGATCAAGGTCCAGCTGCGCGGCGCCGGGCAGCCGGCGCCGCAGAAGCTAAGCCGGCGCCTCCGCCTCCGCGGGCACTCGTAGTGCTTCGCGCCGCCGCTCCCAGACGGTCCAGGCGCCCATGACGACGCCGGCGTAGACCCAGCCGAGGGCGACGTCAAAAAAGTAGTGCTCGCCCGTCGCCATCAGGGTGACTGCCATCGCTGCGGGATAGAGCAACAGCAACGGCCGCAGCCGCTTGCGCCGCACCCGCCCCCAGAGGAAGAGCGCGACCAGGGTGACGATCGCCGAGTGCAGCGAGGGCACGGCGGCGACCAGGTTGGCGGTCCCCTGCCCCTTCGAGAACAGCGAGGCGGTGCCGACGCCGAGCACTTTCCAGCCCTCCGCCGTGGTCCGGTGGACTTCACCGATCAGGCCCATTTCGCTGGCCATCCACGGTGGCGCGGCCGGGAAGGCGATGTAGGTGGCAAGCCCGGCCAGCGAGAGCGTCACCAAGCGGCGGGTGAAGCGCTGGAAGCCGGGCCGGTCGCGCGCCCAGAGCCAGCCGGCGAGGACGAAGGGGGTGATGAAGTACGAGGTGTAGACGAGGGTGAAGAAGACGTCCCAGGGCTGCACGACACCGGGGTCGTGGAGGTGCTGCTGCAACCAGACCGTCGGCACTTCGCCGAAGATCGCCTGGTCGAAGTCGATCATCGGGTGGTAATGGATGCCGATCCCGAAGGTGTCCGCCGCCCCCCGGGTCAGGTCATACGCCCAGAGCACGGCGACGATCGGCAGCCAGTCGACCACCAGCTGGACGATTTCCCGCGGCGGCCGCCCGATCGAGGCACAGGCAAGCGCCCCGCAGGTCCAGAGGATCACCAGCTCCCGCTGAACCGGGACCCCGTAGTTGGCGATCCAAACGATCAGGCCAATGAAGTAGAGCCCGAGCGCGTAGGGCCGGAGCGCCGCCCAGGAGGCAAAGCGAAACCCGCTTCCCTCCTCGCGCCTGATCTCGACAAATTCACCGGTGGCCATCGACTCCATGCTATGGCGAGCGCCCGAGGGCAGGATGCCGCAGCACCGCCCGGGGCGAATTAGCCGCAGCGGCCTATTCGAGTTCGAAGCTGGTCAGGTCTTGACCGAAGATCGGGCTGACGATGACGTTGTCGAGGTTGACGTGATCGGAGACGAAGGTGCCGAGCGTGAGGCTGCCGAACGGCGCCCAGGGCGCCTGTTCCATCACTTCCTTATCAAGCGCAGCGTATTCGTCTTCCTGCTTGGGCCCCAGCTCTTCCTGACCGAGCTTTTTGATTTTCGCGTTGATCGCCGGTTCGTCGAACATCGCCCAGTTGGAGTTACCGATCGGGAGGATGCTTTCGCCGGAGAGCTGCGGCTGGAAGTAGTCGTTCGGGTGCGGGTAGTCGAGCAGCCAGTTGCTCCAGCCGGCGTCGAGATCGGGAGTGTTGGTGTTGCTGATCAGGGTGAAGTAGGTGGAGGCGTTGACCACTTTCAGCTTCACGTCGAAGCCGAGCTGCTTCAGCACCTGCTCGAAGTATTCGCCCGCTTCGTCGCCGGGCGGGAGGTTGATCGTCCAGATCGTGATCTTGCGGTCGGTCGGCTGCGCCTCCGCGACCAGTTCCTTCGCTTTTGCGAGGTTGTGCGGGTAGAGCTCAAATTTCTCATAACCCGGCATCTCTGACGGCAGGATCTGCTGGGTGGCTTTAAGCGTGCCGGCATAGATCCGTTCCAGCGCCGCCGGGTCGATCGCGTAGTTGACCGCCTGGCGCACCCGCACGTCGTCGAACGGCGGCTTCTGGGTGTTCATCCAGAAGTAGTAGATGCTGATCGTCGGCACCTCGCGGAACTGGGTCCCTTCGTACTTGCGCTTCAGGTCGGCGTAGCGGTCGGGCGGCGGCTGGTTTTTCATCCAGTCGACCTTGCCCTGTTCGACTTCGTTCACCTGGGCGTCGGGGTTCGTCTGGACCGTGATCTTGATCTTGTCGACGTGGCCGCTCGGCAGGTCCGGCATCGCCTCGCCGTTGGCCGAGGCCCAGACCGGGTTGCGCGCGTAGTCCCAGCCGCGGCCGGGGCGGACGTCGGTGATCTCGTACGGCCCGGTCGCCGGCGGCGGCTTCGCGGTTGCGTCTTCGTTCGGCGTATCCGGCGGCAGTAGCGCTCCGTAGGTGAGGCCGAGGATGTAGCTGAAGTAGCCGCTCGGTTCGTTGAGGTGGATGACGATCTTGCCGCTGGCGTCGTCGGTTTCGATCCCCGAGATGCCACCCTTCTTCGTCTTCGCGAACTGTTCGGCGCCGACGATGCCGGTGAAGAAGGTCGAGCCGACCGAGTTGATGCGGTAAAGACGTTCGACGACGAAGCGGAAGTCGGAGGCTTTGACCGGCCTGCCGTCGGAGTACTTGAGGCCCGGGCGGAGGAAGAGCGTGTAGCGCTTGCCTCCCTGGTCGATCTGCGGCAGGTCTTTCGCCAAGCCCGGGATCAGTTCCGTTCCGGCGGCGCCGTCGGCGTGGGCGTAGGTGAGCAGCGGGATGTAGACGTTCTGCAGCGCCGTCGCCCCTTCGAGGGTGAAGTTGAGGCCAGGGTCGAGCGATTCCGGGAAGGCGGTGTAGGTCCCCGTCAGGGTGCCGCCTCCCCCGGATTCATCTGATGACGAGGAGCCGCAGCCGGCGATGAGCGCGCAGGCAAGCAGGGCCACAATGGCGGCGACGGCGAATTTCCCCAATTTCCTCACAACGCTCCCCTTCGTCTCGTCTCTCGAAACGCGGGGTCAATGTATCGCTATGTCTGAGAAAACCGCTTTCTCATGACTTAAGTGGTCCGTGGTCGCTCTGGTAATGGCGGAGGATCTCGTCGGTGCTTCCCCCCTCCATTCGCAGGCGACGACGAAGCGTCTCGGCGAAATCGCCGATTGCCAGTCGCAAGATCTCGGCGCGCACCCGCAGCGAATGCGGGCGTCCTTCCTCCCCCGCCTCGTCGACGAGCGAGCCGAGGAAGGGAAGCAGCCCGGCCAGCGCCCGCTCCTCGTCCTCGGTGCGGAAGTAGTGGACGATCGGAAAGTGGATGAGGTCGCGGCGGACCCGGATCAGCTGCTCGGCGTAGGTGGCCAGCAGGGTCTCGAGCAGCTCCGGATCGGAGTCGGCGAGCTTCTCCCCCAGGTGCTCCTCCGCCTCCTTGGCCAGGTGCACCTCGTGGGCGAGCGAGTCCCGCCGGGAGATCGCCCCATATATGGAGAGCAACCAGGAGATGCTCGCGGTCAGTAGGCCGAGGCCGAAGAGGGTCTCGACCGGCCCGAGGAGCCGCAGTAGTGACGCGGACGGCGAGATGTCGCCGTAGCCGAGGCTGGTGAGGTTGACCAGCGAGACGTAGAGGGCGTCGAGGAAGCCGGAGTGCCCGGCCGGATCGAGCCCGGAGTCGAAGTGGAACCCCTGCGGCAGCTGCGGCAGGAAGACCAGCGCCCAGCCCACCGTCAGCAGCACCGCCCAGGTGGCGATCACCGCGATGTAGCCGATCGGGCCGACGAGCAGCCCGAGGGTGCCGCTCCGCCCCGGCTTGCGCCGCGCCACCGCCGCGACCCCCCGCACCACCCGGCGGGCGATCATCCCCCGCCCCAGCGGGTGGAAGAGGACGTCGAAGATGTCGCGCAGGGCGAGCACGATCAGCGCCACCCCGAGGAGCGTCCAGACGATGTCCACGGCGAGGACGCTACCTGTGACTCATTCTTCGGCGCCGGGCGAGACCGCCTGAAGCCCGACGAGACTCGCGACTGCTGCCTGGCGCTTGTCGTAAGTGACGAAGGCGTCGATCGGATAGACGTGGAGGGCGGTGACGACGTGAATCGCGTCGAGGCTGCGCAGGGCGGGCTCGGCGAGCAGGCCGGCGCCGACGAGCAGGCTCTCGTCGACGGATCGCAGAGACATCGCGTCGATCTGCTCTATGGCCCGCCGCAGTAGGGACTCGAGCGGAAGGTCGCGGGCTGCGCTCGCGCGCCGGAGAGCGCGCGGAACCTCCGTCAGCACCAGCTCGCTGCTGACGAGCTCCAGCCCTGAGAGATAGGACTCCAAGTCGGTGGACCGCTTCTCTTTGAGGATGGCCTTGACGAGCGCCGAGGAGTCGACGTAGACAAGCGGCACGGTCAGCGGTAGCCGCGAACTTCTTCGAGCGCCCGAGTCAGCGGTTCGGGATCGTCACCGAGGTCCCTTTCCAGCGGCGGAAGCAGCGGACCCCTCCGCTTCGGCGGCTTCACTTTGCCTTCGGCAATCAGCTGGTCGAGGCGGCTGTCCGTGTTCGGAACAGGCCCGAGCATCGCGACCGGTTTGTTCCGGTCCGTGACCACGAACCGCTCGCCCGCGGCGATTTTCCGCAGGTAGACACTGAGGTTCTGTCGCAGTTCGGCAACGCCAACGGTCTCGCTCATGTACATGAAAGTAGCATGAGCAGCGGCGCCTTCAATAGGTCGAATTGCGACGGCCATCGCCCCTATAAGGACTGGGGACCGGAAACTCTCCCCCCTGCCGCGACCGATCGCACCAAATCGGTGAGTTCGGCTCCAATGTGCTCCCAGGAGTAGTGGGCGACTGCGCGCTCGCGGGCGCGCTTGCCGCGGGCGCGGCGGTCGCCGTCGTCGTTGACCGCGGCGACCATGCAGGCGGCGAGAGCGTCGACGTTGTCGGGCTCGACCAGCCAACCGGTCTCGGGATCCTCGACGATCGAGGCAGGGCCGCCGCGGTTGACCGCGACCACCGGCAGGGCGCAGGCCATCGCCTCGACCAGAACCTGGCCGAACTGCTCGCGCACCGAGGCGTGGACGAGGAGGTCGCCGGCGCGGAGAAAGGCGGGCAGCTCACCGTGCCCGTGCCAGCCGGCGAGGAAGACGTCGCGGACGCCGGTGCGCTCGATCGCCTCGTAAGGGTGCTCTCCCTCCCACTCCCCCGGATAGCCGCCGATCAGGACCAACGCCGCCGGGCTCTCGAATTCGGGCTGGGCGGCGGCGAAGGCCTCGATCAGCAGCGGCAAGCGCTTTACCTCGGTAAAGCGACCGACCGCGAGCAGCACCGTTCCGTCGAGTGCATCGAGGTCCCGCTCCTCGTAGGCGACGCTGCCGGGGGAACCGCCCGGCACCCACCCGCGCGGTCGCTCGACCAGGTGCCGGCGCCAGTGGGCGCGGCGGTCGACCGCGCCGGGGGCGAAGCCGGCGTCGAAGCCGCCGGGGATGCAGGCGAAGCGGTCCTCCTCGAGCTGCAGAAGCTCGGCGGCGCGGGCGAGGCCGCCGCGATCGTTGACGACGATCCGCCGGCAGCGGGCGGCCCAGCGCCGCAGTCGCTCCGCCCAGGCATCGGCGTGCTCCCAGCCAGCGGACGGTCCCGCCTCGATCTCCTCCAGCATCAGCAGCTCGGTGCCATGGACGTGGCCGATCACCGGCACCCACGGCAGCGCCCGGGAGGCGGCCTCGTTCAGCGGGGTGAGGTGGTGGAGGTAGAGAAGGTCGACTCCACCCGCAGCCGCCTGCTCGAAGGCCGCAGCCCAGGCTCGCACCTGCAACTCGAGCTGCTCGTCGTCGAGCTGCGCCAGCACCAGGTCGGCGGCGCCGGGGCGATCCTCGTAGGAGCCGTGCATCGGGGCGGTGCCGGGGACGGCGGCGTAGCGGAGCGGATCGGCCGAGCGCAGGGCGGGGGTGAAGTCGACCGCTTGCAGGTCGAGTCCCTCGTAGAAGCAGGAGGCGATTGCGGCCTCGCCGAGATCGGAGCGGGAGCCGGCGACGAGGGTCACATTGACCCCGTTGCGGCCGAGCTCGCGGGCCAGCGCCCGGGTCGCGTGGGCCGAGCCGCCGCGCGGGTAGAAGTAGTTCCCCATCAGCATCCGAGTCGCGGCCTCCACACCGCTGAGGCTAGCGGCGCCGGTGCGGCGGCCCGAAAGGGTGCCCCTAGAAGCTGAGGCGGGGCGCGAAGTGGAGCGCGGTGGCGACCGGGCGGCCGCCGTCGAGCTCGATCCCGTGCTCCTCGCGCGGGGTGTTGACGAGCGAGCGGCCGACTACCAGGGAGGCCGATCCACCGCCGTCGAGGTTGATCGCCTCCTCGGCGCCGAGGCCGATCATCGCCGCCGCCAGCTCGGCCATCGAGAGGCCCGCCTCGTCATCGGCGCGCCCGTCGCAGACGGCGGCGATCAGCTGGCCAGCGGCGAGCCCCAGCGCGGCGCGCGGGTAGCGGCCGGCGGTGATGTCGGAGTCGAACTGGCGGGCGCCGGCGGAGAAGCCCTCGCGGTCGGCGTCACCGGCGACCAGCGAACGGCGACCCTCGACCAGCATCGGACCGGCGTGCAGGAGGTCGCCGTGCGGGGTGGGGCCGAGCTGCCGCCGCGGCGCCAACCGCACCTCACCCTCGGCGACGTGGACGCAGGCGCGCTCGTCGTGCCAGGGGGCGTCGAAGGGCTCGGTCGAAAGCTCCCGGCCGGCGACCCAGAGGTCGCCGAGCGCCGGCCCGCCGGGGCGCATGTAGAAGCCGCCGACGATCGCGTGGTCGGCGCCGGAGCGACGGCACCACCCCTGCACGGTCGAGGGCGGGTCCAGGACGACCACTCGCAGGTCGAAGGCAGCGCGGTCGAAGCGGGCCACGTGGATCGTCGTCTCGGCCCGGTCGGCGAGGCGCAAGCGCCTGCGCTCGAACAACGGCCGCGGCAGCGGCGCTGCCCGGCGGGGGCGGGATGGAGACGAAGTCGGCAAGTGAACACCTAACCCTGATCTCCCCGAATGGAACAGCAGGACCCCGACGGAGATGTTGCCGAGCCGAGAAGAGGGACACGCATCCCAGCCGGCCCGGCGACCGCTCCTCTCTATCGTTGGCGGCCGATGGCCGCGGTCCCGATCCCCCTCTCGATCCTCGACCTCGCCGCCGTCGGCCGCGAGGAGACGATCGCCGAAAGCTTCGCCGGCAGCGTCGAGCTGGCGCGGACGGCGGAGCGCGGCGGCTACCGCCGCATCTGGTACGCCGAGCACCACAACATCTCCTCGATCGCCTCCTCGGCGACCGCGGTCCTGATCGCCCACGTGGCCGCGCACACGGAGACGATCCGGCTCGGGGCCGGCGGGGTGATGCTGCCGAACCACTCGCCGCTGGTGATCGCCGAGCAGTTCGGGACCCTGGAGACGCTGCACCCGGGCCGCATCGACCTCGGCCTCGGCCGGGCGCCGGGAACCGACCAGCGCACCTGGATGGCGCTGCGCCGCGACCCCCACGCCAGCGACCGCTTCCCCCAGGACGTCGTCGAGCTGCAGCGGTTTCTCAGCGACGACGAGCCGCTCCCCGGCCTGCGGGCAATTCCCGGCCGCGGCACCAAAGTGCCGCTCTACATCCTCGGCTCCTCCCTTTTCGGCGCTGAACTCGCGGCGCAGCTCGGCCTCCCCTACGCCTTCGCCTCCCATTTCGCGCCCCGCTTCCTGCACCAAGCGCTGAAGGTCTACCGCGACGAGTTCAAGCCGTCGAGCCAACTCCAGGCGCCCTACGCGATCGCCGGCGTAGGCGTAATCGCCGCCGAGACCAGCGAGAGCGCCGCCGCCCAACTCGAAGCAGCCCGCCGAGTCCGCGCCCGTGCCCTCTTCGGCCGCGGCCGCAAGTTCAGCGACGACGACATCACCGACTTGCTCGCGTCGCCGCAAGCGGCGGCGGTGGACGAAATGCTCGCGTATACCGCCACGGGGACGGTCGACGAGGTCTCGGAGTATCTGCGGCGGTTTGCGGATGACACGGGCGCCGACGAGTTGATGACGGTCCACTACAGCGACACGGTTTCGAACCGTTTGCGCTCGGTGGAGCTCGTGGCGGCGGCGTTGAACCCGAGCGCCGCGTAACCCCGAAGCCGCTCCTTGGGACGAACAGCTGCGGGGTAAGGGGGTGAGTCCTCGGGCCTGTCGACTTTGTCCCTTGGTGGGGGACAAAAGCGACACGGTCGATTCTGAGATCGCGCGGATTGCTTCGCGGCAGCACGGTGTGGTGACGTTGCAGCAACTCGAAGAAGCGGGACTGGGGCGGCGGGTGCTTCAGAGCGCGTGACGAAGGGACGACTCCACCGCCTCCACCGCGGCGTCTACGCGGTAGGCCACCGCGCTCCGAGCTGGCACGGGCGCTGGATGGCCGCGGTGCTCGCTTGTGTCAAGGTCGGCCGCTGGGAGGTCGATTTCCTTTGGCGCTCTCACGGCCTCATCGTCGAAACCGATTCCTTCCTCTACCACCGGGGCTCCGTCTCCTTCGAGAGCGACTACGCCCGCGACCTCGACCTACGCTCCGCCGGCTACACCGTGCTCCGCTTCACCGACACGCAGCTCGAAGCCGAACCCGAGCGCGTCGCTGCGCTCGTTGCCGATGAGCTGAGCCGCTAGCCGGCCACCTCAGTGTGGACGACCACCCCCCCGACCTAAACTTCCCGCGATGCGGAAGCAGAGCGATTTCGAAGAAGCCAACCCGGACGCCTCCCCCGCGAAGCTGATCGAGGCGCGGATCGAGGAGCTGGGCGACTGGCGTGGTGAGGCCCTCGCTCGGGTCCGCTCGCTGATCCGCGAGGCCGACCCAGAGGTCGCCGAGGAGTGGAAGTGGCGGGTCCCGGTCTGGTCGCACAACGGCATCGTCTGCACCGGCGAGACCTACAAGAAAGCCGTCAAGCTGACCTTTGCCAAGGGCGCCGCCCTCAAGGACCCCTCCGGCCTCTTCAACTCAAGCCTCGACGGCAACACTCGCCGGGCGATCGACATTTCGGAGGGCGAGGAGATCGACGCCGAGGCGCTGAAGGCGCTCTTCCGCGAAGCGGTCGCGCTCAACGCCGGTTAGGAAAGCTCGATCACGCTGCGGATCCCGTCCTGGGCCTCCATCAGCTCGAAGCCGCGGTTGACTTCGTCGAGGGCGATGCGGTGGGAGAGGAACGGGGCGACGTCGATCTCGCCGTCGAGGTAGCGGTCGACCAGGACCGGGACCTGGTCGCGGCCCTTGACGCCGCCGAAAGAGGAGCCGGCGAGGCGGCGGCCGGTGATCAGCAAGCGGGGGACGACGTCGAGGGTCTCGCCCTTGCCGGCGACGCCCGCGACCGTGCAAAGGCCCCAGCCCATCCGCGCCGCTTCCAGCGCCTGGCGCATCACGGCGACGCTGCCGGTCGCCTCGAAGGTGTAGTCGGCGCCGAAGCCGTCGGTCATCTCGAGGATCCGCTCGACCGTGCCCTCGCCGCCCTCGAGCAGGTCGGTCGCCCCCTGGCCGCGAGCGAGCTCGAGCCGCTCGGGTGAGAGGTCGACGCAGATGATCCGCTCGGCGCCCTGCAGGCGGCAGCCGGCGACGGCGCCGAGGCCGACCATGCCGGCGCCGAAGATCGCGCAGGTGCTGCCGGCCCGGACGGCGGCGGTGTTGATCGCGGCGCCGAGGCCGGTCGAGAGCCCGCAGGCGAAGAGGCAGGCGTGCTCGAACGGCGCCTCCGGGTTGATCTTCGCCAGGGCGATCTCCGGCATCACCGTGTACTCGGCGAAGGTCGAGCAGCCCATGAAGTGGCGGACGTCCTCGCCGTCGCGGGAGATCCGGGTGGTCCCGTCGGGCAGGTGGCCCTGGTTCTGCTCCTCGCGGATCGCCAGACAGAGGTTGGTGCGCTCGTCGCGGCAGTGGATGCACTCGCGGCACTGCGGCGAGAAGAGGGTGACGACATGGTCGCCCGGCGCCACCGAGCCGACCCCCTCCCCCACCTTCTCGACGACGCCGGCGCCCTCGTGCCCAAGCACCGCGGGCGCGTAGCCGGAGGGGTCGGCACCGGAAGCCGTGTAGAGGTCGGTGTGGCAGACGCCGCAGGCGGCCAGCCGCACCAGTACCTCGCCCGCCCGCGGCTCGGCAAGCTCCACCTCCTGGACGACGAGCGGCTCGCCGAACCGCTCGAGGACCGCGGCGCGCATCTTCATTGCACGAGTCTCGCAGAGGCGAGTCAGGCCGTGGCCTCGATGATGCTGAGCATGCCGGCGCTTGCCTCCGGGACAGAGCCGGCGGCGACGGGATGCTCGTCGCAGCGGTGGAGCTCGACCTGGTCGAACCCGGCCGCCCGCAGCGCCGCCTCGGCGGCGGCCTCGTCCCCCTGGAAGGGGTGGATGTCGCCGCCGACGAAGGTGCCGAGCAGCTGCTCGAAGGCTCGCTCCGCGAACCCGCGACCGCGGGCGAAACGGAAGTCGGCGAGGTAGGCGCCGTTCGGGAACGGCTCGAGCGCCCGAGCAAGCCGCGCCCACAGCGACTCCATCGTTTCGTCGTCGAGGTAGACCAGCAGGCCCTCGGTGACAATCGCCAGGCTCTCCGAGGAGTCCATCGTCCCGACCAGCTCCTCGAGGCTGCCGGGGCCGCCGTCGCGGAGGAGGTCGAGCTCGGCGACCCGGTGATGGTCCCCCAGCGAGCCCATCCGCGCCAGCGCCTCGCGCTTGCGCCGGGCCATCGCCGGCAGGTCGGCCTCGACGTAGGTAAGCGCGTCGCCGTAGCGCTCGCAGAACCGCCACCCTCGCGGTGACATCCCGCAGGCCGCCTCGATCACCTGGGTGACCCCGCCCTCGATCAGCTCCTCGAGCAGCGCGTCGATCACTCGGTGGCGCGCCAGCAGCATCGGTTCCAGGCTGGGACCGCCGAGCAGCCTGCTCGCCGCGTTCGGCAATCGCAGAGCGTCGTAGAAGAGACGGCCCTGCCAGGTGGCGAGCTCCGGATGCGAAAGCCCGTTCCGCACCCAGGTCTCCCCCGTGTAGTGAGCGGTCGGCGAGATCGCCGAGGAGCCTTCGCTTGCAGCCATAGTTCAACCTACGTTCGCACAGAGAGATAAGGAGAACCGAGATGGGAAAGCTGATCGCGACGACGCAGGCCACGCTCGACGGCGTCATCGACCCGGTGGGAGAGTGGGTGCAGCCGGACGGCGACCACGGCACTTATTCATTCGAACGCCAGGAGAAATCGAGCGGGCTGGTCCTCGGCCGCAAGACCTATGAAGGCCTGGCGCAGTACTGGCCCAACCAATCCGGCGAATGGGCCGACATGGTCAACCGGGTGCCGAAGTACGTCGGCTCCACCACTTTGTCCGGAGAGCTCGAATGGAACGCCACCCTGCTGGACGGCAAGCTCGAGGACTCGATACCGACGCTGAAGGACGAAGCATCGGGAGACCTCTTCATGCACGGCAGCGGCGAGTTCGCCTACGCCCTCGCCGAGAGAGGTCTGATCGATGAGTTCGAGATCTACCTAAATCCGCTCGTCTGGGGCAAGGGCAATCTCCATGTACTCGGCGACCGGGGGACCATCCGAATGGACCTTGCTGACGTGAAACGCTTCGATTCCGGGGTCGTCCTGCTCACCTATCGCCCGAACTAGCTTTCTTTTATCCGGGCGTCGCCTTGCCGTTGCGCTCGCGGTGCTTGCACCCGGGCCAGCAGCAGGGCCGGCGCATCCCTTCCTCCAGCTCTTCCCGGGTCCGGCGGATGCGGCGTTCCCGGGTGTTCTGCTGCTTCGCGTCCTCGACCCAGCAGATGAACTCGTTGCGAGCGAGAGGAGTTATGTCCTTCCACGCTTTCAGCGCCACCGCGTCGTCGACCAGCGCCTGACGCAGATCGCGGGGCAACTCGTGGACCACTCCTCCAGGCACTCGCTCACCGCTCATGGGGGCGATGGTAGTGCGCTGCCTTAAGGTGACCCCCGTGCCCTTCACCCACAAGAACCTCAGGGCTGACCTCGACGACCTCGGCTCCAACTTCGACGGCTCGCCCGACCTCGAGTTCCGCCTCGCGACCAAGGCGCTCGAGTTGGAGCAGTCCGGCCTCGGCTACCAGCGCGTCCCGCCCGACTACCGCTTCCCCTATGGCCACGTCCACGAGCGCCAGGAGGAGCTCTACGTCGTCCTCGGCGGCAGCGGCCGGATGAAGCTCGATGACGAGATCGTCGAGCTGGAGCAGTACGACGTGGTCCGGGTCGCCCCCGGAACCTGGCGCGGCTACGAGGCAGGCACCGACGGCCTCGAGCTCCTCGTCATCGGCGCCCCCAACCTCGGCGAGAACCCGCGCGACGACGTCGAAGGCGAACGCGACTGGTGGTCTGACTAGCCAGAGGCTCCGACGCGCCCCATCGCGTTCATCCCCCGCGCCAGCCGGCTGACGTCGGTCGCGCCCGGCGGCACCGGGACCGCGCGGAAAGTCGGGGCCGGCAGGTGCAGGCGGAAGGCAATCCTCCCCTCACGGTCGAAGCCGGTGACGAGCTTGTTGTCCCCCCAGCTGACCAACCAGCCGCCGCCTGGCAGTTCCCGTGCCGAGCCGCAGCAGTGGCTCCGCCTCACCTCCGGGTCGTTCAACTGACCCTTGTAGATCGCCTTGCCGGCGGCGAGGTCGAGCTTGTAGAAGACGACCCGGGGACGGCGGGGGCGGTCCTTGCCGTTGTCGAAGATCGTCAGCCGGCCATAGCGGTCGAGGCGGGCGTCGTGCTGGCCGCCGAGCAGCTTGGTCGCCGGATCGCCGACGACCCGCAGGGACTTGCCGGTGGTGCTGCCGCCGAGCTTCCAGCGGATCTCCCCGCTGGCGCGGTCGATGCCGTAGACCGCGTCGGTATGGCGGGTAGAGACGATCACTTCGCCCCGCCCCCGGGGCTCGATCGAGTTGATGTGGACGGGGTCGAAGGCCTCGCGCTGGAGCCGGCGGCGCGGGTTGCTGAGCACGCTGTGCCACCAGCGGCCGGTCTCCGAGAGGGCGATGTGGCCGCGCGAGTTCCAGTGCCACTGGACCTTCCCCGCGGGGTCGACTTCCTGCACTTCGGCGGAGACGATCGTCGCCCGCCGCGGACCGCCGACCCGGCGCAGGTCGGCCGTTTCCGGGACGTAGGTGTCGAGCAGGACGTTCCCGTTCGCAAGCTCGCGGTACTCGTGACCGTCGACGATCGACCCCTCGGTCTCGACCAGACGCAGCAGCTTGCCGGACTCGGAGCGCACCTCGTGGGCCATCCGCGGGTCGAGACCGTAGCCGTCGCCGAAGGAGCGCGCCCAGACCACGCTGCCGTCGCGGAGGATCTGCCCCCATAGTGCCCGCGTGTCGGGGTTAAACCACCAGCGCGGCCTGCCTTCGGTGTCGAAGACGATCACCCAGGGGCGCCCGTCCCGGCCCGAGTAGGTGACAACGAAGAGGCCGAAGGGGACCGGGCGGATCGCTTCGAAATGCGTCGGCGGGAAGTCCGCCGGCAGTTTCGGGAGTCGCGCGTCCGGGGGCGCGCCCTTCCCGAGGGGCTCGCCGCCGGCCTGACCACAGCCGCTGAAAACGAGCACCGAGAGGATCGCCAACGCGACCAGAACGGCCCCTCCGCAAGCTGCTCCCCGGCGATGGCGCAAAGATTTCTCCACCGAAGGAGCTTAGGGAGAGTCGCCCGCCGGACTGCTACGGTGGACAGGTCGGGTTGGCCGATTCGCCGCCCGAGAGGTTCCGTTTCCTCCACGTGCTCGGTAAGCGCCTTGGGGCCGCAGGATCTCCCAAGCGTTCAACTCAGGAGTTCACAACATCACTTCCTTTGCCGATCTCGGCACCTCCACGCCGGTGGTCGACGCCCTCAGCGCGCGTTCGATCACCCAGCCTTTCCCCGTTCAAGAGATGGTCGTCCGCGACGCGCTCGCCGCCCGCGACCTCCTCGTCCAGTCCCCCACCGGCTCGGGCAAGACCCTCGCCTTCGGGATCCCGATGGTCGACCTGATCGAGCCCGGCGGCAACGGCCCCGGCGCTCTGGTCCTGGCCCCGACCCGCGAGCTCGCCGGCCAGATCGTGCTCGAGCTGGAGGCGCTTGCCAAGGCGCGCCGCCTGAAGATCACCGCCGTCTACGGCGGCGTCGGCATGGGCCCGCAGATCAAGGCGGCGCGAGCGGCCGACATCCTCGTCGCCACCCCGGGCCGACTCGAGGACCTGATCGGGCGCGGCGCCGTCTCGCTCGCGCGGATCCGCGTGCTCGTCCTCGACGAGGCCGACCGCATGCTCGACATGGGCTTCCGCCCCGCCGTCGACCGGATCGTCGACCAGACCCCGGTCGAGCGCCAGACGCTGTTCTTCTCGGCCACCCTCGAGGGCGCCACCGGCAAGGTCGCGGCCGCCTACACCCGCGACGCCCGCTCCCACACCCACGCCGAGCCCGAGCGCAAGCAGACGAACATCGAGCACCGGTTCTTGTCGGTCGACTCGCAGGGCGCCAAGCTCGAGCACCTCGTCACCCACCTCTCGGCCGCCAACGCAGGGCGCTCGCTCGTCTTCGTCCGCACCAAGCGCGGCGCCGACCGCCTGGTCAAGCGCCTGCGCAGCCAGCAGGTCAACGCCGTCGCCATGCACGGCGACAAGAGCCAGAGCCAGCGCGAGCGGGCGCTGGCCCGCTTCGAGCGCGGCGAGGTGATGACCTTGGTCGCGACCGACGTCGCCGCCCGCGGCATCGACATCCCCGACGTCGCCCACGTGATCAACTACGACGCGCCCGAGGACCGCGAGGCCTACGTGCACCGGGTCGGCCGGACCGGCCGGGCCGGGCGCACCGGCACCGGCATCAGCTTCGTCCTCGACGATCAGGCCGGCGAGATGAGCCGGATCGCCACCAGCCTCGGCCTCGACCACGGCCTCGGCACGCCGGCCCCGGCGGCAACGTCCACCCGACCCCGACCCCGGCAGCGACCGCGCCGCAACCGCCGTCGCCGCAGCAGCAGAGCGGCGGCCTGAGCGTGGCCGCCGAATCGATCAGGTGGAGCTGCAGCCGCTGCGGGGTCTCGGTCGGCCAGATGGATGGCGTCCCGACCGAGCTGCCGGTGAGCTGGTCCCGCTCTGAGGACCAGGTCCTCTGCCTGACCTGCAGTCGCGCCCAGGCCGGGGAGACGGCGATGGACGCGGTGTCCGACTCGGTCCCCCGCGAGGACCGGGTCAAGCTCCGCCGCACCGCCCTGATCGAGTTCGAGATCGAGCGGGCGCCCGAAGCGCCGAACGCGACGATCGCCCGCGCCTGCCGCACCTCCAGCGCCGCCGTCGCGGCGGTTCGCGACCGCGACGCCTAGCGGCTCCGATGGGGATCGGGATCGGCCTCGCCGCCGCCGTCGCGCTGATGACCAACCTCGCCTCGCTGCTCAAGCACCGGGGCTGCCAGCACACCCATCCGATCTCCTTCACCCGGCCCCTCGCGAGCGTGCGCGGCCTCGCCACCTCGCCCTGGTTCGCCGCCGGCTGGGGGCTTGCCGCCCTCGCCTGGCTGGCCCACATCGTCGCCCTCTCGCTGGCCCCGATCTCGCTCGTGCAGGCGGTGCTCGCCGGCGGCGCGGTAACTCTCGCCGTGCTCTCCCAGCGCCTCTTCGGCGGCCGGGTCGAGCGGCGGCAGTGGCTGGCGCTGGCGCTCGGCGGCGGCGGGCTCGCTCTCCTCGCGGCGACGCTGCCGCACTTCCACGGCGCCCACTCCGGCTTCTCGATGGCGGCGATCGTCAGCTTCGAGGGCGGCCTGATCCTGCTCGCGGCCGGGGTGGCGCTGTGCCACCGGGCCCCGCGCCTGGCCGAGCGCCGGGGGGTTCTGCTGGCCGTCCTCGCCGGCCTCCTCTTCGCCCTCGCCGGAATCGCGATCAAGGCCCTCACCGGCGGTGCCGGCGGCTGGCCGCTTACCGCAACGCTGCTGGCCCTCACCCTCGCCTGCGGCGGTCTCGCCCAATACACCGCGGTCGCCGCCCTGCAGGGCGGCGGCGCGATTGAGACGATCGGGCTGATGGGCATCGTCGCCAACGCCGCTCAAATCCTCGGCGGCATCCTCGTCTTCGGCGACCCCCTCTCCCCCAGCCCGCTCGGGCTAACCCTCCAGATCACCGCCCTGGCGATGGTCTGCCTCTCGGCGCTGCTGCTGCCCTCCTCGGCCGCCGCCCGCAGGCTGCAACCCGCCTGAGCCTTCCGCTCAGCGCTGAGAGGGTCGGGCTCGAGGTGGAAAGGCCTCGGTCGCAGCACCCCCCGCGCGTGCTAACTTACAACCTAATGGTTGTAGATAACGGGATCCGCGACGAGGAAAAAGCCACCGACCTGCTGTTCCGGGCCCTGGCCGATCCGATCCGCCGCGACATCCTCCGCCGCGCCCACGAGGGCCGGCTCTCGGTCTCGGCCCTGGCCCGCGAACACCCGATCAGCGTCACGGCGATGCAAAAGCACGTCGCCGTGCTGGAGCGGGCCGAACTGGTGAGCAAGCACCGGGTCGGGCGCGAGTCGATCGTCCAGACCCGGAGCGACGCCCTCACCCGCGCCCGCGCCGCCCTCGATCGCCTCGAGGCGGACTGGCGAGACCGGATCGAGCGGATGGAGCAGATCCTCAAGACCGACAAAGGAGACAACTGATGCCCGTCACCGACGTTCAGAAGGACCTCGACGCCCTGACCATGACGATCACGGCGGAGTTCGACGCCGATGCCGAGCGCCTCTGGGAGCTGTGGGCGGACCCCCGCCAGCTGGAGCGCTGGTGGAGCCCGCCCTCCCACTCCTCCACCTTCGAAGAGCACGAGCTAACCCCCGGCGCCCGCACCACCTACTTCATGACCGGCCCCGACGGCCAGAAGCACCACGGCCGCTGGCTGATCGAGGAGGTCGACCCGCCCCACCGCCTGCGCCTGTCAGATGACGAGGTCGATGCCGAGGGCAACCCGGAGGACGGCGGCCCGTCCGCGATGACGGTGACGATCGCCGAAGCCGACGGCACTGCAACCATGACGATCCAAACCCACTTCACCGACCGCGCGTCGATGGAACAGACGATCGAGATGGGCTTCGAGCAGGGCATGGTCGAAACCCTGGGCCAGATCGACCCCCTCCTCGGCGCCGCGAGGGCCTGAGGAGGCGGCGTTCAGCGCCTCAGGCGGGCGAGGTAAAACTGTCGATCCTCGACGCCGGGCTCAGCGGTGCCGCCGATCGTGATCGAGCCGGCTGCGAAGTCGAGAGCGGTGACCTTGACCACCTGGTGGCGAGGATCGACGAACCTGCCGCGGCTGCCGAAGCTGCGGTCGAGCTTCCCGTCGGGGAGATAGCGGAGGGCCATCGCCCGCCCGCGCTCGCAGGCCGAGGCGTAAGGGCAGTCGCGCTGGAGGCCGGCGACGACGATCCGGCCGTCGGCTTCGACGCCGATCCGATCCGCCTCGGCGTGCACGCCGACCGAGGTCAGCACCAGGCCCCGGTCGCCGAAGCTCCGGTCGAGGCGGCCGTCCGGCAGCAGGCGGGAGATCGCAACCCGGCCGTGCCGGGCCCCGGCGAGGAGAAGCCGGCCACGGCGATCGAACGCCAGGTCCACCGTCCGGGTCGGCAGCAGGCGCCGGAAGCCGCGGGCGTGGGACGGCGGCGCGAAAGTCTCGAGGCGGTGCCCCCGCCGCCCGAACTCGACGGGCATTTCGGGGACCGCAAGCACCGCCAGCGTCCCGGCCGAATTCCTCGCCAGCCGCACCTCATTGCCCACCCATACTTCCGCGACCGTGCTCGCGCCGTCCCGCCCGTAGCCGGGAGCCGGCCGGCCCCGCGACCCGAAGCGAGCGACGATGCTGTCCCACCTGCTCGACCCGGCAGCCAGGAAGCCCCCGTCGGCAGTCGGGAGCAGATCCGTGACCGAGGCGAAGCGACGGCCACCGGCGAGTCCGCCGACGCCGAAGGAGTCGTCCACCCGGCCCCGGGGCCCGAGACGGAAGACACCTCCGCCTCCGTAGGAGCCGACTGCGACCAGGAGCCGCCCGCCCGGCGAGGGGGCGAGCGCGGAGGCAGTCGCAGTACGTGCATTGCCTGCCTCGGGAAGCCGGACCAGACCGTCGCTGCCGAAACCGGCATCGCGGCCGCCGCCGCGACCGAACCGGACGGCGGCGCTCACCCCTCCGGCCCGCCCGACGACAGCCGTGCGGCCGCGGTCGTCGACCATGAGCGCGGTGACCGAATCGGAGGCGGGCGAGGTTCCCGGGGTGAGGACGGCGCCGTTCTCTCCGAAAGCGCGGTCTAGCCGGCCGTCCGGCCCGAAGGCGGCCAGCGTTACCTGACTGGGATCGAGGTCGGTGCGGACATGCCCGGCTTCGCCGACCAAGACGACCCTGCCGTCCGGCAGCTCGATGAGGTCGTGAGCTTCATGGCGGCGCCCGGGCTTCGGCCTCGCGGTGACGAAACCGGCGGGCCCGTAACCGGGGTACGGGCTCCCCCCGGGGGTCAGCCGCTCGAGCAGGAGGCGAGCCGCCCCGTACCTTTCCCGGGCGAGGGTTCCCGCCGCCAGGACCCCGCCGTCCGGCGAGGCGAAGATCGCGCGGACGGTGCCGAGCTTCGCCGGGCCGCGGACCACCCCGTCGCCGCCGAAGCTCCGATCCCATTCGCCCGAGGACGAGAAGCGCGCGAAGCGGTTTTCCAGGTTGGCGACGTAGAACGACCCGTCGGGCAGGAGCGCGATCCCCTGCGGCCACTCCCTCAGCGCCCGGATCTCCGTGAAGCCGCCGGTCCCGAAACCGGGGTCCGGCCGGCCGTCGGCGTCGAGGCGCCCGACGATCAGCCCCCGCGCCGATTCCTCTTCTCCGGAGGCGGCGAAGAGCAGCTTGCCGTCCGGGAGTCCCACGAGCCGGACCGGCTCGCGCCTGAAGTAGGGGCCATCGAGCTTGGCGCGCCCGTCCTGTCCGAAGCCGCGGTCGAGCCTGCCGTCGGCGTCGAACCTGACCAAGGTCGCGGAAGCGTCGGAGGCGTACATCGCAACAGTCCCGCCGTCCTCCTGCGTCACCGACTGGGAGAGGTCGACTTCCCAGGCGTCCTTCGGTCGCCGAGCGAGGCCTTCGGCGCGGACGACGCCGTCCACGCCGTAGTCATGGTCGACCGTCCCCGACACGGTGAAGCGCACGATCGCCAAATCGCAGGAGGCGACGACGCTGCCGCCCGGCCCGAGCCCGAGGCTCCCTTCCCACCAGCAGGGGACGGTGCGATTGAGAGCGACCCCGTCGTCGCCGAAGCTGCGATCGATCCGCCCGTCCGCGAAGTACCGCGAGACCGCAATCCCCCTCACTCCCGGCTGGAGGACGAGCAACCGACCCTGATCGTCAGCGATCACCGCCAAGGCCATCCCCGCGGTCGGTTCGGTGCCGAAGTCGGCGGTGACGACCCCGCCGTCCCCGAAGGTCGGGTCCAGTGAACCCGCTTCGCCCCAACCCTCCGCACCAGCAGAGCCCGGCCGCCCGGCTGCAAGCACCAGGACGATCAGCACGCAGAGGGTGGTTAATCGCAGCATCGGGTCAGAGCGTACGACCGCCGACCACACCTGAACAGAGACAAATATGGCCCGGTTCGAGCCCTGACGACCCGTACGATGCCGGCATGCGCAAGCTCCAGACGCAAGGCGTCCACCACATCACCCTCACTGGCGCGGATCGCCAAACCTCGATCGACTTCTGGGAGGGGGTGCTCGGGATGCCGTTCGTCTTCGAGCAGCCCAACCTGGACCGCCCCGAGGAGAGCCACCTCTACTTCGACCCGGGCGACGGGCGGCTGATCACGATCTTCACCAACGAGGAGCGCGCGCCCGACCCCTCCACGAGGTCGCAGGACACCGGCCACGTCCACCACATCGCCTTCGCCCTCTCAAACGCGACGTTCCGCCAGGCCGTTGCGCGCCTCGACGAGCGCGGCATCGAGCACAGCGGCGTCAAGGACCGCGGCTTCATGGACTCGATCTACTTCCGCGACCCCCTCGGCCTGCTGATCGAGCTCGCCTCCTACCGCTTCGAACCCCCCACCGGCCACACCCACGCTGACGTCCTCCTGGAGGCCCACCTGATCCGCACCGAGCGCAACGACTACAACATCGCCCCCGAGCACCTAGCCGACGCGATCGAGCGTCTCGTCACCCGCTCCCAGCGCTCCCTGTCCGAGGACCGCGGGCCCCGCGACCCTTACGGCGCTCGGCGGGCTTCGTGAGCCAGTGGTCTAGGTGACCTGGAACCCGGCCAGGACGAGCATGAGCCCCGCCAGAGTGAAAAATCCGTAGAGCATCAACCGCTGCATCGACTTCATGTCGCCGCGCAGCTCTGCGATTTCACCCCGCAGATCCCTGGTGGTCTCGCTCTGACCGACTTCCAGCTTCTCCGTGGCCATCTTTTGGCTTCCTTCCAGCTTCTCGGTCGCCGTCTTCAGGTCCCCTTCCAGCTTCTCCGTTGCGGCCTTCTGACTAGCTTCCAGCTTTTCGGTGGCCGTCGTCAGGTTTGCTTCCAGCTTTTCGGTGACCGTCGTCAGGTTTGCTTCCAGCTTCTCCGTGGCGGTCTTCAGGTTTGCTTCCAGCTTCTCCGTGGCGGCCTTCTGACTAGCTTCCAGCTTCTCGGTGGCCGCTTTGAGTTCCTTCGCGCTCTCCCTTTGAGCGGCTCGTAGTTCACGGATATCGGCTTCGACATGTTCGAACCGCTTGTCGAGCCGGCCGAATTCGGCATTGACTCGGCCGAATTCCACGTCGACGTGATCGAAGCGTTCATCCATGCGCTCTTCGAGGCGCTTGATCATTGCGGTAGCCGCTTGCTCTTCCATCGTCTGCATGAGCTTAGCGGAACTTATCGTCTTCAGCAGACGGAACGTTTCTGATGCACTAAAAGAGGAGCTTGAGGTCCTTATGGCGCGGCGAAGATTGGTGCGAAGTTCCAGACACAAAAAAGGCCCCATTGCGGAGCCTTTCGTCCTATAGCGGGGGCGGGATTCGAACCCGCGACCTTCGGGTTATGAGACCAAAACCGGGTTTTCGGAGGTTTGTGGCCGTTGCACTTTTTGCCTGGAAATATCCGGTTTCCGGCTAGCAGCGGCGAACGTCGCTTGCGGCTGTTTCCCGACGCGCTGTTGACCCGCTGTTGACCCCGTGGGTCCTTGAAGAGACACCATCGGTCCGATTTGTCATCATCGTGACATGGACGAGGCCTTCACGATAATGCAGATTGGCAACCCAGCCATGGACCGGGTCTATGACGAGGCAATCGAGCCGGCGATCCGCAGGGCTGGCTTCTCGCCCCGCCGCGTCGATAGGCACAACCAAGGTGACCTCCTGAAGAGCGAGATCGTGAAGTTCATCGAGGCTTCGCAGATCATCGTCGCCGACCTCACCAACGAACGCCCCAATTGCTACCTGGAGATCGGATACGCGATGGGGCTGGGGAAGAAAAAGCACCTGATCCTGACGGCGCGCGAGGATCACCATCACGGCAGCTCGAACTATCGGCCGGATGGACCCAAGGTCCATTTCGACCTAGAGGGCTATTCGATCGTCTTCTGGGATCCCGACAACTTGGAGGCCTTTACCGAGGACCTCGCCAGGGTCATCGCTAGCAGGGCAGCAATTATCCAGCCCGGAGAGGGGGCGCTTCGGCTGAACGACCGGTCGAGCAACTGGCATTTGGACCTGCGCGCGTTGGCAGAAACCGGAATCGCTGCGGTCGGCCGTAGCGCCTACATGGAGGTCACGGCCGAGCCTGAAACCGCTGGCAGTTGGTCCCAGCATGAACTTCTGGAGGCATTGCGGGACTCCTCGATCCACACCTTCGGCTGGCCGATAGGCGTGATGCTGGAGAACGTACCCGAGCACCGCCCGCGACCGACTGCGGACGGAATCCTTGCCGAGGTCGCGATCACTACCGACGCCTCGGAAAACCCTTTTGGTCAGGACCGGCGCTCTTACGACTATTGGAAGCTGTTTCGAGATGGTCGCTTTTACACCCTGCTCTCGCTCTTCGAGGACGAGCGGGCCGATCAAGCAGTCTTCTTCGACGTCCGCATCAGCCGGGTTACCGAGTCCTTGCTGCTCTTGACGCGCCTATACCGCCGCCTCGGTCTTGCCGACACCGACCGCTTTCGCGTAACGATTCGACACCAGGGACTCGCTGGTCGGTCGCTGCGCGCGGCAAATCGGACACGTGACCTGCACGCAAGGGAAACCCACGAGGAGGCCGTCGAGACGAGCATCTCGGTCGGATTATCGGACCTGGAGTCGAATCTGACCTCCTACGTGAAGGAGATCATCGACCCCCTCTTCATGGTGTTTGACTTCTTTGAGCTAGGAACCCCGATCCTCGAAGAACTCGTGGACGACTTCGTCAACGACCTAGTCCGATAACACGCGGCTACTGAGCCGGGTCAGGCCTGCTCCACCGCAAGGGGTCGCCAAGATCATCGTCAAGCAGATGGATGTAGGTGTCGAGCGTGAAGCTCGGCGAGTGGTGGCCGAGCCAGCGCTGTATCTGGACGGGGTTGCGGCCTTCGGCAAATAGCCGGCTCGCAACGGTATGGCGGAACGTGTGGAAGGCCGCCCACTCCAGCCCCGCTTCGTCCACCGCAGGACTCAGAACTCGTGCGTAGAGGTTGTCGGGGTCAAGCGGCTTTCCCTCCGTGTTGAACACGAGGGCATCCGGCTCGGTATCCAATTCAGCCAACCGCACCGCTATCCCCGCAGCAATGGGAAGCTCGCGCCGGGAGTGCCGAGACTTCAAAGGACCGATGACAAGCCCAACCCCTCGTCGGCGGCGAAGGCGCTTGCGCACCCTGATGTGGGGCTTCTCTCCCCCAAGCCTCAGGTGCCTGCCGTGCAACGCGAGCAGCTCCGAGCGCCGCAGTCCCGTTGCTGCAAGCAGGCCGAACATCAGGCGATGCATCGGGGGAATGAGCGAGACGACCAGCTCCATCGTCTCACCGGGAAACGGTCGTGCGCGCTCCTCGTCTTCGGGTTCGGGCCGATGAGGAAGCACCGCCTCACTCGCCGGGTTGTGGCGGATCAACCCCTCGCGTCTCGCTGAGGAAAGACAGACTGAGAGCGGCCGGAAGGCGTTGCGAACAGAGGAGTCCGAAAGGGTGCCGCCACGGCGCGAAGGCTGCCGCGTAAGCCAGCCGATGAAGTCGGCCACCATCCGGGGCGTGATCTCGGCGAGCTTGAGGTCAGCGGGGAAGTACGTGAGCGTGTAGCGCTCCAGGAGACGGCGATCTTCGTCTCGCGTCTCAGGCCGGTAGCCGCGCCGCCCGGTGCCCTGGTAGCGCTCGATCCAATCCAGCGCATAGTCGTGGAGCTTCTCCCGACCGCCCTCTGCGAAAGCGCCTTCTGCGACTTCGGCCTCTCGCCGTCGCTTCGCCTCCTGGGCCAGCGCCATCGTCCTGTGAGTCTCGGTGTACTGACGACCGAGGCTCCGCCAAACGATCACGTAGGAGCAGTCACAGCGCCCCTTGCCAGCGCAGTCCTTCGCGTGTCGCCGGAAAATCCCCGCCTTCTTCGTCTTCGTCAGCTTCGCCGCCATCAGCGCGTCCTTCCCCTCGCGGCCCTCTCGGTTGACGGGCCTTTGCACCCGCCAAACCGCGCCGGACGGCGAGCCCGGAACCCGAGCCGAAGGCAAAGGGCCAGCGAAGCTGGAGCCCCTTTAGGGGCTTGCAGGGCTCGACGCCGGCGCCACAATTCAGGGTCCAAAGGCCCGCCCCACTCCGCACTCAAAGTCGCAACTCCGATCACGGCCGCAGCCCGCCTCCACGTAGCAGCCACTGATCCAACTCCGAGCGCCGAGCGATCAGCGCCGAGCCGTCGCGATGAACGGGAATGCGTCGGGCCGACACCAAGGCATAGACCCGCGAGCGCGGCGAGTCGATGTAGGCGGCGATCTTCTCGGCACCGCGTAGCCAGCCGTCCTCGACACGCTCGCCCGATTGCTGGGCTAGTAGCTCGTCGGCGCGCTGGGCGATCCGCTCGACCAGCTCGTCGGCGATGTTGACGCTGAAGGCGCTCATCGCGGCACGTCCCTGATCGCGATGCTCTCCTCGGCCCTCACCTTCGCGACTGCCCGCTCCACCGCTCGCCGGGTGTTTCCCGGCTCGCAGAGATAGTGGACCTCGGCGACCACCTTGTAGACGGGCGCGACACCAGGCCCGCACCAAACCCTCGAGTCGGCTCGGGGCCTTCGGGGTCAGCTCCACCTCGACGGCGATAAGGCCGCCGTCGCCCTGGATCGCCAAGTCGGCTCGGTGGGTCTTCGGCAAGCGCCCGTTATAGGCGGGGGCGACCTCGACGCTCGCGATCCGCTCGCCCTCGGTTTGTTCGCGCCAGGTGAACTCGCGCTCGGTTAGCACACGGCCATGGCCGTAGTGGTTGCCGGCGAGGATGGCCACGTCAACGCAGCGCAGGTCATGGCGCACCAGACCGGGCGTCACCGAGGCGACGGGCAGGCCCAGCCCCGCGTAGTTGAGGCCATCGCGAGTGGCGCGCAGGACGGGAGGCTCATCGCGAAGGAGCGCCAGGCGCTCCAAGAGGCCCATTTCGATGCAGGCTGCGACGCGGCGGTAAGAGGCCGTCCTACCCGCCCCCATCATCGCCATCACCTGCTCGACCGTCACCACCGCATGACGGCCGACGAAGCGGACAAGCTCCCGATCCCGGCTTCCATTCCTGCCCGCCCTCATCGGTCCCACTCCCGCTTCTCTTCGGTGCCAGCCACGTACCGACAAGACGAGGCACCTCCCCAATTCGACCCAACTGCCTCGTCAAGACCGCCGTCAGCACACCGGCATCCATCCACTCCGAACCCGATTCCCACCGCTCCCCGACCACGACCCGCCTGCGCGTCCGCCCCGGCCTCGCTCTCCCGGCAACGAAAGTCCCCCGGCAGCCGACCACGACCGTTCACGAATGATCCATTTTTGGATCGTGAAGGGGCGTGGTCGGCTGCCGGGGGACGCCTCCAACCGCCACGCCCAGCCAAATCCGGGGTGGACGCGCGATCCATGACCTTGTCCACGGGCTGATCCACCCCTGCGAGTGCTCCCGACACACCCAGCCCCGCCCACCCTCCCAGCACATTTACGCCGCGACCTGCGGCAGTCAAGGGCGCGCAGCGCCCGACCCCTTTAGGGGTTGACGGCCGCTGGTCGCTGCGATCGGCTTGCAGGTAGGTGGGCCGGGAAGGGTTTGCCCCCATCCCGTGTGGTTGCATCTCCTGCGCCCCCGTCTTCTGCGGCATGGCGAGCTAAAGGCGCCGCTACGCGGTGCCACCATGCGAGACAAAGCCGCCGAAGACGGGGGCTTAGTCGACCCGCCAAAATCCGTTTTCGTTTCATCGTCAGAGGAAGTTGGACGATTGACCGATAGCGCTTTCTCCCTCATCGGCGGCTCCATCACGCGAGCCATGCCCTACTCGCACAGCTTGTAGCCGACCCGCCAGCAGTTGACGATGAATCCCTCAGCGCCGGCTTTGCGGAGCTCGACGCGGGCGCGGCTCACATGGGAGTCGAGGGTGCGAGTCGCGCCCCGGCCTCCCCAAATCGCCTGCTGCAACTCCTCCTTGGTGAAGACGCCATTGGGGGCACTGGCCAGCAGCGCGATTACTTCGAATTCATGGGCGGTGAGACGGACCTCGTTTCCATGCACCTCAACCGGGCGAGCGGCCGGATCGACCCGCACCGGGCCAACCGTGACCGGCCCCTCGTCCTCGGGTATGGCGGTCTCGAAAATGGTGCCGTCGATGTGGCCTCGGCAGAGGAGCCGCCAGTCCTCCCCTTCGGCGTTTTTGACCTTGACCTGCCAGTTGCCACCGTCACTCAAGCGCACCTCCAACTCGCCGTCTCCGATGTTGATCGCGGCGCTGCTGAACCTGCCAGGGACGAGCATCAGCATCCCCCCAAAAGCCGCTTGACGTAGAGCGCCGGTCGGCTCGGCTGCAGCTGGAAGCCATCGCTGAAGACCAAGCCCTCATTGTCGAGGTCGCGCAGGGCGCGGGCGAGCGCAACCCCTCCGACGAGAGTGCGGGGATGCGTCAGCGTCCGGCAGGCCAGCGCTGGGAGCGTCAGCAGCGTCGGGTGTTCGCGGAGGACAAGCGCCAGAACTGCGCGCTGCATTCGCAGGTCGGTCGCGACGATCATGCCCTCGCACCTCCCAGCGCGTCGAGCAGGGCATGCAGCGCGTCGTGAGTTTCGACCGCCTCGGCGTAGTTGCTCTCCTTGTCGTGGGCGGCGATGGACACTTCGATGGCCGACCGCGCCGCTTCGTCGGGAACGCAAAGCTTCCCCGTCACCAGCGCGGTCAATAAGCGCTCGAAGGCCCGAGCTTCCTGCCATGCCTGGTCGGGTCGCTGCACCTGGTCGGGGGTTTCCAAATCCTCCTCGACGCCATCAAGCCAGGCCGTCAGGCGCTCGCGCAGGATCGGGATGTGCTGCGGGGGGACGTCGAGGGGCATGAGCGACCCGCCGTCCGTAGGGTTCTTGCTAGCCATGAGGAGTTACGGCTCCTTGTGGTCAGGCCCTCGGTTGGCGCTACCACGCTGGCCGGGGGCCGCTTTGCCTGGAAGGAGAAAAGTAGCACAAGCTGTCGGGTTTACCCGACAGTAGGGCTATCTGCCTTCGATGATCTCCGCGATGCTGGAGTGGTGCAGCCCAGCCTCCTCGGCGATTTCGCGTAGTGAAAGACCCGCCTTCTGCGCCTTCGCAAACGCCTGCCGGCGCGCCCGCTGCGAGTCTTTGCGCTCGCGCTCAAACTGCTTCTGAGCGACGCGGACTTCTTTGCGGGCGGCTTTGCGCTTGGGGTCGGCGGGCATTGGGAAAGAGTCTGCACTCAAGTTCTTCAAGGAACAGGTATCAGCCGCACGGTTAAGCCTTTGACGCCGATGGCTTGTTGTCATTTCGTGCATCGATCACGACGACTGACTCCTCGTTCTGGAGATGCAATTCTTTGAGGATCCTCACCACTCGACGTTCCTGGCTGGCCGTGTAACAGACGATGGCCTTGACCGATGACCGAGTTGCGTTGGCCGCTTCATAGATCGCCACCTGCTTTTCGAGGTTCCTCTTGAGCTGCTTATTGCTGCCGAGCTTGAACTCGATCAACGACTTATCACCAGCGCCATAGCTTGCCTTGAAATCAACCGGTCCCCTGCCGTTGTTGGCCTCCCGGTTGACGTCGAGGTCGGTTTTGCACCAAACCAGCCCGAATGCGAGTTGGACTTCCTTCTCATTTGAAAACGGCTTGCCCGACCCGCGATTGAGCAGTTTGTACCCGTCCCCGTTCTCGATGTAGTTCTTAAAGAAGTCGACTCGTTCCAGGCACTCTTCATAGCTCGTCCATGACTTCTCGTAGAAGTTGGTCGTGGCCTCCAGGTCGTTGATCGTCTTGGCCACCTGTTCGATAAGGGCGGCCTTGGTTTCCTCGACTTTTGCGGCGCTGACAGCTTCCGCACGTTCGCCGGAGTCCTCCCGCAGGCGAATGTAGCGATCAAGGAGTTCGGGGAATCTCCGGATCGTCTTCATCGCGGCTTCAGTTCGTTCCTTCGCCGTCGGCCGACGCCCGAGTTGTTCTTTGAAATAGCGATTGACTTGTGCTCTCAGCTGATCGTTCGGAATAGCATCCGGGATCAGCTCGAATTGACTGAGCATGTCCTTATGGCTGATCCAGGTGTCGTCTTTCGTCAGCATGTCGACCGGCGTGAGCAGGACGAACTCGAGCCTGGGTTTCGGCAAATCGTTGCGGATCAACTTCGGAAGGACGTAGCTGCTCGTCGTCCAGGTCTTCGTCTTGTAGTTAATGGCTGCCCGCGGTACAGAGAATTTCGCGACCTTCGAGGCATCCAAGTGCTTCTTCGCGAAGGTCTGCGTGTAATCGAGCAGATAGCCCTTGATCAGATTGGTCGTGAAATCGCTGATGTTGTCTTTGCCGACCCCCGGCTTTATGAGACAAAGCTTCTCTAGGTGCGAGCTTTGGGTGATCGTCTCCTGCCCGAAGTTCGAAAGTACGTCCCCCAACCCTTCGTGAAGGGCGATGGCAAACTCCAAGCCGAGGCCGGCGCCCTCGTTCCCGAACAGCGTGTAACCGAACCAGTTTTGCTTCACCTCTCCGAAGCAGTACCAGTCTTTGATGAGCGCTTCATCCAGTTCTGGGAGCGCTTGATCCTTCAAGAATCGAAGGTACTTCAGGATGTCCTCATGTAGCTGCTGGTACTCAGGCTTGTCGCTGTTGAACAACAAGAACGGGTCGACAAAGAGCGGCAGGTCAGAAACGACGCTGATATTCAGGGCGCCGTAGTCCACCAGCAGCTGTTCGTCGACGCCAAACTGCTGCGCAAAGTAAAGATCCATGAGCGCGGGCTAGTCCTGCGCCGCCGATTCGGCGTTGTCAACCTGCGCGTCCATATTGCGCAAGGTCAAGTCGTTCAAGGCCAAGTCGACGGCAAACAACTCGAATTCGCGCAGGAGGTGCGCGTCGATTCCCTGGTTAAGGATCGCCTGTCGGACCTCTGAGAAGACCTCCTGCATCGCCGCTCGTTGCTCATTTGCGGTCGCCCGCTGCTCCTTCAGCATTGCAATAACCGCTTTTGCTTCGGCATCCATCAGGAGGTCACTCCCACGGCCGCCGCTTCCTCCGCAGTCGCGGTCTCGGTAAGAACGCTGAGGATGGCTTTCAACTCAAGGGCCTCCTCTCTAGTCATGGAGATGATCCACTCCGTTCCTCCGGCGCGATCGGGGCGTGCGAGAAAGACGCCGAAATCACTGCCGTCACCGCTCGCCGAGATTTCGAGTGACGACTCGACGCTGCCGTCTCCGGACTCGAAGTGCATCCGGTACTCAGTCTTGATCGACATAAGGCTCCTTTGCTCGGGTCCGCTCCGACCATAGGGCTTGGCGCGCCCGAGATCGCCCCCGCCCCATGCAAATCCCGTAAAAAGGATCTACGTCAAGATCACTATGGCGCCGGCCCACTTGCCGACTTCTTCGACCAGCGCCACCGTCGCTGCCCGGTCGAGGGGCTCCGTATCCAGAATCTCGTCGTAGCGCAAGGGCACGGCGTGCTCAGTCAGCGCGACAACCTGGGGAATGTCGAACGGAAACTCCCCCACGGCTGCCGTGACCTCTGCGATCAGACGGTGCAGATCGTGGGTGTACTCGAACTCCACTCCTCGGGAGCCAAGCACAGCCTTGAGCCACTTCTCGACCGCCTGTTGAGCGTGGAAGCCGATGATCTCGTCGCTGATCTCCTGATTCGAGGCCAGCAGCTGCATCGCCGTCGCGTCGTCCGCCCCCTTGCGGGCGAGAACGGCCGCTTCGGCCTTTGGATCACGCTCCGGCAAGAACTCGGCCCCGCTGCAACGCCTCGTTGACCATGCTTCCCCGGACCTCAGCCCTCTGGTCGGCGTACTCGGCGCTGAGGACTATGAGATCGATGGGGACGCCGAGATCGCCGAGAGCTTGGCGAAGCCGCACGAACTCGGCACGGCGACTCCTCAACCTGGGCTCGATAACGAGCAGATCTAGGTCGCTGTCGGATCGACCCTCACCTCGGGCACGCGAGCCGAACAAGATCACCTTTGCGTCGGGAGCGGCTGCCGCGAGTCGGCGGCCAGCCTCAGCTATCAGGGCCTCGTCAGTCATAAGCATTCACCACCGAAGCGTAGCCGCCATTGGCGACGACTTGGCAACTATTCCCCCAGGCGTCGAAGCGTCTCGGCGTTCTTCTCCATCGCTTCGCGGAGGAGACGTTTTTGCTCCTCGGGCGTGCCTGGCAGGCCGGACTTCATATTGAAATCCGATGCGCTTTTTGCCGGCGGCTTCGCAGGAGTTTTCATCGCCTCCACATTCTCGCACCACACGCAACGAGCCCCGGATGCTGCATCACGCCTGCACGCTGTTGACCTGGGCGTTGACCCGGAACGAAAAACGCCCCCTCTGCGGGGGGCGTTTTTAGCTCTAAATCTGAGATAGCGGGGGCGGGATTCGAACCCGCGACCTTCGGGTTATGAGCCCGACGAGCTACCTGGCTGCTCCACCCCGCGGCGGACCGGGGATGGTAGCAATTGGGCGGCGGTCTTTGGAGGGTTGGCGGGCTCTATGGTGGCCGGATGGCAGATGAAGGCAAACGGGTCGCGGTGATCGACATCGGGACCAACTCGACGCGGTTGCTGATCGCCGACGTGGTTGGTGGGCGAGTGTCGCCGGTGGAGCGGCGGAGCACTGTGACCCGGCTGGGGCGGGGCGTCGATCTGTCGGGGCATCTCTCCGGTGAGGCGATCGAGGACGTCTGCGCGGCGATCGGCGATTACGTCGCGGTGATCGAGGAGCTGGGGGCGGAGACTGTGGACGCGATCGCGACCAGTGCGGTGCGGGATGCCGACAACGGCTCGGCCTTCGTCGCCGAGCTGCGCGAGCGCTTTGCGCTCTCGGCTCGCGTCCTCGGCGGCGAGGAGGAGGCGCGCGCCACTTACCTGGGCGCAACCTCGGAGGCACCGCCGACCGAGCCAACCCTGGTCGTCGACATCGGCGGCGGCTCGACCGAGCTCGTCGTCGGCCAGGGCTCCGAGATCTCCTTTCACGACTCGCTGCAGGCTGGCGTCGTCCGCCACAGCGAGCGCTGCATTTCCTCCGACCCGCCGACCGCCGGCGAGCTGGAAGCGCTAGCCGCCGACGTTCGCGGCCTGATCGAATCCTCCGTCGGCCCCGGCGTCTCCGCCAGTCGCGGCATCGCCGTCGCCGGCACCCCCACCTCGCTCGCCGCGGTCGAGCTCGAGCTCGAGCCCTACGACCCGGCCCGCGTCCACGGCCACGTCCTCGCCCTGCCCTCGATCCAGCGGATGCTCTCCCGCCTCGCTTCGGTCCCCCTCGACGAGCGGGTTGAGATCTCCGGCCTCCACCCCGACCGGGCGCCGACGATCGTCGCCGGCGTTGTCATCCTCGTCGAGGTAATGCGGGCCTTCGGGCTCGAGCAGATCGAGGTCTCCGAGCACGACATCCTCTATGGCACTGCAATTTCCGCCAGTCGTAAAAATCCTTCGATTTACTAGCTGGACAGCCTGTCCTCCTGGGCCGGGCCAAATGGGCCAGGATGCATACCAAAAGTCGATTTTCGGGTATGCCTACCTCAGTACTTTTCATTAGCTTCATCCGCGTCCGCTGAGCCCGAGCTGGACCAAAAGGACATCTGGGTACATACTCGTCCCACGGGGAACGAGGTGGGGAGATCTTCACCTTGCCACCCGATATAGGGCTTAGGCGATTGCCGCATTTTGGCGCCTCCCGCCGTCTGGGCCCACCAAATAAAGGTCCCTTTAGACGAACCCCTGCCCGTCCTGAGGGGCCGCTTGGATCGGCCGTCAGAAATGACGGCCGATTCTCGTTTTCGCGGCCTTAAGCGAAAAGGCCGGCGACCGTCAGGCCAGGTTCGCTTTGCGCGGGTAGGCGACCTCGGGGTCGGTGAGGACGTTGACCAGGGTCGGCCGGCCGGAAGCGAAGGCGCGCTCGAGCGCCGGCTTCAGCTCACCCGGCTCGCGAACCAGAATTCCATCGCAGCCGAGCGATTCGACCAGCTCGTCGTAGCGGGTTTCCGGCTGCAGCTCGGCGGCCACCGAGTAGCCGTAGAGGAACTGCATCGGGTGGTGCTCAAGGCCCCAGATGCCGTTGTTCCCCATCACCCCGACGACGCCGAGACCGTGGCGCGACATCGTGTCGAACTCCATGCCGGCGAAGCCGAAGGCGCCGTCGCCCAGCAGCAGGCAGACCTGGCGGTCGGGATGGGCGACCTTGGCGCCGATCGCCTGGCCCGGCCCGGCGCCGAGGCAACCAAATGGCCCCGGGTCCATCCAGCAGCCCGGCTCGTAGGTCTCGATGTAGCGGCCGGCGTAGGAGACGAAGTCGCCGCCGTCGCCGACGACGATCGCGTCGCGGTCGAGGACCTCGTTCAGCTCCCGGTAGACCCGGACGGGATGCAGCGGCGCGCGCTCGTCGCCGAGCTCGGCCTGCTCGGCCGCCCGCTTCTCGGTCTCGACGTTGCGCAGCTGCTCGAGCCAGGGCCGCGTCCGCGGCTCCTTCGCCCCCGCCGCCTCGCGCAGCGCCGCCAGCGTCGCCCGCACGTCGCCGACCAGGTCGACGTCCGGCAAGCGGTTCCGGGTCAGCGCATTCGGGGCGACGTCGAGGCGGATGATCTTCGTCTCGCCGCCGAAACTGCCGCCAAAGCCGAGCCGGAAGTCCATCGGCACGCCGACGACGAGCGCCACGTCGGCGTCCTGCAGCGCGGTCGAGCGGGCGCGGCTGAAGGCAAGCTCGTGGTCGGCGGGCAGGCAACCGCGGCCGAGCCCGTTGAGGAAGACCGGAATCCCGATCGCCTCGGCCAGCGCCCGCAACTCCTCCTCCCCGCGCCCCCAGTAGAGACCGGTGCCGGCCATGATCGCCGGCCGCGAGGCCCCGGCCAGCAGCGCCGCGGCCTCCTCGACCCCCTCGGCCGCCTGCGCCTCCGCCGCCTCCGGGACCGGCGGCAGCTCCAGCTCGCCCTCGGTGAAGACGACGTCGAGCGGATAGTCAACGAAGGTCGGGCCGCTGGGCGCCTCGGCGGCGCGGTCCAGTGCCGCGGCGGTGACCGGCGCGATCTGCGCGGGGTCCTTCACCGTCTCCGCTGACTTGACTAGCGGCGAGACGAACGGCAGGTGGTCGATCTCCTGCAGCGACCCCGACCCCCAGCGCAGCTCGGGGGCGCGGCCTCCGAGCACGCAGATGGGTGAGTTGTTCGACTGGGCGCCGGCAAGCGCGCTCATCCCGTTGGTCACGCCCGGGCCCGCGGTCAGAGCCGCCACCCCGACCCGCCGGGTCGCCTTCGCGATTCCCTCGGCGGCGAAGGCGGCGGTCTGCTCGTGGCGAACGTCGACCAGCGCGATCCCCTCGTCTTTGCAGCCGTCGTAGATCGAGAACAGGTGCCCGCCGGAGAGCGTGAACAGATGCTCGACGCCGCGGGACTTCAGCGCCTTCGCAACCAGCTTGCCGCCGTGATCGGCCATCGCCGCAGCCTATTGGCTGGCCGGCCACTCCGGGTTACCATCGCCAGGCCCGGATGGCGAAACCGGTAAACGCGGCGGCCTTAAAAGTCGCTGCCCCTCACGGGGCTTGCGGGTTCGAGTCCCGCTCCGGGCACTGCATGTCGCCTTTGTGGCCATATGGTCCACTAAGGCGACACTCACCGGTTTGCCCTGCTCCTGCAGGTTTTCCGATCTCTAAAACGGCAATAAATGTTCTAAGGGCGCAACTCGTTCGCTGTTACCGTGTCTATAGGTCCAGACCCAGTCCTCAGGGGAGAGATCTTTGGAGGCTTCAGCACTAACTCATGCCAGTCGCCGCGGGCTCCTCGCCCGCCGTTCGCCGCTGCTCAAGCTGCAGGGCGACGAGAAGCTGATCGCGATGGTCCGCAGCGGCAATCCCGGCGCCTTCGAGACGATCGTCGACCGCTACCAGGGCCGCCTGCTCGGCTTCTGCCGCCAGATGCTGGGATCGACCGAGGACGCCGAAGACGTCCTGCAGGAGGTCTTCGTCAACGCCTACCGGGCGATGCTCGCCGACGAGCGTGAGATCAACCTCCGCCCCTGGCTCTACCGGATCGCCCGCAACCGCTGCCTCAACTACCTGCGCAAACCGAAGGCCGACGCGCAGGAATCGATGGACATGGTCCCCGAGGTCGACGCCGCCTCGACCGCCGAGAAGGTCCATAACCGCGAGGAGTTTCGCCAGATCCTCAGCGATGTCAACAAGCTTCCGGAGACCCAGCGCGCGGCGCTGCTGCTACGCGAGATGGACGCCCTCTCCTACGAGGAAATCGCCGCCGCGATGGACACCACCGTGCCCTCGGTCAAGTCACTGCTGGTGCGGGCGCGGATCTCCCTCGCCGAGGCGAGCCAGGCGCGCCTGCTGACCTGCGGCGAGGTCCATGTCGAGCTCTCCGAAGCGGCCGAGGGGCTGCGTAAGGTCTCGGCGCCGGTGCGACGCCACCTCCGCGAGTGCGAGGAATGCGCCGACTTCCGCAGCCAGATCCGCTCGAACGAGAAGGCGCTGGCGGCGCTCTTCCCGGTTGGGCCGCTGATCGCCTTAAAGGGCTTCATCGCCTCCAAGCTTGGGCTCGGCGGGGCCAGCGGTGCCGGCGCCGGAGCAGCCGGCGCCGGAGCTGCCGGCGCGGGTGCCGGAGCCGTCGGCGGCGGCGTCGCCGCGATCGGCGGCAGCTCGGCCGCCAGCGGGATCGGCGCCCTCGGCGGCGCGATCGGGACCAAGGCGGCCGCCGGAGTCGTCACCGCGGCGTTGCTCACCGCCGGCGCGGTCGAGGTCAAGGAAACGACCAACACCCCGGCGCCGACGCCTTCCGCGAAGACGGCCGCTGTGAACCCCGGCTACACCCCGGTGGAACCGGTACCGACGATCAGCAAGGGCGCGCCCGCCCCGGTTGCCGCTCCCGTCGAGGAGGCGGAACCAGTCGAAAATACTCCCCTGACCGCGCCTGAGCCCGAAGCCGAAGCACCGGTGGCGGAGCCCGCTGCCGAGCCCGCGACCGCCGAAGCCGAAGAAGCCGCCGGCCAGTCCGCAGCCGAAGCAGAAGTGACGATCGGCGAAGCGAAATCTGGTTCGATCGGCACCGCCAAACCCTCCGAAGAAACCCCCGGCGCCCACGCCGGCACCGGCGTCGTAGTCGTCACCACCGCCCCGAGCGAACCGGCGCCGAGCGAACCCGCCCCGGCGCCGGAAAGCAGCTCGCCGCCGCCCCCGCCGCCGGCCGAAGAACCGGCCCCGGCCGAAGAACCGGCGGTCGTCGAAATCCCGCCGGTTGAAATCAGCGCCCCGTAGCGCCAGCGGCTAGGCCGAGTGGGTCTCCCCCGGCTTCAGGACCACGACCTGGGATGAGGTCTGCGACTCGACGTCGCTCTTGAAGGCCTCGACGTCGATCTCGATCGCCGGGAAGGTGTTGTAGTGGATCGGGATCACGGTGCCGGCGCCGACGAACTCGCAGGCGACGACCCCGTCGTGGCGGTCCATCGTGTAGTGGCCGCCGATCGGCAGCAGGGCGATATCGATCGGGTTGCGTTCGGCGATCAGCTTCATGTCGCTGAACAGGCAGGTGTCGCCGGCGTGGTAGACGGTTACCCCGCCGATATTTATTAAGAGGCCGGTGGCGGTGCCGATCGCGGTCCCGTGCTCGGCGCTGAACAGCGCTTCTTCGTGCCCCGGCAGGGTGCTGGTGTGCCAGGCGGGAACGAGCTTGATCCAGCCCCAGTCGAACTCGACAGTGCCACCTAGGTTGGGGTCGCTGAGCTCCTCGATCCCCCGGCTTTTCAGCCATTCAGCGAGCTCGACGATGGCGACGCAGTGGGCGCCGGTGCGCTTGGCGACCGGGACCGCGTCGGCCATGTGGTCGGCGTGGCCGTGGGTGATCGCGATGTGGGTGGGCTCGACTTCCTCGCCGGTGTGGACCGCGGTCGGGTTGTTCGGCTTCAGGAACGGATCGACGAGAACGGTCGTATCGCCCTCGCTCAGCTCGAAGCAGGAATGCCCGTGGTACTTGATCTCCATCTCAGCTCTCTCCTCCCGGTGGGGGTTCGCTCCTGTTGGTCGTCTCGGACGAGGCCAGCTCTTCTTTCAGTGCCCAGCCGACGGCGACCCCAACCATCATCCCCATCCTCGCCTCCTCGGCGAGCAGGGCGCGGAGGGCGGCGAGCCGCTCCTCGGGGTCGGGGACGGTCGCGATCCGCAGCGTCTCCGCCTCATGCGGCTCGCCGAACCAGCCGCCCTCGGCGAGCGCGGCGGCGAGGACCTTCTGCAGCTGCGGCGCCGCCTGCGCAACGACCCGCTCGGCCTCGGAAAACCGCTCCGGCTCCATCAGCCGCTCGATGGCGGCTTCGAGCTCCTTGTCGTCGGGCACGCAGGGAGCCTATTCAGAGTGGTGCAGCGCCGAGGCGGCAACCCCCGCCAGGGCGCCGACGGCGGCGCCGACCAAGCCGGCGACGATGTCCGCGGTCGGGGCGAAGAGCGGCAGCGCGATCAGGACGACGGCGGCGACCGCGACCCCAATTGCGTCGTAGTCCTCGCCGATCGCGCCCTGGACTTCGGCGCGGCGGATCGCGAACCAGGCGGCGACGGCCCCAAGCGCCATCCCGTTGCCGCCGGCGACGACGGTGAAGTCGTCTTGGGCGTTGGCGACGACGCTCGCCGCCAGCATCCCCAGCGCCCCGCAGGCGACGAGGAGGACGGCGGTCCGCAGGGTGCCCAGGCGGCGCTCCACCCCGGTCCCGAAGATCGCCAGCCCGATCGCGACGACGAAGAGGTAGCCGACGTCGATGTAGGCGAAGGGGGCGGTCAACACCCGCCACCACTCGTCTCCAAGCGGGACGATGAGGCCGCCGAAGGTCGAGAGGCCGTCGCCGCTCGCCTTTTGGACCAGCAGCAGGGCCGCCGAGACGAGGATGATCCCGATCGTCGCGTAGGGCCGATCGGTGGAGACCGCGAAGCTGGGCCGCCCCGGGCGCGGCATCCGGCGCCGCCTCCGCTTGCGCCGCGGCTCCTGCGCCTCGAGGGCGTCACCGCGCCGCTCCAGCTTCGGCGCCCGCTTGCGCAGCCGCGCCCCGCAATAGGGGCACTCGGTTACGTAGGGACTGACCTCTGAGCCGCAGTTTTTGCAGATGACGCTGAGCTCAGTCTCGCTCATGCAACCGAGGATACCCGCCGCCGCTCAAATCCCTCTGGAGTGCGGCAATCGGCCCGGGATTGGGCTCCCCGCCCGGCGCCGCCGATGACATACTCCCTGGACACCCATCTTCGAGGAGGAAATCACGTGGAGTTGAAGAGTCTGACCGAGCAGAAATCGCTGCTGGAGGTCCTGCCGCCGGGTAAACGCGCCCGCCTGCACCGCCTTCTGTTCGAGTTCGGCCCGGGCAACGGGACCCTGATGCTGCTGCCGATCGACCAGGGGATCGAGCACGGTCCGCGCGACTTCTTCCCCAACCCGGCCTCCAAGGACCCCGACTACCAGTTCCGGCTCGCCGCCGAGGCCGGCTACTCGGCGCTCGCATGCCAGATCGGGATGGCCGAGAAGTACTACCCCGACTACGCCGGCCGGGTGCCGCTGATCCTCAAGGTCAACGGCAAGACCGATCTCCCCTCCTCCGCCAAGGCCTTCTCGAGCTGCAACGCCAGCGTCGAGGACGGCGTCCGCCTCGGCGCCGACGCGATCGGCTACACCCTCTACGTCGGCTCCCCGCGCCAGGACGAGGACCTCGCCCAGCTGCGCCGCGTCCGCGAGGAATGCGACCGCTTCGGGATGCCGCTGGTCGTCTGGAGCTACCCGCGCGGCGAAGCGGTCGAGGCCAAGGGCGGCCAGAACAGCTTCTACGCGATCGACTACGCGGCCCGGATGGCGATGGAGATGGGCGCCGACGTGGTCAAGCTCAACATGCCGAAGATCGATGCGGGCAAGGACAAGGACGCCCCGGCGCCTTACAACGAGATGGAAGTCGACCAGACCGAGGCGATCCGCCAGTGTGTCGAATCGGCCGGCCGTGCCCTCGTCGTCCTCTCCGGCGGCTCGAAGACCGACGACGAGACCGTCCTGCAGAACACCCGCGACGTGATGCAGGCGGGCGGCTCCGGCGTGATCTTCGGCCGCAACGTCTGGCAGCGCGAGTGGAACGAGGCGATCGAGATCGTCGGCCAGATCAAAGAGGCGCTTCTCAGCAACGTGCGGCGCACGCCGTAGCGCTCAGCTCTCCAGAGGGGCGAACTTCGGCCCATCTCCGCTTAGGCGGGGGTGGGCCTTTTTCGTGGATATGGGAGCGCGGTGCTGCTGGTTGCAGCAGCTGCGGTGCTGGCGCGGCCGTGGGAGCAGGTGCACCTCGGCGGTGAGCCGCCGCGCAGCGCGACGGCCTACGTGCTGCGGGCGGTCGACGGCGACACGATCGAAGTGCGGCTCGACGGGGAGCGTGAGGACGTTCGCTACATCGGCGTCGACACGCCGGAGACGGTGAAGCCGGGGACGCCGGTGCAGTGCTTCGGGCCGCGGGCGCACCGCTTCAATGCCCGGCTGGTGACCCACCGGCGGGTGCGCCTCGTTTTCGGAGTCGAGCGTCGCGACGTCTATGACCGCCTGCTCGGCTACGTCTACCTCGACCACCGCTTCGTCAACGCCGAGCTGGCCCGGCGCGGGCTCGCCCGCACCCTGACGATCCCGCCGAACGACCGCTTCGCGAGGCGCTTCAAACGGCTTGAGAATGCGGCTGCGCGGGCCGGGCGAGGTCTCTGGGGCAGCTGCTGAAATGTGAGCGAATCGTGAGCCGTGCAAGATCTTTTGCTACGGTCCCCGCTGTTCCCGAGGCCATCCCAATGACCGGCGGAACGACTTCCTTATGAGAATGCGACAGAGCATCTCCCAGTTCGAGACCGCCTTCGAGCAGGAGACCTACCTCGAGCGCCGCCGCCGCGAGCAGCTTCGCCGCCGCGCCGCCAACCGCTCGCGGGCGCGTAAAATCAACCGCGTCGAGCAGGAGGGGAAGGTTCGCTTCAGCGTCCTTGCCGTCTGCCTCACCGCGACCGTGGTCGTCGTCGTCCTGGCGATGTTTGAGGCGCTCTCGTTCCTGATGGCCTGAGCCCCGCATCACCTTCTTCCCCCCTCTAAGCAGCCGAATGCCCTCCTTCAATAGACTCGCGCGCCGATGGCTCGTCGCTCGCTGAAGCCGCAGCTCAACCAGATCCGCGCCTGGGTGCAACAGGGCCGGACCGATGCCTGGATCGCCCACCAGCTGGAGATCAGCGCGACCGAGCTGCGCGATTTCCGCAAGCAGTACGACCTCAACGCCGACGAGGAGAACACGGGCGGTGAAATCGACCTCCGCGACGAGATCGAAGCGGAGATCGAGGCTGCGACCGAAGCCGAAGAGGCGGAAAAGGACGAGGAGCCCGAGGGTGACGAGGACGAGGAGCGCGAGGAGCGTTCCGAGGGCGGCGAGGGCTCAGGAGCCGGTCGCCGCCGCCGTCGCCGTCGCGGGCGCCGCGGAGGACGTGGCCGCCGCAAAGAGCTCGAGGCGACCTTCGACCACGGCGACGAGGACGGCTACGGCCTCTGGCTCGACGCCGCGGTCAAGGACAACCCCGTCTACAAAGAGAGCTGGGCCGGCAAACGCGACCTCACCGTCCGCATCGAGGCCGACCAGATCGTCATCCGCCGCGCCGGCGAGCCCGCCGGGAACGGCGGCGGCGGTTCGGACTCCGACTCCGACGACTCGGACGAGTAACTACACCTCGAGCTTCCGCCCGCCGGCAAAGTCGGTGGCGCCGCGGAGATATAGCCAGAAGGCAGCGTCACCCAGCGACTGCGCCTCCTGCTCCATCGCCGGCGCGACGTCGATCGCCACCTGCTGGCACCAGTCGGTGCCCTCGCCGTAGAGGTCGGCCAGTTCGCCGGCGCTGAAGGTCGGGCCGATGCGGCGGCGCAGCTCGTCCCTGATCGCGCCGACGAGCCGGTCGGCCAGCCGCCGCTCGCGCGGGTCCTCGAACTCGTCGAGTCGCCGCTTCCCGGACTCCCACTGGAAGAGGGCGTTGTCGAGCGGGTAGGCCATTGGCCGAGGTTACCCCTCAGCGGATGGCGGCAATCAAGACGCGGGCGTGTTCGGCACTTCGCGCAGCGGCGCGTTGCGTGAGCCGCAGGCGGAGGGGTCGAGTGGCCCTTCGACCTTCCAAACGGTCACTTCGCCTTCGCGGAGGACCGGGTTGACGGCGTCCTCGCCGCGGAGCCAGCGAGCCTCGGGCGAGGCGATTGGGCTGCCGGGGTGCAGGAAGTTGAGGAAGGGCGCGGTGACCAGGTAATCGAGGTCGGCGTCGTTGACGGCCATACGGAAGGCGGCGCAGGTGGGGAGCGCGTTGAAGGCGCCGTGAGGGCCGTCTTCGCCTAGGTAGATGACGCGGTTGGTGAGGTCGGTGCCGTAGAAGCCGTAGTTGGCGAAGCCGGCGGTGGTGCCGGCGAGACCGATGCGGGCGTGGTCGACGTCGCGGGCCCAGCGGTAGGCCTTGTCCAGGTCCATCCCGGGGATCTGCTCTTCCTTTGAGCCGGTGTTCGCATACCGGTCCTCGAGGTAGTGCCGCTGCAGTGAGTAGCCGATCGCAACGACGGCGAGCAGGAGAGCGCCGACAGCCGCCGTCATCACAGCCGCACTGGCGCCCCGAGAGCGGGCGTACAGCAGCAGCGCCGGAACCCCGACGACGAGGACGACGAACAGCAGCGCGAAGACCCGCGCCCCGTCATGAAGCGCCTCATCAGGCCGATTGGTGACCAGGAACACGAGCACCAGCACTCCCATCAGCCCCCACTTGGCTCGCCTGCCACCGAACCAGCGGTCCAGGGGCAGGAGGACCAGCCCGGCGAGGAGGGCCGGGATCACGTAGCGGATGTTGATCCCGAAGCCGACCGGTTCCCCCTCCGCCCCGGCGGCGCTAAGCGGGGTGAAGAGGTAGGCGACGAGGCCGAAGAGCGCCACGGCTCCCATCCAGCGCACGATCCGATCGCGTCCGTGGAAGAGCGCCAGCAGTGCCGCCGCGGCGGCCCCGAAGACGACCAGCGGCCACAAGCTCCCGAACGCCTCGTGCAGCCCCGGTGAGAAGTAGTGCCGCCAAACCCCGGTGTCGGTCGCATAGTGGGCGATGCTGAAGTCCGGCCGCCCTTCCTGCAACCGCTCCGGATGTGGCAGCGAGATCGGCCCCAGCTTCTCCACCTCCGGAATCGGATTCCCCGCCACCGCCAGGTTCCGCAGGTACCAAAACGCTCCGCCAGCCAAGGCTGGCAAGAACCACCACCCAAACCCCGCCAGCCGCCGCCCCCGAGGCGCCAGCACCACCACAGCCACCGTAAGCGCCCCCGCCATCGCCAACCCCGTAACCCGCGTCCCAGCAGCCAACCCAGCCGCCAACCCAGCCGCCGCTAAAGCCCACCGTTCCATCTCGTGGTTCCTTTCGCCCGCTATACGTGCAAAAGGAACCACGCGATTGGCGTTCCACGCCTCGACCAGGATCGCGATCGAAGCGAGCAGGAGGGCAGCCGCGGCTAAATCGTTCTTCGCTGCCCCGGGATCGCGGACGACCAGGGTGTGACAGGCGAGCAGGATCGCGGCTGCGACCGTGCTCTCTGCTCCGCGCCCATAGGGACGCCCAACGCAGTAGGCGGCCAGGAACGCCATCGCCAGCCAGCCGAAGTTCAGGAACAAGCTGAGCGTGTCCCTGCCGGTGAGCAGGATCCCCACGCCATGCAGCAGCTCCGAGTTCTGCGGGTAGAACCAGTTCGTGAAGACCGTCTCGACGTGATGCATGCCGACGACGCTGTGCGTCTGCACCATGTCCACCGCAAAAGGCATGTGGTACCAGAGCGAGTCGAAGTTGAAGATGCCTCGGTCCAAGGCGTGCTTCGTCGTCACGGCCCAGGTGAACCCGGTGATCGCAATGACCCCGGCCATCACGAGTAGCGAGACGAGTGATTCAGGGCCGGCGGGTCCTGTCGCCGATTTGGTCCCACCATCCCTGCGCTGCAGTCGCTGCTCGGGATGGTCCCCCAAATCCGCGCCACCCCCCGGCAGGAACCACGCTGCCAGACCGAGTAGGAGCGAAGCCGCGATCAGGGTGCCGGCGTAGAAGAGACCAAAAGTGCCGAGGACCTCGGAGATCCAGATGAGGAGCGCAACCGCAACGACCGACTCCACAAGCCGCGCCGGAGCCCCCAGCCAATTAGGCAACAACCTCTGGCGCAGCCGGTAGGCGCTGAAGCAGATCGGAACCAGGACCAGCGCCAGCTGCACAGCCCCCACGAGATAGGAGCCGACGCTAACCATAGAGGGCCCTCGGCCGGTGGGTCAGCCGCCGAGGCGGCCGCCGATGACGACCGGGGTTTCGCCTTCGCTGACCATGCCCTGGGTACGCGCCTCGCGCTCGATCACCAGCGGGTCCTTCGATGACTGGATGCGCTGATGGAGCGCCCGGTTTTCCTGCAGGAGCTGGTGGCGCTTGGCCTTGGCGTCGCTGGTTCCGGTGTAGGTCTGGAAGAAGTTGAGCGTCGGGTGCAGGTAGGAGTAAAGGACGGCGGCGAGGACGAGCGTGAGGGCGACACGGCCGAGGCGGTCCCACTTGATCCGGCTGGGCCCGCGGCGAGCCGCTGGCCGGGCTTTGCGCGCGGCTGGCCGCCTGCGGGCGGTCGATGCCCGCCGGGCGGCATGAGCGCTGGCTGCCATACCCGGAGCTACGCGGCCGGGCCCCGCTTTCCTGCATTAAGAGCGGCGTTGGACGAACGCGTTCAAACCGGGGAACTGGGCCTTGTCGCCGAGCTCCTCCTCGATCCGCAGCAGCCGGTTGTACTTGGCGACGCGATCGGAGCGCGAGGGGGCGCCGGTCTTAATCTGGCCGGCGCCGGTGGCAACCGCCAGGTCGGCGATGGTGGTGTCCTCGGTCTCGCCCGAGCGATGCGAGATCACCGCGGTGTAGCCAGCCTCGCGGGCCATCCGGATCGCCTCCAGGGTCTCCGACAGCGTGCCGATCTGGTTGACCTTGACGAGGATCGAATTGCCGACGCCGAGGTCGATGCCGCGGCGCAGACGCTCGGGGTTGGTGACGAAGAGGTCATCGCCGACCAGCTGCACCTTGTCGCCGAGGCGCTCGGTCAAGAGCTTCCAGCCGTCCCAGTCCTCCTCGTCCATCCCGTCCTCGATCGAGACGATCGGGTAACGCGAGCAGGCGTCCTGCCAGTAGTTGGCCATCTCCTCCGAGGAGAGGGTGCGGCCCTCGTGCTCGAGCTCATACGAGCCGCCCTCGAAGACCTCGCTGGTCGCGGGGTCAAGAGCGATGAAGACGTCCTTGCCAGGCTCGTAGCCGGCCGCCTCGACGCCGGCCAGAACCGCCTGTAGCGCCGCCTCGTTCGAATCGAGATTCGGGGCGAAGCCGCCCTCGTCGCCGCCGGCCGTCGAGAGGCCCTGCGAGTGCAGCGACTTCTTCAGCGCGTGGAAGACCTCGGCACCGACCCGCAGGCACTCCGAGAAGCTGCCGGCGCCGGCGGGCACGATCATGAACTCCTGGAAGTCGACCGAGTTATCGGCGTGGGCGCCGCCGTTCAAAACGTTCATCATCGGCACCGGCAGCACGCTCGGCTCGCCGCCGCCGTAGAGCTCGGCGAGGTAGCGGTAGAGTGGCTGCTCGGAATCGGCCGCGGCGGCCTTGGCGGCGGCCAGCGAGACTCCAAGCAGCGCGTTGGCGCCCAGTCGGCCCTTATTCGGGGTGCCGTCGAGCTCGATCATCGTGCGGTCGAGCGCCCCCTGCTCGGCGGCGCGGGCACCGGTCAGCGCTTGGGCGATCTCGCCGTTGACGTTGGCGACCGCCCGCGAGACGCCCTTACCGGCCCAGGCGTCGCCGCCGTCACGCAGCTCGACCGCCTCGAACTCGCCGGTCGAGGCACCGGAGGGCACCGCCGCCCAGCCGCGTGCCCCCGACTCCAGCCCCACCTCCACCTCGACGGTGGGGTTACCGCGCGAATCGAGGATCTGCCGCGCGTGGATGGAGGAGATCGTGCTCACGGGCGCGCCAGTCTATTCAGCCCCGGCGGCGGACTGCGGTGCGCGGAGGCATTGGCGGAACCCGCGTGTGCGGCTGGCGAGTGCCGGACCGAGCGGGGGTAGGACGCAGGGAGGCCGAATAGCAGCGCTATTTGGCCGACTGAGGACGACGCCCCGCGAAGTGTGTCCGGCGCCGCCAGACGTGCGCGGGGGTTCCGCCAATGCCTCCCTATTCGCCGGTTTCGCTTGGCGGAGCTTCGGTCGGGGGCGCGCCTTCGGGCGCGGCGCCCGGAGGCACTTCGGTCCCGGCTTCCGCGCCTGCCGATTCCGGCTGCGGCCGCTGCTGGAACGGTTCGCCTTTCGGTTTCTGCACCGTGACGCTGCCCGGCAGTGCCGGCGAGATCGGCGTCACCGGCGCCGGGCATTCGGTCGCCGGGGTTTTCGGGTCGGCTTCGTAGCAGGCCGGCGCCGCATTGGCCGGATGGCCGTCGCCCTTGAAGTTGGCGCATTTTTCGATCACGTAGCCGCTGGCGCAGTAGGTCCTTGAGACCCACCTGGTCTGGAAGTCGGTGGCGAATTCACCGAGGTATTCCTGCTGCTTTTCGCCTTTCAGCGTTTCTTCGATCTGCGCTTTGACTTCGGCTAGCGATTTTGATTTCGCCGGGTTCAGTTTCACGACTTCGGTCAGGATCCAGTTGGTTTCGAATTTGACCGGGCCCTTGAGTTCGCCGGTGGCGCTGCCGAAGATCGCTTCTTTCAGTTCGCCTTTGAGGAATTCTTCGGTGATCCCTTCCGAGAGACCGCCTTTGCTTTTGCTGGTCGGGTCGCTCGAGTATTTCGGCGCCACCTTTTTCCAGCTCGCGGGCGAATTGTCTTTTTCCAGCTCTTTTTTCGCCGCTTCGACTTTGGCTTTGTCTTTGTTGATGATGATGCGAACGTCGCGGCTTTCTTTTTCGCTGAACTGGGTCGCCTTTTCGGCCTCGTAGTAGTCCGAGATTTCAGACGCGGTCGGGGCCGGCGCTTCGCTGTTCACTTTTTCCTGAATCGCGTTGATCACGACCTGCAGTTCGACCCGGTCGTCGACGTCTTCCTGCGACAGCCCCGATTCCTTGAGGAATTTGTTGTAGCTGCCGGGGGTCGGGAAGCTGCTTTTTTTGATCTGGGCGAGTTCTTCTTCCACCTGTTTGTCGGTGATCGTGATGCCCATTTCTTCCGCCTGACCGCGAAGCCAGATGCCTTCGATCAGTTCGGTCAGCGTCGCTTCCTTGACTTCGTCGAATTTTTTGCTGCCCTCGGCCGGGCGTTTTTTCAGTTTCGCCGCCTGAACCTGCTGCGCGAAGGCGCGGTCGAAGTCTTTCTGACTGACGGTGGCAAGTTCGTCGGGGACGTCCTGGACCTTGACGACATCGCCCGAGGGGACGCTCGGGGAACCGAGCCCCTGAGCCACTGCAAAGCCAACGAAGAGGGCGACGAGGAGAACGCCGAAAAGGATCAGCGCGAGGCGCTGCCGACCGGCCGCTCGATCCCGATCCCGGTCCCTCCCGGGTTTGCCTCTCTGCCCAGCTTTAGCTCCCACGCAGCGGGCAGCATAGTCAAATCAGCTGCGGTGGGGATTAAAAAACAGCTCAAGCCGCTGCGGGCTCGGCCTCGCGCCGTGCCTCGCGTAGGCCCTCGGCGAGTGCCAGCACCGCCTCCAGACGGGCTCCAGGGTCGCCGTCGACCCGGATCGCCGCCACCTGCTCGCGCCATTCGTAGAGGGCCCCCTCGACCTGTTCGGCCAGGACCCCGGCTGCCGTCGAGTCGAGCTCGACTCCGGTGACGCTGAGGCGGCCGCCGCGGAACTCAACGCTGCGGGCACCGGCGAGGCCGAGCTGGATCCGCGCCTGCTGCAGCTTCAGCAGGTTCTCCGCTTCGTCGGGCAGCGGCCCGAAGCGATCGCCGAGCTCGTCGCGGATCGCCCGCAGCTGGCCGGGCTCGCGGGCGGCGACGATGCGACGGTGGATGTCGATCTTCGCCGCCTCGAAGGGCACGTAGCTGGCGGGGAGATAAGCGTCGACGGGGACGTCGAGGCGGACCGGCTCCGGCGCCTCCTCGCGATGCGCGGCTTCGCCGTCCTCGCCGGCGGCGGCGCTCGCCTCGGCGACCGCTTCGTCGATCATCTGGCAGTAGAGCTCGAAGCCGACCGCGGCGACGTGGCCGGACTGCTCGTCGCCGAGCAGGTTGCCGGCGCCGCGGATGTCGAGGTCGCGCATCGCGATCCGGAATCCCGAGCCGAGCTCGGTGTGGTCGGCGAGGGTCGAGAGCCGGGCCGCCGCCTCCTCGGTCAGCGCCTCGGCCGAGGGGTAGAGCAGGTAGGCGAAGGCGCGCTCGCGAGAGCGCCCGACCCGGCCGCGGATCTGGTAGGCCTGGCTGAGGCCGAGCTGGTCGGCCCGCTCGACGATCAGCGTGTTCGCGGTCGGGATGTCGAGGCCCGACTCGATGATCGTCGTCGTCACCAGCACGTCGGCGTCGCCGCGCAGGAAGGCGAGCATCGTCTCCTCGAGCCGGTGCTCGTCCATCTGCCCGTGGGCTTCGAGAAAGCGCGCGTCGGGGATCAGCGCCCGCAGCCGCTCGGTCGTCTCCGGCAGCGAGTCGATCCGGTTGTGGAGGACGAAGGCCTGGCCCTCCCGCTCGAGCTCGCGGCGGATCGCCTTCCCGACCAGGTCCTCGTCGTAGGGGCCGACGTAGGTGCGGACCGGGCGGCGGCCCTCCGGCGGCGTCTCGATTACCGAGATGTCGCGGAGGCCGGCGAGGCTCATCTGCAGGGTGCGCGGGATCGGCGTCGCCGAGAGCGAGAGGACGTCGACTTTCAGTTTCAGCTGCCGCAACAGCTCCTTCTGTTTGACCCCGAAGCGCTGCTCCTCGTCAACGACGACGAGGCCGAGGTCCTTGGCGCGAACGTCGCGGCTGAGCAGCCGGTGGGTGCCGATCAGGACGTCGACCTTGCCGGCCTCGAAGTCTTTGAGGACCGCTTTCACCTCGGCCGGCGCCCGCAGCCGCGAGACCCCCTCGACCCGGAACGGGAGGTCGGCGAGGCGCTCGCGGAAGGTGCCGAAGTGCTGCTGGGCGAGGATCGTCGTCGGCACCAGGACCATCACCTGCTTGCCGTCGGAGGCGGCCTTGACCGCGGCCCGCAGCGCCACCTCGGTCTTGCCGAAGCCGACGTCGCCGCAGACCAGCCGGTCCATCGGCCGCTCCGACTCCATGTCGGCCTTGACCGCCTCGATCGCTTCGACCTGGTCGGCGGTCTCCCGATAGGGGAAGGCGGTCTCCATCGCGATCTGCCATTCGCTGTCGGGCGGGAAGGCGTGGCCCTTGCGGAAGCGGCGCTCGGCGTAGAGATTCAGCAGCTCGCCGGCCAGGGCGCCCGCGGCTTTGCGCGCCCGCGCCTTCATGTTCTGCCAGCGTTTGCCGCCCAGCGCCGAGAGCGACGGTTCGCCGCCGGCGCCGACGTAGCGGCTCAGCTTCGCCAGCTGGTCGGTGGGGACGTAGACGCGGTCTTCGCCTTTGTATTCGAGGTAGAGGTAGTCGCGGGTGACGCCGCCGACCTCGCGGGTCTCGAAGCCGGCGAAGCGGGCGACGCCGTGGTCCTCGTGGACGACGTAGTCGCCGACCCGCAGTTCGGAGAAGGCGAGGCGGCCGCGGCCGGCGCCGGGCGCCGGCTCCTCGGTGCGGCGGCGGTGGACGAGGCGGCGGAAGGGGTAGACCGCGAGTTTCAGCTCCGGGCTGACGAAGCCCTCGCGCAGGCGCGCCTCGGCGAAGGCGAGGCCGGGCTCGGGCGAGAGGTGGCCGCCTTCGAGTAGGCGGGCGTCGAGGCGGTCGAGGCCGTAGCGGGCGCGCTCGGCCTCGCCGCGGCTGTCGAAGGCGACGACGGTGCGATAGCCGGAGCGGATCAGTTTCTCCAGCTCGGCCTCGGCCTCTTTGATGCTGCGGGCGGGGGACTCGGCGCGGGCGGCGCGGAAGGGTTCATCGTCCTCACTGCCCTCCTCCCCATCGGGCTCGCCTTCGCCGGCGCCGGTCAGGGCAAGCGCCGCGCGCTCGTTCAGCGGCGCGGCGACGTCGACGTAGAGGTGCTGGGCGTCCTCGGCGTGCATCGCCGTGGTCGCGTCCTCCCAGTGGTCGCGCAGCGCCGGCTCGATCTCCTCCTCGCCGACCAGCACCACCGCGGCCGTCTCCGGCACCAGCTCCAAGGGCGCCCGAAAGTGCTCCAGCGGCAGCACATCGGCTAGGTTCGGGAACTCCTTTTCCTCCTCCTCGGCGGCCATTGCCGCCAGCTCGGCCAGCTCGCGGTGCTCGGCGTCCATCTCCGCCGCCGGCGCCAGCTCGACCCGTTGGGCGTCGCCGAGCGAACGCTGGGTGAAGGTCGAGAACCAGCGCATCGACTCGATCTCGTCGCCGAACAGCTCGATCCGCACCGCCCGTTCCTCGGTCGCGGGATAGACGTCGAGGATGCCGCCGCGGACCGCGAACTGGCCGCGCTCCTCGACCTGCTCGACCCGTTCGTAACCAGCGCCGACGAGGTCGGAGGCGACGGCGTCGAGGTCGATTTCCTCCTCCAGCTCGAGCGCGAACCCGGCCGGGCGCAGGGAGGCGTCCGGGACGGCCTCGGCCAGCGCGGTTGCCGAGGCGACGACGATCGCGTCGTCTTCAGTACCGAGCGCGTCGAGCGCGTCGATCCGCAGTCCGACCAGGTGCGGCGGCGGGCTGACGTGGGAGGCGTAGCCGGTCCCTCGCGAGGGGTAGAAGCGAACCCGGCGCGGAGCCAGGTAGGAGCGCAGGTCGGCGGCCAGGTCGCGGGCGGAGCGGTCGTCGGCGCCGACCAGCAGTGCCGGCCGCCCGGCGAGCCCGCGGTCGTCCTCGAGCAGCGCCGCCAGCAACAGCGGTCGCAGCATCGCCGAGGCCTGCACATTTGCCGCCTCGCCTCCCTCGGCCGCCGCGCGCACGCGGGCGACGAGCGCGTGGACGCGCTCGTTCTCAGCGGCGATCTCGATCAGGGGACGAAGGCTCATGGGCAGGGAAAACGCCCGGATCGCTCGATCCGGGCGGAACCGACGATTCTAGGGCTCAGAGACCGCCGCGCTGTGCGGCGCAGAGGGCGAGCGTCCGCTTGGAGTCGCCGATCGGTTCGGAGCGGGAAAGCCCGCTCCCGTTGAGCGCCGGCAGCGCCCGATCAGTTGGCGCCCACGGGCACTGGAAGCGAGCCTGAACGCCCGGCGAGCGGGGGCTTCCCTGCAGTTCAGTGAGGGCGGACTCGCAGCCTCTGTGGCAGGTGCTCCCCCACTGTCCCGGCCACCCCGCCCAATCGCCGGCGTTCGGCAACGCTGCGTCCAGCGGCTGCCCGCGCTCTGGGAGCGGGCGCACGCAGTGATACGCCGAGCAGTCGCGATCGTCGTTTCCGCCCCAGACCGCCGAGCCGTCGTGGGGGTCCTCCCAGATCCGCCCGAGGCCGGGAAGCTTTTCGTACTGCTGGCAGCTCTTGGCACAGCGATAGGGATAGGAGGCGTGGGTCCCTTCGGCGACGAAGACCAGCGGATGCCCGTTCGCCAGGGGAATCGCCGCCCCTTCGACCAAAATCCGATTGTGGTGGGCGGCATAGATGGTGCCGACGATTTCGGGCGTCAAGGTCGGGGTGGTGATGACCGTGACCCCCTCCCAGTCGCCCTCGTGATCGCTGCAGAGGTGCTTGTTGCACTTGCTCAGCGGGCCGGTGTAGTCGTTGTAGCGGTAGAGCCACCAGTAGTCCCAGTACCAGCGACCTTCGTGACTGGTCCGGCGGTAATAGATGACCGAACGCGGGCCGGAGTTGCAGTCCACCGCTAGCGGCTTCAGCGTGTGGCACTCGCGCTTCGACGACCTGTAGTCGGTGCCGTTTTCGTCTTCACCGTGGATATCCAGGTATTCGGGCGCCGAGGGGCCCGGCCGCAACTCCGCCAGTCCCTTGACCGGATGGCAGGGAGGCTGCCAGCTTTCCCGACAGGCGGCGTGCGCACCGCCGTCGGCAAAGCCTTCTTCGAGGAATCGGCTGACCTCGAGCGGTCGCCACCGCTCCCTCGAATCGAAAAAGAGCCGCGGCCGCAATGCCGCCGCCAGCTCTCGCTCTCGGGCGCTGCCGTGCCCGCCGAGGGCCGCTTCGGCGACCTTCGGCGTCGGCTTCACCCCTTCGGGCAGCGGGCAGACCGTCGCCGAGGAAAGGTCCCCGTATTCGCTCCGGGTGACCCGGCTCGCGGGCAGAGAGACGACCGCGACCTCGTCCTCCTCGCCGGTCGCCAGCAGGACGCGATCCCCGCCTTCCCCGATCAGCCTCCCCCGTTCGGGAATCAGGCTGCCCTCGCTGCAGACCTGCGCCGTTTCGAATGGCACGGCGCTGGCGATCATCACCGAAGGCGTCAGCGCGACCACCGCGAACAGGGCCCCCGCGGCCGCCGCCATCGGCAGCCGCAACCACTGCTTCCGTCCCAGCCGCCGCTTCAGGTACCAGGCCGTGGCGAGCGCGGCGTAGGTAACGGCAATTCCCAGCACGCTGGTGAGCAAGAGCCAGGAGAAGCCGTTGGTGTCGATCGCTTGCAAGATCGCGGGAAGGCAGAGCAGGATCGCGACCACGGGAAAGAAGCCCAACAGCAGCAGCCGATGAGCGGGGCCGGTGTTGAGGCGGTCGCTTTCCCCTTCTCGCGACGTCGGGCCTCCGCGCACTCCGTAGTAGATGGCAACCAGTACGCCGAAGGTGACGGCCGGGGCGATGACGTCGGTCATCGCGGTCGCGATCACCGGTTCGCGGGGGAGCTCGCCGAGGATCGTCACCACCGAGTTGAAGGAAAAGTGGTCGAAGAGCAGCCGCAGCCCAATCACCAGGCCGCCCAGCACGTAGAGCCCGGTAACGATCCCGGCGAGCAGGCCGACCACTGCGGTCGCGGTTTTCAGCGCCCCGCTCATCAACCCAGCGCCCAGCGCGCGACCCGCATCGCGTTCTCCGCGAGCATCATCTCGGCGTCACCGCCGTAGGCCGCCCGTAGCGGGTCTTCCAGCATCGTCAGATCGGATGCCGTTTCGATCCCGGCCATGGTCGGCTTGATGAAGCCGTCGAGGTCGGAGCCGATGGCAACGTGAGCGTTGGTGTGGCCGGGGACGCGGGCGCGGATCGAGTCGATGTGGCGGCGCAGGATCCTCGGCGTTTCCGCTGGATCGTCGGGATCCTGGACCTCCGCGCCTTCGCAGAGCTGATGGCGAGCGAGGATCAAGCCGATGACGCCGCCGCGGGCGGCGATCCGGTGGATCGTCCCCGGGCTCAGCATGTATTCCTGGGAGCCGAGGCGGTAGCCGGCGTGGGTGGCCACGACCGGATGGTCTGTGGGTTCGGCGCCGGTCTCCTGGTCGAGGGTGTCGAGAAGTCGAAAGGTGTCGTCAAGAGCGCGCTCGCTCATATGGCTGACGTCGATCAACATCCGCTGCTGGTACATCGCCCGCACCGCCGCCTTCCCCAGCTCGCCGAGCCCTTCATCGGGCTGGCGGAACAGCCGCCGGTAAAGCCGGTCCTCGAGGAAGGGAAGCGCCGGTGCGTTGGTCGCGACGCGGCGCCAGAAGAGGTGGGCGAGGGTGATGTAGACGACACCGCGCGCTTTCAACTGTGCCACCCGGTCCCCGATCTCGTCAGGATCACCGCCGAGGTGGAACCCGCCCTCGACGCAGTGCATGAAGGCGATCTTGCCCGCATCAACGACGCGGTCGAGGTCGGCGGCGGAGCTAACGACCTCGCAGCGGGCGCCAGCGGGGTCCTGTCTTTCCAGGTCCTGCTCGACGCCGTCGATGCGGCCGATCAGATCATCGAAATAGCCTTCCTCCGGAGCGGCGCCGTAGGGCTCGTCAAGGTCGAGCTCGGCAAACGGCTCGTAGAGAACCGAGAAGACGGCCCGCACGTCGCCCCCCTCGAGCTCGTCGAGGCTGACCCGCCAGCGATTCCCGCCGAAGTTGAAAAGATTGGCTCCGACCTGCACCCCCTTGGCTCGCAGCTTTTCCAGCCACTCCGGTCGTCGCGGATGCGCGTTCTTCAGCGCAGAGCCCAGGCTGGGGCCCTGTCGCCACGGCTCCTTCGGCACCTCCGCCGCGAGGTGCATCGGGTAGTGGCAATGCATGTCGGCGATCATCGGCAGCAGCCTCCCGCGAAATGGAGCGAAAAGTCAAGAATGCGCGGGTTCTCCCAAGTAAGGGAAACCCGCGCCTGGCTATTGGAGAACCGTGAACTTCCGCGTCGCGGGCGTCGGATCGACATTGCCCGCCTTGTCGATCGCCCGGACCTTGAAGACATGCTTGCCGGGCTTCAGCTTCTTGTATTTCCTCGGCGAGGAGCACGGCTTAAACGGCTTGCGGTCCAGCTTGCACTGGAACGTCGAGCCGGCCTCGGTGGCGGTGAACTTGAACTTCACCGTGGTCTTGTGGGTCTTCTTCGGCGGCCCCTTGACGATCTTGGTGTCGGGCGGCGTCTTGTCTTTGGTGGTGCCGTTGCCGCCACCGCCGTTGTTGCCACCCCCGCCGGAGCTGCCGCCGCCGTTGTTGTTGCCGCCGCCACCTTTGCCGGTTTCTTCTTCCGGAGTCGGAGGCTGGGGGTCGGCGGGGGTCGCGACCGGGTCGGCGAGTTCCGAGGTCCCGCCTTCGGCGTTCGTCTGAGTCGCGGTCACTAGCGTTTTGCCGGGCAGGACGGCGTAGGTGACCGACCAGTTGCCGCTGCCGTCGGCGGTCGCTTCACCGAGGAAGGCGCCGAGCTCCCCCGGTTCGGAGCTTTCCTTGCGGAAGACGCGGACGAGCGCGGCGGGTTCGGCGGTGCCGCTCGCTTCAGTCTTGGCGGCCGTGGTGACCTCTGGCGGTTCGATGCCGCCGTTGGGACCGACAGATTCGGCGCCGGCCGCTCCGAGGCGGATGAACCGCCCTTCGTTCCCGCTACCGAGGTTGCGCGCGATTTCGTTGAAAGTGCCTTCGAAGTCGTTGATCGAGATCGCGTCGTCGCCGCTGTCGAAGATCGCGTTCTCCGAGCCGGGGACGTCGCCGCCGATCAGGTTGCCGTCGGGACCGAGCGTCAGGAACGGCTGGATCTGGACCCCAGATTCACCAGCGCCGGAGATTTCGTTCCCAAAGACTTCGTTGAAGTCGTTTTCGATCAGGATGCCGTTGTCGGCAGGATCGTTGATCGCGTTTTCTTCGATCAGATTCCCGATCCCGCTGCCTTCGGTGTCGCCCCAGACGTGGATCCCGGTTACCCCGCCGGTGATGGTGTTGCCGGCGATCACCGCACCGGTGCTGTGGTTTTCGATCCCGACCTGCGACGCCTCGATCGAGTTGTCTACGAACTGGGCCGCGTCGGTAGCTTCCGTGATGCCTTCGGATGAGGCCGAGATCCCAATCAAGGGCGGGAAAAGGCTGCTGCTGTCGTCGAGGCTGCGGCCGATGCGGTTGCCTTCCACCACCAGCCCGAGCGCGGGGGTCGGGCCGGCTGCGCCGGCGAAGACTCCGTAGGTGCCGCCGTGGATCTGGTTGCCCTGGCCGGGTTCCGGGCCACCGATCGTGACCCCGCCCGCGCTGCCGACCCTGATCCCGCTTTCGGCCGCTTCGGCGAGGGCTTCGCCGTTAGCGTCGAGACCGATGTAGTTGCCTTCGATAGTGGTCGGGCCGGTCGCCGGCAGTTCTTCTTCGAATTCGTTGCCCTGCAGGTGGATCGCCGCCACCGAACCGAGCGGCTGACTGGCAAAGACGTTGCAGCCGAGGTCGCATTCCGACGTCGCCGCGCCCGCTTCGCCGACGTCGGCGCCGATCTGGTCATCGGTGGCGGGCACGCTGGACAGCGCTTCTTTCTTGTCAGCGACGGTCAGGTCCCTGCCGTTGGAGGCGAGGGTGGTTCCGTCTGGCTCGACCCCGAAGTAGTCGCCGAGCACCGTGCCCCCACTCGCCCCGCGGAGGAGCACGCCGCTGTTGGTATTGCCGATCACGTTGCGTTCGTCGGCTTCGGTGCCGCCGATTACGGCGCCGTCCGCGTGCGGCGCGACGAAGATGCCGTACGGCTGTTCTCCCGAGCCGGTGCCGTCGAGTTGGAAACCGATCCAGTTGCCGCGCGCCGTGAAATCTTCATCTTCGACCGCGATCCCGATCTGGAATTCACTGATCGCCAAGCCGTCGATCTCCACACCTGGGGCCTTGACTTCGAACCTGGATTCCCCGTTGACTCCTACGCACGGACCTTCTACGTTGGCGTCGGTTTCGCAGCGCCCGCCATCGATCTTCACCGTGTCTTCGATGTCGGGAAGGGTGAAGGGGACGATCGTGCTGTCGGCCACTTCCCCGTCGAAGTCGCTGCTGAAGACGATTTCGTCGTCGACGCTGGTGGATTCGTTCGACAGTTCCATCGCTGCCCGCAGGGTGCATTCCGCACCGACGGCGACCGCCGGGCATTCCACCCCCGGTTCCGTCTGGTCCAGGTCTTCGGTCGAGTTGACCGTGTAGACAGCAGCCGAAGCCGCGGCCGGCAGGGCGAGGATGAGCAGGGCAGCGAGGAGCGCCAGGGTGGCGCGGCGGAAGATCATGCGGCGGACCCTATCCAGCGCCGGCGGATGCCGGAAAGGTCTGGCCGGAAGGCCTAATCAGTCGGAGAACGGCAAACCCGGGCCGCTGCGCTGCCACTCAACCTGGCCGCGGCCCTCGGCGGCGGAGCGGCCGACGACGTCGTCCCACTCGTGGAGCATGCGCTTCAGCTGGCCGACCGCCTCGGGCGGATGGGCGGCGACGCCGGCGGCGAGCTCGAGAGCAGCCTGCTCGGTGCTGGCGGCCGGGGCGACGCGGTTGACGAGGCCGAGGCGGAGCGCCTCGTCAGCGCCGATCGTCCGCGAGGAGAGCAGCAGGTACTTGGCGGCGGCGAGGCCGCAGAGGGTGACCAGGCGTGCCGGGCCGACCGGCACCCCAAGGGCGGCGCCCGGAAAGCGCATCCGCAGATTCGCGCCGCCGACCCGCATGTCGCAGGCGACGGCGATCTCGGCGCCGCCGCCGACGACGTCGCCGTGGCAAGCGGCGATCGTCGGCTTCGGGAAGGCGACGACGGCGTCGTAGAGGTCGGCGAAGAGCTGCATGCGGCGGACCTTGCCCTCCTCGTCGAGCTCCTCGCGGACGTCGGCGCCGGCCGAGAGGCCGAGGTGATCGGCGGAGCTGATCACCAGCACCCGGACCGCCTCGTCGGTGCGAGCGACGGCGAGATGCTCGAGCAGCTCGAGCAGCATCTGGGTGTTGATCGCGTTGCGCGCCTGCGGTCGCTCGAGCCGGATCAAGGCGATCCCCTGCTCGTCGACCGAGTAGCTCGTGACCCGCTCCTCGGGGCTGCTGCCGTTCTCCGCGCTCATGCCTCGGAAGCTATCCGTTCGACCAGGCGCTCGGTCTCCTCGGCCGCCGCGTCGATCAGGCCTTCGACCTCCGCCTGTGGCTCGCGGAAACGGCCGAGCACCCAGGCCGAAACGATCTCGGGATCGGTCGAGTCCGGCCGCCCCACTCCCACCCGCACCCGCCAGAACTCCGGGTCGCCGAAGCCCTTTTTCAGGCTCTTGAGGCCGTTGTGGCCGGCGAGGCCGCCGCCGATCCGCGGCTTGATCTCGCCAAACGGCAGGTCGATCTCGTCATGGACGACGACGACGTGGTCGAGGTCGACCTTCAGCGAGCCCCGCGCCGGCCCGGCTGCGGTGCCGGAATCGTTCATGTAGGTCTGCGGCAGCAGGATCGCGACCCGCGGCCCGCCCGGGCCGGTGCGCCCCTCCCACAGCTTGCCGCGGAACTTCTCCCGCGGCTTGCCCAGGTCCCAGCGCCGAGCCAGCTCCTCGCCGACCATAAATCCGAGGTTGTGGCGGTCGCGCTCGTGCTCGGGCCCGGGGTTGCCAAGTCCGACGATGAGGATCCGGTCCTGCTCGCCGCCTTCGCGGCGGCGGAACAGCGACAGCGCTTACTCGCCCTCGGAGTCGCCCGAGTCGCCGCCGCCGTCGCCCTCGGCAGCCTCGCCCTCGCCACCCTCGCCCTCGCCGACCAGTTCGGCCTCCTCCTCGACCTCGGGAGCGGCTTCTTCGACACGCGGGGGTGAAACGGTGACGATGGTGATCTCCTCCGGCTCCTCGGCCAGGAAGGTGACTCCCTCGGGGGCGGTGACGGCCACGAGCGAGAGGGTGTCGTTGATCTCCATCGCGGAGACGTCGACGCAGATGTTGTCGGGGATCTCGGCCGGCAGCGCTTCGACCGTGACCTCGCGGGTGACGTGCTCGAGCACGCCGCCGCCCTTGACGCCGGGAGCGTCGTCGACGCCTTCGAGCTCGATCGCGACCTCGGCCTGGATCGCTTCTTTGAGGTTGACCTGCATCAGGTCGAGGTGCTGGTAGCTGCCGCGCACCGGGTGGTGCTGGGCCTCCTTGATCACGACCGGGACGGCTTTGCTGCCGTCGATCTCGAGGTCGAACAGCGCCGCGCCCTCGCTGACGATGTTGCGCACATCGCGTTCGGAGACCTGGAACGGCTTCGCATCCGAGCCGCCCGAGTAGACGACACCGGGCACGACCCCCTCACGGCGCATGCGCCGTGAGCTGCGCGAGCCGAAATCCTCGCGCGGAGCAGCCTTCAGAGTTGAGCGACCTGCGGCCATCGGACGGGAGAGGATAGAGAAACGGACCGCAAAGAGACCCTGAGACAGCCTCCGAGGGCACCTGTGGCAACCTTGGCACGTGGCTGACGACTCGAAGATTCCCAAGGGCCGAGTCCGGCGCTCCGCCAAGCTCGGCTCGATCGTCGGGGTCCAGGGCGCCCGCTACGCCGGCACCAAAGCCGCCAACGTCGGCCGTTCCGAGGAGCAGAGCAAAGAGCGGCTCGAGCAGCGCCACCTGGAGACGGCGATGAAAATGGTCGGCGCGCTCGGCCAGATGAAGGGCGCGGCGATGAAGCTCGGGCAGTTCGCCTCCTTCATCGACACCGAGTTCATCCCCGAGGACTACCGCGAGATCTACCAGGAGCAGCTGGCGAAGCTCCGCACCGACGCCCCCTCGATGCCGTGGGAGAAGGTCGAGCAGGTCTTGGCAGAGGAGTACGACGGCGAACCGCTGTCGGAGCTCTTTGCCGAGTTCGAGCAGGAGGCCTTCGCCGCCGCCTCGATCGGCCAGGTGCACCGGGCCGAGCTGCTCGACGGTCGCCGCGTCGCCGTGAAGATCCAGTACCCGGGGATCGCCGAGGCGCTCGACGCCGACCTCCGCAACGCCGGCACGATCGTGCGGCTGGCCAAGGTGCTCGCCCCCGGCCTCGACGCGAAGGCGATCGCCGAGGAGATCCGCGAGCGGGTGATGGAGGAGCTCGACTACGAGTACGAGGCCCAGAACCAGCGCTCGTTCGCCCGCGCCTACCGCGACCACCCCTTCATCTACGTCCCGGAAGTCGTCACCCGGCTCTCGCGGCGTCGCGTGCTGGTGACCGAGTTCGTCGAGGGGATCGGCTTCGAGGAGATCAAGCAGCTGCCGCACGAGGAGCGCAGCCGCTTCGGCGAGATCGTCTTCCGGGGCAGCTTCGGCTCGATCTACCACCTGCAGCACTTCAACGCCGACCCTCATCCCGGCAACTACCTGCTGATGGACGACGGCCGGGTCGCCTTCCTCGATTTCGGGATGACGAAGAAGCTCGACCGCGAGCAGATCCTGCTCGAGCAGCGCGCCTTCGACGCCGCCTCGCGCAACGACCCCGAGGCCTTCCGCACCGCCCTCCACGACCTCGGCTTCATCAAGAAGCCGTCGAAGCTCGACGCCGAGCGACTGCTCGAACACATGCGGGACGTGGGCGGCTGGTTCGTGATGGAGGACCGCGACCTGGAGATAACGCCGCGGCTGGTGATGAAGATCATCGAGTCGACCAACGACCCGCGCTCGGAGTACTTCGATCTGATGCGGCGGGAGTCGCTCCCGGCCGAGGAGCTGATGGGGCGGCGGATGGAAATCGGCGTCGTCGCCGTGCTCGGCCAGTTGCGAGCGAAGCGGAACTGGCACCGGATCGCCCGCGAGTGGGTGTATGCGGACCCGCCGGCGACGGAGCTAGGCGAGTTGGAGTGGGACTACTTCGAGAGCCGGGGTGTAAGGAGAACGCCCGGGCTTGCCGAAACCCTTTAAGTCCCAGAACGAAGGAGAGAACGATGAGCCGGATCAAACGCGGGTGGGGCCTGACCAAGAAAAGCTGGGGCCTGCTGAACGACAACCGGGAGCTGATCCGCTTCCCGCTCTACGGCGCGGTGGCGACGATCGTGCCGGCGATCGTCTTCCTCGGTCCCGGCCTCTACCTCTTCGACCAGGACGAGCTCGCCGGAGCGATCCCGCTGGTCGTGATCGGCGTCTACGCGCTCAGCGTGATCGGCTTCTTTTTCAGCGTCGGCCTCGCGGCCTGCGCGGACATGATCTTCCGCGGCCAGCAGGCGACGGTCAGCGATGGGATCGCCGTTGCCCGCAGCCGCTTCCCCCAGATCTGCGGCTGGGCCGCGGTCTCGACCGCGATCAGCGCGGTGATGGGCCTGCTCGAGAACCAGGGCGGGATCGGCGGCCAGATCGCCGCCCGGCTGGTCGGCATGGCCTGGTCCCTCGTCACCTTCCTGGCCGTCCCGGTGATCGCGATCGAGGGCACCGGCCCGTTCGAGACGATCAAGCGCTCGGCCTCGATGTTCAAATCGCGCTGGGGCCAGCAGATCACCGGCAACATCGCGATCGGCGGCGCCGTCTTCCTCTTCGGGATGCTGCCGGCGATCGCCCTGATCGTGGTCGGCGTCGCCGCCTGGTCCTCGGCCTCATTCCTCGGCGCCCTGCTCGTCGTCATCGGCGCTCTAATGCTCGCGATCTCGCTGCTGATCTCGAAGGCGCTGACCGGCATCTTCGGCGTCGCCCTCTACCGCTACGCGCTCGACGGCGAGGCGGTCGGCGGCTTCACCGCCGAGGAGCTGGAGTCAACGGTGAAGACCAAAGGCCGCGGCCGCGCGTCGAGCCCTCCCGGGGCTACTCCCGGCACGATCTAGAGCATCCTCTCCGAGATTGTGGCCCTTATGAGGGACTCAATCTCGGAGTCGCGAGAACAGGCGGGGGTCGTTCGAGCAGAGGCCGTGCACGCCCATCTCGACCAGCTGCCGCATCCGCGGCAGGTCGTCGACGGTCCAGGCGATCAGCTCGACGCCGGCGTGCTCGCAGATGCGGGCGAGGCGCTTGCTGGCGAGCGGGTGGTAGACCCACATCGCCTCGACCCCGAACTGCGGCAGCTTCTCGGCCGCGAGGCCGGGCAGGCGGGTGCGCATCCCGACCAGGGCAGCTCGGATCGGCAGCTTCGCCCAGGGCTTCGAGTTCCAGTCCTTGGTGACTTTGGGATAGGTCCAGCCGCGCCGCAACTCCGGCGCCAGTTCGAGCACCCGTTTCAAGGTGTGCATCTCCATCGTCGAGATCATCGCCCGCTCGGTCAGGCCGCGCTCGCGCAGGGCGTCGACCAGCTCCTCCTCCCTCCCCGGCAGCTTGATGTCGAGGTCGATCTCGACCCGGTCGAGCGGCGGCTCACGGAAGGCTTCGAGCGCCTCGGTCAGCTTCAGCGGCGTCCGCCGCTCCGCGTCCTCCCAGTCGTGAGCGATCACCAGCGGGTGGCGTTGCTCCAGCGGCAGGTGAGCGTCTTGCAGCCAGAGCACGTCGAGCTCGATCGTGTCGACGCCAGCCTCAACCGCGGCGTGGAAGCTCTCGATCGTGTTCCCGGGCGCGATCAGGTCGGCCCCCTTGTGGCCGACCAGGCGCAGCTTGCGCTCCTTTGCGGGCGGGGTGCTCAGAACAGCTGGTTCTCGCCGGCGAAGATCTCGGAGACCGAGGCGTCGGTGAAGATCCGGCGGATCGAGTCGGCGAAGGTGCTGGCGGTCGAGAGCACGGTGATGTTGTCCGGAGCGCCGGGGCGCAGCGGCAGGGTGTCGGTGACGACGATCTGCTCGATCGCCGAGTTGCGGATCCGCTCGTAGGCGGGGCCGGAGAAGACCCCGTGGGTGGCGCAGGCGATCACCCGGGCGGCGCCCTCGTCGAGCACGGTCTGGGCAGCGGCGGTGAGGGTGCCGGCGGTGTCGATCATGTCGTCGACGAGGACCGCGGTCTTGCCTTTGACGTCACCGACCACGTAGCCGATCTCGGCGACCTGCTGGGCGGGCCGCTCCTTCTCCATCACCGCCCACTGGGTGCCGATCCGGCGGGCGAAGTTGCGGGCGGTCTTCACCCGGCCGGCATCCGGGGAGACGATCACCAGCTCCTCACCCAGTTCCTGGTCGGCGAACCACTGGGTCAGCATCGGCATCGCGGTCATGTGGTCGACCGGGACGTGGAAGAAGCCCTGGACCTGGCCGGCGTGAAGGTCCATCGTCAGCACCCGGTCGACGCCGACGGCCTCGAGGCACTTGGCGACGATACGGGCGGTAATCGGCTCGCGCGGGGCCGACTTCTTGTCCTGGCGGGCGTAGCCGTACCAGGGGAGCACGGCGATGATCCGGTGGGCGCTGGCGCCCTGGGCCGCGTCGATCATCGTCAAGAGCTCGACCAGGGCGTCGTTCGGAGTCATCTCTTCCTGCTCGTTGGCGCAGGTCGACTGCACGAGGAAGACGTCGGCGCCGCGGATCGACTCCTCGTAGCGGCAGTAGACCTCGCCGTCGGCGAAGGTCTTCAGGGTCACCTGACCCATATCCAGTTCGAGTTTGCCGGCGACTTTGGCGGCGAGGTCCATCGAGCAGCGGCCGCCGAAGACCATCATCCGCTTCGAGTAGTCGTGGTCGATGGCGGTTCCCACTTGTGGGCGCTCCTCGATCATGCTCACGGGCTCTCGTCCTCTCGCATTTGGGCCGCCTTGCGAGCGGCATATCCGTCGATGTTCCTCTGCGCGTTCTCGCTCACGGCAAGCGCACCCTCGGGCACGTCGTCCTTGATCACTGCGCCAGCGCCAGTGTAGGCGGAGTCGCCGACTTCTACCGGTGCGATCAGCATCGTGTCAACGCCGAGGCGGACATTGCGGCCGATGACCGTGCGGTTCTTGCGGAAACCGTCGTAGTTGGCGGTGATCGTGCCGGCGCCGAGATTGCTGCCGGGACCGATCTCGGCGTCGCCGACGTAGGCGAGGTGCGGGACCTTGGTGCCCTCTGCGATCTGGGAGTTCTTGATCTCGACGAAGGTGCCGGCCTTGGCCTTGTCGGCGAGGACGGCGCCGGGGCGTAGGTAGGCGAAGGGGCCGACCGAGCAGCCGGCGTGGACGTCGCACTCGACCAGGTAGGAGTGAAGGACCTGGGAGCCGGCACCGACGGAGCTGTCGATCAGGGTGCTGAGCGGGCCGACGACGGCGCCCTCGCCGATCTTCGTCTGTCCCCGCAGGGACGTCCCAGGCTCGATTCTCGCGTCGGCGGCGATTTCTACCCCGGCGTCGATCCAGGTCGAGGCGGGATCGACGACGGTGACGCCGGCGAGCATGTGGGCCTCGAGTAGGCGGCGGCGGCCCTCGGCCTCGACCGCGGCGAGGTCGACGCGGTTGTTGACCCCCATCGTCACCGCCAAGTCGGTGGCGCGGTGGGCGGCGACAACCTGGCCGGCCTCGCGCAGAGCCGGGAAGACGTCGGGGAGGTAGTACTCGCCCTGGGCGTTGTCGTTGGAGAGGCCCTGCAGGGCGGCGACGAGGGGCGCGGCGTCGAAGGCGTAGGTGCCGGCGTTGATCTCGCGGATCTCCAACTGCGAGGCATCGGCGTCGCCGGCGGCTTTCGCCTCGACGACCCGGTCCACCCAGCCGTCGTGGTCGCGGACTACTCGGCCATAGGCGGCAGGATCGTCGAGCTCGATCGTCAGCATCGTCGCCGCCGCCTCGGAAGATTCGTGGGCCCCCAGCAAGTCGGCGATCGTCTCCTGTGAGATCAGCGGTACGTCACCGGAGAGGACGAGAACGGTCCCGGCCTCTTCGATCAGCGGCAGCGCCGCGCGGATTGCGCCGCCGGTCCCGTCGGCCTGTGGCTGCTCGATGGTCTCGACGCCCTCGGGCAGGCCGGCGGAGAGGTCGCGCCCGGGCGAGACGATCGCGGCCACCCGTCCAGCGCCCGCCGCGCGCGCAGCGACGATCGGCCAGGCCACCATCGGCCGGCCGCAGACCGGGTGCAGCATCTTCGGCGTCGAGGAACGCATCCGCGTCCCCTCGCCCGCCGCCATTACGAGCACTAGGGGAGAGCTCACTGGCCCCATCGTATTGCGGCAGAGGAGCTTCTGCTGCCGCTAGGCGCGCTTGGCGAGTTCTTTGCCGAGGAGAGCTACCGAGGTCAGCGTCCAGCCGGCGAAGATCAGGTCGATCCCGACCAGGAGGCCGATCGCCCAGTCGGCTGAACTGGGGAACTTGGCGAGGATGAGGATGCCGATGATCAGTCCGGCGGCGCCGCTGAGGCCGACCAGGCCGGCGTTTGGCTGGCCGCGAGCGATGAAGGCAATGGTGATCCGAGTCAATCCCATGAAGAGGAAGTAGATACCCAGCACCAGGGTCAGGGTGAGGGTGCCGTTGTGCGGTTCGACGATCAGCCAGAGGCCTACGAGCAGCGTCAGCAGCGCCCAGGCGACCCGTACCGCCACCGTTCCTACCGAGTGGGCCGAGAAGGCGGCGGCGAAGAGGACTCCGCTGACCAGGACCAGCAGCCAGCCGATGAAGATCGCCGTCCCCACCGAGGCCACCGCCGGCACCAGGATCGCGATCACGCCGAGGATGATCGCGCCGATGCCGACGACCATCAGGGCCTTCCAGCTCCGGCTCAGGCCCTCGCGCACCTCCGGGTCGAGCGACGCTCCTCCGATCTCCATGAAGAAGAAGCTAGACGCCCGCGCGGACGCCCCCAGGGCTAGACCTTGCGGTAGCGGGAGTCGACGATTGAGTAGGCGCCGAACCCGATCAGCCCGGCGGCGACGAGACCCAGCAGGGCCGGACCGTAGGAGGCGTGCGCGAGTTCGCGAAGCGCGCCGTCGAGACCGATCGCCTCCTTCGGGTTGTAGTCGACCGCGGCTTTGACCAAGCCGTAGCCGATCAGGGCGAAGACGACGGCCCGGGCGACGTGCCCGAAGACGCCGAGGGCGGTGTAGGCCTTTTCCACTCCCTCGCTCATTTCCCCGGTCTTGGCATCCTCGAGGAACTTGCGCGAGAGGCCCTTGTAGGCCTGGTAGCCGGCGACCCCGATCAGGATCGCGCCGGCGACGGCGACGAGCACGGTGCCGCCGGTCCAGTCGAGGACGCCCCCGGTCGTCTGCTTCGTCGATTCCGAACCGCCGCCCGAGGAAGTGAGGATCCCGATTGCCGCTATGCACAGAAGCCCGTAGGCGATGCCGCTGTCCAGCGATGAGATGCGCTCGAAGGTGCTGTCGCGCTGTTCGGCGCCATGGCCAACAGCCGCGCGAATCAACCGCCAGAGCGCGTATCCGCCTAACCCGATCGCGAGCAGGATCAGCAGCAGCTTGCCGAACGACTGGTGGGCGATCGTCTGCAGCGCGCCCTGCTGGTCGGTCGCCTTGCCACCCTCGCCGAGCGCGAGCTCCAGCGCCAGCACGCCAATGAGCCCGTAGACGACGCCGCGGGCGACGAGGCCGGCGCGGGCCAGCCAGCCGAGCGTCTTCGCATGCGCGAGTTCGTGGCCCTGGTCCTTTGCCTTGCTGCCCAGATCCTGGACCCCACCTCCGACGTCCGCCTTCATCACGCTCCCCTTCCGTTTGCGGACCCGCGCGGCACGCAGACCGTGATCGCCTCGGGTTCGATATCGACCTTGAATGACTTGACCTTCTTGCGATCGCCGCCGTCGAGCTCGTAGCGGACCTTGCGGTCCAGCTTCACGCGGACCTTGCGCGCCTTGGTGACGCGGACGAACGGCGACTTCTCGGCGCTGCCGACGGCGGTGCGGGCGGCGGCGCGAACCAGCTGGACGGGGCCCTCGGAGGTGAGGACGCCGACGTCGAGCAGGCCGTCGTCGGGCTCGGCATCGGCGAAGACCTCGATGCCGCCGAACAGCTCGCCGACGTTGCCAACCAGAATGCAGCTGGCCGGTCCTTCGTACCAGGAGGTGCCGTCGATCTTGATCTTCGCTTCGAAGGGTTCGGAGTCGAGCTTGGAGGCGCCGCCGACCACGTAGGCGGCACGGCCGAGGCGGTCCTTGAGGTCATCGGAGGCCTTGATCATCGCCGCGTCGAAGCCGGCCCCGGCCATCACCGCGAAGCGCTCGCCGTCGAAGCAGCCGACGTCGAGGCGGCGGCGGTCGCCGTGCAGGGCCACCTGGACCGCCTGGCCGATGTCGCGTTCGACCCCGAGGTGGGTGGCGAAGAGGTTCGAGGTCCCGGCCGGGACGATCGCCAGCGGCACCTCGCTGTCTTTGAGCGCGTTGACGCAGCGGCGGACCATGCCGTCACCGCCCCAGGCGAGGATCAGCTCGGCGCCGTCCTCGAGCGCCGCTTCGACCGCGGCCGGCGCCCGCTTGCTCTTCGGCACCTCGGTCCAGAACGGGTCGGTAACGCCGGCCTCTTCGAGGGTGCGGCGCAGTTCCGGCAGGCCGCCGCCGACGGTCTTCCCCGCGTGGGCGACTACGGCGAGTTTCATGCGCGCGAGCGTCTTTCCGCGGCGGTGCCGGCGGCGCGGCAGGCGAAGAGGAGGACCAGGATCGCGCCGATGCCGACCAGGACGCCGCCGGCGACGTCGAGCGGGTGGTGCATCCCCTCGTACATGCGCGACATCGCGACGAAGCTGACGATCAGAATCGCGGCGGTCCAGGCGAGCGCCTTCTTCAGGCTGCTGGTGAAGCGGGTGGTGAGCAGGAGGACTAGGCCGGCATAGACGGCGACCGAGGCGGCGGTGTGGCCGGAGGGATAGCTGGCGTCGACTTCGAGACCTTCTAGCCGGTGGACTGAGGGGCGGTCGCGGGGAACGACGATCGAGGTGACACGGTAGGTGGCCGACTCGACCGCCAGCACGAAGACCGCGAAGGCGGCGATCAGCCACTTGCGCATGAAGGCGCAGACGATTGCGACGATGCCGACGAGGATCGGCAGCACCGGGGCGCCGCCGATCTGGGTGCCGACTTCGGCGATCGAGGTCAGGGTGCCGGTGCGATGGGCCGCAAGGGTGTCATTGAAGCTCTCGTCGGTGCCTTCGAGGCCGAGGCCGCTGCCCGGGACGAGAACGTGCACGACGAGGAGGGCGAGCAGGATCGAGGCGACGGCCAGGACCGCAAAGCCGGTGAGTGCCGCGAGGAGGAAGACGAGGGCGGGATGGCGGCCGTCGAGGGAGGCGGCGAAGCGATCCGGCAGGCTGCCGGGGCGCGCCTCGAAGATCGGGACGGTTTGGCGGTCCCCGGAGCGCCCGGCTTCGGGTGCGGCGGCTGCGCGTGAGGTCTCCCCAACGGTCACGGCAGCTTCTATCCCCGCGGGCCGCCCAAACTATGCAACGGTTTCTCGAACCAATTTCTGCATTTATCGCCGTTTGCTGGGTAAATCCCTCTCCTGATGCCGTTCCTGGTTCTTCTTCTAATCGCCGTCGGCGCTGGCCTCGGCGCCGCTTTCCTCGCGCGCCGCTACCCCGAGGGTGGGGCCACGGCGCCGGTCGTCGAGGCCGCCCGCGAGGCGGGCGAGCACGCCACCGGCCCGGCGGGACAGCGGGCAGTCCGGTCGGCGCGGCGCGACCCGGAGAAGGCGACGGGGCTGGCGCTGACCTTGGCTCTGCTGGTGATCCTCGTCGGCGGCGTCGTCCTGGCCCTGCTGGCGGTCGTGGTGCGCAGCAGTGACCTGCTTTCCGGCATCGACAGCAGCGTCGCCGAGTGGGCAACCATCACGCAAGCGCCTGGACGCACGACGCCCTAACCCTGGTCACCGATCTCGGCGAGACGGTGACGGTGGTCGCGGTCGCCGTCGTCGTCGCGATCGTCGACTTCAGGCGCACCCGCAACCGCTGGACGGCGCCGTTCCTGCTCACGGTCATCCTCGGCGACAAGCTCCTCACCGAGGCGATCAAGCAACTGGTGGATCGCGCCCGCCCCACCATCGAGGCCGTCGCCGCCACCCTCGGCCCCTCCTTCCCCAGCGGCCATACCTCCACCGCCGCTGCCTCCTGGGCCGCCTTCGCCCTGGTCGCCGGCCGCTGGTGGGGCCGCCCCTCATGGCCCGCCCTCACCGGCCTCGCCGTCGGCATCGCCGTCGGAGTCGCCTGCAGCCGCGTCCTCCTCGACGTCCACTGGCTCACCGACGTCCTCGCCGGCCTCGCCCTCGGCTGGGCCTGGTTCGCCGCCTGCGCAATCGCCTTCGGCGGCCGCCTCCTCCGCTTCGGCGCCACCGCCGAAGCCGCCGGTCACGCCGACGAGGATGCCGCAAATCATGCGGTCAGGTGATCCAGTGCGGAATTCGACACCTCAGGGGTGCTCAACTCCGCACTGAGATTCCTCACCGGTACCCTCGGACTGCAGTCCGGGGTGGTGTAGTCGGTAGCACGCCTGGTTTTGGTCCAGGAAGCAGGGGTTCAAGTCCTCTCCCCGGAACTCGGCCCACCCCCCTAGGCTCGCGCTACTCCTCCTTCGCCCGCGCCACTTTGCCGCCTTTCGCCCCCGGCTCCATCGCCGGTCCCCGCGGCGAGGCGATGCCCAGGACGCGCATTGCTTTGAGCCCGAGCCCCAGCTTCTCGCGGCCTTCGGTGCTGGAGACGTCGTGGCCGCAGAGCTCGCGGACGCGCTCGAGGCGGTAGCGGATGGTGTGGCGATGGGTAAACAGTTGTTTGGCGGTGGCGGCGACGTTGCCGTCGTTGTCGAGATAGGCCTCGACGGTCATCACCAGCTCGGTCTCGTACTGCTCGTCGTATTCGGCCAGCGGCTGGATCGTCTCGGCGTAGAAGCGTTCGAGCTCGGCCGGGTCCTCGCTCATCGCCGGCAACAGCAGGCGGTAGGCGCCGGTGTCCTCGAAGGCGAGCAGGGAGCGGCCCTCGGCCTCGCCAACGTTGACCGCCAGGTGCGCCTCGCTGCCGGCGCGGTAGAGGTCGACCGGGTCGGCGCAGCGGCGGCTGCGGCCGGTGGTGAGGTGGAAGCCGGCGAGGCTGTCGTCGAGCTCGCGTGAGAGCCCAGCGGCTGCGCGGGCAAGGCGCTCATCGTCCTCGGCGGGGACGATCGCGGCGATCTCCGCCGCGGCCTCGCCGCCGTCGCTTGCGGCCAGCGAGCCGGGAGCCAGCGAGCGCAGCGCCCGCTGCGCCAAGACCAGGACCCGCTCGCGCCACTCCCCCGTCTGCGCGGCCCGCGGCGCCACCCGCAGGACGATCACCCCGGCGCCGCGATCGAGATCGGCGCCGAGCTCGGAGGCCTGGGCGACGATGTCGCGGCGGTCGGTCACTTCGCGCTGCAGCACCGCCGCCACGAAGGCGCCCGCTGCCTCCTCGCTCTCCCACTCGGGCGAGCGCGAGCGCTCCAGCTCCAGCGCCAGCAGCGTCGTCACCATCCGCGCGATCGCCGGCTCCGGCGCCGCCTTCGCCCGGTAGCGCAGCTCGCCGACGACCGTGTCGGCGACCCGCAGCTCGACCCGCGTCACCCCCTCACCGCCCGAAAGCAGCTTCTGCTCCTGGTCAGAGGACGCCCCGGCGACGGCCAGGACCGCGCTCGAACGATCGATCAGGGCAACGCTGGCATCAAGCAGCCGCGCCGCCGCCCGGGCGACCGCCGGTAGCCCCGCTCCCGACTCGACCGCCTCCGAAAGCGCGTCGAGGAGCGCCGCACGATCATCCTTTGCAGGGGTTTCGGCCCCTTTGTCTGATTGCGCCTGCATCCGGGCATTATCCCGGCCTTCGCGCCGGGGACGCGGAACGGCGCTAGGTCCCGTTGATGAAATTCACGATGTCGTTGTAGTAGTAGACGACCACCAAGCCGACTACTACGCCGCCGATCACCAGCGCGGCGAGCACAAATAGCGAGAGGAAACCGGCCGCCGCCTTCTCCCAGACCCGGCCGTAGGAGCTCAGCGCCGGAGAGAGGATCAGGGTCACGAAGACGAGCAGGCAGATCGCCGCGGAGACGCCGTAGAGCAGGTACTGGTGGCCCAGTTTCGTGATCGCGAAGACGGTCACTGCTCTGGATTCTGGCGCACTTGCGAGACGACCAGCCCCACCGCTGCCGCCAGGGAGAAGGCGACGGCCCCAAGCGCCCAGCCGCCGCTGACGTCGCTGAGGTAGTGGACACCGAGGTAGACGCGGGAGAGCCCGACGAGCGCGGTCAGCACGAACCCGGCCGTGACCACGGCGGCGCCGCGCGCCATCCCCGGCCGCAACCGCAGCACGATCGTCACCGCCAACCAGAGGTAGAAGACCGAGTGGGCGGCGTGGGCGCTGGGATAGGAGGAGCCGCTGGTGTCGACGAGCCCGCCGCTCGGGTGCGGTCGATCGACCAGCGCCTGGAGGACGTCGATCCCGGTCTGGGTGATCGCCATCCCGGCGACCAGGACCCAGAACTCGGTCCAGCGGCGCCGCCAGGCCAGCAGGGCCGCGCAGGTCGCCGCCAGCACGCCGACCACCCCCGCAGCCCCAAGCCAGCTGATCCCCTTGGCGATGGAGGTGAGGGCGCCGCTGCGCAGGTGTTCGACCAGTTCCGCCGCGGTTTCGTCGCCGGGCGTCGGCCCCGGCTTTTCGCCGACCACGACCGCATAGGCGACGAGGACGAAGGAGGCGACCGCGATCGTCGCCATCAGCGAGGTGAATTCGAGCCCGAAGGTGCCCCCCGGCGTCACCCGGTCCCAGAGGAAGCGGAATTGCGGCTTGCGCCCGAGCACGACCAGCCAGCGCGTCGCCCCGTGCCCCTCCATCCAGCGCACCGCCGCCCGCCGGTTCTCCTCCTCGCGGAGGTGGCGGTAGAGCCAGACCGCCCCGACGACGATGACGATCAGGGTCGCCAGCGCGAAGGCGCCTTTGGCGGCGTATTTGCCCGCCGTCTCGATGCTGCGGGAGAAGAAGTAGCCGACGAGGATGTGAGCGGTCGCCCAGAGGCCGGTGCCGAGGATCGAGTAGGGGACGAAGGCGCGGTACTGCATCCCCGAGCTGCCGGCGATGAACGGGGCGAAGGCGCGGACGAGGCTGATGAAGCGGCCGATGAAGATCGTTTTGCCGCCATGCCGACCGAAGTAGTCCTCGACTTTCTCGAAGCGCTCGTGGCTGATCCCGACCCGCGGCCCATGCTTCAGGACGAACTCGCGGCCGAGCCGGCGGCCGAGGAAGAAGCTCGTGGTGTCGCCGAGCCAGGCCGCGAACCAGGCGATCGCGATCAGCAGGTAGATGCTGATCGCGCCCTGTCCAGCGACGGCGCCGCCGAGCAGCATCACCGTCTCGCCGGGCACCACCAGGCCGATGAAGGCGCCGGTCTCGGCGAAGGCGAAGAACCCGACCAAGAGGTAGGTCCAGGCGCCGAGCGTGTGAGAGATGTCGTGGAGCAGGTTCTGCAGGTCGAGGCTGCCGAGCTTGCGGCTGAGGAAGAAGTAGCCCGTGGCGACCGCTACCGCGACGATCGCGAGGACGATCCGTTTGCGGGTGATCGGCCCCTCGCCCTCTCCCTCGCCCGGCAGCTTCATGGCTCGAGTCTCGCGTGTCCGGCGGCGCAGACGATGGCGTCCTCGTACCCGGTTGCCGCGGCGGCAGCGCGGGCGGCGGCGAGGTCGGGGAAGAGCCCGACCGCAGTCGGGCCGGAGCCGCTGAGGATCGCGACAGGGGCGTCGGCGGCGCGCAGGGCAGCGAGCGCCTCGCCGATGTCCGGGCGCAGGGAGACGGCGGCTTCGGTCAGGTCGTTGACCAGCAGCTGGGGATAGGAGAGCGGCGAGGCGCCGGCGCCGGCGATCTCGCGCAGCTGGGACGCGAGCTTGTCGAGCTCCTCCGCCGGGCGCCCGAGGCCGAGCCGATCGGCCTCGGCGAAGACCTCGGAAGTGCTGAGGCCGCCACCGCCCGGCAGCAGCACCGCCGCGTGCTCGGCCGGCTCAGGCAGCGGCTCGACCAGCTCGCCGGCACCGCGGACCAGCGCCAGCGATGGGCGCAGCTGCGAGGGAACGTCGGCGCCGAGCTCCGCCGCGAGCTGCGGCAGTTCACTCACCTCACCCGCCGCCAGCCGCAGGATTGCCGCCGCGTCGCCGCTGCCGCCGCCGAGCCCGGCGGCGACCGGCACCCGCTTCTCGATTTCGACCCGCAGCGGCTTGCGCCCCCAGCCTCGCTCGCGCAGCTCCGCCAGCGCGCGCGCCGCCAGGTTCTCCCCCTCGACCCCAGGGCAGATCACCTCGTCGCGGTCGCCAGGCGAGACCTCGATCAAGTCCGCCAGCGCCAGCGGCTCGAACAGCGAGCAGAGCTCGTGCAACCCGTCGGCGCGGGGCACGCCCAGGTAGAGGCAGAGGTTGAGCTTGGCCGGAGCGTGGACGAGCATCGCTTAGCCGCGCAGCTTGGCGGAGAGGGCGGCGAATTGCTCCGGCGCCAACGCCTCGGCCCGCGCGTCCTCCCGCAGGCCCAGGCCCGCCAGCGCCGCCCGCGCCGGCGCCAGCGATCCCGGCTGCGCATGCTCGAGCGAGCGGGCCAGGGACTTGCGCCGGTGGGCGAAGGCGGCGCGGATCAGCTCGCGGGTCTCGGCGTCGGCTCCGGGACCGGTGCGCCGCAAGCGCAGAATCGCCGAGTCGACCCGCGGCCGCGGCTTGAAGACGGCGGGATCGACCGCCCGCACCAACTCGACCTCGCAGGCGAGCTGGGCGACCGCGCTCGGCGAGCCGTAGGTGCGGCTCCCCGGCGCCGCCCGCAGGCGGTCGGCGATCTCCCGCTGCACCATCACCGTCCAGCGCCGCAGGGAGGGCAGCATCTCGATCGTCCGCAGGATCAACGGCGTCGCCACCGAGTAGGGCAGGTTGGCGACCATCGCCGTCGGCTCGGGCCGCAGGGCGCCGAGGTCAACCTTCATCGCGTCGCCCCAGTGCAGCTCGACGTTCGGCAGCGCCGCGATCGGCTCCAGCGCCGGCGCCAGCCCGCGGTCGATCTCGACCGTGTGCAGGTGCGCCGCCGCGGCAGCCAGCCGCTGAGTCAAAACTCCTTCCCCCGCCCCAACCTCGAGCACCACGTCCTCGGGCCCCAGCTCCGCGTCGCGAACGATCGCGTCGAGCAGGTTGGGATCGGCGAGGAAGTTCTGCCCTAGGCGGACCACGCGCTACCAGCCGAACAGGGCCCGCGCGTTCGCCTCGACCGCCCGCTCCAGGTCCTCGTAGGAGGTGCCGCGCTCCGCGGCGATCGCCCGCGCGGTCTCGACCACGAAGGCGGGCTGGTTGCGCTTGCCGCGCATCGGCTGCGGCGCCAGGTAGGGGGCGTCGGTCTCGACCAGGATCCGGTCCTCGGGCACCTTCGCCGCCGCGAAGCGCAGCTCCTTCGCGCTCGGGTAGGTGGCGTTGCCGGCGAACGAGCAGTACCAGCCGCGCTCGGCGGCGTCGGCGACCCGCTGCGGGGCCGAGAAGCAGTGGAGGATCACCGGCGCCTCGCCGGCGTGGTCGTCGAGGGTGGCGAAGATCTCGTCGATCGCGCTCGTCTCCCCCTCCGGGTCGCGGGCGTGGATCACGATCGGCAGCTCGAGCTCGCGGGCGATCTCGATCTGGGCGCGGAAGGCGCGCCGCTGGTCGTCGGGCCTCGCGTACTCGCGGTAGAAGTCGAGCCCGGTCTCGCCGATCGCCCGCACCTTCTCGTGCCGGCCCAGCTCGCGGAGTTCCGCCGCCGCCGCGTCGTCGAACCCGCTCGCCTCGTTCGGGTGCCGCCCGATCGCCGCAAAGACTGCCCCGTAGCGCTCGCTGCTCGCCACCGCCTCGGCGTTCGTCTCCGCGTTCATCCCCACCGTCAGCATCCGCACCACCCCGGCGCCGGCGGCCGCGGCGACCAGCTCTTCCTCCTCGCCCTCGCAGAGGAACAGATGGGTATGGGAGTCGATCACCCGGCTCAGCCTATCCTTCGCCCGATGCCGGACCCCGCCGACTACTACCGCGAGATCTACGCCCGCGGCCTCGGCGGCGAGACGCCGGCGGTGCCGGTCTCGGTCGCCGAGCTGGAGGAGCAGGGGATGGCGGCGATGGAGCCGCGAATCGCCAACTACGTCCGCGCCGGGGCCGGCAGCGAGGAGACGATCCGGGCGAACCTGGAGGCCTTCCGGCGGCGCCGGATCGTGCCGCGGATGCTGCGCGACGTCTCCGCCCGCGACCTCTCCACCAACCTCCTCGGCACGGCGATGCCGGCGCCGCTGTTGCTGGCGCCGATCGGGGTGCAGCAGGGCGTCCACCCGGAAGGCGAGCTGGCGACCGCCCGCGCCGCCGCTGCGGTCGACCTGCCGATGATCGCCAGCACCGCCTCCCACTTCTCGCTCGAGGAAATTGCCGAGGCCAGCGGCGAAGGGCCGCGCTGGTTCCAGCTCTACTGGCCGAACGACCCTGAGCTGGCCCGCAGCTTCGTCGAGCGGGCTGAGCGGGCCGGATACGGCGCCATCGTCCTCACCGTCGACACCTTCATCCCCGGCTGGAAGCCGCGCGACCTGCAGCAGGCCTGGCTGCCCTTCCTCGAAGGCCGGGGGGTCGGCAACTACTTCCAGGACCCGATCTTCCGCGCCAAGCTGGAGCAGACGCCGGAGGAGGATCCGGGGATGGCGACCGGCCAGTTCCTCGCCGTCCAGGCCAACCCGGCGCTGAGCTGGGATGACCTCGCCCAGCTCCGCGAGATGACCTCGCTGCCGATCCTGGTCAAGGGGATCCAGCACGCCGACGATGCCCGCGAGGCGGTGGCGCGCGGCATCGACGGGATCGTTGTCTCCAACCACGGCGGCCGCCAGGTCGACGGCGCCCTCGCCTCCCTCGACGCGCTGCCGGCGATCGCCGAGGCCGTCGGCGGCGAGCTAGCGATCCTCTTCGACAGCGGCGTCCGCAGCGGCGCCGACGTCCTCAAGGCGCTCGCGCTCGGCGCCGACGCTGTCTGCCTCGGCCGCCCCTACCTCTGGGGCCTGGCGCTCGACGGCCAGGCGGGGGTGGAAACGGTGCTGAAGATGGTCCTCGCCGAGCTCGACCTGACGATGGCCCTCTGCGGCCTCACCCGCCCCGAGGAGATCGGGTCAGAGCTGCTGGCTTGAGCAGTGTTCTTTATGTCCGCATAGCGGACAAAAGGAACACCTAAGGGCAGCTGTACGGCGACAGCGCCGTCGGGATCGGCACCGCGACGACCGCCAGCGTGCCGAGCACCGTTTTCAGGCCGCTCAGCGCGGTGCCGAGTTCGCCGGATTTTTCGGTCAGTGCCGAGGCTTGGGTGCAGAGCGAGCCGACCGCCGCTTCAAGCGCTTCGGTTTTGGCGATCCCGGCGATCGCTTCTTTCAGCTGCGTGTTGCTGATCCCGTTGAGGATCGTTTCCAGGCTCTGGACTTTCGAGAGCAGTTCGGTGACTTTGTCTTCGAGTTCGTTGAGGACGAGGTTTTCGTTGCGGCCGGGCAAGCCCTGCGGCCCGGCTTCGCCCTTCTCGCCCTGAGCGCCAGTGGGGCCTTGCGGGCCGACTGGCCCACTAATCGCTGGCGGCGCGCCGACCGGCCCCTTCGCGTACCAGGCAACTTTCTTCCACTTCTTCGGGCACTTGGCCTTGGCACTGCGGACCACACGGAGCGTCCCCTTGCCCTTGCCCTTCGCCTTGTAACAGGCGTGGATCTTGCCGTCCTTGCCGACGATCCCCGCCGCCGAGGCCGGCGAGCTGGTGAAGAGCACGAATGCGCACAGCGCCAGCAGGAACAGCATTGGAGTCGACTTGCCCGCGTGGACCCTCTCCCGAACCACCATGGCGCCGATCTACCCACCCGCGCGCGGCTAAACCCGCAAACGGACCTCTAGAGCCAAATTCATGCAGATATTGAGTATGCAGGGATCGGTGTAGAAGAAGCTAGAGATCGCGCCGGGAAAAGACGAAGGCCGCAAACGCGAGGACGCCGGCGAGGTAGAGGAAGGCCCAGGCGATCAGGTCCGGCCCCGCCGCCTCGGAGCCGCCGAAGGGGCCGAGCTGGAGGACCACTCCGGTCAGCCCCGAGGTGCCGGAGATCAGCGCGTGCAGCCCCGCGGCGTAGAGACCCTCGAAGGGGAGCGCCCAGCTCGCCGCTCGCCCGATCGTGTGCAGCGAGTCCGAGTTGATCGCATTGCCGATCTGGGCCAGAAGCCCGGCGGTGAGGCCGGCACCGAAGACCATGAAGACGACGATCCCCTGCGCCGTCACCGAGAGCAGGGTCGAGGCGAGCAGCGAGAGGGCAGCGATGATCGCCACCGCCAGGGCCAACCCGAGGGCGGGACCGAGCAGGTGGTCGGGTGACCAGTTGCCGGTCGCCTCGGTAATCGCCCAGGCCGCCAGGTAGACGACGACCACGTAGGCGGCCGAGAGCAGCGCCGCCCCGGTGAAGCGGGCGAGCAGCATCGTCGTGCGACCGATCGGCCGGACGACGATCGGCTGCAGCAGCCCCGACTCGGCGTCGCCGCGGACCACGCCGAGGGTGAGGAAGACGGCGAGCACCGCTCCGAGGAAGAGCGTCGCGAACATCGCCAGGCCGAAGATCGTCGCCCCGGTGAAGGCGTGGGGATCGAGGATCTTCGTTTCGCCTTCGGCGAATCCGCCGACGTCGCGGAAGGCGAAGTGGGCGCCGAGCGCGTAGAGCGCGAGGAAGGCGAGGGTGAGGACGAGGACGGCGAGAAAGACCCGGCGCCGGATCCCCTCCTGGACCGACAACGCCATCACCGTCGCAGCCGAACGCATAGCGGTCGCGTTCATCCGGTCTGTCCCCCGACCGCCTCGAGGTAGACGTCTTCGAGCGAGCTGTGACGGACCTCCACTCCGTAGACGCTCTCACCGGCGGCGACCAGCTCGGCGACGATCGCCGGCGCCTGCTCGCGCCCGGCGCCCGCGAAGCTCTTGACGCCGGAGCCGGTCTCGACCACGACCGCCTCCGGCCCGGCCAGCTCCTGCGGCGTCCCCGCCTTGACCAGGCGGCCACGGGCGATGATCGCGACGTGGTCGCAGATCAGCTCGACCTCGCTCAGCAGGTGCGAGTTGAGCAGGACGGAGACACCGCGGCCGCGCAACTCCTCCAGCAGCTCGCGGACGATCCGCCGCCCGACCGGGTCCAGCGCGCTGGTTGGCTCGTCGAGCAGGAGCAGGCGCGGTGAGCCGACGAGGGCCTGGGCGATCCCCAGCCGCTGCTGCATCCCCTTTGACATCGCTTCCACCCGTTTGCCGGCGGCGTCGCCAAGCTCAACCAGCTCCAGCAGCTGCCGCCGCTCCGCCTCGCCGCCGCCCGAGCCGACCAGACGCTGGTGGAAGCGCAGCAGCTCGGCCGCGCTGAGCCAGCCGGGGAAGCGGAAGAGCTCGGCGAGGTAGCCGAGCGCCGCGCGCGCCTGCGGCGAGCCTGCGCGCCTTCCCAGCACCTCGACGGTCCCGCTGCTGGGCCTGACCAGGCCGCAGGCGATCTTCGTCAGCGTCGACTTGCCGGCACCGTTCGGCCCCAGCAACCCGACGAGCTGACCCGCCTCGACCTCGAGGTCGACGCCGGCGAGCGCCTCCTGGCCGCCGTAGCGCTTGTGGAGTTCGGAGACGGCGAGGACCGGCGCGGCCATCAGGCCGCCGGCGCCTCGATCTTCGGGAACAGCGGCGAGACCCGCTCCACCTGCTGACCCCCCGCCCGGGAGCCGAGCTCTGTCAGCTCGCGCGAGTCTTCGGCCAGCGCCGCCAGCAGCGTCTCGCCGGTGTCGGGTAGGTAGGGGACGAGCAGCAGCGTCGTCACCCGCAGACCCTCGACCAGGTTGTAGAGGACTTCGTCGAGCCGCTCGGGGTCGGCCTCCTCCTTGGCCAGCTCCCACGGCTTCGTCTCCTCGACGAAGCGGTTGAGGCGGCGGACCAGGGTCCAGACGAGGTCGAGCGCCTGGCTCAGCTCGGCCCGGTCGAGCAGCTCGCTGAAGCGGGCGACCGTGCCTTCGAAGTCCTCGGCGAGGGTGGCGTCGACCTGCGCGGCTGGGACGGTCCCGTCGCGATAGCGATCGACCATCGCCAGCACCCGGCTGGCGAGGTTGCCGTAGTCGTTGGCGAGCTCGGTCTCGTAGCGTTGCTCGAAGCCGGCGGTGGAGATCGAGCCGTCCTGGCCGAATGAGACCTCGCGGAAGAGGTAGAAGCGCAGCGCGTCGGCGCCGAAGCGGTCGATCACCTCGAACGGATCGAGGACGTTGCCGAGGCTCTTCGACATCTTTTTCTCACCCATCAGCAGGTAGCCGTGGATCACCATCCGCTGTGGCGGCTCAAGGTCGGCGGCGAAGCAGAGGGCCGGCCAGATCACCGCGTGGAACTTGAGGATGTCCTTGGCCATCACGTGCAGGTCGGCGGGCCAGTAGCGCTCACTCAGGTCCTCGCCCTCGCGAGCGAAGGTCAGCGCGGTCACGTAGTTGAGGAGCGCGTCAAACCAGACGTACATTCGCTGCTCGGGGTCCCAGGGCAGTCGCAGCCCCCACTTGAGGTTGGGACGCGAAAGTGAGACGTCTTCGAGCCCGCCTTTGATGAAGGAGAGCGCCTCGTTGCGCCGGAACTCCGGCACCACGAAGTCCGGCCGCTCCTCATAAAGGCCTTCGAGCTGCGCCTGGAAGGCGGAGAGCTTGAAGAACCAGTTCTCCTCCCGTTCCTTCTGCAGAGGGATCTCGTGGATTGGGCAGGTGTTCCCCGGCCCCAGCTCCCGCTCGGTTTTGAAGTCGGCGCAGCGGGGGCAGTACCAGCCTTCGTAGACCCCCTTGGTCACCCAGCCGTTGTCGTAGACCCGCTGCATGATCTCGGCGACCCGGTCCATGTGTCGCGGATCACTCGTCCGAATGAAGAAGTCATTCGTCGACCCGATCGTCGGCATCAACCCTTCGAACTTCGCCGCATTCGTGTCCGCCAGCTCCTGCGGCGAGACCCCAGCCTTCTCAGCCGCCGTCTCCACCGGCTCCCCATGCTCATCCGTCCCCGTCAGAAAGAAGACGTCATCCCCGCGTTGGCGATGGTGCCGAGCGAGCACATCCGCAGCCATCGTCGAATAAGCGTGCCCGAGGTGAGGCTCCGCATTGACGTAGTAGATCGGGGTGGTGACGTAGAACGAGTTCATCTCAACCTTGAAGCTATAGAGGTGTCGATTTCCTCTCGCATACCGAGAGCAACTCGACACTTCCTACCGTCGAGCCTCCCTGCCGGTTAGCGCTTTGTAGAGGTCGTTCGCTCTCGTCCCCGTGAGGGCGGCGACCACCGAGGCCGCGGCGCGTGGTCGCGCACCCGACTGGACCAGGTGGCGTAGGGCGTCTACAGCGAAGCTGACGTCTTGGTCGTGGTCACCGGAGGCGGCGGGGGCTATGACCAGAACGATCTCGCCTTTGACGTCGCCGCGGAAGCGGCGGGCGAGTTCGCCGAGGGTGCCGCGGGCTACCTCCTCGTGGACCTTGGTCAGCTCGCGGCAGACGGCGGCTTGGCGGTCGGGGGCGAGGGAAGCTAGGGCGGCTAGGGACTCGCCGACCCGACGGGGGCTCTCGAAGGCGACGACGGTCTCGGCCGAGCGGAGGACCCGCTCCATCTCCCCTGCCCGCCGCGGCAGGAAGCCCTCGAAGCGCCACTTGTCAGTCGGCAGGCCCGAGGCGACGAGGGCGACCGGGACCACCGAGGGCCCCGGCAGGACCGTGACCTCGAGCGCACGGTCGATGCAACGGCGGATCAGCTTGTAGCCGGGGTCGGAGATCCCGGGCATCCCGGCGTCGGAGACGAGGGCGACGACGTCACCGCGCTCGATCCGCTGCGACAGCTCGGTCGCCCGGGACGATTCATTGCCCTCGTGGAATGAGACGAGCCGCGGGTGCGGGCGAATCCGCAAGCGGTCGAGCAGCGCCCCGGTCTTGCGGGTGTCCTCGCAGGCGATGTAGTCGGCGCTGACCAGCGCCTCGCGCACCCGCACGGAGACGTCATCGAGGTTGCCGATCGGCGTCGGGCAGACGACGAGGCAACCCGGCATCAGCCGCTGTCCCTCACCGGCTCCGCGCCAGCCGCGTTCGCGAGTTCGGTCCGCGCCAGGGCGGCGGCACCGATCATCCCGGCGTCGTTGCCGAGGGTCGCTTCGAGGATCGGCGTCTTGTTCATCGGGTCGAGCGCACGTTCCTGGACTTCCCGGCGCGCCGGCTCGAGCAGCAGGTCCCCCGCCGCGATCACGCCGCCGCCAACGACGATCGCGTGCGGCTGGAAGATATTGGCGAGGCTGGAGCAGGCAACCCCGAGTCGGCCGCCGATCAGCTCGAAAACTTCGATCGCCACCTGATCGCCGGCCAGCGCCGCTTCGGTGGTGACCCGCCCGTCGATCTCCTTGCCTTCGGCCAGCGCCTTCCCGAGCGCCGAGTCGGGCGAGCTTTCCGCCGCCGCCCGCGCCTCGCGCCCGAGCGCCGTCCCCGAGGCCAGCGACTCAACGCAGCCGTGGTTCGGACAGTTGCCCTGGCAGGGTGGCCCGTCCGCCTGGATGACGATGTGGCCGAGCTCGGCCCCTGCCCCGGTCGAGCCGCGGTAGATCTCGCCGCGCAGAACCAGGCCGCCGCCGATCCCCGTCCCCACCGTCAGCATCACGATGTCGGGCTTGCCCTGGGCGGCACCGTAGAGGTACTCGGCCAGCGCCGCGACGTTGCCGTCGTTGTCGAGGAAGACCGGCAGGCCGGTGCGCTCGCTGACGATCTGCCGCAGCGGCAGGTTCTTCAGCGGCAGGTTGACGGCCGAGACCGCGACGCCGCTCTCGTGGTCAATCGTCGCTGGAATCCCCAGCCCGACCGCCGCCACCTCGGGGCGCGCTTCCCGCGCCTCTTCGATCTCGCGGACCAGCAGCTCGACCAGCTCGTCTTCGGTCTGGCCCTTGGATGCCTCGCGCTGCTCGTAGAGGCTCTCGGTGCCCGAGAGAACGCCGACGAGCATCTTCGTGCCGCCGAGATCGACGCCGATCGTCTCGGCGCTACTCACGAGGAACCGGGGGGTTGAAGGCGAAGGACCGAGCGCATCGCCATGATTTCTAGCCCTTCATGACGCCCGACGGCGAGCAGCGGCCTCCCCAGCCGCCCGAAAACCAGCCCGAGTACAAGGTCTACCGCTCCCGTCGGGGGCTGTTTTCGCGCTTAAAAGGCGCAGATCTGTCCGGGCTACGCGACCGTGCAAAGTTGCCTGCATGGCGGCGGCGCAAGCGCGACGAGCCGGGGCTGCCGCCGCCCCAGCGCGGCCGGGTCACTCCTCGCCGTGTCCTCAAATGGGTCGGCCTCGCCGCCTTGGCCTGGATCCTGATCAGCCTCGTCGCCTTCGGCATCTCCGCCCAGATCCAGTCCTTCAAGCTCTCCGGCGAAGCTGGCAAGGCGCTGCACGGCAACCCGTTCCTGCTGCCAAGCGCGCAGACGATCCTCGTCCTCGGCACCGATGCGCGCCCGCCCGGCGCCGGCGACGGCAACACCTCCGAGGAGTGCTTCGAACAGCAATCGAAGGGCGAGAAGCCGCACAAGCCTTGTTACGAAGGCGAATTCCGCGCCGACACGCTGATGCTGATCCGGGCCGGCGGCGGCGCCTTCCGCAAACTCTCGATCCCCCGCGACACCTTCGCCGAAATCCCCGGCAACGCGCCGACCAAAATCAACGCGGCCTATGCGTTCGGCGGCGCCGCCCTGCAGATCAAGACGATCGAACAGTTCCTCGGGATCCAGATCGACCACGTTGCGATCGTCGACTTCACCGGCTTCGAAGACCTGATCGACGCAGTCGGCGGGATCAAGGTCAACGTCCCGCACAAGCTCTGCGCCGACATCTCCGGCGGCGCCGGCGGCGGCCAGGGCGGCGTCACCCTGCGGCTGAAGAAGGGCGAGAACACGCTCGACGGCGAAAAGGCCCTGGCCTACTCGCGGGTGCGCGAGCCGGTCGAATGCCCGGGCAAGGGCAAGAGCGCCTACACCCTCGGCTACAGCGATTACGACCGCGAGCAGGCCCAGCAGGACGTGATCAACGGGATCAAAAGCCGGCTCACCGATCCCCTTCGCTTCCCCTACAACTTCCTCCATGGCCCGATCATCGGCTGGGAGGCGCCCAAAGCCTTCGTCAGCGACATGGGCTTCTTCACGATGCCCCAGCTGATCCTCTCCGCCGCGATCGGCGGCGGCTCAGCGGCCGAAGTGTTCTGCGTCAAGAACCTCAGCGGCTGCGGCGAAGGCCCCGAAGGCTCAATCGAAATCCCCCAGTCCCTGCGCCAGAAGGCCGTCCACAAGTTCCTCAACGGCTAGTGCGCGCTTGCTGAATTTTCCACCCTATGGGGAGGAAAATTCACCAATCGTCAGTCGGCCGTCGATGCCGCAGGCTTCGACTCGGACTTCGACTCGCTCTTGCTGCCGGAGTCCGACTTCGACTCGCCGCCCGAGCCCGAGCTGCTCTTCTCGCCGCCGCTCTCGGAGCCGCCGTTGCCGCCGCCGCGCTTGGTCCCGTAATCGGTGTTGTGGAAGCCCGAGCCCTTGAAGTGGATCGCCGGCGGCGTCAGCACGCGGGCAGCCGGAGCCCCGCACTCCTCGCATTTGGTCAACGGCTCATCGGTCATCTTCTGGATCGCGTCGAAGACGTGGCCGTTCTCGCATTTGTACTCGTAAATCGGCATGGCGGCCCGGGATTATCGCAGCCGCTACCGTTCCCGCCATGGAGGCGACCGAGCAGCAGGGGCAGACCCGTCCGACCGAGGTGACGATGGAGGAGATCGTGGCGCTATGCAAACGGCGCGGCTTCGTCTTCCCTTCCTCGGAGATCTACGGCGGCCTCGGCTCGACCTACGACTACGGCCACTACGGCGTCCTCCTCAAGAACAACGTCAAAGCCGAGTGGTGGCGGGCGATGCTGCAGGAGCGCGACGACATCGTCGCGCTGGATTCGGCGATCCTCCAGCACCCGCGCGTCTGGGAGGCCTCGGGCCACCTCGAAGGCTTCACCGACCCGCTCGTCCAGTGCCTCGGCAAGTGCAAGAAGCGCTGGCGCGAGGACCATCTGCGCGAGGCGGTCGAAGCCGGAGGCGGCGACCCGAACGCCGAACTGCGCTGCCCGGAGTGCGGCGGCGAGCTCTCCGAGCCGCGCCAGTTCAACCTCATGTTCGAGACCCACGTCGGCCCGGTTGCCGAGGAGGGCTCAACCGTCTACCTGCGCCCCGAGACCGCCCAGGGCATCTTCATCAACTTCAAGAACGTGCTCGGCTTCGCCCGCAAGAAGCCGCCGTTCGGGATCGCCCAGGTCGGCAAGTCCTTCCGCAACGAGATCACCCCGGGCAACTTCATCTTCCGCACCCGCGAGTTCGAGCAGATGGAGATGGAGTACTTCGTGCCGCCGGCCGAAGCAGACAAATGGCACCAGCACTGGATGAGCGAGCGCGAGCGCTGGTACACCGAGCTCGGCCTTCGGCCCGACTACCTGCGCGTCCGCGCCCACGGCAAGGACGAGCTCTCCCACTACTCCTCGGCGACCAGCGACATCGAGTACCTCTTCCCGATCGGCTGGTCGGAGCTGGAGGGAATCGCCAACCGCGGCAACTTCGACCTCACTCAACACGCCAAGTTCTCCGGCGAGAAGCTCGAGTACTTCGACCAGCAGGCCAAAGAAAGCTACGTCCCCTACGTAATCGAGCCCGCCGCCGGCGCCGACCGCGCCACCCTCGCCTTCCTCGTTGACTCCTACGACGTCGAGGAAGTGGAGGGCCGCCAGCGCACCCTCCTGCGCCTGCACCCGCGCCTTGCCCCGGTCAAGGTCGCCGTCCTCCCGCTTGTCTCCAAGGACGGCCTGCCGGAGAAGGCCCGCGAGATCTTCGGTGACCTCCGCCGCCGCCTCCCGACCGAGTTCGACGAAGGCGGCTCGATCGGCAAGCGCTACCGCCGCCAAGACGAGATCGGCACCCCCTGGGGCATCACCGTCGACCACCAGACGATGGAGGACGACACCGTCACCCTCCGCGACCGCGACACCCTCGAGCAGGTCCGCGTCCCGATCGAGGGCCTCGGCGACGAGCTGGTCGGGCGCCTGGAAGCGCCCTGGCGCTCCCCGAAGCTGGACTGACGCGCCGACCTTTGATCTGCTCTCGATTAAAGGGCCGGCGGGAAAAGAGCCGAAGAGGCTCTGGATAACGCCGTAAACGAGGGGAGAGACATGGCCTACGAGATGAAACTGCGTGGCATCGAGCATGAGGTGAAGGTGCGCAATCCCTGGGCCGTGGCCCTGCTGCCGATCATCACGCTCGGCATCTACCACCTGGTCTGGTGGTACAAGATCAACAAGGAGCTGAAAGCGTACGGCGAGGTCAAGGGCTATGACCTCGGCCAGAATCCGATGAACTCGCTGCTGGCACTGTTCCCCGGCGGAATCATCGTGATCCCGGCACTGGTGTCCTACTGGCGCGGCACCAAGCGGATCCAGGGCGCCTCGAAGATCGCCGGTCGCGAGCCGGTCAGCGGGTGGCTCTCGATCATCCTCTACCTGCTGCTGGCACCTGCGTTCTGGGCCTACCTGCAGGTCTCGCTGAACAACATCTGGGAGCAGGAGGCAGATGCGGCTCCGGGCCAGGCAATCCCGCCCGCCCATGACGACATGCCGCCCCGACTGGAGGGCACCGACGCCGGGACCGGGACCGGGACCGGCACTCCGAGCTAGGCGCCGAGGAACTCGAGGACGCGCGCGGCGTCGGCCTCCAGCGCCGCCGCGTCCTTCTTCTTCACCTCGCCGAGGTGCTCGATCGTCAGCTTGCCGCCTGCCAGGCGCCAGGTTGCGACCGCTCTCCCCTCCACCATCGCGAACGGCCGGAAGATGCCGTTGTCGGTGACCAGCATCTTGTGCGGGCCGACGATTTCCTCTCGCGAGGTCCAGCCAAGCAGGACCGGGTCGAAGGGGCCGAGCAGGCGCGGTGGCGGGAGCGGCTCCGGCGGTGGCGAATCTTTGAGCTCGAGCAACCCGTCCTCGCGCTCGACCAGCTGCTTCGAGATCGCCGTCAGCCCCGCCCGCGCGTCGCGCAGCGGCAGGCCCGCCCAGCGGCCGAGGTCGCGGTCGTCGGCCGGCGCGTGGCCCCTCAGGTAGCGCCGCGCCAGCTCGGCCAGCGCCTGCTCGCGCTCGACCGGCCTCTGCTCGCCGAGCCAATCGCGGACGAGGACGTAGGCGTGCTCCTTGCCGACCATCGGCCCTCGAACCGCGAACCCACGCAGCGTCGCCAGGAAGAGGAGGTGGACGAGCGCCTGGCCCCCCGTCGGCACGTCGGCCGCATCGAGTCGCTCTCGCAGCTGCGGACGGGTCAGCGGCCCCTCCTCGGTCAGCGCCTTCTCGATCACCTTCTCGCCCCTTTCCGCCGCGCTCTCGGTCACGCCCTCCTGCCGCAGCCGTCGCGAGTTCGAGGTCAGGAGCGGCGGCGTCGTCAGCGCATGCAGCCACAGGTAGTCCTCGCTGCGGACGAGGTGAAGGGTGCCGCGGTTCAGCCAGGTGATCAGCAGCGAGCGCTCCTCGGTCAGTGCCCGGTCGACGTCGACGACTGAAAGCCCCTCGGTGCGAGCCCGCACCGCCAGCCGCGCCCCTCGCGGGTCCTGCGCCTGCACCGCGAGCAACCGCTCGGCAACCTGCTCGGGCGAGCGCAGCGGCTCGCCGGCGAGTGCCTGCGAGGTCAGCCGTTGCGGTAGCGGGGGGCGCGCTATTTGACCGAGATTAGGTCAACCACGAAAACGAGCGTTGAGCCCGGCGGGATGCCTTCGGTCCGTGCATAGCCGTACCCGAGTTCCGGCGGAATGATCAGCTCGCGCCTGCCGCCCGGCTTCATCCCGGGAATACCTTCTTCCCAACCCGGGATCACCAGTTCTTCGCCAAGCTTGAAGGTGAACGGTTCGCCGCGGTCCCAGGAGGCGTCGAACTGCTTGCCGGTCTTGTAATTGACGCCGACGTAATGGACCGTGACTTCGTCCCCCGGCTTCGCCGCCGGGCCGGACCCTTCTTCCAGATCCTTTATTTCGAGCTTCTGCGGCGGCGGTCCGTTCGGCACCTCCACCTTGGGCTTGGTCTTCTTCTTCGCCGCTTCTTCGCCCTTCTTGGCGGCGGCTGAGCCTTCTTCCTTAGCTGCCGCTGATTCTCCGGTCGACTCCGCCGTGGTCGAGGTTTCCGCACTGGAAGAGGTCGAGGAGGAATCGCTTCCGCAGCCTGCCAGCAGGAGCGCGAAGCAAGCAAAAATAGTCAGCAGCGCTTTCGGCATGGTCGGCATCCTATGTCAGGGAGCTACTCGACCTTGACGAGTTCGACGAGAAAGGCAAGCGTCGCGTTGGCCGGGATCGGATAGCTCCCTTGCGACCCGTAGGCGAGGTCCGGCGGAATGATCAGTTCCCGCTGGCCGCCGACCTTCATCCCGACGATGCCCTCATCCCAGCCTTGGATCACTTGCTTGGCGCCGAGCTTGAAACTGAAGGCTTCGTCCTTCCCCCAGTTGGCGTCGAACGGTTCTTTCGTTTTGTAAAGGACGCCGATGTAGTGGGCGCTGACCTGGTCGCCGACCTTCGCCACGGGGCCGGAGCCGACCTTCTTGTCCTCGATCACCAGCTTCTTCGGCGGCGGCCCTGAAGGTACCTTCGGCTGCGGCAGTTCCGCCAGCTCTTTCTTTTCTTTTTCTTCTTCTTTCTTCTGAGCTACTTCGGCTTCTTTTTCTTCCTTGGCGGCCGCTTTTTCTTCCCGTTCCACCCATTCCAGCGCCTTTTCACCGGCGCTCTGGGTCGAGTCCGAGGAACTTCCGCAACCCGCGGCCAGAAGGGTCAGACATGCAAGAGCGATCAGGAAGATTAGGCGCATTTGCGGAATCCTACACATCGATTCCTGCAACGCGCCTTCTTGCTCAGCGGCGCCGCTTTGGCAGCGTCTCGACCTCGGCGGCGCTGATCGTGAGGACGACGCCGCGCTCGTAAGTCGCCTCAACCTCCGGGGCATCGACGAACCGGTGACCGCCCGGACCCGCCTTGGTGTCGACGATGATCCCGTCGAAGATGTGGGTGGGTCGGTCCCCGAGCACCCGAGTTACATGGCCGACCCGCTCTCCGTCGCGCGAATAGACAGGGGTTCCCTTCTTCAGCACGAGGTATGAGATCGCGACCCCCAGGTCCTCCATGGCGCGAGCCTAACCGAGCCCAGCCTCCGGCCACGGGCAGGCGCTTAGACTGGCTGGCGGGACAACTTCTGACCGGGGAGGAATGATGGGCCTGAATCTCGCTTCGATCGTCACCGACAGCGCCGCGCGGGCCCCGGAAGCGGTCGCCGTCCGCCTCGGGCCGCTGGAGCTGACCTACGCGGAGCTCGACGACCGCAGCGCCCGGCTGGCGTCGCTGCTGCGCGAGAAGGGTCTGCAGCAGGGGGATCGTGTCGGGGTGATGCTGCCGAACGTGCTCGAGTTCCCGATCTCCTACTACGGGGTGCTGCGCGCCGGCGGCGTCGTCGTGCCGATGAACGTGCTGCTGAAGCGCCGGGAGATCGCCTTCTACCTGGAAGACTCGGGCGCGAAGCTGTTGCTCGCCTGGCATGGCTTCGCCGAGGAGGCGCGCGGCGGCGCCGAAGACGCCGGCGCGGAGCTGATCGAGGTCGAGCCGCAGGCCTTCGCCGAGTTGGTCGGGGGCCACGACCCCGACACGGATTTCGCCGAGACCGACGAAGAGGACACCGCGGTCATCCTCTACACGTCGGGCACCACCGGCAAACCGAAGGGCGCGGAGCTGACCCACTTCAACCTCTCCCGCAACGCAGACATCTCCTCCCGCACCACCTCCGAAACCAAGCCCGGCGACGTCATCCTCGGCGCCCTCCCCCTCTTCCACTCCTTCGGCCAGACCGTGAGCATGAACGCCTCGCTGCGGGTCGGCGCCACCCTCACCCTGCTGCCGAAATTCGAGCCGGGCGAGGCGCTGGAGATCATGCAGCGCGACGGCGTCACCCACTTCTACGGGGTGCCGACGATGTACGGGGCGCTGCTGCACCACCCCGGCCGCGAGGAGTTCGACACCTCGAACCTGCGGATCTGCATCACCGGCGGCGCCTCGATGCCAGTCGAGGTGCTGCGCGGCTTCGAGGAGGCTTTCGACTGCGAAGTGCTGGAGGGCTACGGCCTCTCGGAGACCTCCCCGGTCGCCTGCACCAACCACCCCGGCAAACCGCGCAAGGCCGGCTCGATCGGCACCCCGCTCGAAGAAGTCGAGATGAAGGTCGTCGACGAGAACGACGAGGAGGTGGCGCAGGGCGAGGTCGGTGAGATCGTGATCCGCGGCCACAACGTGATGAAGGGCTACTGGCAGCGAGCCGACGCGACCGAGGAGGCGATGCGCGGTGGCTGGTTCCACAGCGGCGACATGGCTCGGATCGACGAGGACGGCTACTTCTACATCGTCGACCGCAAGAAGGACCTGATCATCCGCGGCGGCTATAACGTCTACCCGCGCGAGGTCGAGGAGGTCCTCTACGAGCACCCGAAAATCCGCGAAGCGGCGGTGCTCGGCGTCCCCCACGACCAGTGGGGCGAGGAGATCGGCGCCGCAGTCGTCTGCCACGAGGGCGAGGAGTTGGCCCCTGACGAGGTCAGCGCCTACGTCAAGGAGCGAATCGCCGCCTACAAGTACCCGCGGATCGTCTGGTTCGTCGACGAGCTACCGAAAGGCCCGACCGGGAAGATCCTCAAGCGCGAGATCGAGGCGCCCGCAGCGCAACCTTGACATCGATCGGTGTTCGCTGATTAACTCCTCATCCCCCGAGTATTAACCAGTCTGCTTGGGGTTACCAGCGGCGCGCTTAGGGAGGCGCCCGCGCTTAACCAAAGGGAGATCCATGGTTACCAAACGACTGGCGACGCTCGTCGCCGCAATCGCGGTCTGCGTCGGAGCGGCGGTACCGGCCAGCGCCTCGGCGCAGGACCCGATCCTGTTCGTGCACGGCTACGTCGAGAGCGCCTCGCTCTGGAACACGATGATCGCCAACTTCGAAAAAGACGGCTATCCGAAATCGTATTTGAGCGCCTACAGCTACAACACCTCGCAGTCGAACAAAATCGACGCCGAAGAAGTCAAAACCAAGGTCGAAGCACTGCTGAAAAGCACCGGCGCGACCAAGGTGGACATCATTGCCCACTCGATGGGCAGCCTCAACAGCCGCTACTACATCAAGAATCTCGGCGGCGAATCTAAGGTCGACGACTGGGTCTCGCTAGGCGGGCCGAACCACGGCACCGAAACGGCGAACTTCTGTTTCAGCACCTCCTGCGTGGAGATGCGGGTCGGCTCGACGTTTCTGAAAGAACTGAACGCCACCGACGAGACTCCTGGCGCCGTCAACTACGGCACCTGGTGGTCGCCGTGCGACGAAATCATCAACCCGGACTCGAGCGTCGCCCTCACTGGCGCGACCAACACCAAAACCGCGTGCATCTCGCACACGGCCCTGACGACGGACAGCACCGTCTACACCCAGGTCCGCGAATTCGTCAAATAGCGGTTCGAACCTGAAGTTCCCGGCGCGATCCTGGCCAGCTGGCCAGGATCGCGCTAGTCTCCCGGTGCCCTTTATGCGACACCAAAAGGAGACGAGATGAGCGTCGCTTCCCAGCGCCTGATGGACAACATCACTTACGAGGACCTCTACCGGCGGTGGGAGCAGGGCAACTGGAGCGCCTACGACATCGACATGTCGAAGGACCGCGCCGGCTGGGAAGGCCTGAGTGAGATCCAGCAGCGTTCGGCGATGTGGATCTACTCGATGTTCTATTACGGAGAGGACCGGGTCGCCGACACCCTCGCCCCCTACGTCAACGCCGCCCCGACCGAGGAGCAGTCCTACTTCCTGGCGACCCAGCAGGTTGACGAGGTCCGCCACTCGATCTTCTTCCATCGCTTCTTCAAGGAGGTGATCGGGGTGGGCGGCGAGTCCGTACAGCAGACGCTCTCCTCCACCCTGCCGCAGCTGAACTGGGGCTACCGTGGCATCTTTGACCGCCTCGACCGGATGGCCGAGGAACTGCGCAAGGACCGCTCGGTGGCAAAGTTCGCACAGGCGATCACGCTCTACCACCTGATCGTCGAGGGCAGCCTCGCCCAGCCCGGCCAGCACTTCATCGAGGACTTCTTCGCCTCCGAGGAGACGATGCCGGGCTTCAGCGAGGGGATGGCGAACGTCTCCCGCGACGAGCAGCGCCACATCGGCTTCGGCGTCAAGGTCCTCTCCGAACTGCTCGAGGAAGGCGCGCCCGGCTGGGAGGAGAACCGCGCCGCGGTGGTAGCCCTGCTGCAGGAAGTCCTTCCCTACATGCCCGGCGTCTTCCAGCCCCCCGGCCTCGACCGCGAGTACACCGAGTGCTACGGCTTCTCGCTCGAGGACATCATCGCCTTCGGCTTCAAACTGGTCCGCCAGCGCTGGCGGACGATCGGCTACCCGACCGAGGAGATGCCTCCCGGCGTCTTCCCCTTCGACCCGGCCAAATCCGAGGAGGAAATCGCCGCCGAGCAGGTGCAGATGCTGATGGGCGGCGTCGTCGGCAACCCCGGCGCGAAGACGCCGGAAGCCTCACCCGAGCTGCAGCGCCTCCACTTCGACATCCTCACCCGCGTCGCCAACCCGAACGTCGCCAACGGGTCGCCGTTCGTCCTGCAGTGGCGCTTCACCGACGCCGAACCGTGGCACCTCGTCCTCGACAACGGCTCGACCCGCGCCGAGGCCGGCGAAGCCCCGAGCCCGAACGTCACCATCGAGGCCAGCTGGGCCGACTGGATCGCCTCCGGCAAGCCCGACGCCGACCGCCTGAAGATGCTGATGCAGCGCCGCATCCGCCCCCGCGGCAAGGTCCGCGACCTGGCCCGGATGCGCAAGGTTTTCGGCTGACCAGCCGGCGATGACGCGCAGGCGGTGGGCGCTCGTCGCCTTGGCGGCGGCGGTCATCGCGCTCGCGGTGGGTGTAGCCGCCGCTTGGCATTTCTCCTCCGCCGTTCTGGTTCCCGACCACTCGTCGTGGCCGGCGAAGACGGAGGTCGAAGCGCTGCGAAAGGGCCGGATCGTGCTCGAGAGCACCGAGGAAAGCCGGCGCCCCGGCGTCCAGGGACTCGAGTGGCAGGGCGGCAGGGCGATAGTGGGGCCGATCGTCGACGAAGACGATGGGGAGGTGACGCGGAAACTGCGGAGCGTCGACGGCTACCTGGTGCCCGGGATGAAGGTCGCCTTCAACCCGACGGTCTGGGCCGGGGACCCGACCGCGTCCTTCAGCATCCCGTCGAAGACGGTGACGGTGTCCGATGAACTGGGGCCAATGCCGGCCTGGTTCGTCCCGGGCGGCAAGCGCACCTGGGCGATCGTGGTCCACGGCATCAACAGCACCCCGCAGACGGGCTTGCGGGTGGTACCGGCCCTTCACCGCGCTGGCCTGCCGACCCTCCTGATCACCTATCGCGAGGACCTCGGCGCCCCGGCGAGCCCGGACGGCTTCCACCACATGGGGCTGACTGAGTGGCGAGATCTCGGCGCTGCCGCCCGCTACGCGTTCGCCCACGGCGCCAAGCGGCTCGTTCTCGTCGGCTACTCGATGGGAGGGGCGATCGTCGCCCAATTCATGGAGCGCTCACCGTTGGCGCCCCGGGTAGCCGGCCTCGTCCTCGACGCCCCCGTCCTCGACTGGCAGGCGGTGCTCTCCTTCAACGCCACCCAGATGGGCTTCCCCTCGTTTCTCTCCCGGCCGGTGGAATGGGCGATCGGCGCTCGCATCGACGCCGATTGGGAGAGCCTCGACGCGATCGATCACCCGGACGACTTCCAGCTGCCGACTCTGCTCTTCCACGGAACCGAGGACAAGGTCGTGCCGATCTCGACCAGCGACGACTTCGCCGCCGAGCTGCCGCGCTGGGTCACCTACTTCCGGGTCCCTGAAGCGGGCCACACCGAAGCGTGGAACGTAGACCCGCGCCTCTACGAACGGCGGCTCGGGAGCTTCCTCCAGCGGGTGGGCTAGGAGATCGGCGGGCGCTTGTCGGCCCAGGGGCGCTCGGCCTCGATCTGGGCTGCGAGTGAGAGCAGGGTCGCCTCCTCGCCGTGGCGGCCGATGATCTGAATCGAGAGGGGCATGCCCTCGGCCGAGAAGCCGGCGGGGATGGCCATCGCGGGGTTGCCAAGGTGGTTCCAGGGGACGCAGAAGGGATAGAAGCGGCTCATTCCGAGCACGGTCTGCAGAGCGCCCTTGCCCTCCCAGCGGCGGATCGGCAAGGCGGTCCCGCCCATCACCGGCATCAGGAGGACGTCGTGGTCGTCGAAGATCGCGTTGACGCGGGCGGAGTCGGCGGCACGGCCCTCGGCTCGAGCTTTCTCGTAGAGGCCGCGCGGCAGGATGCTGCCGAGGCGACCGAAGCCGCGGGTGCGGCGTTCGAGCCGCTCCGGGTGGGGCACCGCCTTGACAGTGTCGGCGACCCCGCCGAGGAAGCGGGCGGTGATGTTGTTGCCGATGTTCCCCCAGTCAGGATCGCGCTGCACGAGATCGTGGCCGAGGCCGGCGAGCAGCTCGACCCCGGTGGCCACGGCTCCTTTGGCGTTGTCGTCTACCGTCGGCGGCGCTGCCGCGCGGGGCGGAAGAGTCGACCAGGCGACCCGCAGCTTGCCGGGCGGGGCCTTGACCGCCTCGACGAAGGGACGCTCGGGCGGTGCCGGTGCCTCAGCCTCGCGTGAGCCCCCGGAGACGACGTCGAGCCAGAGCGCGGTGTCGAGTACCGAACGGCTGACGCAACCTTCGACCGCCAGGCCTCCCCAGCCTTCGAGGTTCGGCGCCAGAGAAACGCGGCCGCGGCTGACCTTGAGGCCAAAGAGGCCGTTGCAGGCGGCCGGAATCCGGATCGATCCGGCGCCGTCGCCGGCGGAGGCGATCGGGACCAGGCCCGCCGCCACCGCGGCACCGGATCCTCCGCTCGAGCCGCCCGGGGTCCGCTGCGGATTCCAGGGGTTGCGGGTGACGCCGTAAGTGGCGGACTCGGTGAAGCCGCAGATCGCCATCTCCGGCAGCAGGGTCAGGCCGATGACGATCGCGCCGGCCTCGCGGAGGCGCCGCACCACCTCGGAGTCCGCCTTGGCCGGCTCGCTGAAGCCGTCAGTCCCGTGGGTGTTGACCTCGCCGACGACGTCGATTTCGTCCTTGATCGCGATCGGCACCCCGAGTAGCGGCCGTTCCTCCCCGGCGGCGACCCGGGCCTCGGCCTGCTCGGCTTCCAGCAGCGCCTTCTCGGCAAAAACCTTGCGGAACGAGTTCAGCTCGGGATCGAGGCGGGCGATGCGATCGAGGCTGAGCTGCACCAGCTCCTTCGGCGAGACCTCTCCCGCCCGGACCATCTCCGCCTGCCGGGCCGCCCCCGCAAACGCCAGCTCGTCTCCACCCTGGCTCACCGGCCAATCCTATGCGCATCCGATTTTTGCCACACCCGGCTGGGTCGAAAATCGGATGCGTTCAGGCCTTGGCCGGCTCGGGCTCCTCGCTGCTCGGGTGCTCGAAGCTGAGGTCGGGCAGGGCGCGGTCGAGCCAGCTCGGCATCCACCAGTTCCAACGGCCCATCAGCTTCATCGCCGCGGGGACGAGGATCAGGCGGACGAGGGTGGCGTCGAGGGCGATCGCGATAGCCGACCCCAGGCCCATCTCCTTGATCGAGGGCACGCCGGTGAGGACAAAGACGAAGAAGACCGCCGACATGATCAGCGCCGCCGAGGAGATCGTCCGGGCGCTGGTCGAGAGACCCTCGGCGACGGCGCGTTCGTTATCGCCATGGGCCATGTAGCGCTCGCGGATCCGCGACATCAGGAAGACCTCATAGTCCATCGAGAGACCGAAGACGACGGCGAAAATCAGCGGCACGTTGATCGTGTCGATCCCGCCCTGGCTTTCGAAGCCGAGGAAACCGTCGAGCCAGCCCCACTGGAAGATCGCCACCAGGATGCCGAAGGCCGCCCCGATCGAGAGCAAGTTCATCAGCACCGCCTTCAGCGGCAGGATCAACGAGCGCAGCATCACCATCAGGACGAGGAAGCTGAGGGTAAGGACGAAGAGGATGATCTTCCACATCGAGCCGCCTATCTGGTCGCGGACGTCGTGGCTGCGGGCGGTCTCGCCGCCGACGTTGACTTCGGCTTGCTGGCCCAGCGCCGAGCCGGGGACGACGGTGTCGCGCAGGCGTTCGACCAGCGCCACCGAGGCGTCGGACTCGCTGCCAGCCTGCGGCGTCGCCTGAATCATCGTCTCTTCGCCGGCGAAGGCCGGGGCGCCGACCGCGGCGATGCCCGGCGTCGCTGCGAGTTCGCGGCGGAAGCCTGCGACCGCAGCTTTGCCAGCCGCGCCCGGAGCGCCGTCGAAGGCGGCGACGATCTGCACCGGATCGGTACCGCCGCCGAGCTGGTCGGAGGCAAGTTCGTTGCCGACCCGCACGTCGCTGCCCTTCGGGAACTGCGTCAATGCCTCGGTCCCGGTCCCCATCGAGAGCAGCGGGCTGGCGAGGAACAGCAGCACCGCCGAGACGCCGATCACCGCGGTCCAGGGCCGCGCCATCACCCGCGCCGTCCAGGCGCGCCAGAAGCGGTTCTGCTCCGTCGCCTGCTGCTCGGCGGAGCGGCGGCGGTAGAAGCGGCGCTGGAAGAAGGACTCGACCCGGCCGACAATCCCACCTGGCAGCACCCGGTCGCCGAGCATCGCGATCAACGCCGGCAACAGCGTCGTCGCCGTGAGGATCGAGACGGCGACCACGGTCATCGCCCCTAGGGCCATCGACCGCAGCGCCTGGTTGTTGACCATCCAGAGGCCCGCCAGCGAGATGATCACCGCGAGGCCGGAGAAGGTGACGGCGAGCCCCGAGGTCGAGAGCGAGCGCGCCCGCGCCTCGGCCTTCCCCAGGCCCGTCTCGCGCTCCTCCCGGTAGCGGGCGAGGATGAAGAGCGAGTAGTCGACGGCGACGCCGATCCCGATCATCGAGGCCATGTTGGTGACGAAGACCGACATGTTCATCTGCAGCGAGATGAAGTAGATCAGCGCCCCGGTGACGAGCACGCTGACGAAGCCGAGCGTCAGCGGCAGGGCCGCCGCGGCCAGCGAGCCGAAGACGACCAGCAGGATCAGGGCGACGATCGGGAACCCGCTCGACTCCGCCTTTGCCAAGTCTTCCTTGGAGATTTCCTGCATCCCCGCCCAGATCGTCGGCTGGCCGACGAGGTAGGGCGTGACACCACCGGAGGTGTCACCCGGGTTCAGGTCTTCGCGCAGGGTCTTGGCTGGGTCGATCAGCTCGTCGGAGGAGAGGTCGCTCCGCAGCGGCACCAGCACCGTGTCGGCCTCCTGCAACTGCCGCCGCGCCTGCACTGCCGTCGCCGGCGGTAGGACGACGTCGTCGAGCGTCGCCACCTCCTTCCGCACCCGGGTAAGGGCGGCATCGCGCTCAGCCGCCGTCGCCCCTGGCGCCGCCTTCAGCACCACACCGATCCCGTCAGCCTGCGAGCCGAAGTCTTCCTGCACCGCTTCGCTCACCTTCATCGACTGGCTCCCCGGCACATCGAAGCCACCGCCGGTCAGGTGTTCGGTCTGCTTGGCCGCAAACGGCAGAGCCGCCAACACGATCAAGACCCAAGCCGCCACGACCCAACGCCGCCGCCTCCCCAAAAACTGCGCCAGTCGGTTCATCGCGTCTTTCACACCGGGCCTCCTAATCGGCTCTCATTTCTCAAGGCAGGCTCTCGCGCCGGCACCGGCAGGGTCTGTGCGCCCCGTCACTACGTGAGCGCCGTCACGCCTATGGCCAGCGCTCCGATCGCTTCCCTACGCTGCCGACGACATGCCCTCGAGCCTCTCCGACCTAAGCGAACTCCCATCCAAGGAAACGGTTAACAAGGCCGGGCGGAAACTGGCTGCTTGGCTCTACGACAGCACGGTCGTGATTCCCGACGAGGAAATCGACATGCTGGCGCTTCACGTTTATGCCTGGCGAGCTCAGCACTACGGCCCGTTGGGTTTGGTAATGCCAATGCTGCGTGAGTGGTCGGATAGCTGCATCGACATCCAGATATGAAATTGGCTCGGATGCAGGACATCGGTGGCGCGCGAGCTGTCCTGGCAAACCGTGACGAGGTTGAAAAGCTGCACGTAAAGATCCGAGACAACTGGGGCGTTCACCGGACCAAAGACTGGCGTGACCAAGGGCGGCCCGATACTGGCTACCGCGCACTTCATCTGATGGTCGCCAAGCGTGATCAGCTGAGCGGCGAAGACCGGGTCGTGGAGATACAGCTCAGGACGGCGACTGAGCACCGTTGGTCCCAGGTGATCATGGCTGCCGGGGAGAGGCTGGGCTACAGTCTCAGGGATGGAGATGGGCCCGATGATCTACTCGAATATTTCCGGCTCGCATCTGATGTTCTCGCTGCCGGAGACGCTGAAGAGCCCATCGGGAAAGACCTTGCCGACCGGTTTGTCGCCAGCCGCGAGAAGGTAAGCCACTACTTCGAAGAGAAAGACACCTGATGGCCCTGCACCAGTTCCTGCTGATCTACAACGTCGCGACCCAGCGCCTCATTCGCGCCAACGACCTTGGCGACAACACGACCGGGGCTGTTTCTGAGTACGCGGCATGCGAGCGGCAGTATCGGGGCAATAAGGACATCGAGGTCGTGCTGATCGGATCAGACTCGCTGGAGACGATCAAAAAGACCCATGGGCATTACTTCGGTGAAGTGGACCCCAACGAGTTCTTCAGGACCGTCAAGGTGTAGCTCCGCTTTAGGAGCAGGGCTACTCGGCGCCGAAAAGGTAACGCGCGGTGGCGACGCCGACGGCGAAGGTGCCGGTGCTGTCGCGGGACTTGTCGGAGAGGACTTGGAGGGCGACTCCGTCGCCAAGGGCGAAGAGGTAGGAGACGACGTCCTCGGCCGGGAAGCGGAGGCTGACTACACCCTCCTCCTGCTTGCTGCCCAAGACCTCGGCGACGTGGCTGCGGGTGCGCTCGAAGAGCTGGCCGACCTCTTTCTCGATGTCGGGGTTGCGGCGGCCGGCGCTGAAGAGCTCGAAGAGGAGGAAGAAGAAGCCCGGCTCGTTCTCGATCATGTCGTTGAGGCTGGCGACCAGCGCCTCGATCACGTCGTCGACGCTCTTCGCCCCCGCCAGCCGCTCGTCGAGCCGTTCCACCCGCAGCTCGGTATCGCGGCGGACGACCTCTACTAGGAGCCGCTCCTTGGTCCCGAAGTAGTAGTGAAGGAGGCCGCGGCTGACCCCCGCCTCACGGGCGACGTGCTCGAAGGTGGAGCCGGCGGCGCCGCGCCGGGCGACCGACTCGCGCATCGCGTCAACGATCCGCTGAGCCTTGTCGCCGCTGAGCTCTCGCTCTTTCGCCGCCGCCTCCATCAAGCGGGTCCTAGGACCCGTTAATCGACGTCGTCGAGGTGTACTCGAACTCCTCTTCGGCCCCGAAGAGAGCGTCGAGCACTGCCTTGCGCGCACCCTCGCTGACGGCAAGCGCGATTACCGCGCCGACGATCGCGATCAGCAGCAGGCGACCGATCCCGCCCTTGCGCTTCGGCTTCGCCCGCAGGCGCTCGGAGGCCTCCTGCATGCTCTCGGCGGCCTTGCGCATTTCCTTCTGGACCTTCTTATCGCTGGTCACAGCCTTGACCGTGCCCTTACCGTTGCCGGTCGCCCGGCCGTAGGCGTTCTTCGCCGCCTCGAAGGCATCCTGAAGGCTTTCGCGCAGGTCTTCGTCTTCGATCAAACGCTGCACGTAGTGGTTTTCGCGGGCGGTCTCATAGATGTCGCCGGCGCGCGCCGTCTTGGTCTTACTCATGCCTTCTCCTCGCTGGATTCCAAAGCCGTTACGCAGGATATCTCTCTAACCCCTACCCGGGTCAATCCGGTCCAATGCCGTCCAGCAGCACGCCGTTGTTTCGCCACTGCAAGGGGGCTTCGCGGATCCGGCGCAGGGGCAGCCTTGCCAGGCCGGGACGGTCGAGCCGATAGCGGCGGATAAAAAGGCGGCCGACTTCTTCGCTTGAGGCTTCGCGGAAGGCCGGGCCGAGCAGGCGCCGCGGCGGGGGTGGCACCCGGCCGTCGGAGACGAAGTCGATCTCGCGGACCAGCCAGCCGAACTGTTCGACCGCTTTCACCTGGATCGCGCCGGTCGAGAGGTAGTAGCGCAGCGGCGCCTCTCCCAGCACCCAAAGGACGGTGGCCCGCGGAGCTTCTGGCTTGCCGAGGTGCTCGGCGACCGCTTGCCAGTCGGGCCGCTGTAGTTCTTCGTCGAAGTTGACCCAGACCGAGAAGACCAGTGAGTAGGCGACGAGGAAGGCGGCGAGCAGCGCGCCGAGCCGCCGTGCCCGTCTCAAGGTGAACCCAATCGCGACGAGGAGCAGGAGCGGGACCAGCGCCGGCATCAGGTTGCGGGCGAGGACGAAGTCCTTGCTGACCGAGCCGATCGCCAGCAGCAGCGGCACCGCGATCGTCAGCGCCGCTAGCGCCAGCGGCACTGTCGCGGCGCGCTTCTCCCGCCGCTCGCCTCGGAGGACGAGGAGCGCGAACGCCGCAGCGGCCAGCGCCAGCGGCAAGAAGGCGAGGGCCGGCCGCTCTGGGCCGCCGATGATGTCGCCGGTCTCGCCGATGAAGAAGGTCGCCGCCGATTCCCAGACCCGGTGGCCGAGCGGGAAGCTGCCGATCCATTCGGCGTGGCCGTACGACATCTGGTGGATCACCAAAGGCGTCAGCAGGATTGCGACGAGGGCGAGGATCCAGAGGCCGGCGAGGGTGGCGCGGCCGCGGCGGCGCAGCAACAGGGCCAGCTCGGCGGCGAGTGGGAAGACCGCGAAGTAGTGGGTCGCAAGGGCGAGCGCGGAGAAGACGCCCCAGAGGACGAAGTTCCGCTTGTCGCGCCGCTCGTCGCTTAGGTCTGCTCCCTCCCCCACTCGCAGCGCCCGCACGCAGTAGAGCAGCGAGAGCGCGCAGAAGAAGGTCAGCAGCGCGTAGGCCCGCGCCTCCTGCGAGTACCAGATCAGCATCGGGTTGACAGCGACCAGAGCGGCGGCGACGAGGCCGGTGCGGCGCCCGCGCAGCTCGCGCCCGATCAAGTAGGCGATCGGGATCGTGGCAACCCCGGCGACCGCCGAGAGCGACCGCAGCCCCCATGGCCCCGTCCCGGTGATTTGGGTCCAGATCCAGGCGAGCGCGTAGTAGAGCGGCGGCGCCGACTCCGAGAACCCGACCGCGTCCATCGCGTGGCCGAAGCCGACCCGCAGCACGCGGCTGGCGGTGACGATCTCGTCGTGGTGGTAGCTCTGGACGCCAAGGGTCGCGAAGCGCAGGGCGGCGCCGAGCGCAACGAGCCCGGTGACGATCCAGAAGGCGCGCGAGCGTCCGCGCACCGGGTTGAGGACCATCTTCAGGAGAGGGCGGCGGCGAGGGCCTGGGAGACCTCGTCGACGTAGACAAACTCAAGGCTGCCGAGCTCGTGCTCGGGGATCTCGTCGACGTCGCCCTGGTTGCGCGCGGGGACGATCACCTTCTTGATCCCGGCCCGCTGGGCTGCCAGGGACTTCTCCTTCAGGCCGCCGATCGGCAGCACCTGCCCGGTCAGCGTCACCTCGCCGGTCATCGCGACGTCGTTGCGGACCGGCCGGCCGCTGACCAGCGAGGAGAGCGCGACGGTCATCGCTACCCCGGCCGAGGGACCATCCTTCGGCACCGCCCCGGCGGGGACGTGGACGTGAACGTCGTGCTCGGCGAACCAGTCGCCCTCGACCTTCGGCGCAATCTCGCCGCAGTGGCCGCGCACATAGGAGAGCGCCGCCTGCGCCGACTCCTTCATCACCTCGCCGAGCTGGCCGGTGATCGTCAGCTTGCCACTGCCGGGCATCGCGGTCGCCTCGATGAAGAGAACGTCGCCGCCGGTCGGGGTCCAGGCGAGGCCGGTGGCAACGCCGGGGACTTTGGTGCGGCGGCGCTGCTCGGCGAAGACGCGCCGGCGCCCCAGCAGCTCACGCGCTTTTTTGCCGGAGATCCGAACCTTGCCCCTGGGTTTTCCGTTCCCTTCGGCGACCTGCCGCGCGACTTTGCGGCAAACGGTGCCGATCTGGCGCTCGAGGTTACGGACGCCGGCCTCACGCGTGTACTCCTCGATGATCGCGGTCAGCGCCGCGTCGGTGATCTCGATCTGCGAAGGCTTCAGCCCGTTCGCCTCGATCTGCCGCCGGACCAGGTACTGGCGGGCGATGTGGCGCTTCTCCTCCAGCGTGTAGCCAGCAAGTTCGATCGTCTCCATGCGGTCGAGCAGCGGCCCCGGGATCGTGTCGAGGACGTTGGCGGTGGCGATGAAGACGACGTCGGAGAGGTCGAACTCCAAGTCGAGGTAGTGGTCGCGGAAGCTGTCGTTCTGGGCCGGGTCGAGGACCTCAAGCATCGCCGAGGCGGGGTCGCCGCGGAAGTCGGCGCCCATCTTGTCGATCTCGTCGATCATGAAGACGGGGTTGCGGGAGCCGGCGTCGCGCAAGGCACGCACGATCGTCCCGGGCATGGCGCCGATGTAGGTGCGGCGGTGGCCGCGGATCTCGGCCTCGTCGCGGACGCCGCCGACGGAGATCCGCTCGAACTCGCGCCCCAGCGCCTTGGCGATCGATTTGCCGAGGCTGGTCTTGCCGACGCCGGGCGGGCCGACGAAGCAGAGGATCGGCCCGGGCGACTCCGGGTTGAGCTTGCGCACCGCCAGATACTCGAGGATCCGGTCCTTGATTTTCTCCAGGTCGTAGTGGTCCGCATCCAGGACCTCGCGCGCGTGGCCGAGATCGAGGTTGTCGGTCGTCTCCTTCGCCCAGGGCAGCTCGGTCAGCCACTCGAGGTAGGTGCGGATGACGCCGTGCTCGGCCGCCGCGGGCGGCAGTTTCTCCAGCCGCGAGAGCTCGCGCTCGGCAGCTTTGAGGGCGTGCTCGGGCAGCTTGGCCGCCTCGATTTTCTCCCGCAGTTCGTTTGCTTCGGCCTGCTGCTCGTCGCCCTCACCGAGCTCGTCCTGGATCGCTTTCATCTGCTGGCGGAGGAAGAACTCGCGCTGGCCCTGCTCGATCTCCGACTGCACCTGGGTCTGAATCTGGGTGCCGAGCTGAACGACCTCGAGCTCGCGGGCGAGGATGCCGGAGAGGTGCCGCAGCCGTTTGGCGACGTCGACCTCTTCGAGCAGCTTCTGCTTCTCCTCAACGTCGATCCGCAGGGCGCCCGCGATCAGGTGGCCGAGCGTGCCCGGGTCGTCGATGTTGGCGATCGCCATCTGCAGCTCCTCGGGCAGGTAGGGGATCTGCTCGACGATTTCCGAGAAGGTGCGCTGAACGTTGCGGCTGAGGGCCTCCAGCTCCGGGCTCGGCTCGGCGACATCGGGCAGCTCGTTGATCCGGGCGACCATGTAGGGCTCCGCGGTGACGAACGGCCCGAGCTGCACCCGCTGCATCCCCTGGACGAGGATGCGGAGGCTGCCGTCGGGGGCCTTCATCATCCGGGCGACGACGCCGACGACGCCGACTCCGTAGAGGTCGTCGGGCCCCGGCTCCTCCAGCTCGGCGTCCTTGGAAGCGACCATCACCAGCATCCGGTTGGTGCCGAGGACGTCGTCGATCAGGTGGATCGAGCGCTCCTGGCCGACCGCAAGCGGCGCCAGCGTTTCCGGGAAGGGGACGGTGTCGCGGAGCGGCAGCACCGGTAGCGCCTCCGGCAGTGGGGCGCCGGCGCGGAGGGCCTCCTCCACGTCGAGGGCGTCGACCACCTCGAGGACGGGGGCGCTCTCCATCAGCCGCGGTCGATCGGCACGCGTCGGGTGGTGGCCTCGGGATCGCGCAGCGGCAGCTCGATCCTCAGGATGCCCTCTTCGTAGGTGGCGCTGGCGCTGTCGGGATCGACCTCGACCTGCAGCTCGACGACCCGGCGGAACTGGCCCGAGGGGATCTCGATCTGCTGGTAGACACGGCCCTCGGCCTCCTGCACGTGGCGCTCGCCGCTGATCGCCAGGTGGCGGCCGCTGACCTCGATCCCGACCTGGCTCAGCTCGACGCCGGCGAGGTCGACCTTGACGATCGCCCGCTGCGGTTCACCGCAGTAGTAGACGTCGACGTTGGGAGTGAAGCCGCTGGAGCGCCGGGTGACGTAGCGGGTGCGGCTCCAGTTGACGAAGAGGTCACGTTGGGGCATTGCCCCAAACTATGCAGGACGAGAAGCCCAGCGTGGCGCCCGCATCAGGAGCACCGGCTGGCGTGGTGGCACGAGACCCTCTGGTCGGTTGGGGCGGAAGGTGCCGCAGGTCTCGTTCAGCTCCAGCGCGCAGAGAAGATTTTTTCGGAAATAGCAGTCATCGCAGGTGGGTGGCTTGGGCTTGCGCGGCACGAAGCGCATGTTTGCACCGGCGGCGGGTACGCGCAGGGGCCGATTCCGCAAATCGCCACGACTTTGAAACAGCTTCGTCACAGCTTCTTCGCGCTTTGCGGGGGCACCGGCGGCCGGCGCTAACATGCGTCCGGATGGAGGGTCATTCCCGTAGCGAGAAGCTCTCCGCTTCTCCCCCACTTTTCAAGAGCGAGTTCCTCAACTTCTTCTCTCGCGTCCACCCCGCGGTCCCGGCGATCATCTTCGTGCCGGTGGTGGGGGCGATGGAGTGGCTAGGAGCCGATCGCGGCTACGCCTGGTGGCAGCTGGCAGCGCTGACCCTGGCGGGAGTCGGCGTCTGGACGCTGACTGAGTACTGGCTGCACCGGCTCGTCTTCCACTGGGAGCCCGACAACGCCTTCGGCCGCCGCATGCACTTCATCATCCACGGCATCCACCACGACCATCCCAACGACAAGATGCGGCTGGTGATGCCGCCGTCGGTCTCGATCCCCCTCGCCGCCCTCTTCTTCCTCGCCTTCTGGGGAATCTTCGGCAACGCCGCCTTCCCTCTTTTCGCCGGCTTCATCCTCGGTTACCTCTTCTACGACTACACCCACTACTACGTCCACCACTTCGTCCCGAAGACGGACTTCGGCAAGCGCCTCCGCGAACACCACATGCGCCACCACTTCCAAGACCACAGCTACGGCTACGGCGTCTCCTCGCCGATCTGGGACCACATCTTCAGGACGTATCCCAAGAAGCGCAGCAAGTACCGCAGCTAGCTGCGCCTGCAGGGCTGACGAAGGTGGTGCCGTAGGGAGGGATGGGGGTCCCTCTCGAGACCTGGGTTGCCGGCCTCTGAGCAGCCGTCTCTCGCCACCTGGTCTGTGCCGGCAACAGGACGCCGGCCCCGAGAGGGATCCCCACCCCTCCTTACGAGTGCGGTTTGTCCCGAGCTGTCACAACCCGCCATGCTTTCTCGTCTAGAGGGCATGGACACTTCACGCAGAGCAATCGTTATCGGTGGTGGGCCGGCGGGGTTGGTGGCGGCGATCCGGCTTGCCGAAGGCGGAGCCGCGACGACGTTGCTGGAGGCGGCGTCGCACCTCGGTGGGCGAGCGGCATCGGAGTGGCGGGACGGGTTCTTTCTCAACCAAGGTCCGCACGCGCTCTATGTCGGGGGGCCCGGAATGCGCGAGCTGAAGGCGATGGGGGTCGAGCTCGAGTGGTGGAACCCGGTTTCGCCGAGTTCGGTCTTTGTGCGAGGAGGGAAGGCGAAGCGGTCTCCGGGCAGCGTCCTGGGCCTAGCCCCGATGCTGCGGCAGATGTACCTGCGCTCGCCCTCGGACCTGGCCGAGGTCTCGACCGCCGACTGGCTGCGCCAGACCCTTCCATCGGAGAAAGCCCGGGCTGCCGCGGCGGCGTTGGTGCGGGTGTCGACCTTCGTCGCCGACCACGAGCAGCTCAGCGCCGACGTCGCCGCGACGCAGTTGAAGATCGCTCTCGCCCCGGGAGTTCGGTACCTGGAAGGCGGATGGCAGTCGCTGGTCGATGCGCTGACCGCCAAGGCCGAGAAGGCGGGCGCGTCCCTTCGCACCCGTGCAGGGGTTCGCGTCCTCCACCAGGAGGCGGGCGGCTGGACGGTTGCACTCGATGAGGAGACGCTGCACGCTGAGGTGCTTGTCGTGGCCACCGGCAGTCCCGAAGACGCGTCGAAGCTGCTCGGTGAGCAGGCGCCGGCCGCGCCGGGACCAGCGGCGGAGGTGAGCACGCTCGACCTCGGCCTACGCCGGCTGCCGCGTCGTGGCCGCCGGTTCGCGCTCGGGATCGATCAGCCGACTTATCTCTCTCGACATTCGCCGCCGGACCACCGGGACGGAGCCCTTCTCAGCCTCGCCAGCTACGCGCGCGAACCGCGCCAAGCCCTGGAGACGATGGCCGACACGGTGCAGCCGGGCTGGCGCGAGCAGCTGATTTTCGACCGCTTCCTGCCGCGGATGGTCCCTCTCTCGGCAATTGCGACGCCGGCCACCGGCGGGCTCGCCGGGCGGCCGCGGGTCGATCGCGGCGACGGCCTCTACCTTGCCGGCGACTGGATCGGTCCCGAGGGTTGGCTGGTCGATGCGGCAATCGCCAGCGGCAGCGCCGCCGCGACCGCGGCCCTGAGCAGGCCGGTACCGGCGCTGGCATGAACGGGGACGCCTTCGCTGCCTGCCGGCCGCGTCTGCTCGGCATCGCCTACGGACTGCTCGGTGAGCTAACCGAGGCCGAGGACGTCGTCCAGGACGCTTGGCTACGCTGGGACGGCGCCGACGCCGAGGCGATCCGCAACCCGGAAGCGTTCCTCGTCACCGTCACCACCCGGCTGGCGCTAGACCGGCTGGGCTCCGCCCGCGCCCGCCGCGAGGTCTACGTCGGACCTTGGCTGCCCGAGCCGCTCGTCACCGACCTCGAGACCCCCGAGTCCCAGGCGATCGAGGCCGAGCGCTTGAGCCTGGCGCTGCTCGGGGCGCTCGAGCGGCTGAACCCGGTCGAGCGGGCGGTGCTGGTCCTCCGTGACGTCTTCGATCTCGAGTACGCGGAGATCGCCGACGTGCTCGAGAAGACGCCGGCCAACGTCAGGCAGATAGCTCGCCGCGCCCGCGAGCACGCCGGCGACCCGACCCGCCGCCGACCGGTCAGCGAGGAGGAACGCGAGCGCCTCGCCACCGCCTTCCTCACCGCGTCCGTCTCCGGCGACGTCGAGGGGATCCGCGCTCTCCTCGCCACTGACGCGATCATGTACACGGACGGCGGCGGCGTGGTCACCGCCGCGCGCAAGCCGATCTACGGCGCCGACAAGATCGCCCGTTTCGTGGTCGGCGTCCAGCGCAAGTCCCATTTCCCCGATGACCCGGTCTACACGCCGGTGCTGGTCAATGGCGACCCTGGCGTACGCATGGATAGCACCAGCGAAGGCTTCCTCAGCATCATCGCAATCGAGGTCGGCGACGGCGCGGTACAGGGGGTGCGCTTCTTCAATAACCCGGAGCGCTTCCCGGTCGAGTTCCCTACCTCAACCTAGACACACATTTGAAATATTCGTTCGATTCGGCGAACCGGACTGTCACAGTGTGTATTTCTCTGGCAGACTCTTCCTCAGGGTAACCCTGCATATTGGATGGAAAGGAACTAGATGCCCCCCGCAAACGTTTTCGACGAGGCCCGCGACGCCCTTGAGAGGTCGGTCCGCGAGCTCCGCGAGCAGCTGAGCCAGGCCGAGGAAGCCCTCGAGAAGCTCGGTGGCAAAGTCACCACCCGTCGTGGTCCGGGTCGTCCCGGTCGTCCCGCCCGCCGCGGTCCCGGTCGCCCCAAAGGCAGCACCAACAAAGCCTCCAGCGGCACTACCGCCCCACGCAAACGCCGCAAACGCCGTGGCGGCACCCGTGCTGACCAGGCGGTGAAACTGATCGAGAGCCAGCCCGGCATCAGCGCCTCGGACGTGGCCAAAACGATGAAAATCAAGCCGAACTACCTGTACCGCGTGCTTGGCGACCTGGAGAAAGAGGGTCGCGTGAAAAAGGACGGCCGCCAGTACTACCCCGGCGGTTGAGCGCTACTCACAGTTACTGCAACTGATTGCAGCAATCGAGCAAAAGGGGCCGGCTTTCGCCGGCCCCTTTTCGTAGGCGCGGGGGGGAACGCCGCTAGACCAGCCCGAGCTGGCTGACCGCGTCGCGCTCCTCCTGCAACTCCATCACGCTGCGGTCGATCCGCTCGCGCGAGAAGTCGGGAATGTCGAGGCCCTGGACGATGCTCCACTCGCCGCCGCTGCAGGTGCAGGGCATGCCGCAGACGATCCCCTCGCCGATCCCGTAGGAACCGTCGGCCGGAACTCCCATCGAGACCCAGTCGCCGTCGGGGGTGCCGAGGACCCAGTCGCGGACATGGTCGATTGCGGCGTTAGCGGCCGAGGCGGCGCTGGAGGCGCCGCGGGCGTCAATGATCTCGGCGCCGCGTTTAGCCACCCGCGGGATGTACTCCTCGGCGATCCAGGCCGCGTCGTCGACGGCGGCCCAGGCGTCCTGACCCTCCACCTTGGCGTTGACGAGGTCCGGGTACTGGGTGGCCGAGTGGTTGCCCCAGGCGGTCATGTTGGTGACCGCCGAGACCGGCTTGCCGAGCTTGCTCGCCAGTTGCGACTTCGCCCGGTTGTGGTCCAGCCGCATCATCGCGGTGAACCGCTCGCGCGGCACGTCCGGCGCGTTCGAGAGCGCGATCAAGCAGTTGGTGTTGGCCGGGTTACCGACCACCAGCACCTTGATGTCATCGGCGGCGCCGGCGTTGATCGCTTCGCCCTGGGGTTTGAAGATGCCGCCGTTGGCCTCGAGCAGATCGGACCGTTCCATGCCCGGCCCGCGCGGACGGGCGCCGACCAGAAGGCCGACGTTGGTGCCGTCGAAGGCCTGCTTCGGGTCGTCGGTGATGTCGATCCGCGCCAGCAGCGGGAAGGCGCAGTCGTCGAGCTCCATCGCCGTGCCCTCGGCAGCTTTTATTCCCTGCGGGATCTCCAGCAGGCTCAGCTCGACCGGCGTGTCGGGGCCGAGCATCTGGCCGCTGGCGATGCGGAACAGCAGCGCGTAGCCGATCTGGCCGGCGGCGCCGGTAACGGTGACCTTGACGGGAGTGCTCACTAAATCCTCTCCTCGGAGTTAGGGGTTTGAAGGTCTGGAAAGTCCTAGGACATCGCGCGCTGGAGGTTCTCGTCGATTGAGGCGAGGAACTCCTGCGTCGTCTGGTACTCCTGACCGCCGCCGACCAGCAGCGCCAGGTCTTTCGTCATCTTCCCGCTTTCGACCGTCTCGACGCAGACGCGCTCAAGCGTCTCGGCGAACTGTGAGACCGCGGGCGTGTCGTCCATCCGGCCGCGGGCGCTGAGCCCGCGGGTCCAGGCGAAGATCGAGGCGATCGGGTTAGTGGAAGTCGGGTTGCCCTGCTGGTGCTGGCGGTAGTGGCGGGTGACGGTGCCGTGGGCGGCCTCCGCCTCGACCGTCTTGCCGTCGGCGCTCATCAGCACGCTCGTCATCAGCCCCAGCGAGCCGAAGCCCTGGGCGACGGTGTCGGACTGGACGTCGCCGTCGTAGTTTTTGCAGGCCCACACATAGCCGCCCTCCCACTTCATGGCAGCGGCGACCATGTCGTCGATCAAGCGGTGTTCGTAGGTGAGGCCGGCGGCCTCGAACTCACTCTTGAACTCGGCCTCGTAGACCTCGGCGAAGAGGTCCTTGAAGCGGCCGTCGTAGCGCTTGAGAATCGTGTTCTTGGTCGACATGTAGACGGGGAAACCGCGGTCGAGCCCGTACCTCATCGAGGCGCGGGCGAACTCTCGGATCGACTCGTCGAGGTTGTACATCGCCATCGAGATGCCGCCGCCGGGGAAGTCGTAGACGTCGAGCTCGACCGGCTCGGAGCCGTCCTTCGGCGTGTAGGTCATCGTCAGCGTGCCCTCACCCGGCACCACCAGGTCGGTTGCCCGGTACTGGTCGCCGAAGGCGTGGCGGCCGATCACAATCGGCTTTGTCCAGCCCGGCACCAGCCGCGGGATGTTGGAGATCACGATCGGCTCGCGGAAGATGACACCGCCGAGGATGTTGCGGATCGTCCCGTTCGGCGAGCGGTACATCTCCTTCAGGCCGAACTCCTCGACCCGCGCCTCGTCCGGGGTGATCGTCGCGCACTTGACACCGACGCCGTGGCGCTTGATCGCCTCGGCGGCGTCGACCGTGATCTGGTCTTCGGTCGCGTCGCGGCTCTCGATCCCGAGGTCGTAGTACTCGAGCTCGACGTCGAGGTACGGGAGGATCAGCTGCTCTTTGATGAACGACCAGATGATCCGGGTCATCTCGTCGCCGTCGAGCTCGACGATCGGGTTCTGGACCTTGATCTTGGCCACGGCGGCCGATGCTATCTGCCAGCCGTCTTCACCGTGCCCTGGCTGAGCGGCCAGGGTCGTGCCAGAATCCCCAGCGATGGCAACCGTCGAACGCCCCGCCTTCGGTACCCACGAGGTGGCCAACCAGCCCCCGCCGCTCACCGACTACAACGTCTTTGCGGCCGACCGCGTCCTCGGCGAGGCGGTCAAGCGCGAGGGCGCGGACTGGGCTGAAGGGCGGATCGCAGCCGTTGGCGAGATCGCCGGCAGCGAGCGGATACAGGCGCTCGGCGCGCTGGCGAACGAGAACCCGCCGAAACTGAAGACCCACGACCGCTACGGCAACCGCGTCGACACCGTCGACTTCCACCCCGCCTGGCACGAGCTGATGGGGCTCGCGGTCTCCCACGAACTGCACTGCTCGCCCTGGAAGGACCCGCGGCCGGGCGCCCACGTCGCTCGGGGCGCCGCCTTCATGTGCTTCTCGCAGGCCGAGGCCGGGGTCGGCTGCCCAACCTCGATGACCTACTCGGTGATCCCGGCCCTGCGCACCCAGCCCGAGCTGGCGGCTGAGTGGGAGCCGCGCTTCCTCTCCGCCGTCTACGACCCGGCCAATGCGCCGGCCTCGCAGAAGGCGGGCGCCCTCGCCGGCATGGGGATGACCGAGAAGCAGGGAGGCACCGACGTCCGCGCCAACACCACCGTCGCCCGCCCGGTCAACGGCGGCGGTCCCGGCGCCGAGTACGAGCTGACCGGCCACAAGTGGTTCATGTCGGCGCCGCAGTGCGACGCCTTTCTCGTCCTCGCCCAGGCCGACGGCGGCATTTCCTGCTTCCTCTTTCCCCGCTGGACGCCGGACGGCACCCGCAACCGCTTCCGCCTGCAGCGGCTGAAGGACAAGCTCGGCAACCGGTCCAACGCCTCCAGCGAGATCGAGTTCGACTCCGCCTCCGCCTGGCTGGTCGGCGAGGAGGGCGCCGGGGTGCGGACGATCATCGAGATGGTCAACCACACCCGCCTCGACTGCGTCCTCGGCGGCGCCACCGGGATGCGGGCCGGCGTCGCCCAGGCGATCCACCACACCAGCCACCGCTCGGTCTTCGGCCGCGAGCTCGTCGAGCAGCCGCTGATGCGCAACGTCCTCGCCGACCTCGCAGTCGAGTCGGAGGCGGCGACGATCGGGGCGATGCGTCTGGCCCGCGCCTACGACGAAGCGCTCGCCGGCGACGAGGACGCCCAGAACTTCAAGCGCGTCGCCAACGCCGTCCTCAAGTACTGGATCTGCAAGCGCGCCGTCGTCCACGCCGGCGAGGCGCTCGAGTGCCTCGGCGGCAACGGCTACGTCGAGGAGTCGGGGATGCCGCGCCTCTTCCGTGAGAGCCCCCTCAACTCGATTTGGGAGGGCTCGGGCAACGTCCAGTGCCTCGACGTCCTGCGGGCGATGGTCAAGAGCCCGGCCGCGCTGGAGGCCTTCTTCGCCGAGGTCGGGGAGGGCGCCGTCGCCGAGCCCCGCCTCGCCGCCTTCGCCACCGAGCTGCGCGACGAACTCCCCGGCGACCTGGAAACGATCGAGTCCCGCGCCCGCCGCCTGGTCGAGCGCATGGCCCTAGCTCTCCAAGGCTCCCTCCTAGTCCGCTACGGCGACGAAGCAACCGCCGACGCCTTCTGCGCCTCCCGCCTCTCCGGCGACTGGGGCCAAGCCTTCGGCACCCTCCCCCCCGGCACCGACTTCGGCCGGATCATCGACCGGCACCGGCCGACGGCCTAGTCCCGTGAGCGGTGGGCTTCGCGCTTATGTCGCCGGCGCGCTTTGATTTCGTCGATCAGCTTGAGCCAGCGGGGCAGGACGACCGGGCCGCGCTCGAGGACGTATAGGACTCCCGCGATAACCAACGCAAGAGTTGGTCCGAGGACATAGAGCGCCGTCCAAATCACGAGCGTCGCACTCCCTCGGCAGGCCGCGATTCACGGTTCGGCCGCGGATACCGGGAGAATTGGTTTTGGCCGCAAATCTTCATTAGCGCATCGCTTTAAAGCGATGCACCAATGGCCGCTGTAGCGCTTAGCCTAGAACGATCCCTCGCGGCATGCTGGCCGGCTTGCCTCTCGCTGGAGAAAGCCTTGGCGGATTGTGTACAAAGATATGTACAATCCATTGATGGCCAAGACCGTGCCCGTGCGAGAGCTACGCAGCAACCTCAGCAGCCTGCTCGATGACGTGAGTGACCGCCGCGATCACGTGTTGGTCACTCGAAACGGAACCCCCGCTGCGGCACTGATTCCGATAGACGAGTACGAGGCATTGGAGGAGACCGCGGAGATCCTTTCGGACCCAGATGCCCTCTCAGCTTTGGAGGAAGGTCTCTCCGAGATCGAGCGGGGCGAGACGCTCACCCTCGCTGAGCTTCGCAGCGAGCTCGCCGAACGCCGGCCGAGCGCAAGCTGACCGTTGGCCCGTCTGGTCCTGGCGCGGCGCGCTCGTCGTGACTTGCTCGACCTTGACTGGCCCCTCATCGACGCAATCAAGGATTCGCTGGGTCTCCTTGAGCGTGACCCCTTCGCCGGCTATGCCCTCCGCGGAAAACTGCGCGGCTTGTACTCGCTACGGGTAGGGACCTATCGGATCCTCTACCAGTTGACCGATGGCGGAAAAACGGTTCGAGTGGTGGCCATCCGCCACCGCTCGATCTCTTACGGCAATGACCCCCGCTAAGGGGCAGGTCCTCAGCCCCCGGCAGTCGAGTCGCGCAGCGCTCGGCCTACCTGCTCGATCGTCACGACGCCGCTGAGGCGGCCTTCGGCGTCTACTGCCATTAGGGCGCCGAGGCGGCGGAGGTTTTGGTTGGCGAGGAGGGCGTCTAAGGGGGTGTCGTCGCGGACGAAGAGGCCGATGTCGTGGTCGACCAGGTCGGAGACGTGGGAGCCGGCGCGCTCGAACTCGGGAACCTCGTCGGCCCGGTCGCGCATCAGGAGGCCGAGGAAGCGGCGGCCGGCGTCGACGACCGGGAACCAGGGCCAGCGGTAGCGGAGGAAGTACTCGTCGAGTGCCTGCTCGATCGAGAGGTCGCCGGGGATCGCCACCGGCTCGCGGTCCATCACGTCGGCGACGCGGACGTCCCCGATGCGACTGCTGATCGCCGTCTGCATCGCGGCGCCGCGGGCGGACCCGTTGATGATCATCCCGACGAAGGCGAGCCAGATGCCGGTGACGAAGAAACCGGTGGCGAGAAGGACGAGGCCGCCACCAATGAAGAGGTAGCCGAAGAGCCGCCCGAGGTTGGCGGCGAAGCGGGTCGCTTTGTTGCGGTCCCCCGTCCGCCACCAGGCGATCGCTTTGGCGACCCGGCCGCCGTCCATCGGATAGGCCGGCAGCAGGTTGAAGACGAGGACGAGGGCATTGATCGTGACCAACCAGGCGATCAGCGCCATCAGCGGCGAGACGTCGGAGCGGGTTTCCTGGATCGCCGCCTCGCGGAAGTCGTTCCAGCCGGACCCGAGCGTGCCCACCAGCGCCAGCACGATGACGATCGCGAAGGTCACCGCCGGCCCCGCCAGAGCGACCTTCAGCTCGGTCCCGGGGGTGTCCGCTTCGCGGTCCATCCGCGCCATGCCGCCGAAGATCCAGAGCTGGATCCCGGTGATGCCGATCCCGTTGCGCCGCGCCGCCACCGCGTGCCCGAACTCGTGCAGGAGGATCGAGCCGAAGAAGCCGACGGCGCTGAGGATGCCGAAGAGGAAGGGCGTCGTCCCGCCCTCGTCCAGCAGGCCTTCGAAGAAGTTGGCCATGTAGAGGATGACCAGGAAGAGGACGATGAACCAGGACCAGTCGACGCTGACCCTGATGCCGCGGAAGTGGAAGAGGGTGATCGACCCTCCGCCGAGTCCAAACATGCGCCCATGGTAAGCGGCTACCGTTCCCCGCCGTGCCTAACGAAGCGATTTGGCTGCGCAAGCGGCTCGAGGAACTGGAGCGGATCGAGCGGCCCTCGGCCTCCGAGGGCGAGCGCCGAGCAGCCGAGTGGCTGGTCGCGCAGTTCGCGGAGCTCGACGCTGAGGCGCGGATCGAGGCCGAGGACGCGCACGGGACCTACTGGTGGCCGCTGGGTCTCGGGGCTGCGCTTGGTGCTGTCGGCGCCCTCCTGACGCTGCGGGGGCGACGCTTCCTCGGCGGTCTCCTCGGCCTTCTCGGCGCCGCCGGCATGGCCGACGACTTCCCGCCCCGGCAGCGCCGCCTGCGCCGCCTCCTCCCCCGCCGCACCACCTACAACGTCGTTTGCGAACTCGGCGACCCGAGCGCCGAGCGGACGATCGTCTTCATCGCCCACCACGACTCAGCTCACTCCGGGATCGTCTTCCACCCGGGGCCGGCGAAAGTAGCCGGCCGCCTCGGCCTGATCGAGAAAACCGACACCAGCCCGCCGCTGATGTGGCCAGTCGTCGGCGGGCCGCTGCTCTCCGCGATCGGCGCCCTCACCGGCAAACGGTGGGCGGCAAAGCTGGGGCTCTTCCTCAGCGCCGGCTCGGTGGCGGCGATGACCGACATCGGCTCCCGCGAAGTTGTCCCCGGCGCCAACGACAACGGCAGCGCCGTGATCGCCCTGCTGGCGCTGGCCCGCCGCTTCGCCGCCGAGCCGCCCGAGGGCGTGCGCGTGGTCCTGCTCTCGACCGGCTCCGAGGAGTCCTTCAGCGAGGGGATGAAGGCCTGGGGCAAGCGCCACTTCCCGGAGCTGCCGCGGAAGAACACCTTCTTCCTCTGCCTCGAGAGCATCGGCTCCCCCCACCTGCTCGTCCTCCGCGGCGAGGGCTTCCTGAAGATGTACGAGTACCCACAGCGGTCGCTTGCCTTCATGGACGGACTGGCCGAGGAGATGGGCGTCGACCTTGTCCCCAACCTCCGCGTCCGCGCCGGCACCGACGGCCTCGAGTCTCTGGCCGCCGACTACGAGACCGCCGTCCTAGCCAGCTGCGACGACCTCAAGCAGGCCTCCAACTACCACTGGCCCACCGACGTCGCCGCGAACATCGAGTACGGCACCTTGGAGCGGGCGATCGACGTTTCCGAGCAGGCGGTCCGACGCCTTGGCAAGAGCTGGATGTGACGAATTACAAAGTGACGAATCCCGACTACGCACTCGGGTTTCTGCGCTATAGCATCCGCGCCCGTGCCATCCCATGACGTACTCGTAATAGGGGCCGGGCTCGCCGGCCAGCGGGCTGCCCTCGCCGCCGCCGAGGAAGGCGTCTCGGTCGGGATCATCAGCAAGGTCCACCCGGTCCGCTCCCACTCCAACGCCGCCCAGGGCGGAATCAACGCGGCGCTCAACCCGGGCGACTCCTGGGAGTCGCACGCTTTCGACACGATCAAGGGCTCCGATTACCTGGGCGACCAGGACGCGGTCGAAGTGATGACCCGCGAGGCGCCGGAGGAAATCCTCCACCTCGAGCACCTCGGCGTCACCTTCCACCGCAACGAGGAAGGGAAACTCGGCACCCGGGCCTTCGGCGGCGCCTCCGCCGCCCGCACCTACTACGTCGCTGACATCACCGGCCAGGCGATCATGCACGTGCTCTACGAGCAGCTGATGAAGTACTCCGAGCAGATCGCCCGCTACGAGGAGTGGTTCTGCAGCTCCCTGGCGCTGGACGAGAACGGCGAGTGCTGCGGCGTCGTCACCCGCAACGTCGCCGACGGCTCGATGGAGCTCTTCCAGGCGAAGTCGGTGATCCTCTGCACCGGCGGCAACGGCCAGGTCTGGCGGCCGACCACCAACGCCCTGATCTGCACCGGCGACGGCATCGCGATGGCCTACCGGGCCGGCGCCAAGCTGATGGACATGGAGATGATCCAGTACCACCCGACGACGCTGGCGGGCAAGGGCTTCCTGATCACCGAGGGCGCCCGCGGCGAGGGCGCCCATCTCCTCAATGCCAACGGCGAACGCTTCATGGAGAAGTACGCACCGAACAAGATGGAGCTCGCCTCGCGCGACGTCGTCTCCCGCGCCGAGCAGACCGAGATCAACGAGGGCCGCGGCTTCCCCGACGGCACCGTCGCGCTGGACATCACCGTCGTCCCGAAAAAGCGCGTCCACGAGGCGCTGCGTGAGATCGTCCTCGTCGGCCGCGACTTCGCCGGCGTCGACATCACCCGCGAACCGATCCACATCAAGCCGGGCAACCACTACACGATGGGCGGCGTCAAGACTGACATCGACGGCCGCACCGACATCCCCGGCCTCTACTCAGCCGGCGAGACCGCCTGCGTCTCCGTCCACGGCGGCAACCGCCTCGGCGCCAACTCCCTGCTCGACACGCTGATCTTCGGCAAGCGCAGCGGCCGCGACGCCGCCGCCCGCGCCAAGCGCAATGACTACACGCGCCCCTCGAGGAAGGTGCTCGAGGACGAGGAGAACCTGATCGCCGACCTGATGTCCCGCGAGAAGGGCTCCGGCCGCCGGATCTCCGAGATCAAGCTCGAGCTCGGCCAGACGATGGACGGCAAGGTCGCCGTCTTCCGTGACGAGGCCGGGATCCAGGAGGCGTTGGAAATCGTCAAGCGCCTCAAGGAGGAGGCGAAGACTGCCTACATCGATGACCACGGCAGCGTCTTCAACCAGGACTTGATTGCCGCGATCGAGCTTGGGTACATGCTCGACAACGCCGAGTGCACCTGCGTCGCGGCGCTGGAGCGCAAGGAGAGCCGGGGCGCCCAGTACCGCACCGACTACCCGGAGCGCAACGACGAGGAGTGGCTCAAACACATCGACCTCGAGCGGACCGATGACGGCCCCGAGCTCTCCTACTCCGAGGTCACGATCACCCAGTGGGAACCGCAAGAGAGGACCTACTAATGGCCGAGTACACGATCAAAGTCCGCCGCTTCCAGCCCGAGAGCGGCGAGGGGCCCTACTGGGAGCAGTTCGAGGTCGACCTCGATCCCTCGCTCTCGGTCCTCGACGGGCTGCTGCAGGCGAAGGACAAAGAGGACGGCTCGCTGGCCGTCCGCTGCTCCTGCCGCGCCGCGATCTGCGGCTCCTGCGGGATGAAGGTCAACGGCCAGTCCACCCTCGGCTGCAAGACCCAGATCGGCGAGGCCCAGGAGCAGGCCGACAAGATGGTCGGCGCCACCGGCGTCTCGGCCGCCGTCGCCGACAGCCCGATCCGTGGCGAAGGCTCCGACCTCGGCAGCGCCGGCAACCCGATCGTGATCGAGCCGATGGGGAACATGCCGGTGATTAAGGACCTGATCACCGACATGGAGTCGACGCACTGGACCAAGATTCGCCGCGTCACCCCGTGGCTCTTGCCGCACGGCGAGCCGCCCGAGCGCGAGTACGTGGTCGATCCGGAATCGATGATCGACATCACCCAGTCGATGGCCTGCATCCAGTGCGGCGCCTGCGTCTCCTCCTGCCTCTCGATGGAAGCCGACCCCGACTTCATCGGCCCAGCGGCGCTGGCCAAGGCCTACCGCTTCGTCGGCGACCCGCGCGACGCCGAGACCCAGGAGCGCCTCCACGACCTCGCCGAGGACCCGCACGGGATCTACGACTGCACTCACTGCTTCAGCTGCATCGACGCCTGCCCGAAGGGCGTGGCGCCGATGGACCAGATCATGCGCCTGCGCCGCCGCGCCGGCGAAGAGGGGATCGAAGACCCCAACAGCGGCCACGACCACGAGATGGCCTTCGTCAAGATCATCGAGAAGAAGGGCACGCTGGACGAGTCACTACTCCTGCAGGAGTCCTTCGCACCCGGCGTCAAAGGCAAGCTGAAACCGAGCAAACGGGCGATCAAGGAAATGCTGGGCTCGATCCCGACCGCGATCCGGGGGATCAAAACCGGCAAGATGCGCTCGCTGCCGAAGCTGATCCCCGGCGTTCACCACAAGCTCCCGGGCGGCGCCCAGGACGACGTCCAAGCGATCTACCGCCACGCCGAGACCCACAACGAGGAATTCAACTTGTACATCAAGGGCGAGGAGGGCGAGCTCGCGGAGGACGATGTCGAGAAGGGCATCGAGCGCTCCACCGAGCCCGCCGGACAGGAGGCAAGCAATGGCCAGTGAGAACATCAAAGTCGCCTACTGGCCCGGCTGCGTCTCGCGCGGCTTTACGCCGGAGCTGCACGGCTCGATGGCCCTGGTTGCCGAGCGGCTCGGGATCGAGTTGGTTGAACTCGACCGCGCCAACTGCTGCGGCGCCGGCGTCATCGCCGAGCACAATCAGGAGCTCGCCGACACCCTGAACGCTCGCACCTTCGCGCTGGCCCAGCAGACCGGCCTCTCGATGATGAACATCTGCTCGACCTGCCAGGGCGCCCAGTCGGAGTGCCAGCAGCGCCTCGACGCCGACTCCGCCTACCGGGCTCACGTCAACGAGGCGCTCTCCGGCCAGGGCCTCTCCTACGAGAAGGGCGAGGAGGGCGGCTGGACCAACAAAAACTTCCTCTGGCTGCTGGTCGAGGACTACGGCCTCGACCGTCTCGCCGCGCAGGTCAAGCGACCGCTGAGCGGCCTCCGCGTCGGCCCCTTCTACGGCTGCTACATCGTGCGCCCGAAGGAACGGCTCGGCTACAACCACTTCCCCGACCGGGACATCTACCTGGAGAAGGTGATCGAGACCCTCGGCGGCCAGATCGTCGAGTACGACGGCGCCCGCAAGTGCTGCGGCTTCCCGGTGATCACGATGAATCGCGAAACCTCGCTGCGCCAGGCCGGCACCCACGTCGGCGACGCGATCGACGCCGGCGCCGACTGCCTGGTCACCCCCTGCCCGCTCTGCCACCTCAACCTCGACATGCAGCAGCCCGAGGCGGCCAAGGTCGTCAACCGTGACCTTGGCCTGGCGGTCCTCCATCTGCCCCAGTTGGTCGGCCTGGCTCTCGGCGCCGACCCGAAGGAACTCGGCATGGGCAAGCACATCGCTTCGACCCGCTGGGTCGAAGAGCGCCTGACCTCCGGCGTCGCCGCCTAGCTCTTAGCCGTCAGCCCGACTCGGCGCGCCAGCCACTGGGCGCCGATCGTGTCGGTGAGGCCGTGGGCGATGATCGAGGCGATAATCACGATTGCGGCGGTGTCGAAGATCAGGTCGTTGCTGGCGACGTCTGACTTAAGGACGAAAAGGGCGAAGAGCATCGAGGCGACGCCCTTGGGGCCGAACCAGGCCATGAAGAGCTTCTCCGACTGCGGGATTCCGGTGCGCAGGAAGGAGAGCATCACCGCGACGGGGCGGGCGAGGAAGAGGGCGAAGGCGACGAAGAGGACCAGCGGCGGCACGCTGTGGTGGAAACCGGTCGCGTAGATCAGTCCGCCGAAGACGAAGAAGGTGAGGACCTGGAGGATGGCGCTGCTGTTCTCGGCGAACTCGACGAAGCCTTCCGGCACCTCACGCTCGCTCGCTCCCAGGGCGATCCCGCAGACGAAGGCGGCGATCAACCCGTTGCCGATCGTGACTTCGGCGAGACCGAAGGCGGCGAGGGCGAAGCCCACCGAGTAGATCCCCTCGTAGCGGGGGGTGATGCCGCCGCCGGGCAGCTTGAAGTGCAGGCGCCCGGCGAAGACGCCGAGGGCGATGCCGATCGCCGCGCCGACCGCGGCCTCGCCCACCAGCTTCAGGGCTTCGGCGCCGGCGTCGCCGCCGGGCGAGGCGAGCACGAGGAAGAAGAGGACGAAGGGCAGCGCCAGGCCGTCGTTGAGCCCGGACTCGAGGTTGAGCGTATGGCGGACTTTGCTCGGGACGAGGCGCGAGGTGACAACCGCCGAGGTGACGACCGGGTCGGTCGGCGAGAGCACCGCCGCCAGCAGGAACGCCTCGGCCCAGGTGAGGTCGGGAAAGAGGCCCTTGGCGGCCAGGGCCAGCAGCCCCATCGTGATCGGCATCGCGATGATCAGCGCCCGCGCGGTCGGGCCCCAGTGCCGGCGCAGCAGCTCGCGCTCGACGAACATCCCGTCGCTGAACAGAGTCAGCACTAAGGCCAGCTCGACCAGCTCGACGATCGCCTCATCGGTCGCGTCGACGTGGACGACGCCAGCGACGGCGAGTCCGAAGCCGAGCGCGACCGAGAGCACCGAGGCAGAGAGCACCGTTCCCTTCATCACCCCCGAGAAGGCGGCGACGACGGCGAGCAGCCCACCGAACAGCAGCAGCGCTTCGGCGAAGCTGATGTCCACCGACTAGACCCGGGCGCCGACGAGGCCGCGCTCGACCAGGAGCTCGGCGACCTGGACCGCGTTGGTGGCGGCGCCCTTGCGCAGGTTGTCCGAGACTATCCACATGTCGAGCGCGCGCTCGTTGCCGGCGTCGCGGCGGATGCGGCCGACGTAGACGTCATCGGTCCCGGCGGCGTCGACCGCCATCGGGTACTTGGCGGCGGCGGGATCATCGACCACGGTGACCCCTGGCGCGGCCGCCAACAGCTCGCGCGCCCGCTCGGGGTCGAGCGGCTCGCGGGTTTCGACGTTGACCGCCTCGGAATGACCAGTGACGACCGGGACTCGAACGCAGGTGGCGCTGACCTTGATCTCGGGGTCGCCGAGGATCTTGCGGGTCTCGTTGATCAGCTTGCGCTCCTCGTCGGTGTGGTCATCGCCCTCGGCGAAATTGCCGGCCTGAGCGAGGACGTTGAAGGCGATCTGGTGCGGGTAGACCGAAGCGCTCGGCTCCTGTCCGTGAAGAATCGCGTGGGACTCATCGAGCAGCCCGTCGATCGCCGCCTTGCCGGTGCCGGAGACCGCCTGGTAGGTGGAGATGACCAGACGCTCGATCCCGGCCGCGTCGAAGAGCGGCTTCAGGGCGACGACCATCTGCATCGTCGAGCAGTTCGGGTTGGCGACGATCCCTTTGTGACTGCCGAGAGCGTCGGGGTTGACCTCGGAGACGACCAGGGGAACGTCGTCGTGCATGCGCCAGTAGCTGGTGTTGTCAACCACGGTCGCGCCGGCCTCGACGATCTTCGGCGTCCACTCGGCGCTGACCGAACCGCCCGCCGAGGAGAGGACCAGGTCAAGTCCCTGGATCGCCTCTTCTGAGACCTCCTGGACGGTGACGCTGTCTCCCTGCCACTCGATCTCCTTGCCGGCTGAGCGGGCCGAGGCGAGCGGCCGCAGCTCGGCTATGGGGAAGTCGCGGGCGGCCAGCAGCTCGAGGATCGTCGTCCCGACCAGGCCCGTCGCTCCGAGAACTCCGACCTTGTATCCGTCGCCCAGCATGGTTCCGAGTATGCCGAGGATCAGCCGGCGACCGTGGGTCGATGATCCGGGCCGGTCGGGTCCTCCGGCTGGACCGCGTCGTCGCCGAGCTCGAAGGCCTTGTGCAGCACGTTGACCGCATCCTTGACCCGGTCGGCGGAGATGACGCACGAGATTTTGATCGGCGAGGTGGAGATCATCTCGATGTTGATCCCTTCGTCGCCGAGGACGCGGAAGACTTTGGCGGCTACGCCAGGGTGAGAGCGCATGCCCGCGCCGACGATCGAGACCTTGCCGATCCGCTCGTCGGCGAGGACCTCGAGCGAGACGTCGCCGAGGGCGGCGATCGTGTCTTTGGCGATCAGCAGGTCAGACCGCCCGACGGTGAAGGAGAGGTCGGCGAGCTGGTCGTCGCCCACCGGCTCGTTCTGGATGATCACGTCGACGTTGACGTTGGCGTCGGCGAGCGCGCCGAAGATCTTGCCGGCCACCCCAGGCTCGTCGCGCAGCCCGTGCAGGGTCACGCGGGCCTCGGAATCCGAATGGGTGACTGCGGTTACGAACGGGTTCTCCATGGTTTCTTCCGTCTCTTCCTCTGAGACGACGAGGGTACCGGGACCGTCCTCGAAGCTGCTGCGGCAGTGGATCCGGACGCCGTGGTTACGGGCGTACTCGACCGAGCGCAGCTGCAGGACGCCTGCGCCTGAGGCCGACATCTCCAGCATCTCCTCGAAGGAGACGCGGTCGAGCTTGTGGGCGTCGGGAACGATCCGCGGGTCGGCGCTGTAGACGCCGGCGACGTCGGTGTAGATCTCGCAGACGCTGGCCCGCAGCGCCGCCGCCAGGGCGACCGCGGTGGTGTCTGAGCCGCCGCGGCCAAGCGTGGTGACGTCTCGGTTCTCGGTCGAGACGCCCTGGAAGCCGGCGACGAGGACGATCCGGTCCTGCTGCAGGGCCTCGGAGATGCGGTCGGCGCGGACGTCGATGATCCGCGCCTTGGTGTGCGAGGAGTCGGTGACGATCCCGGCCTGCGAACCGGTCAGAGAGATCGCCTCATGGCCCATGTCGTGGATCGCCATCGCGCAAAGCGCGCAGGAGATCCGCTCACCGGTCGAAAGCAGCATGTCCATCTCGCGGGCGACCGGGCGGTCAGAGATCTCGTGCGCGGCCTCGACCAGTTCATCGGTCGTCTTGCCGCGGGCGGAGAGCACCGCGACGACTCGGTTGCCCGCCTCGCGGGCGGCAACGATCCGCCCTGCGGCACGCTTGATCTGCTCGGCGCCGGCCACCGAAGTGCCGCCGAACTTCATCACGACGATGTCAGATCCGTCCCCGCTCATCGACCCTTGAGGATAGTCGGCGCCCCGCCACGTCTCCTTCTGAAGCGCATCCGATTTTCGACACACCAGGGTGTGGCGAAAGTCGGATGCGGTGAGCGTTACTCCGAAGCGCCGCCGAGATTGCCGAGCATCGCCTGTTCGGCCATCCGAATCAGGCCGAGGCCGCTGTGGGGGCGCATGTCGCTACTGCGGACGCGAACGTGGGAGCCGTGGGGGCCGACCACCTCGACGATCGTGCAGACGTCGCCGATCTCGCAGTCGTCGCCGTAGTCGTTCTCGATCGCCTCCATCTGTTCGGCGACGACCCGGCCGACCTTGCTCTGGTCAAGCGACATCTGTGCTCCCTCCTGTGGTGATCCGTTGCGGTGCGAATCCCTGACCATAGGCCAATCGCAGACCAGACTTGCCGATATATCACTTTGATATATATTCGCGATACATGGAGCAGCTGAGCTCGACCGCCTACGTGATCCTCGGCCTCGTCCGCAACGAACCGCGCTCCGGCTACGAGATCAAAGCCGTGGTTGACAACTCGACCCGCTTCTTCTGGGCCGCGAGCTACGGGCAGATCTATCCCGAGCTGAAGAACCTGGCCGAGGCGGGGCTGGTGATCGGCTCCGACTCCCCCACCGGCGGACGGCGGCGGACGGTCTACGAGATCACCGCCGACGGCGAGGAGGAGCTGCGGGCCTGGCTGCGGCAGCCGCCACACACCTTCGAGATGCGCGAGGAAGGGCTGCTGAAACTGTTCTTCGCCGACGCTCTGCCTCCCGGCGAGGCGGTGGCGATCGTGCGGGCGATGCGCGCCCACCGGCTCGAGGTCAACGCCGAACTTCGCTCGCTGGAGGCTCTGAAAAGCGAGACCGAGGACCCCTACCCGATGATCGTGCTGCGGGGCGGGATCGAGTTCACCCAGTGGTTCGCCGATTGGTGCGAGCGGATGGAGGAGGAAATCCTCGCCGCCGCGCCCGAGAAAAGGAGCAGCTGATGTTCGACTCCCTGGCCCGGCTCGCGGACGGCAAGGCCCGTCGCACCGCCATTCTCGCCGGCCTCTTCTTCGTCCTCGCGGGGGCGGTCGGCGGCGGCGTCGCCGATCGACTCGATCCGTACGGCGCCGACGATCCCTCGACCGAGACCGTGAAGGCGATGGACCGGCTCGAGCAAGCCGGGCTGCGGGTGCCCTCGGTGATCGCCGTGGTCGAAGACGCTCCGGTTGCGGCGCCGGCGACCCGGCGCCGGGTCGAGGCGCTGGAGAACGAAGTGCGCGAGCGCGCCGACGTCGCCTCGGTGACCGGCTACTACGACACCCACTCCCCCGCCTTTGTCTCCCGCAACGGCGACTCGACCTACTTCGCGGTGGCGCTGAAGACGACCGGGGACAAGCAGGCGCAGGAAACCGGCGCCGACATCGCCGACGAGCTCTCGACCCATCCCGGCGTCGTCGCCGGCGGACCCGCGGTCGCCCAGGAGCAGGTCAACAAGCAGGTCGAGAAGGACCTGCAGAAGGCCGAGATGCTCGCCTTCCCGCTGCTCTTCCTGCTCTCGCTGCTCTTCTTCCGCAGCCTCGTCGCCTCCCTGCTGCCGCTGATGATCGGCGGCCTGGCGATCGTTGGCACCTTCCTCATCCTCCGGATCGCCAGCGAGCTCGGCTCGATCTCGATCTTCGCTCTTAACCTGACGACGGCGCTCGGGCTTGGCTTGGCAATCGATTACAGCCTCTTCGTCGTCTCCCGCTATCGCGAGGAGATCGCGAAGACCGGCCCCGGGTTCGAGGCGATGCGACGGGTGCTCGCCACCGCCGGGCGGACGGTCTTTTTCTCCTCGCTGACGGTGGCGGCGGCGCTCGCCTCGCTGCTCGTCTTCCCGCAGCGCTTCCTCTACTCGATGGGCCTTGGCGGCTCCCTGGTCGCGCTGTTCGCGGCGCTGATCTCGCTAACCGTGCTGCCGGCGGTGCTGACGCTGCTGGGCAACCGGGTCAACGCCGGCGCCCCGAAGTTCCTCCAGCGCCGCGCCGAGGCGGACGCTCGACCGGCGCAAGAGGGCTTCTGGTACCGGCTCTCGCGCTTCGTGATGCGGCGGCCGATCCCGGTCGCGACCGGCTCGGCCCTGCTGCTGATCGTCCTCGGCCTGCCCTTCCTCGGGATCAAGTTCAACGTCGTCGACCCGACCGTGCTGCCGGAGTCAGCGAGCGCCAGGCAGGCCTACGACACGGTCAGCGAGCAATTCCCGCCCTACCACGAGACGCCGATCTACCTCGACGTCGAAGGCGGCGGGCCGAAGGCCACGGCCGCGGTGGCCGCCGAGCTCAAGCGGGTCGACGGCGTCGCCGAAGTGCTGCCGCCGCAGCGGCTCGACCGCGAGGTGACCGTAGTGCAGGCGATCTCCGCCAACCCCTTCGCCTCGGATGCGAGCAAGGCGACCGTGAAGGCAATCCGCAACCTGCCCGAGCCGCCCAGGGCGACCGTCCTCGTCGGCGGCGCCAGCGCCGACTTCGTCGACTTCCAGGCGAGCCTCTCCGACCACCTCCCCTACGCGCTGGCCATCGTGATCCTCGCCACCCTGGTGATCCTCTTCCTGATGACCGGCTCGGTGGTGCTGCCAATCAAGTCGCTGATCATGAACTTCCTCAACCTCAGCGCCGTCTTCGGCCTGCTGGTGCTGATCTTCCAGGACGGCCGGCTCGAAGGCTTCCTCGACTACACCAGTCCCGGCGCGATCGAGCAGACGATGCCGATCCTGATGTTCGCGATCGCCTTCGGCCTCTCGACCGATTACGCCGTCTTCCTGCTCTCGCGGATCAAGGAGGCGCGGGACAACGGTGCCTCGGACTCCGAGTCGGTGGCGATGGGCCTGGAGCGGACCGGCCGCATCGTCACCGCCGCCGCCCTCCTCTTCGCCGTCGCGATGGCAGCCTTCGCCACCTCGCAGATCATCTTCATCAAGGAGAACGGCGTCGGCGTCGCCCTCGCCGTCCTGATTGACGCCAGCATCATCCGCGCCCTCCTCGTCCCCGCCCTGATGGAGCTGCTCGGCAAGTGGAACTGGTGGGCTCCACGCCCCCTCCGCCGGTTACACGAACGCTGGGGAATTTCTGAGACGGCTGCTGACGGCGTTTAGGCGAAAGCCTGCGTAGCCCTACGCCGGATATCGGCGTTGAGCATGCCGGTGACTTCGCTGGGGCGGTCGCCGGCGGTGGGGACGGCGGCGCCGATTAGGCCGTCGGCGCGGAAGCCGTAGAGCGGGGCGACGAAGCCGAGCTCGCGGATCTTGCGAACCAGGCGAACGGCGCTCTGAGTGTCGGCGCCGGGGCCGCAGAGAACGATCGCGGTCGGGTCGAGAGCGCCGAGGGCGCGGCCGAGCCGCTCGTCGCCGAGCTCGTTGGAGAGGACGAGGACGCGGAAGCCGGCGCGGCGGAGGGCGAGGTCAAGGGCCTGGGTATAGACCTCCTCGGCGCCCTGGCCGTGGCTGGAGTCGAGCAGCAGGATCCCGGCCGGTCGCGCCGCGGTGGAGGCGAGGCGGCGGGCGCCGTGCAACCAACCGGTTGCCCAGCGGGAGGCGAACTCGAGCTCGGTCTCGCGCTCGGAGTCGGCGGCAAGTTTGTCGATTGCCGGCAGCAGCAGCTCCTCGACCGTGCGCTCGAGCGAGCGTAGGGCGAGGCTCTCCTCGACGGCGCGGTCGGCAGCCGACTCGTCGAAGCTCTCGAAGGCGGCGAAAAGACTGCCGTCACTGGCCGGCGCCGCCTGGCGTTGGCGCGCCAGCTCGATCGCCGAGGAGATGTTGCCGGTCTCGGTCAGCGCGTCGCGCAGAGCCTGCAGCTCGACCAGCTCGTAGTTGCGGTGGTTGCCGGTGGTGCGCTTGGGCGTTGGATAGCCGTAGCGGCGCTCCCAACTGCGCAGGGTGTTGGGGCTCACGCCAAGAACTTCGGCGGCGGCATTAGTGCGGATTCCAGGCATTTGATTAGCGGTGGTGATGCGGGATGGCGATGCGGGTGGACTGCGCGTCTACTTCGACTGCATCGCCGATTCTCCCACCAGGGATGAAGCTTTTGGACAGATTTACGGGGATCTGTCAGCGATCTTGCAAGGCGCCCACGCCTACGGGCTGCCCAACCGCTCGCGCCCGCCACATTGCCGCATCAGCCTTGTGCAAGAGCTCGTCGGCCTTGGTGCCGTGCTCCGGGCAGGCGGCGACCCCGGCCGAGACGCTGATCCGCAGCCCCCCGGCCTTCTCGAGCTCGTCGAGCTGCGCCAGCAGCCGCTCGCACATCTGCACGCCTTCGACGGTGCCGATATTGGGAGCGAGGACGCAGATCGCCTGCTCCTCGAGGCGGAAGGCTTCGTCGACGATGCGGATGCTGTCCCGTAACGCCACCCCGACGATCGAGAGCACGGTGTCCTGGCCGCCAGCGACGTCGCCGGGGCGAGTGCCAGGACCGGAAGCGTCGAAGACGGCCAGCCCGAAGGGGTGCCCATACCTACGGTTCGTCTCCAGCAGCTGCTCCAACCGCCGACGCATGTGGCCGGGCCGGTAGAGGCTGGGAAGTTCGTTCTGCTCCTCGGGAGCGGAAACGGGGCCGCTGCCGTTGCCGGGTACTGCCGCCCCGTTGGTTGCCCCCTTGAGCGACGGCTGGGCGGCTTCAAGGGCGGCGGCCGTGACCGAACCGAACTCTCCCGCTAGCCGCTGGGCGACGTCGGCGAAGCTTCCTTCATTGGTTCCAATCTCCTCGTGCAAGCTGCCTAGGAGATCGGCGTGCATCTCCGAGACCTTGAGGGCGATCCGAGCCGCCGAAGATTCTCCATCTGCTCCCGGCCCGGCTTTCGACTGGTCTGCCACGGAATGACCTTGGCGAAAGCGGCGGACGCCGGATCTTCGAAAAGCCGCTAATTGCGAACTGACGTGTGTCCAGGACGGATGTCTGGTGCCGCTTATTCCAGGCTTCTTCGGCCCGCCAAGGCCTTGCCGAGCGTGACCTCGTCGGCGTGCTCGAGGTCCGCCCCGACCGGCAGTCCGCTGGCGAGTCGGGTGACGGTGACCTGGCCGCGCAGCATGTCGGCGATGTGGAGGGCGGTCGCCTCGCCGGTGGTGGTCGGGTTGGTCGCGAGCACCACCTCGTTGACCCCACCGCGGCCGACCCGCCGCCCCAGCTCGCCGATCTTCAGGTCTTCGGCATCGACGCCGTCGATCGGCGACAGCGCTCCGCCGAGCACGTGGTAGAGGCCGCGGTATTCGTGAGTGCGCTCGATTGGGATCACGTCGGCGGGCTCCTCGACCACGCAAATCGTCGCCCGGTCGCGGTTTTGGTCAGAACAGATGCGGCAGAGCGGACCCTCGGCGAGGTTGAAGCATTCCTCGCAAAGGCCGACCTTCTCCTTCACTTCGCGGATCGCGTCGCCGAGCGCGAAGGCCTCTTCATCAGGGGCACGCAGCAGGTGGAAGGCGAGGCGCTCAGCCGTGCGCCGGCCGATCCCCGGCAGGCGCGAGAGCTCGGCGACCAGCCGAGCCAGCGGTGCCGGACCCTCGCTCAACCGCCCAGCATCCCGCCGAGCCCGCCGAGGTCGTCGCCGGCGATCCCGCCCATCTTCGAGCTCGCCAGCTCCTGGGCAGCGCGCAGACCCTCGTTGACGGCCGCCTGGACCATCTCCTGGAGCAGCTCTGCCTCCTCGGGGTCGATCGCCTCGGGGTCGATGACGATCTCCCGCAGGGTCAGGTCGCCGCCCATCTTGACTTTGACCATGCCGCCGCCGGCGCTCGCCTCGACGACCTCGTCTTTCAGTTTCTCCTGCGCCTCCATCATCTCGGCCTGCATCTGCTGGGCCTGTTTCATCAGGCCCTGGATGTCAAAGCCTCCCGGTCCGCCTCCTCGCGCCACCTAACCGACCTCCTCCGCGTCGAACTCGCTCTTCAGCCGCTCCAGCAGCTCTTCCTCATCAACCTCATCGCTACCTGGCGCCGGCGTATCCGGCGGCGCCGGCTCCTCCTCCGTCAGGACAACGAAGGTGGGCCGCAGCCCCACCCCGGTCACAGCCGCAAAAGCAGCCGCCAGCGTGTCCCGCCGCTCGGGACTATCGGCCTTCTTCTTGTTAAAGGTCATCGCCGCCGGGAATCCGATCTGCAGTCCGGCTCCGTCAAAGCTGGTCGGCCGCGCGCCCTCGAAGGTAGCCGCCAAGGCCGGCGCGGTCTCCGCCAGCTTCTGGAGGACGGCGGGCCAGGCCTGCTGGATATCGCTGAAGGACAGCTCACTAGACGAGGGCTCCTGGCCTGCGGGTCCTGTCGCCGATTTGGTACCACCACCCCCCGCAACTGACGGCGGGCGGTCCCCCAAATCCGCGCCACCCGCTGGAGGGGCCGGATTGGCAGACGCTTCAGGCTCGGGCGCTTTGGGTTCAGCCTCTTCTTCTTCCGCCGGCGGTGGGTCGTCCTGAGGAGCTGGATTTACGGGGGCAGGAGGAGCGGGCCGAGCGCCCCCGTTCTCCAGCCTCTCGATCCGCCTCAGCAAGCTCGCGGTGTCCGAATCGAGATCTGGTCTCGCAGCCTTCAGTAGAGCTATCTCGACAGCCAGGCGAGCGTCGTCGCCCTCGCGTACGGCGGTAAGAGCATCAGCCAGCTCGTCGATCGTGCGGATCAGATTGGCTGGCTTGATCGCAGTTGCCTGCGACTGCATGCGGGCGGTGTCGGTTGCCGTCACTACAAAGGTCGTAGGCACCTCGCCCGTGGTCTGGGTGATCAGGAGGTGGCGGAGGTGGGCGAGGAGGTCGCGGGCGAACTGAGAGGGGTCGCGGCCGGAGCGGGCCATTTTCTCAACCCCGAGGAGGACGCCTTTCGGGTCCTCTGCGACGACCGCGTCAACCGCGTCGAAGAGGAGCTCGGCATCAGCGGCGCCGAGCATCTCGAGGACGTCATTCAGCTGGACCTGGCTGCCGCCGAAAGCGACGAGCTGGTCGAGGGTGCCGAGAGCGTCACGGAAGCTGCCCTGGGCGGAGCGGGCGACCATCGCCACTGCGCCCTCGTCGACCTCGATCGACTCAGCCGCGGCGACCCGGTTGAGGACCTCGGAGATCTGCTCCAGCGAAGGGCGCTGGAAGTCGAAGCGCTGGCAGCGATCGGCGATCGTCGCCATCACCTTGTGGGACTCGGTCGTGGCGAGGACGAAGACGGTGTTCGGGGGCGGCTCCTCGAGCGTCTTCAGGAAGGCGTTCCACGCCTCTTTGGTCAGCATGTGCGCCTCATCGAGGATGTAGACCTTCCAGTGGCCGCCGGCCGGGGCATAGGCGACCCGCTCGCGCAGGTCGCGGACGTCGTCGACCGAGCGGTTGGAAGCAGCGTCCATCTCGATCACGTCGACCGAGGTGCCGGCGGCGATCGTCACGCAGGACTCGCATTCGCCGCAGGGGGTGACGGTCGGGCCGCCGCGCTCGCAGTTCAGCGAGCGGGCGAGGATCTTCGCCATCGAGGTCTTGCCGGTCCCGCGCGAGCCGACGAAGAGGTAGGCGTGATGGACCTTGTCGCCCTCGACCGCGTTGCGCAGGGTGCGGACCACGTGGGTCTGCCCGACGACCTCGTCAAAGGACCCGGGACGGTGGCGGCGGTAGAGGGACGTCGACTCGCTCATCGGCTCTACGGCCAGTGTATCCACGCCCCCTCGGCGCCCGTGTCGCCTTAGTGGCCATATAGGAGACAAAAGCGACACGCCCCTCCGGGGGCGGCACCGATACCGTCCCGCGCGTGCCGGAGAGGGCCCGCAACTGGCTGACGCCCGCCGCCTGGGTCGCCGGAGTCACGGCAGCCCTGCTGCTGATCTTCCCCGCCGGCTTCCCCAACTACGACACGATCTACGCGCTCGTCTGGGGCCGGGAACTCGCCCACGGCCAGAGCCCGGACTACGGCGCAGCCCTGCCCCCCACCCCCCATCCCTTCGCCGACCTCCTCGGCCTGGTGACGACTCCGATCGGCGACGGCGCGATCACGGTGACGATGATCGTCGCCTACGTCTCCCTCGCCCTCTGCGGCTACCTCGTCTACCGCCTCGGCGCGATCTGGTTCGACCGCTGGATCGGCGCAGTGGCAGCCGCCATCGTCCTCACCCGCGCCCCCTTCCTCTCCAACGGCCTCCGCGCCTACGTAGACCTCCCCTACATCGCCCTCTGCCTAGGAGCCCTGACGATCGAGGCCAAGCGCCCCAAAGCCGGCTGGCCCGTCCTAGCTCTTCTCGCCCTCGCCGGATTACTGCGCCCCGAGGCCTGGGGCTTCTCGATTGCCTACCTCCTGTACCTCTCGCTGGACCCGAAGAACCTCCCGCGGTCCAAGGCGGAGAGGGCACCCCTCGGGCCGGCGGATACTCAAAAAGCCGGCCTAATTAGGTCGGCTTTTGTTGGAACGAGGGGTGCCCTCTCCGCCCCACCCATCGCGTTGGTGCTGCTTGCTCTGGCGGCCCCGATCTTGTGGCTCCTTTTCGACGGGATCACCACCGGCAACTTCCTCTACTCCCTGACCGGCACCCAATCGACTGTCGAAACCCTCGACCGCCGCACCGGCCCGGTCGACGTCGTCCTCTTTGGTCCCCGTGCCCTCGGCGAAGTGCTGCAGTGGCCGGGGATGGTCGGCGCCTTCGGCGGCGTCGTGCTCGGCTGGCTCTACCTGCGCCGCCGCTCCGCGCTGGGCATCGCCGCGGCCCTCCTCGCCCTGCTCGGCTTCGCCTTCCTCGGCGCCGCCGGCCTGGCGATCATCGCCCGCTACACGATGCTGGCGGCGGCGATCCTCTCGATCTTTGTCGCCGTCGCGCTGCTCGGCTGGCGGCTGCTGGAGCCCGGCCACTCCGCTCGCCGCGCCTGGCAGGTCTTCGCCGCCCTCGTCGCGCTGATGTTCGTGATCTGGCTGCCGAATCAGTGGGACCTCGACTCCCGCGTCGACACCGACCTCACCAATCAGGCGCGGATCGAGGACGACCTCACCGACCTCGTCGACGCCGGCGCCTTCGAGCCGCCCTGCGGCAAAGTCGCGGTCCCCAACCATCGCGCCGTCCCCCGCCTCGCCTTCGGCCTCGACGTAGAGCCGACCGAGATCGTCAGCGCCAGCGAGGAAGGCGAGGAAGGCATCCCCAGCCGCGGCTACTACGTCGCCCCCGCCAACTCCTTCGTCATCCACAACTTCATCCTCGACCCTAACGACCCGACCCGCTTCTCGCTGAAGCCGCCGGCCGGGTTCCAAGAAGTCGCCCGCAACGACTCCTGGCGGGTCTACCGCCGCTGTTAGCTGAGGCGCTCGACCGCGTCGACAGCGGCGTGGGTCGCCGCGGCTAGATCTGGGTCCCCGAGGTCGACCTGCGGCGGCAGCTCGACGTGGAGGTCGTCGGAGGGGTCGAATCTCGCCCGCAGCCCGCGCGAGCGGGAGTCGAGGACGTGGCCACCGCGGCTGCGGTCGGCGCTGATGAAGTGCAGGTGGTAGCCGCCGACCTCGATCCCCTCGGCGTAGGCGGGGAAGCGGAAGCCGAGCATCGTCCCCTCGACCTCGCGCAGCTCGAAGACGTGCTGGTCGGCGACGACCTCGGTCAGCGGCCGATAGGGCGGCTCCTGCCGCGGGACCGAGCGGGCGCGGACAAGCTCGAAGCGGCCGTCGAGGCGGACCGCACAGGAGGAGGCGCCCTCGGGCACCAGCTCATCCAGGCGCGCGAGCAGCTCTTCGTGTGAGAGCTCCTCGTCGCCAAGGTGCTCGTCGACCGTCGGTTCAAAGGCCGTGACGACGGCGAAGGGGGTCCGCTCCCCCGGCGGGATCGGGGTCGTCCTGCCATCGACGTCGGCGCGGAAGAACTCGCCGTCGATCGCGATCATCTCGCCGTCCAGGTGGTTCAGCGTCCCCAGCCCGAGGTCGCCGTGCTCGGCCAGCTCGGCGAAGCTGAGGTCGCCCTCGAAGGCGCCGTCAAGCAGGGCCCCGATCGTCGAGGCCTGGAAGAGGACGTGCGACTCCCTCTCCTCATGGAGATCGGCCCGCCGCATCGACTCCACGTGCAGCGATCGGATCCAGCGCTCGTCGAGCATCGGCCGGGCAGTCTTTCAGCCACGCCCGGCCGACCGTCACAGAACAAAAGGTCCGGTCATGAAACCATCGGTAGCGATGGCGGCGATTGAGCTGAACAACGTGGTCAAGACCTTCGGGTCGATCACGGCGGTGAACGGCCTCGACCTCGAGGTGCCGGAAGGCATCTGCCTCGGCCTGCTGGGGCCCAACGGGGCTGGCAAGTCGACGACGATGCGGCTGCTGACCGGGCAGGCGATCGCCGACTCCGGCGAGCTGCACGTGCTTGGCCACGAGCTGCCCGGCGAAGCGAAGACCGCGCGCGGGCAGATGGGCGTCGTCCCCCAGCTCGACAACCTCGACGTCGACGTCACCGTCGAGGACAACCTGGCGATCTTCGCCCGTCTCTACCGGGTGCCGGACGTCGGCAAGGCGGTCGATAAAGCGCTCGACATCGCCCGCCTGCGCGAGCGCCGCCGCGACGCGGTCGACGAGCTCTCGGGCGGCATGCGGCGGCGGCTGCTGCTCGCCCGCGGCCTCGTCCACGAGCCGCGCTTGGTCCTGCTCGACGAGCCGACCGTCGGCCTCGACCCGCAGATCCGGACCGAGCTGTGGACGCTGATCGGCGACCTGAAAGCGCGCGGGACGACGATCCTGATGTCGACCCACTACATCGAGGAGGCCGAGCGCCTGGCCGACGAGGTGGCAGTGATGCACCAGGGCAAAGTGATCAGCCGCGGCCGCCCGATGGAGCTGATCACCGAGCACGCCGGGCGGCAGACCGCCGAGGTCTACGGGCCGCCGGACCGGCTCGCCGAGACCCGCGCCGAAGCCGAATCGAGAGGGCTGGCGGTGCGCGCGGCCGGACCGGCAATCGCGATCGTCGGCTCCGAGCGCGCCAACGGCGCGATCCCCGACGACGCAGTCGTCCGCGCTGCCACGCTCGAGGACGTCTTCGTCCTCCTGACCGGCGAGGAGGCGGAGTAGTTGTTCCTTATGGCTACCCAGCGACCGAAAGGAACAGGCGAATGAACGCGGCGGCCGACACGCGCCAGATGAGGCGGTTGGAACCGACCGCGATCGCCGGGGTGATGAGCCGCGAGGTCGCCAACTTCCGCACCTACTGGAAGGGCACCACCTTCTCCAGCGTGATGGAACCGCTGGTCTACCTGCTCGCCTTCGGCCTCGGTCTCTCGGCGACCCTGGTCGACGAAGTCGAAGGCGTCCCCTACATCGAGTTCGTCGGCACCGGGATGGTGGCGACGGCGGTCATCTTCTCCTCCGCCCTGCCGGCGATGTTCGGCACCTTCGTCAAGCACCGCTTCCAGAACACCTACGACGCGATCCTCGCCGCCCCGGTCGACGTTGAGGAGCTGGTCTCCGCGGAGATGCTGTGGATCGGGCTGCGCTCGGGCAGCTACGGCTGCGTGCCGCTGCTGGTGACGATCGCCTTCGGCCTCGACCCGGCACCGGGGATGATGCTGACGCCGCTGTTCTGCTTCGTCACCGCCCTGGGCTTCGCCGGCTTCGGCGTAGCGATGGCGGCGACCGTCGCCAAGATCGACCAGTTCAACTACGTGACCGCGCTCTGCGTGACGCCGCTCTTCCTCGTCGCCGGCACCTTCTTCCCGATCGACGGCCTCCCCCAAGGCGTCCAGGTCGTCGCCCAGTTCAACCCCCTGCACCAGCTGGTCGAACTGGTTCGCGGCGGCGCCTTCGGCTTCGAATGGGCCGACATCCTGCGCTTCGCTTTCCTGGTCGGCTTCGCGCTCGTCACCTGGCGGGTGGCGATCCGCCAGATGCGTAAGCGCCTGATTGATTAGCTATGAAGTTATGGACCGTGCGCCCGTCCTCTGAAACGAGGTCACCGGGCGTGTCCGTGATTTGAGACTCGGGTCGGGCTCTCCTGCGGCACCCGCGGCATCCGCTTAAGGCTGCTTCCTTCCGGACCTGACCTGATTCGCGTGCCCACGTCGCACAGGACCCGGCCGTCATCGCCGCCACCACGGCACTGACCCCAATGGCCAGCTCCTCGGAACGGTAATCGGCCCCGCTAAGCGGATTTCGGGTGACAGGGCACCGCTGATTCCCCACCTAGCACGGTCCACTGGTGATCCTACCCGGCTCGGCTTAGGATGAGGCCCTTGACCGCCCTGCCAGTCGCCGCAACCACTGTCGATACCGGCTCCTTCTTCGCGATCGTCGTCGTCGCCGCCCTGGCGGCGATAACCGTCGCGGTCGTTCCCAAACGCTTCGCGCCGCCCGTGGTGGTGCTGGAGCTCTTCCTCGGGATCCTGATCGGTCCCGAAGTCCTCAACCTCGCCCACCCCGGCGACTTCATCGAATTCTTCTCCAACCTCGGCCTCGGGATGCTCTTCTTCTTCGCCGGCTACGAGATCGACTTCCAGCGGATCAAAGGCAGGCCGATGGAGCTCGGTGCGCTCGGCTGGCTGCTGTCGATCCTCCTCGCCTACGGGCTCGGCGGCCTGCTGGCGGCCGCCGGCGTGGTGGTCTCGTTCCTCTACACCGGCTCGGCGATGGCGACGACGGCGATCGGGACCCTGATCCCGATCCTCCGCGACAACGGCGAGCTGAAGACCCGCTTCGGGACCTACCTGCTGGCTGCGGGAGGCGCAGGCGAGTTTGGGCCGATCCTGCTGGTCACCTTGGTTCTCTCTACGACCAACCCCCTGCACGAGTCGGTAATCCTGCTCGCTTTCGTCGCCCTCGCCCTCGCCCTGGCGCTGGTCTCGGTCCGCTACGCCTGGCGCGGATGGCCGGCCCTGGAACGGACCTTCGAGGCGAGCAGCCAGCTGGCGGTGCGGGTGACCGTGGTCTTGGTCTTCGGCTTGGTGCTGCTGGCCAGCAACCTCGGCTTGGACGTCCTCCTCGGGGGCTTCGTCGCCGGGATGATCACGCGGTTGGCGCTGAAAGGCCACGAGCTAGCGATCTTCGAGTCGAAGCTGACCGCGGTGGGCTTCGGCTTCTTCGTCCCCTTCTTCTTCGTCACCAGCGGCATCGAGTTCGACCTCGCCGCGCTGGGATCGGCGGCCGCGCTGGGCAAGCTGATGCTGTTCTTCGGCCTCTTCCTCGTCGTCCGAGGCGTCCCGGCGCTGTTGCTCTACCGCGGGCTCCTCGGCCTCCGCGACCGCGCCGCCCTCGCCTTCTACTCCGCAACCGAGCTTCCCCTCGTGGTCGCGATCACGACGATCGCGATCGACGGCGGGCACATGCGGCCGTCCACCGCCGCCGGCCTGGTCGGTGCGGCGATGCTCTCGACCCTCATCTACCCCTTCGTCGCCATGGCCCTGCGCAAGGACGCCCTCGAAGAGGAAGCCGACCGCCCCGAGCCGACTGGCCCCTTCCCCGAGGGAGAGGGACCCCTCCCGCAGCCCGGCCTAGTCGGCTGACCCGTCGTACAATCCCCGAGCCCGGGCGCGTAGCTCAGTGGGAGAGCGCTCGCTTCACACGCGAGAGGTCGCTGGTTCGAAACCAGCCGTGCCCATCACGTACCCTTTGGCAGAGCCAAAAACCAAGGGGTGGTTCGAAACCAGTCGCGGATTTGGCTCTGGAGCTCGGAAGACCGCCAGGCTCGGAAACCCCGAGGAACCGAGCGGAGATGGCGTCAGCAGAGCGAGCCTCCATGGGCGGTGAACGAACCGGGCGGGATCTTTCGCGCCCAGTCGGTATTTCTGCGGCATGGAGACCTCGCGAGTCACGCCCACCTCAGAGCTTGCAGTCGCTCCCGCCCGGTTCCTCGATCAGTCCGAGGAGCTACGCATGGGACTCACCAATGACCAGCTGATCTGCGAGGCGGTCGAATGCAATCACGCGGGTGTCGGACCGTCGACGCTCGAGCGCTACCAAGACCACCTGGTTCACTTCGCCCACTACCTCGCGAGCGTCCACAGGTCCGACTTCTACAAAGCCAACAAGAAGCAGGTCCGGCTATTCTTGGGCCACCTTGGGAAGCAGGGTGGGCACAACCCCGATGCGGCCCGACTGCGTTGCGAGTGGTGCAAGGCCCGTGGTTATCCCGATGGCCGAGAGGGTCCGGGGTGGTCAGCCTCCTATCGCAAGAGCTACCTGTCAGCGCTCCGGTTCCTCTACCGGCACTTCCAGGCAGACGACGAACTACCCGACATCGACCCGACTGTTCTGGAGTCGTCGCCGAAGGTGATCGTCAAGCGCGGCTACACGCCGAACAGGGAAGAGGTCGAGCGCCTTCTCAAAACGGACGGCCCGCCTCGCGCAGTTCTCCTGGTGCATTGGTTGTTCTACGCGCCGTCGCGCCGAAAGACCTACGCCGACGCTCGCTGGCCCGATATCGATCTAGACGCGGCTGAGTTGAAGTCGTCGGCAAGAACGGCAAGGTGGACATATTCCCGCTGGCCCCGCCGCTGCTTCGAGCTTTCCGCATCTACCGAAGGTGGCAGCTATCGGAGGCAGAACGCCATCCGGCTATGAGGGACGCCCTCAGCGACCCCGATACCGCCTATGTGCTCATGACCAGCAGTGGCAGGAAGACCAGCCCCTCGACCGTCACCAAGATCGCGACCTGGCACGGCATCCGCGCGGGAGTCGGCCTCAAGAAGGCAACGCCTGGTATCGACGCCGTCAACGGCATGACCTCCCGCGTCACCCCTCACTGCTTCCGCCGGGCCTGGGCAACCATCGCCCTCAACGACGAGAAGGACCCGACCCCGATCGACGTGGTCTCAGAGGTCCTACGACACAAAGAGATTGCCACGACGGGCCGACACTACGCTCCGACCAAGTCGGATCGAGCGAAGGCAGCCATTGTGGGAATGCGACTGACCTAGCGTTTCAATCCGAAATAGATGACCTCATAGCCCGATCCTCGGGAAGTGCGAGCCCAGCGTCCTCGGTCATCATTTCCGACCACAGACCAAACATAGGGCCTGCAAAGAGCAATATCCGAACCTCCGTAGGGACAGTCTTGGGGATCAAGGGTGTCGAAGGCTCAGCACTTACATCAGGAGGAGCCCAAGAGACAGGAACGGCTTCCTTCAGGTTTCTCTTGCTCGATGAGCCTTCCTCCATGGTCATAGCTCAGCATCCTACGAATACAGATCTGTCCCTCAAGAGTAAGAACGAGGTAGCGGAATATAGGAACAACTCCTTTATCCCCGCGTGAGAGCCTCACCGCTCGCGGCAGGAACACCTTCTTCTCGCCCGTGCTCAAATCGACTCTAACTTTTCTCACAACCGGTCTGTATAGCGCCTCCACAACGCCGACCGAAAATGCGTTTCGGCCCATAGGCAGGAACGAAACTACGGTCTCTGCGGGGTGGCGCAGCGAACCGCAGTCCGCCGCATCGATCCCTTCTACATATGGTGCGTCATCTTGCTGGGGTTCAGTGACAGAGATGGCCGTGCAGACATCCGTCAACTTCGATCCCTTGCGGATTCGCGCTCCAGTGGCCCACGCATATCCACTCGCCGTTTCGCCATGCTCAAGGGAAACGTTCAGCCACCGATCCTGACCGCCTGACCCAAACGAATCAGGCACAAGGATGCAGAAGCAGACCAATGCCAATACCGCGCCGGCCACCAAATGGATGGAGCGCTTGACTTCACGTTGTCGATATTTTGACACGGGCTTCATCCTACTAGGTTACGGCACCGTTCGATCTATGTCCCCGGACGGCCAGAGATGCAGTTCGAGCGCCTTATCCTGCCAAATAGTCGGGTTAGGGGTTCCATTGCAGTTATCCCCACAATGCGCCCGATAACCAAGTTCCCAGTGGGCCTGCGCTCGCAGATAGTGACCAGCCGAGGCAAACGTCCCACCGTTGCCGTCGCTCGTCTTAGGCCCGTATTGGCACTGCCAAGCTTCTTTTACGTACCACAGATATACGACGCTGTTCTGATAGGCGTCCTGATCGCATGCTTTCGCTCCGCGCTGTTCGACCCACGCGCCGGGCTTATAATAAAACGCGCCGCGGATCGCGGCCTGCCATACAACAGAGTAGCCTTGATCCCCGGTAAAGGGATTTCCGCACGCTTGTGGGTCGACACCTTTATACCCGTAGAACCCACTGTGACCGCAGATCACACGGACAAACGTCTTACGTGCTCCACCTGCGGTCGATGCCGAAGCTTCAGACGTTGGTATGACTTCGGGTGCTCCCACTAGAAGAGTGTCACTCTCCCAGTACGTTTCTTCTTCTTGTTCAGTCGGCGGCGGACCATCGCCATAGATGGTCTGGAAGCCCCCCTCGTATCCTACGCCGGCCACGACCGGGTAGGTGACACCGGAGACTCTGTGCTGCACAGTAAGGGTGACGAGCCTGCCGTTGGATACGGAGACGGAGGTAGTGATCGCTTTTCCGTCGGCGTCGTGGGCGCTCTGAGCCGTGATCAGCATTGCTTGGGTGCCGTCTTCCCAGAACACCCCCGCATGCTTTTCATCGATCAGTCTCAACGTTTCACCGTCCCCTAGGCGAACTTCCCAAGTATAGGTTTCTGATCCCGAGGCGTCCCGGATTGCCTGGAACGCCATCAGACCGTCATATGCAGGGCGCAACACGGTGTCCACAGTGGGACTAGAGTTTGCAATGACGGCAGCCGAGCCGTCCGTTACCTGCGGTTCGCCGGCACCTGCGCTAAGGCCGACTGGCAGGACTTCGACGGAGGTGCTGGCCGTCGCTCCTTGCTCGTTGCTTCCGACGGTTTCGACAGAGAATCCTTTAGTCGGATTGAGGCTGATGGAGATCGGGGTGGGCGTCCCAGAGCTGACAAATTCGCCTGGATCTTTGACAAGCATTGGATTAGACCCTTCTTCTCCCACTGCCCCGTTAACTAGGGCGTCGACGGGCAGTCCTTCAACGGCCTGAGGAGCCGTTGCTTCCACCGCTTCTAAGGTATCGGTCGCCTCCCCAGCCGAAATGTGCCCTTCCGGATCGACGTTGATCGTCCAGTTCCGTTTCGCCACATTCCCGGCCGCATCGGTCGCGGCAAGTTCTGCGCTGTGTGCGCCCCCTGCATAGGTGAGAACGTTGACTTCGCCGGCAAGCGTCCTGCTGCAACTACCTCCTGAGCAAGCGTTTTCAGCCTGCTTGACCACAGCGCCATCGATCTTGAAGACAAACTTGACGACGCCCGATGCCCATTCATCGGTCGCCGTGGTGCTATAGACATACGTTTTCTGTTCGAGCCAGTTCTGAGGCTGCGTAAAGAATGCTTCCCCTCCGGTGCTGATTTTCGGGGGCGTCACGTCTTTATCGATCGTGATGGAAAGTTCTTTCGTAGTGACGCCCCCGGCCCCATCGATGGCGGTGACCTGAACTTTGTGGGGTCCCAGGTATTCGCTCGACTGCATCGTCCATTCCCGAGTCACCGAGCATCCTTCGGTAGCGCAGGGGGCGTTGTAGGAATCGACCAGTTTGCCATCGACCTTGATCGTGGTGGCCACCACACCTGATTTCCATTCGGCCGCCGTCCCCGTGTCAGTGGCGCTTGCTTTGAGGATGTATCTGTTCCTGGTAGTGCTCGTGGTCGCTTGTTCGGTCATCGTTCCCGAAAGAACGAGGCCGGGCGCCGCGAGGTCGCCATGGGTTTCGATGTTGAGCGTCTTGGTCGTCGGCAGACCGACGCCATCAGTGGCGACAACTTCGACTTTATGGGTGCCGACGCTGTAGCTGCTGGCATTTAGGGTCCAGGAACCACTGATCGCGCAGTTCTTCGTACCGCAGCCCGGCGAAGTCGTTTTGGCTACCGAGCCATCGACCTTTATCTCCAGTTTGGCGGCGCCGGACTGCGGATCCTGATCGGCGTGACTCCACCTCGCGATGCGGTGGTTGGTGGCATCGGCCACGTAGAGCGTATTTTCCGGTCCGACTGCCAGCAAGCGCGGTTCTTTGAACTGATTGCTTGCACTGCCTTCGGCGCCGAACGATCGTAGGAAGGTTCCGTCGGGCTTGAACTCCTGGATCCTGTTGTTCAGGTCGTCCACAACGAAGATATTTCCGGAAGGGGTAATGGCGATGCCCACCGGGCCTTTGAAAGCACCGTTCCCGGTGCCTTCGGTGCCGC